>Ga0302140_10000057_pt1 | contig 112738 bp, 103 predicted proteins | sample I_Bog_E1_1_FD_202095 | JGI IMG/M metagenome (GOLD analysis project Ga0302140, IMG submission 202095) | Peat permafrost microbial communities from Stordalen Mire near Abisko, Sweden - I_Bog_E1_1 | ecosystem: Environmental > Terrestrial > Soil > Wetlands > Peat | place: Sweden: Abisko... | reverse complement strand
AGGACTGCTCTTAACTGACAGCTGATAGCTGAAAGCTCCAGGGATCGTTTTGGCTGAGGGCTGCTCTTAACTGACAGCTGATAGCTGAAAGCTCCAGGGATCGTTTTGGCTGAGGGCTGCTCTTAACTGACAGCTGATAGCTGAAAGCTGACGGCTCCAAGGGCCGGTTGCAACTCCTGCATGGGAACGTGCGTCCAATGCGCAGAAGGTAAGACAGGGCGCGAATCGAGCCCGAGCGGCGTCTGTCTCGCCTTGCAGCCGATGTGAGTCGGCTATCGATTTGCGGCATACCGGAGAATTTTGTTACGCTCAGGCATTCTTCGGGCTCAGCGAAGGGAGAGATTTCGTTATGGCAGAGGAAAGTAAGATCAACGGTTTTGCATGGTTTCTGGCGGGATTGGGCGTAGGCGCACTGGCAGGGGTACTGTATGCCCCTAAGAGCGGCCGCGAAACCCGCGAGGATTTGGCCAATAGCGCCCGCGAGGGCACCGATTATCTGCGCAATCGTTCCAAGCAGGTAGCGGAACAGGTCGGCACGATTGTCGACAAGGGCAAGGAACAGGTGGGCGACTACGTGGATCGCGGCCGCGAGGTTGTGGACCGTGGGCGCGCGCAGTGGGAAGACTTCGTGGAGCGGGGCAAGAGCCTGGTCGGCGACCAGACGACGCGCGTCGCTGCTGCGGTCGACGCTGGGCGCCAGGCTTACAAAACCACCAGCACCACCAGCGAGTAGTCGTTTTTGACTTCTGTCAAGCCGAATAGGGCTTGGCGAATTGATCAGTTCCACCTCGTCACGAGTCTGATCGCGAACGGTTGAATGCTGCTCGCGATCGACTCAGACGTATTGCGCTTAATTCCGGTGTGGAGTCAAAATGATAAACTTCAAGCCGCCGGTGTACGTCACGCGTGAGACCCATGACAACAGATAATATTTTGCTTGTATTGGTGGCCATTACCGGATTTTCGGTATTGATTCAGTTGGTTGTGTTGGTGGCAATTCTCGTTGCTGTTCGCAAGGCCATGAAGAGTGCCGAGGAGAAGGCTGAAGACTTTCGCAGTACGGTCATGCCTGTCTTCACCAGTGCTCGCGCACTGATTGCCCGCGTCGAACCCAAGATTGACGCTGCGGCAACTGACTTGGCCGAGTTGACACATGCCTTGCAGGCGCAGGCGATCAAGTTTCAGGCTTCGGCCGACGAAGTGGCAGAACGCGTAACGCGACAGGCTGCCCGCGTCGACAGCATGACAACCTCGGTGCTCGACAGAGTGGACCATGTGGGCGTCCTTTTTAACGAAGCGATCAAGGTGCCGATCAGGCAGGTGGCAGGAATCATTGCCGGGGCTCGGGCCGCGCTTGACACATTGCGTGCGCCGGCTGCTCCGCGTCGTGCGCCGCGGTCATCGCAAGTCCCCGACGACAAAGATATGTTTGTCTAAGAAGGGCTGATGTTGGTGCTGCTCGGTTAGTCTGTACGCGGAGGGCCAGCAAATGATTCTTGGGCGGCTCGCGCTTTTCATCGTTGCGGCGGTGGCGACGGCTTACTCTCAAACATCCCCTAATCTTTTAGTACTTTCAAAGCACGATCACACGCTCGCGATTGTCGATCCGTCGAGTCTTCGCGTATTAGCGAAGGTACCTGTCGGTGATGATCCGCATGAGGTGATTGCCTCTGCCGATGGACACACCGCTTATGTGTCTAACTACGGATTTGGCGCGTTTCACACGCTGACCGTGATTGACCTGGTGGAGCGAAAGCCTCTGATCACGATCGATCTTGGACCGCTGCGTGGACCACATGGGCTCGACTTCGTGCAGGGCAAAGTGTGGTTCACCGCAGAGGCCGCGAAGGCTATCGGCAGTTACGATCCTGTGGCTGGAAAAGTAGATTGGGTGATGGGCACGGGGCAGAATCGCACGCACATGATTCATGTTTTTCCTGACGCGCGCCGCATCATCACGACCAATGTCAGCTCGGCGACGGTCACAATTCTTGAAAAGACAGAAGGACGGCAGGGAATGCCGATGGGACCTCCGCCAGGTATGCCTCCGCCATCGGGATCGCAGCAAGGTCCGCCGCCGGGACCTCCGCCAACTCCGCCCGGCGGCGATTGGAATGAAACTGTGATTGCGGTGGGGCATGGGTCGGAGGGCTTCGATGTTTCGGCTGATGGTAGCGTGGCGTGGGTCGCGAATGCACAGGACGGGACCATCTCTGTCGTCGATATCGCGCAGAAGAAAGTGACCGCGACGATTGAAGCCAATGCGCGCGGAGCCAATCGATTGAAGTTCACACTCGAGGGCAGGCTGGCGTTGATCTCTGCGGGGCCAGACTTGGTTGTCTTCGATGTGGCCACGCAGAAAGAAGTGAAGCGCGTGCCGATAGGGCATGGCTCAGGCGGAGTGCTGATAGAGCCAGGCGGAGCGCGTGCGTTTGTGGCTTGCTCCGGCGACGCCTATGTCGCGGTTATCGATTTGAAATCGCTGACGGTGACCGGCCACATCGAAGCCGGCGGCAATCCCGATGGACTGGCATGGGCGCAGCGCTGAATTGGGCGCATAAAATACAGCGGGCCGGGAGTGAAATCAATCCCGGCCCGCTGTATTTTTGCCGAATTGAATCTACTGCTGGGTTAGTTCGATTACTTGGATCGAGAATGCGGGCATCGAGTGATGATAGCGGTTACTGATATCGTGCAAGACGCTTTCGATGGGAACGATCTGATGCGGGTGGTCGATCGTGTTTGTTGCCTGCGTGTCGCTCGCACTCAGAGTGACTAGTCTGGCCGTGGGTGATAGCTTCGCGCCATCAAGATCGATCACCACCGGCCGCGCCTCTGACTCTGCGTTGACCAGCTTGAGATAGATCTTCTTTTTTCCCGCATCGCTGGTCACGGAGTAGAAGAACTTCGGCCCCGCTTCGTTGACCGCCGATGCCAGCGTGTGATCGCCCAGGTAGGCGTTGAACAGCACCTGTGCATAGTAGCTGGGTGAGCCGTAGCTCTTGAGCGTGTCGTAGCCGATCAAGTCGGTTTCCCACTGCATCCCGCCGGGATTAACGTTTACCAGCAAAGGCGCATAAGCGGCCATCACGATCAGATCGCTATTGCGCTCGAGACCGGTCATCCAGGCAGCGTCGCCGAGGGCTGCGCCGAAGTCAGGAGTGGGTGCGCCTTCGCGCGTGGCCCATTCGCCGACGAAGATCTTAGGACCATTGCGATCGACTTTGTCGTAGTGGTTGGCATCCTTGAAATTTTGCGTCGCGCGCACGTAATAGTGATCGTCCTGCACATCGGCCTTCATGCTTTTCACGGGCGCTGTGGAGATAAGTTGCAGGCTGGGATACTTGGCCTTGATCGCTTTATAGAACTGCTCGTAGCGTGCGTCGTAACTATTCGACTTATCGAACCAATCTTCATTGCCGATCTCGACATAGGTCAGCTTGAAGGGCGCGGGATGACCGTCGCGCGCCCTCTGTCCGCCCCACTTCGTATCGGTACTACCGGTGACATATTCCAACTCATCCAGCGCGTCCTGCACGTAGGGCTCAAGATCGGCGCCGGGGTTCACGTGCTCCTGCATCATGGAGTAGCCGGCATAGACGGCCAACACTGGTTGCATGTTGAGGTCTTCGCACCAGCCGAGGAATTCAAGCAGGCCCATGCCATCGTCTGACCAATAGTGCCAGGGGCTGGGGTGCGTGGGACGATCGACCATGGGACCTATGGTCTTCTTCCATTCAAAGCGCTCGGAGATGTGATCGCCCTCAAGGTAGTTGCCGCCGGGGAAGCGCAGAAATGCTGGGTGCATGGCGGCCAGCTTCTCCATCAGGTCAACACGATTGCCGTTGACGCGATTGTGATATGTGGGTGGGAAGAGCGAGACAAGGTTGAGCCAGAGTGTTCCGGAGTGACCAACGGTGATGGTCAAATGATTGGCGGCCGAAGTCTCTGCGGCTGTGGTCTTGAGCGTGAACTGATACTGCTTCCACCCCGTAGTCAGGCCGTTGACGGTGGTCGTGGCTACAGCCTTTCCGCTCTGATCGCCGACGAGCGCGACGGTCACAGGGCCGATGTCGCCGGCTGCGGCCTTGGCATAGAACGAACCTTTGTACTCGATGTTGGGCCGCACGGGCATGCCCCAATAACCAACGTTGAGAATACCTGCTTGTGCGTCCGCAGTAGCGTGGGCAACGTCGAGACGCATGCTGGTATCCAGAGCCTGGCTGGGGCCGGTGGTTTTATCGATGTCGAACTTTGCCTGGGCACCTCCGTTCTCGACAAGGTACCAATATTCGATGCCGCTCCAGTCGGCGCGAAATGTGCGGTTGCGGATCATCTCGGCATAGAGGCCGCCATCGTAGGAGAAGTTGATTTCTTCCGTCATGAGTCCATAGAGGGTAGGACTGACAGCAGAGACCGGCTTGTCGGCATGAATGGTGAGGACGGTCATGGGAGCCTGGGGAGCGGCGAGTGTAGGGGCAAGCAGTAGGGCAGCGCAGGCGGCGCTAGCAAACGTTTTCTCAAACATGCGGAATTCTCCCTGTTTCTGGTGCCGCGCCAGTATATCGCACCGGGCTTATGCTCTGCGGTGCGGGACAAAAACACAGACTGCAAGGATGAAAGTGCGGCGCTTACCATGCACCTTGTTTCGCCCCATACCACCAGACCAGGCCGGCGCCCGCGGTGTCTTGATGGGTCGATGGAGCGGCCGGGTTATCGGTGATGAAGTAAGCAAGATTGGACCAGTCGCGGCGGTATTCGAGAAACACCGCTAATCCATCGCCGACGTTATAGCGATAAGTCCCGGTTACTTCCTTGATCGCCTGGGTAGCATTGCTGAACATGCCGCCGCGGTCGGAGAGATACTCGGTGCGCGCGGCAACCGAGTCACGCGGCGAGAACTGATATTGCGCGTAGGCTGCGCCGCCGTCGACATGCGAGGGCGCCGATGATTCGCCGGGTGCGGCATTGGACCACTCGCGCTGAATCACATAATCGCCTTCGGCTGCCAGTGTCAACTTGGGAGTTGCATTCCATGAGACGTAGCTGTCGAAGATATGCAACTTGCCATTGGGCGCGGGCGATATGGGCGCGAAGCACAAGCCCGGCTGCACCGGCACCGTGCAGTTGGTCGCTGAAACCGCGTCGGGATGCTCCTGGCCCACGTAATAATTCACCGTCCAGTTCACCGTCTTCGTCGGTTGTAGAGCGAGGCCAAACAATTCGTCCTTATAGCCGTTGGTTGGTTCTGTCTGGTTGTTGCCATTCACGATCCAATAATTCACGCCCAGTTTGTTGGTCAGGTTGTAATGCACGCGCGCGCCCATGTGATAAAAAGGCAAAAAATAGAAATAGAAAGACCGCGAATAATTCATCTGGTCCTTGGTGTAGTTGCCTTCGATGCCCAGCGAACTTGCCCATTTGCCGAAGTCGATGTCGATGCCGCTGCCGACGGGAGCGATATAGGTGCCATAGGCTTGGAAGATATTGCGATAGATATCGGGGCGAGCCTCGTTGGTTGGGTTGCCTTGCAGCGTTGCGGTCGCTTGTCCAAACTGCAGGTCGAGACGCGCGCCGTAGCGGCGTTTTGCCGTGAGATCGGGATCGAGGGCGAGGACGATATCGGCTTGGTTGATGCTGAAATCGCGGCTCAGCACGTCGTAGGCGCGCAGGTCGTTGACGCGTCCTGTGGGGGTGTTGAAGTTGTTTTCGAAGTATCCGTCAAAATAGAAATTGAGGGTTGCGCCTCCGGGCAAAGTACCGGGAAACCCAGTATTGACAGGGGCCTCAGCTACGGCTGTTTGCGGAGTGGTTGATGGCGTGGTTGACGGCGGCTGAGGGACGCTATTGTTTGTGCGGAGGTTGGCGGCGGCTGATGAAAGCGCCGCGGCGTCTTCAGCACCGGCGGCCGGTGACATTTCGTTGCGTCGTTCGAGCACAGACATTCGCGATTGCAGGCTTGCGACCAGATCCTTAAGCTGTTGGACTTGAGACTTGAGATCTTGAACCTCGTGAGGATCGGTCTGGGCTGTTGCTTGAGAAGGACAGGAGAAAAACACGCATAGTGTAAATACAATAAAAAGCTTTGGCGCGGCTACGGCACGAGCGGGCACGGTATTCCTCCTGGATCTCTGCACCAGGAATAGGGTACTGGAAAGGTATAGCGGAATGCGAAGGATGTTGGCGTGATCGACGCGAAAGAGGGAGCCTACCTTCCGACGAATATCCTTTTTGGGACCAAGGGCCAAATTGGGCCGAGATGGAAGGCGGATGATTGCTAGATAATCCAGCCGCCGCCGACGACTTCGTCGCCATCGTAAAAAACGGCTGACTGGCCGGGCGTGACGGCGCGCTGCGGCTCGTCGAAAGTTGCGACGACTTCGCCGCTGCCTGAGGGTTCGAGGGTGGCCCATGCGGGTTCGTGACGATGGCGGATCTTGATCTTCACGCGCATGGGCGCGGTCAGCGTAGAAATGCTGATCCAATTGAGGCGGCCGGCGCGGAGGGTGTGCGTGGCCAGTTCGGCATCGGCACCCACGGTGACGCGGTGGCTGGCCGGGTCGATCTGCAATACGTAAAGTGGCGATGGCGATGCAACGCCAAGGCCCTTGCGCTGACCTACGGTGAAGTTCGCGATGCCTTCGTGATGGCCGATGACTTCGCCGCTCGATGCGACGAGTTCGCCGGCGGTCGCGGGCATGGCTTCATTTTGTTCTTCGAGGTACGCGGTGAGAAAGCGCTTGTAGTCGCCGCCGGGGATGAAGCAAATCTCCTGCGAGTCGGGCTTTTCGGCCAGCGCCAATCCATGCTGGCGCGCGACCTCGCGCACCTCGGGCTTGGTCATGTGTCCCAAGGGAAAGAGGGTGCGAGAGAGCTGTTCCTGCGTAAGTCCGAAGAGAAAGTAGGTCTGGTCCTTGGCCGTGTCGGCGGGGCGCTTTAGTATCCAGCGATCGCGGGCCGGGTCGTACTCGTTGATGGCGTAGTGGCCGGTGGCGATGCGGCTGGCGCCGATGCTGCGCGCGGTCTTTAAAAGCTGATCGAACTTGAGGTGGTTGTTGCAGAGCGAGCAGGGAATCGGCGTGCGACCGGCGAGATATTCGCTGACAAAGGGCCGCACGACATCCTGCTCGAAGCGCTCTTCCTGATTGACGATGTAATAAGGAATGCCAAGGTGCTCGGCTACGCGGCGCGCGTCATACACGTCATCTAAGGAACAGCAGCGGCCGGCCTTGGGCGCGTCGGGAATGCCATGCTTGCCAGCGAGACGCGTCTGATCCCAGAGTTGCAGGGTCAGGCCGACGACGGTGTCCTGCGAACGGGCGAGGATAGCCGCAACCGCCGAGGAGTCGACTCCTCCGGACATGGCTACGGCGATGGTGGTGGGCTCGGTCATGGGGAAGATTAGTTTCCGGTTCGGTTATGCCAGCGTTCCGGCCTCAACCGGCGAAAGAGCGCGCACGTGCTGGACGGCGGTCGGCACTACTTCGAGTACGTAGTCTATGTCGGCCTCAGTCGCGGTCTTGAGCAGGCTGAAGCGAAGGCTGGCGCGGGCGCGAATCTTGTCGATACCCATTGCCATCAGCACATGGCTTGGTTCCGTGGCGCCGGAGTGACAGGCTGAACCGCCCGACACGGCCACACCCTTGAGGTCGAGGGCGATGACCAGCGCTTCCCCTTCCAGGTTGTCGAACCAGATGTTGGACGTGTTGGCGACGCGGGGAACGGAGCCACCGTTCACGCCTGTACCGGGAAGACGCAGGATCTCAGCTTCGAGGCGGTCGCGGAGGGCGGCCAGACGATCGATGGTGCCGTCTGCGAGCGAGTGCATGGCGAGTTCTGCGGCCTTGCCCAGGCCGACAATGCCGGCGACATTTTCAGTACCGGCGCGACGGCGGCGCTCGTGGCTTCCGCCGACCAGCAGCGACTCAACGGGAGTGCCGCGGCGAACGAACATGGCGCCTACACCCTTTGGACCGTGCATCTTATGGGCGCTGATCGAGAGCAAGTGACAACCGAAGCGGCGCACGTCAAACTTGACCTTCCCCGCGCCCTGCACGGCGTCAATGTGGAAGAGGACGCCGGTGTCGGCGGCAATTTTCCCAATGGCTTCAACAGGTTGCACCACGCCGGTTTCGTTGTTGGCGAGCATCACGCTGATCAGGCGCGTTTCGGGCCGGATGGCGCGCAGAATGTCCATCGGATCGATGAGGCCGTTGGGCTGGGGCGCGATCAATGTGGTCTCAACGCCCTTTTGTTCCATACGGTTAGCGGTCTGCAGGATGGCCGAGTGCTCGATCGAGGTGGTGATGAAATGGTCGCCAGGGTGGAGCAGTCCGAAGATCGCGGTGTTGTCGCCCTCGGTGCCGCCGGAGTTGAAAACCACTTCGGCATCGTGGCAATTGAAGAATTCGGCGAGGGTTTCGCGGGCTCGATCGACGCCGGTGCGGGCCTGCTGGCCGTGCAGGTGGATCGAGGAAGCATTGCCAAAGTGCTCCATCCAATAGGGATGCATGGCCTCGACTACCTCGGGCAATAGGGGCGTGGTAGCGTTGGCATCCATATAGACTCGGCGCATGAGCAGTGTTCTCCTTAAGTAAATTGTACGGGCAATCGCGCAGGAATGCGCGACAGGGATCAGGGGTCAGGGATCAGGGGTCAGTCCGCCGCCAAACATATCTGAAGAGGGGGGCAAGATCCAATTCGCTAAATGATTGATTAATCGATATTTGGGCGCCAGAGCTCACTGACGAGGAGGCCGTGGAGGTGGGTTTGAGTCTGAGAGAGACGAAAGCCTGCTGCGTTGAGGGCGGTGTGGTGGTCGGGGAGGCGGCGAACAGCCAAGCCGGTCAGCCAGCCGAATGCGAGGTAAAGTGCTGATATTAAAGGACGGGCGACGAGTCTTCCGAAGATTCCATGGGGGATCGCGAACTCCGAGATGAGCCAGATCGCGTCGGGTGCGAGGTGTGGGTGGAGCGATTCTGCAAGCGTTTGAGCCTCTGAAGTGGTCAGACAATCGAGAAAAAAGTGGGTGATTACGAGGTCGAAAACGGCGTTTTTTTGTCGATTTTGAGGCAAAAAATGGTCGATTTCGGAGGGTTTCCCTGGTCTCCAGTTCCGAATATCGGCGTGGTGGGATCGCACCCGGCTGGCATGCAGTCCGGCGCGGCGTACCAGTGCGCGGAGCATGGCAGGGCTGAGATCGACGGCGTCGACTTCGACGGTGCGATTGGATCGCAGCAGTTGAGCGGTGAAACGGCCATCGCCGTCGCCCAGAATCAGAGCGTGACGGCTACGCCCAAGTTCGCCTAGAAAGGCACAGCGGCATTTCGCGAGCCAGGGGCCGAAGCTGAACAATTCCATCCAGCGATAAAGCCCGGCGAGGCGGTCGAAGTTTGGCGATAAAGGATCGCGGCTGATCTGACGGAGCCTCCAACCTGCTCAGCGTATCAATTTTGACAGGGGCATGAGCAGAAGCGGAGTGAGCAGGACCAGGTCGGCATAGGAGCGCAGGGCTAGGGGCGTGATGTGGTGACGCATTCTGTCGAGCGCGCCCAACAACAGGGCGCTCACAGCGCAGGACGCCAGCAACGCGGCGGGGCGGGGGTCGGGGTAAGCGAGCAGAGCCGCGGCCGCAAATCCGGCGAGGCCGAGGCGTTTGGCCCAAGGTAGCACCCTATCGGCATAAATCGCGTTCCCGTCGGATTCCCACAGGCTGATGGCGCGGCAGTTGTGCCAGGCCACGGCGGCGAAGAAGATCATGGGTGCGATCATGACGCTATGAGCCAAATCCGGCCCAAAAGACGAGCCGGGCCGCGACCAGACGGGCAATACGCACGCGACGGTAAACAGGGTGCCGATTACGAATTCTCGCGACAGGATGGGCTTTAGCAGGCGAGCAAGAGCGGGGGGTAAGTTGAGCCGGAAATGGACGGTCGAGAAGTAAGCCACAGCGGCAGCGGCTGCCACGGTATCGGGCTTGAGGGCACGGGACGGCACGAGGGCGAGCACGATCCAGGTAGCTAATCCGCCCGAGGCGATGGCGCAGGCACCCAATATTTCCCGATGGCGCCAATGGAAATAATGGCGGTCGCGAAGCGTATGAAACTGAGGCGAAATCATGCCGGCACGGGCGTCGAGCAGACGATCGCCGATGTAGACGGTCAAAGCCACCAGCGCCAGCAGAACGGGCGACCAGAGCGGGAGCCGGACATGTGCCGCCCAGGCAAAGCCCAGAGCCCAGACGACCGCGATCGTGGGTGCGTCGAGGCTGGCTAAATGCCAGATCCGCAGAGGGATAGGCGCGTCCCACACCTGGCGCGGCGCGTAGTCGAATTCGGTCACGGCCGGGGGAGCGTGCGGACTACTAATCAAAAGCTGTGGCACCTCGTCACATGTAGGAATGGGCTGATGCTTTATCGGTTGGTCGGCGAAATTTGTTTAGGCCATTCTTTTTTTCAGGCCAAACTTTCGTGGACCATGGCGGCGATTTTGGAGTCGACGTCGGCGGAATTGACGAAGAAGGGCGTTTTGAGGCACTGAATGGTCAGTTCCTGGGTCTCGTCAGAGTAATTCCAGGCGACCTCGACTCCGAATTTCGCGGCCGTTCCTCGCGGACCGGCAATGTTGATTCCAGAAGTTTTGGCTTTTTCGGTAAGTCGGGCATACTGTTCCGGCGTTACGGGTTTGAAGATCTGTGGTGCGGACTCACTCACGGGAGCCTCCTGGGTTTTGGAATTGCAATCTTGCAGAACCGGTGGAGCCGATTGTGCAGGGTCGAAGTTGCATGATGAGATGCTGTTGCGTTCGACTTTACTTGTATAAGGCTAACTCCTGAAAGAAATGAAGTTGTAAGTTTGCCAAAACAAAGACGTACTCATTGACGACTGTCGGATCCGACCCATAGGACAAAGACAAGAACGTCCGATGGATGGGGCACCCAGCGAAATGCTCAGCGATCGGGGGGAGGTTCTCAGAGGGGGGACTAGTCGGCGGCGGCGAGGGCCTTCTTGGTTCTGGCCCGGCGCTTAGTGAGAGGAGCGGCGGGGAGACGCGAAGCGGAAGCGGGTATGGCGTCCAGGCCAACCTTGCCCTCGGCCAGTTGCATGAGGAAGTCCTGGCTGGAGAACGGCACAGGGTCCTTGACGTTTTTCAAAGCGCGAGCGTAGCTGCCGTCGGGCTGCAACAGGCGCGCTTTTACGGTGTCGGCCAGGAGCGCGGGCAAGATTTCATCGTGGATGCGGGCTTTGGCGGCCACATCGCGAACGGGGAAGACGACTTCGCAGCGCTCGAAGAGATTGCGCGGCATCCAATCGGCCGAGCCGAGGTAGATTTCGTCGTCGCCGCCATTGGCGAAGTGGAAGATGCGGGAGTGCTCCAAAAAGCGGCCGACGATGGAGCGCACGCGAATGCGATCGGACAACCCTGGGACCCCGGCGCGGAGGGTGCAGACGCCGCGAATGATGAGGTCGATTTCGACGCCGGACTGTGAGGCCTGGTAGAGAGATTCAATGACGGAGGGCTCGAGCAGCGCATTCATCTTGGCGATAATGTGCGCGGGCCTGCCGGCCTGGGCATGTTCCGACTCGCGGCGAATCAATCCGAGGAAACTCTCGGCCATGGTCAAGGGCGCGACGAGCAGGGGGCGGTAGTCGTCGATCTCGGCGTGGGCGGTGAGGTAGTTGAACACCATGTGCACCTTTTCGGTGATCGACGGGTCGCAGGTGATCATGCTGAGGTCGGTATAAAAGCGAGCGGTGACGGGGTTGTAGTTGCCGGTGCCGAGATGGCAGTAGCGGCGGGTTACTCCATCTTCATCGCGGCGGACGAGCATGGCCAGCTTGCAATGGGTCTTGAGGCCGACGACGCCATGAAAGACCTGAACGCCGGCGTCCTCCATGCTGCGTGCCCAGCGAATGTTGGAGGCTTCGTCGAAGCGGGCCATCAACTCGACGACCAGGGTGGCCTCTTTGGTGGCGGCGGCCTCGGTCAGGGCCTGGAAGACGGGTGAATCCTGGCTGGTGCGGTAGAGGGTCTGCTTCATACTGACGACGGCGTCGTCCTCGGCTCCCTGCTGGATAAAGCTCACAACGGGGTCGTAGGAGTCATAGGGATGGTGGAGCAGTATGTCGTGGCTGCGCAGTTCGTCGAAGATATTGGCTGACTTGCGGCTGAGATGGAGGGGACGGGGCACAAAGGCGTGGAATTTCAAGTCAGGCCGCTGCACGTCTCCATAGAAAAACATGACGCGGGACAGATTAACGGGACCGTTGCCACGAAATACCTGGTCCTCATCGAGTTCAAAATTGACTCTCAGGCGCTCGACAATGTCGGGATGCGCGTCGGTCTCGATTTCCAGGCGAACGGCGTCGCCTTTGCGGCGGTTATGGAGTTCGACGCGAATGGTCTCAAGCAGCGATCGCGCTTCTTCTTCCTCGAAATAGAGGTTGGAGTTGCGGGTGACACGAAAGGCGGCGTGGGCGAGGACTTCATAACCGCGATACATGCCGCCGAGGTTTTGGGCGATCAGGTCTTGAAGGAGCAAGTAATCGAATTTGCCATCGGAGGCGGGCAGTCGCACGAAGCGTGCCAGGGCGCGCGGCACGGTGACCACGCCCAGAACTTGAGGACCGGAACTGCGCCGTTTGCGTCGCAGCAGCAAAGCCAGGCAGAGAGCCTTGTTGAGCACGCGCGGAAAGGGATGGGCCGGATCAATGGCGATGGGGGTGAGAAGCGGATCGACTTCGCGCTGAAAGTAGCCTTGGGCGAAGGTGCGGGCGTCCTCATCCAGCTCATCCCAAGACAGCAGACGCACGCCCTGTTTGCGCAATTCGGGCAGGAGTTTGTGATTCCAGCAGGCATATTGGGCGTCGACAAAGCTGTGGATTTCCGTTGTCAGCGCGGCCAGGGATTCGTCGGGGCGCAGGCCGTCGTAGCCGGGCTCGCGGTAGCCGTCCTCGATGCGCTGCATGAGGCCGGCCTGGCGGATTTCGACGTACTCGTCGAGGTTGGAGCCGGTGATAGCCAGGAACTTTACCCGCTCCAGCAGCGGGTTGGCGGGGTCCTCGGCTTCTTCAAGGACACGCCGGTTGAACTGCATCCAGGACTGATCCCTGCCGTTGAAGAGCTTTTGTTTCCTGGTAGTGCTGGCCATTGAATCCGTCCGTTCACCGTGTTGGAAGTCTACAGCGTTTTCGTGCGGTTGGGCAGTTCCCGTCTGCGGCGACGAGGAAAATCACCGAGAGTGAAGGCAGTGAAAACAGTGAAGAACGTGAAAAAAGTGATCGGTCTCCGTGCAGGAGCAAAACTACCCTTTACAGCATCGATACAGGATAGGGCGGGGCAACGATGTTAAGGGTTGGGGAAAAAAGTGAAAGGAATCGAAAAAACGACGCTACCCGCGCGGAATTCTCTGAATTCCTGAAGCGTTGGGTCCTCTATCCCGGCACACCGTCCGTGTTTTGGACGAATCCACGCCACTAATCCGATTCGAATAGACTGATACACGTTGAGAGATCTTGCCGGCCAATCCGCGAAGTGCAACACCATGGCGCGACAAACATGCATGGGATTTGAGCGCTTCGTTACGAGTCGCCGATGGCAGCGCGGCTTTTGGGGGCAGCCGTGAGCCAGAAGACAACGCCGTCTATTCAGGAAATGGTGCGGGAGGCGCTACGCCATCACCAGCTAGGCCGATTGGACGCGGCGGAGCGGCTGTATCGGCAAGTTCTTGCCATCGATCCCGATCATGCGGACGGGCTTCATCTGCTTGGCATGATCGTTTTTGAGGCCGGGCAAGTGGATGCTGCAGTCGAATTGATCCGCAGGGCGATTGCGATTAAAGGCAATGCCGCGTCTTACCACTCCAACCTGGGAAATATTTTGCAGTCTCAAGGCAAGCTTGATGAGGCGGGACTGTGCTATCAGCGCGCGCTGGTGCTCAAGCCCGACTCGGCCGAGGTGTATCTGAACCTGGGGAACATTTTCAAATCGCAGGGGAATTTGGAATCCAGCCTGACGTGCTATCGCCGGGCAATGACGCTCAGCCCTGCATTGGCCGAGGCTGCAACAGCGGAAGCCGCGGTGCTGCTGCTGCGAGGGGATTATGCGGTCGGCTGGCAAAGGGCGGAGAGACGCTGGGAAACCAAGGATCACGGTACACCGGTGCGCGATTACCCATGGCCGCGATGGAAGGGCGAGCAGTTGGAGTCCGGGCAATTATTGATATGGGGCGAGCAGGGCATTGGCGACGAAATCATGTTTGCCGGGCTTATTCCCGACGTGGTTCGCACCGGGAACCGCTGCGTGCTCGATTGCGATGCGCGTCTGAAACCGCTGTTCGCGCGCTCGTTTCCCGGCATCAAGGTGGTCGCGGGCGTCACGGCTGAGAGCCATCTGGATTTGGATATTGCGGCTCACTTGCCGAGCGGTAGTCTGCCGGGGTTGTTTCGAGGGTCGAGTGCTGCTTTTGGTGGGACGATTTCACCTTACCTGGTTGCCGATCCAGTTGCACAGGCGCGCTTTCGTGTTCGTTACGACGATGGCAGGAAGTTGGTCGGATTGGCCTGGCGCACGAACAATAAAAAGACGGGCCGCGACCGATCGATCGATCTGTCGCGGTTTGCGCCGCTCTTTGCCCAGCCGGGAATTCAATGGGTCTCGCTGCAATATGGGGATCATGATTGTCTTGAGCAAGAGGCGGCTGCGGCGCCTATTCTTGTAGACCGGGAAGTCGATCAGTTCGCAGACATCGATGACTTTGCGGCGCAGATCGCAGCTATGGACCTGGTGATTACCATCGACAATTCGACGGCTCACCTGGCCGCAGCACTGGGAGTTGCAACGTGGGTGCTGTTGCCGTTCGTACCCGATTGGCGCTGGCTTGAGACGCGCGAAGACAGCCCGTGGTATCCCACAGTGCGGCTGTTTCGGCAAACCAAGCTCGATGACTGGCCATCGGTCGTCGGGCGCGTGAAAGGCGCTCTCGACCAGATGCTGCGTTGATTTACTGGTTCGCAACGGGGATTAAGTCGTTGATTCGGCTGAAAAAGCAGCGAATTGCTTTCCCACCCATTTCCGCAAAAGCGCGGAAATGGATGGGGCACCGAGACGGCGTGGCGTCTCGAACGCATTTTGTCGGCGGAACCATAATGGGTGTGACTGCGGTCCGTGTTTCAAGGCGAAACAGCAAGGTGCCTTTGGTCTGAGTTGGTTCGAACTCCACAATTGACCCGCGACGCCAGTCAGGTAGAGGATGAAAGTGGGGCCGCCTGCTTTTGCGACCCTCAGAGGAGCTTTCAGAATGCCTCAGAATTCCCCCATCGTGAGTTCCAGCCTGATTCCTCCGCAGCCGATAACCGCCGAGGCTGCTGCATTTACCCGCCAGGTCCATGATTTTATGGACGGCCAACCGAAAGACGACGCCACCCTGGAAAGGGCCTTCGAAGGTATGGAGGGCATGTTCGACGTCATTGCTGCCGGGTTATACACGATGGCGTCGATGATGGTCGGCGAAGGCGAAGACAGCATTCAACTGGTTGAGACCGCCGTTGCCAACGCCGAACTCTCAGTCTGTATCGAGCCGGAGCAGGCGCGCCAAGTCAGCAGACGCGCGCTTGTGACGGCGGCATTGCAACTGATTGCGGATCGTGATGTAACGAGCTTGGCGGCGCCGGAGGGGTTGGAGCCGGTGGTGACCTGCATCGAGGACGACGACCTGGATGCTGCCGGGGTTTCGCGCGAGGAGTTGGAACGAATGATTGCCGGGCCGGGTCGGGACCGGGTGCGGAACTGGCTGGAAAGCCTGCCGACGGCGCTGCGGACGATTTTTGTGTTGCGCGCGGTGGCCGGGTTTACGGCATCGCAAGCGTCGGAATTATTGGAAGCTAACGGAGGTCCACTGGCGGTGGGGTGGACGGCTGAGGCGGTGCGCGAGCTGTTCCGCCAGGCGCTCTGTTCGCTGGCATCACAATTGATTCATGCGACGGCGGGGCGGTAAGTTCGACGATTCCGCGGTTATTTGACCACGCTGGGATCAGGTCAAAAACCGGAAAGCGCAACGTTTTTCGGTCTCAATATACGGGGTGACGTCCCAATTGCGGAAGTCCCCTGCTTCCTTAGGACATGTGTGGCCGGGAATGAACGGCGGACGATGGCATTGTTAGTTACACTAGAATAAGAACCTTGCCGCTGCCGTTTTGCATCCATTAATGAGCCAACATTTTTCAAGCAGGGCACCGTCCTATCAGGTCGAACTCAATTGATGCCGTCAAAATTTTCATGTGTACGTTCAATCCGCTTTGGTGCCCATGGTCTAATCCTGGGCCTTGCGGCCGTTAGTCTCTCTATGGCGTCCAGTGAATTGTCCGCCCAGACTGCTCCCGGCCCGGCGCCCACCGCGGCGCCTGCAAGCGCGCAAAGCTTTCAGGGCAGTGTGGCAACGGGCGAGGTTTCCGCGCAGCCCATTGATTTGACGCTTGACGACGCGATGCAGCGCGGCCTGAAGTCAAATTTGGGCGTAATTTTGAGCGGTACGCAGGCGACCGCCTCGCGCGCCCAGCGGCTGAGCCAGTTGCAGTCGTTGCTGCCGACGGTCGACGCTTCCATCAAAGAAAGCATGATGCAGACCGATCTGCCGGCGGAGGGTTTGCGGATTACGGGATTCCCGACCATCATCGGGCCGTTCGGCTATACCGATTTGCGGGCCACGTTGAGCTGGTCGCTGGTCAATGTGAATTCTCTGCGAACTTATCTGGCCGCGCGCCATAATTTCAATGCGGCGCAGTTGTCGGTCGCGGACGCGCGGGAATTGGTGATCCTGACTGTCGGCAATGCATACCTGCTCGTGATTGCCGATGAGACGCAGGTGAGCAGCGTGCAGGCTCAAGTGGCCACGGCTAAAGTTTCACTCGACCAGGCGGTACAGAATCACCAGGCGGGTACGGCTCCGCTCATCGACGAGTTGCGCTCGCGAGTCGATTATCAGACGCTTGAACAGCAGTTGATCGTTGCCCAGAATGCGCTCGAAAAGGACAAGCTGGCGTTGGCGCGCACCATTGGGCTTCCGCTGGCACAGAAGTTTAACCTGGTGGACAAGGCGCCCTACGCGGCGTTTGATCAGCTCGACGTGGACGCGACGATTCGCCAGGCTCACGCCAATCGCAAGGATCTGGCCGCGATGGTGGAGCAGACCAAGGCAGCCGAAGAACAGCGCAAGGCGGCGACTGCGGATCGTTTTCCCACCGTGGATATCAATGGTGATTATGGCGATATAGGCGTGAATGTGCGCCATTCGCATGGCACGGTCGACATGACGGGAGCGATCAGCGCGCCGATTTTCAAGGAATTTGCATTGCGGGGCGAGGCTCAGCAGGCGCAGGCGCAGCTCGACACGCAGAAAGCAGACTTGAGCGACAAAAACGCGCAAGTTGATGCCGATGTGCGCGATGCGCTGCTTGATATTGCCGCGGCGCAGAAACAGGTTGAGGTAGCGCGCTCGAGCGTGGATCTGTCGGCCGAGGCGCTCAGCGAGGCGCAGCAGCGCTATGCGGCCGGAGTCAGCGACAACTTGGCGGTAAGCCAGGCCGAGCAGTCGGTAGCCCAGGCCAACGATCAATATGTGACCAGCCTTTATCGGCATAACATTGCCAAGCTGAGCCTGGCGCGCGCGCTGGGTGCGGCCGAGAACTACAAGAATTATTTGGGAGGGAAGTGAACGTGGCCGATACAACTACAACACCCGCTCAGCCAGAGCCGGATACGACCACCGAAGTCGTGCAGCCGCGGTCCCGCCGCAGGGGCATCATCGTCGTCGTTGTCGCAATCATCGTGGTGGCAGCCGTTGCGTTTTGGTGGCACTCGACGTTTACCGAGGATACCGACGATGCCCAGGTGAATGGCCACCTCATCCAGGTGAGTTCGCGCATTACGGGCCAGGTATTGAAGGTTTACGTGGACGAGAATGAAGTGGTGAAGGCCGGCGACACGATCGCCGAGCTCGATCCGCGCGATTACCAGGTCGCAGTTGAAAACGCCAAGGCCGCGCTGGATAGCGCCAAGGCCAACGCCGCGGCCGCCAACGTGAACGTGCCGCTGACGACCATTAACACCCATAGCAACCTGTCTTCGGCGAGTTCGGATGTGAGTGGTGCCCATGCTTCGGTGCAGCAGGCACAGGGACAAGTGGCGGCTGCACACGCTCGGGTTGTGCAGGCGCAGGCCAACAATGTAAAGGCGCAGGCCGATCTCGAGCGCTACAAACCGCTGGTGGCAAAAGACGTTATCAGCAAGCAGCAGTTTGACGCTGCCGTGGCCGCTGCTGCTGCTGCTGCTGCCTCCGTGCAAGATGCTGTGGCCAGCGAACAGGCCGCCAATGACGGTGTCCGTGTGGCACGCGAACGCGAGGCATCGGCGCAGGCTGGGTACCGGTACGCTCAAACCGGTCCGCAGCAAGTGGCCGCGCAGAACGCCAAGGCCAAGCAAGCCCTTGCCCAAGTGGACCAGGCGCAGGCGCAGCTCGACCAGGCTAATCTCAACCTGAGCTACTGCAAGATTGTCGCTCCTGAAGCGGGCATTATTACCCGCAAGAGCGTCGAAATTAACCAAAACGTGGCGGCGGGGCAGAACTTGCTGACGCTGGTTTCGCTGCAGGGCATTTGGGTTACGGCTAACTTCAAGGAAACGCAGTTGCGTCACATGACGGCAGGGCAGACGGTAGAGATCGACGTGGACGCGACGGGCAAGACTTACAACGGCAGGGTCACGCAGATCGGCGGCGCTACGGGTTCGGTGCTGTCGCTGTTCCCGCCTGAGAATGCTACGGGCAACTACGTCAAGGTGGTCCAGCGCGTTCCGGTGCGCATCGACTTTACCGATCTGCCGCATGAAGATCCCAATCAGTTGCTAAGACCGGGACTCTCGGTCGAGCCCAAGGTGCGGGTGAAATAACAACTGCTACTTTTTCTGAGTAATCACTTACTTACGCGGGCGGCACTCGATTGAGCGCCGCCCGCGTTTTTTTGCTGGCGGAAATGGAGGAGCATTCCCGGTGGGCGCTCCTGATGCGGCTATTTGGCTTCGATAAACTCTTGAGCCGAGAACACTGATGCGCGCGAGGGAAAGAACTTGTTGATGAGGCAGTCGTGGACCTGGGAATCGAGGTCGGCGCAGCAATCTTTGATGACAGCGAGACGAAAATCGGCGTCGGACGCTTCGAGCAGAGTGGAGAGGACAACGCCGCTGGTGGCGATTCCGAAGAGAACCAGCGCATCGATGTCGTTGGCGCGCAGGATCATGGCGAGATCGGTGCCGGCAAAGGCGCTGATGCGATGCTTGGTAATGACGATTTCGCCGTCTTTCGGAGCGATCGCCGAGGGGATGGTGCCGAGCGGTTCCTGAAATAGCCTTTGATGCTGCGGCGAGGACTTGATCGAAGCGAAGAGCGCGTTTCGGGAACTGACTTCAGGAAGTCCCGGGCGAAAGCCTACCTGGACGTGGATGACGGTTATTCCGGAGGCGCGCGCATGATTGAGGACACTTGCGGCACGGGTCAGGAAGGCGTCTTTGTCGTCTTTAGCGTAGATAGAAACGATGCCGGCTTGGCAATCCATGCTCAGGAGTGCGGTATGCGCCGGATGGATGGGAAATGTCGCGGTCACTTTAGCCTCTTTGCTGTGAAGAGGATTCAATCAAGTTCAACATTCTAATCCAGGCGTGACTTCCGCTAGTTTTGGGGTTCGGCAGTATGCGAGTCGTGGTGATGGTGGAACAGCTTGCCGATGCCGCGACCGGTGCCCTTGGCGATTTTGCCTGTGCCCTTGACGGCGCCGACTCCCACGTCTTTGCCGGCTACGCCTGCGCCCTTGCCGATGTTGCCGGCGGCGTTGAGTGGGTGAAGCGTGACCAAGTCGGCAGTGCCTTTTCCAACTCCCTTAGCTGCGGCTCCGGCGCCTTTGGCGGTTCCTTTGCCGATGTCTCCAGCGCCGCTGCCGACGTCGCTACCGGGGCTGCGCTGCTGCGACTGCTGCTGGGCGGAAGGCTGCGATGTGGTGGCCGGTTGCGTCGGCGGTTGGGTCTGGGTGCTCTGGCTGGAAGCGCTCTGGGCGCAGAGGATGATTGCGATAGTGAAGGGCGCGATCGATAGTTTGGGGAATGCGATTCGCATGGGGTTTAGCCTCCCATTATTTTGATTAGACGCGTGGGACTGTGGTGGCTTTTTCTTTGGGAAAAAGCCACTGGAATGTGATTTAGTTTGAGCTGAATTCGATGCGGATTGTAGAGGAAGAACTAGAAGCCCATGATGTTGTAGCCGCAGTCGACGTAGATGGTTTCGCCGGTGATGGCGCTGGCTAGATCGCTGGCCAGGAAGAGGGCGGTGCCACCGACTTCAAGCTGATCGACGTTGCGATGGAGCGGGGCGCGGTCAGAGTGGGCGCGCATCATCTCAGTGAGGTCGCCGACGCCGCGGGCAGCCAGGGTCTTGATGGGACCGGCAGAGATGGCGTTGACGCGAATGTTCTTAGAACCAAGATTCCAGGCGAGATAGCGGACGGTGCATTCAAGTCCGGACTTGGCGACGGCCATGACGTTGTAGTTGGGAACCACTTTTTCAGCGGCGTAGTAGCTCATGGTCATAACGCTGCCGCCATCAGTCATGAGGGGCACGGCGCCGCGGGTGACAGCGATGAGCGAGTAGACGCTGACTTCCATGGCCGTCTTGAAACCTTCGCGGCTAGTATTGATGAACTCGCCCCGCAACTCGGAAGCGGGAGCAAAGGCTACGGCGTGGACGAGGATGTCGATCTTGCCGTATTTTTCTTTGAGCGCGGCAAACAGGGTGTCGATTTCCTCGTCGCTCGCGAGATCGCACTGGAAGCCGCTGGCTCCGGGGAGATCGTCGATGAGGCTTTGGGCTTCTAGGCCCATGCGCTCATTCTGATAGCTGATGGCCAGGGTGGCGCCGGCGGCGTGCAGCTTTTGGGCGACTCCCCAGGCGATGGAACGCTTGTTGGCCAGCCCGAAGACCACGGCCGTCTTACCTGCCAAATCGATCATGCTTGTTAACTTTCCTCCGTGGTCCTTACTATGTGCGGGAGATGCTTGGGCCAACGTCCTTTTAGAATATCAGCCGCCGAGGTCGACTAGCTCTACGTCGCCTACCGGACGCTCAAGGAAGCGGGAACCGAGGCGGGAGAATTTGTCGACGGAATCGGTGGCGAAGCAGCGGATTTCGGTGGTGGGGGCGGGGTCGGCCGGGTTCGATGGTACGTGATCGGCGAAAAGACGGACAACGGCGTCGGCTGTGGCTTCGGCAGAGTCGATGACGCGCATACCGGCGGGAACGGCGCGGGCGATGAGCGGGCGCAGAAGCGGATAGTGGGTGCAGCCGAGGACCAGGGTGTCGGGATTGAGGGATGCAGCGGTGGCGGCTTCGGTCAATTCTTTGAGATAGATACGAATGACTTCGGCGGTCACGGGTTGGTCGGTCCACCCCTCTTCGACCAAAGGAACCAGCAACGGACAGGCTTTTTCAAGGGCACGCAGGCCGAGGGTGCGACAGGCCGTGGCGTAGGCGTGGCTCTGCACGGTGGCGTCGGTGGCGATCACCAAAACGTCGCCGGTGGTGGAGGCGGCGCGGGCGGCTGCCGCTCCCGGCTCAATGACGCCGAGGACGGGAACGGGGACGGCGTCTTGAATGGCGTCGAGGGCCAGGGCGCTGGCGGTGTTGCAGGCAATGACGAGGAATTCAGCGCCTTGTTCGCGGACTAGAAACTGTGCGCTTTCAGCGGCATAGCGGGCGATGGTGCGGCGCGATTTGGAGCCGTAGGGCAAGCGGGCAGTATCGCCGATAAAGGCGTAGCGGGCGGCGGGCAGCCGATGGACGAGGGCGCGGAGAACGGTGAGTCCGCCGAAGCCGGAATCGAAGACGCCGATGGTGGGTGGGGTCATGTTGGGATATTGCCCTTTTCGCGGTGGGCCGCTTCGACGGAAACGAAACACAACTCTTTGAAGACGCTGGCCGAGTAGACGTTCGTAACTCCAGCATTGGAAAGGATGCGTTCCAGATTGCCTTCGAGCAGACGATAGGCCGCAAGCATCTGTTGAACGGGCGGAGCGTTCTCGCTCACGAAAGCGTTGCGGACTTCGCTTAATACGCCTTCGGGCGTCCCGTTGTGAATGTATGGGTCAGTACCATTCAGGTCGCTGGCCGATCGTTGGAGGCGAAAAGGCTCCGACTCGAAGACATGCCAAGTATGCCGATTGGGCCGCAGACTGGCCCAGGTGATCGTCATGCCGAGTTCGAGCGGCATGTTAAATCGCGGTGTGGCCGAGGGTGCCACGCTCAGTTCGACTCTCGAAAGATCGTGGACGGAGTACCGGCAACTCTGGATGAGCGAAAAAATCCGGTTGAGTCTGCGCTCGCCGCCGGGAATCTCAGATGCGATATGCGGAACGAGTTCGAGCTGGTAGAGGCCTGCAATGTAAGCGAGATATAGGCTGCGAAACTCTTCGTCATAAGGGATATTTAGGAAGACGGCGCGTGGGTCAGGCTGCGGGGGCACTCTTGCGGCTCGCTTCCAAATCGTTCGGGCTATGGCCGGTCTCTTTATCTCTAAGATAGGCGGCCCATGTGTCTTGAACCATAGCCTCCAGCTCCTTGCGGCGCTTCTTGGGAATGCGCAACCGTTTCACTTCTTCTTCATAAGAAAGAGGTGGGATCGTGATGTAAGAGACGGTACGCGGCATAATTACATCAAGTTTACTGCTAATCCGGAAATCCGGCATAGAAATGTGCTTGGGTTACTGGTTTGCGGTCTCGGCGTCGGCGGTGAGGTAGGTGCGGGTGAGGTCGGCGTGGTCGGCCAGGGTGGGGCGGGATTTTCCATCGACAAGGAAACGGACCTGGGTGACATGGGGCAGGTTGGCGTGGAGGGTTCCGCAGATGGAGAGCACGGTAAGGGTTTCAGTTTCAATGCCGGAGGGGTGGGAGGCGACAAAAGCGCTGGACAGGTTGACGACGGCTAACAGCGCATCGGGTTGCTGGGAGTCGGGCGTGCCGGGTACAGGCAGCAGAAAGACCTGGGCAACGGAGTTGGCGCCGCCGGGAACGGCATGGGCGGAATCGGGCGCGGCATATAGATCGAGCAGCTTGCCGAGAACGGCGCGGGCGCGGGCGCCTGGATCGGCGGGCAAGGGCAGTGAGTGGATCTGGCTTCGCAGGGAATTGTCGTCGTCATCGGCGACGAGGAGGGTAGCCTGCTCGTTGGGCGCGACGGCGGGAGCCTTGGTGGGCGCGGAATCTTCGCCGGCGACGAGGCGCTGATGGGCACGTTCGCGGAGCTGCCAGAGCAGGCCGCCCATGATGAGCGAGGCAGCGACGAGGACGGAAAAAAGAATGATTTGATAACGCGGAATCACGGCTGGTGTGCCTCCGACTTCCACTCGAGCAAAGCGGCGCCGAGGGCGGTGGCGATTTGGGCTTGGTAGGCCGGATCGTCGGGCTCGGCGGTAATTTTGTGGTCGGCGGAGCGCTGCGGGGCGATTTCGACGGCGACGGCTGGGCAGGTCATGCTTTCGATGGCGGGCAATGGGGTGCGACCTAGCGTTACCGTCGTCCCTGCCTGGCCGAGGGCGGAGTTGAGCGCACCGGCGAGCGCCAAGCTGCGTGTAACCCATGCAGATTGAGCAGTTTTCCAGGCGGCAAAGTGGATGGCCGGGGTGGGCGCGAGCGAGGATGCGAAGAGATGGACGCCGGAGCCACTTTCAGTGACGTGGAGACTGAGACAGGCCTGGGCATTGGCACGGTTGGCGGTCTCGGCGCGGGCGTTGCGGTCAATGGATTGATCGGATTCGCGGGTGGTGACGACCTGGATGCCGCGCGCTGAAAGGACGGAGCGCAGGCGGATGCTGAGGGCAAGGGTGACGGCTTTTTCCTGCTGGCCGCTGGAGAGATGAGCACCTAAATCGTCGCCGCCGTGGGCTGCATCGAGAACGACGACGAAGCGGGCGGTGGGCGCCGGCGGGGCGGCTTGCGCGTGGGATAGGGCGGTGTTCGCGAAGAGGGTGCAGAACGCCAAAAGAGCGAATGCTTGCCGAACTTGTGCGATCCCACCCATCGCAAAGTGCGCGAAGGATGGGGCACCCGAATTTGGGATGGGCCCGGATTGTGAGATGGGGTTCGTGCTCTCCCAGGTTTCAAAGTCGAAACCTGGGGCACCCGGTCGAGAACTCACTCGGGCATCCGACCAGAAACTACTCCAGGGCATAGATAGCGAGACCGCTCAGTAACTTGGGATAAAAATCGGTGGATTTCTGGGGCATGACTTCGCTGGCGAAAGCCACTTCTTTGAGCTGTTCCATGGTGACGGGATTGGTGAGGAAGGCGAGATTGGCTTCGCCGCGGCGGACCTGGTCGACGGCTTCAGCGGCGTCGCGCAGGTAGCGGAGATTGGTCTGCTCGCGGACCCTTTCGGCATCGAGGCCGAGGAGGCGGTCGAGGATGATGGAGTGGAGATGGCTAAGATCGAGTTGGCGCTGGCGGTCGGGAAGAGCACCCAGGGCTTTGGCAATCACATCAGACTTCGAACGCAGCAGGAAGGCACCGGCGCGGGTGACGGCGACGAATGCTGTCCCGGTCTGGCGGCTCAGGGTTTCAATGTAGTTGGCGGCTTCGGCCTTGGGCAGGGGATCGACGGAGAAAAACTCTTCGGCGGCCTTGGCAAACGCGGCGGGATCAAACGCGGCAGGATCGAAGGCGGGGAGGCTGTGCACGACGCGATGGGTGGGCAGGATGACGAGACCGTCGGAATCCATATTGACGAAGGTCATCATGACGGCAGCTTCAGGGAAAGCGGGCTGCGGCAACTGGCTGACGCTCGATTCGACCTTGGCTTTGGCGGCCGGCGCGTGTTCTTTGGAGTAGGCCAGGGCGGTTTCGTAGCGATGGTGGCCGTCGGCGATGATGAGCTTTTTGTCGGCCATGGTGGTCGTGAGCATGCGGATGACCGCGGGGTCGTTTACGCGCCACAAGCGATGTAAGACACCATATTCGTCAGTCACTTCGGCGTCGGCTGTACCATTGCCGTCGTACAGGATTTTATCCACACTGCCGGCGGGGTCGGAGTAGAGCATGAAGATCTGTCCGAAGTGAGCATGGGTGGCTTTGAGCAGGTTGAGGCGATCGCTCTTGGGTTTCGAGAGAGTCTGCTCGTGGCGGAAGACGACCTGGTCGGCATAGTCGTGGAGCTTGCCGAGGGCGATGAAGCCGCGGCGCTCTTTAACTTCAGCAGAACCTGGGACTTGGAAGCGCTGCGCGTACGCAAAGACGCACGGAGACTTTTCCTGGAGCAAGACACCTTGCTGACGCCATGCGGTGAAGTCGCGAGCGGCGCGACTGTATACGCTTTCGCCGCGCTCGGCATCGAAGAGTTCAGGAAGGCCGAGGATGATGCGCACCAGATTGAAAGGGCTGCGCTGGTAGTAGGCCTGCTGCATTGCCGGAGAGATCTTGTCGTAAGGCTGGGTGACCACATCATCGAGCCTTACGGTTGAGGGATTGTAGCGCCAGGCGCGAAATGGGTAGATGTGGGCCATGAGGAAGGTCGTGCTCCCGAGGTTCAAACGGCGGAATCTGGGCGCGCGAAACTTGAATCCTGCTGATGCTGCATGTCTTGCGCGCTCAGGGTTGATTGTAACGCAAGGACGCAGCGGGACTGGCCTGGGCGCTGGCGGATGAGCGAATCGCATTGTGATACAAGGGTTAGGAAAAAGATGACAAAGCGATGACGCCAGGTGTCAACAGAGCGTGGTACTATCGCCATTCATCTCCGGGAACAGATCATGAGCAAGCATGGTGTTTTGCGCGGAATTGCAAGCAAACTTAGCCCACTGACGCGGCTGCAGGAGTGGTTGCTGATTTGCGGGCTGGCGATGGTGGTTTACATAGTGCCTGGCGCGGCACAGGATGATCCGCTGAACAAGGTTCACGTCCCTCCGCCGAGCGCCTCGACGCCCCCTGACGCCGGAGCCCCGAAGGGAGCCGAAGCGCCTGCGGTAACGGGGCCGGATGCGCTGAAAGCAAGGCCTGGCGCGATGATTCGCATGAATGTGGACATGGTGCTGGTGCCGGTGACGATCACCGATCCGATGAACCGCCTGGTGACGGGCCTCGAGCAGGACGACTTCCAGGTTTTTGAAAACAATGGGCAGCAGAAGATCAGGACGTTTGCCAGCGAAGATGCGCCGGTGTCGATCGGCATCATTTTTGACCTTTCAGGATCGATGACATCGAAACTGATCCGGGCGCGTGAATCGATCCTGCAATTCATCAAAACGGCGAACCCTGAAGATGAATTTTTCGTCATCGGATTTAACGATCGGCCGGAGCTGATTGAAGACTTTACGAACTCGGTTGAGGATATCCAGGCGAGGCTGGCGACGGTGCGCAGCGGCCATCGGACGGCGCTGCTCGACGCCATCTATTACGGTGTGTCGAAGATGAAAGACGCGCGTCACGAACGGAAGGCGCTGCTGGTGGTTTCTGATGGCGGAGACAACCGGTCGCGCTATACCGAGGGCGAGGTCAAGTCGCAGGTGCGGGAGTCAGATGTAGAGATTTATTCGATCGGCATCTTTGACCCGTACGCGGCTACTCCTGAAGAACGAGGCGGGCCGTTGCTGCTGAACGAACTTTGCGAAGAGACGGGCGGGCGGTTGTTCCGGGTAGACGATTTGTCGGAGATGAGCGACATTGCGGAGAAGATTTCGACCGAACTGCGCAATCAATATGTCATTGGCTACACGCCCAAGGAAATGCATCGGGATGGTAAGTGGCGTAAAGTGAAAGTCAAGTTAAATCCACCACAGGGGCTGCCTCCGCTAACGGTACATGCTCGCACCGGCTACTATGCGCCATTGCAATAACGTAATTTTCGCGATTTTTCTCACCGGAGCGGCCCTCTCGCTGTCAGCGCAACAAACGCCCAATCAGCCTGCGCCCGCGCAAGGTCCGCCGTTGACGGAGGATCGTGACCCGGTGCGCTCGCCGGACACGACGCCGCCGGTGCCTAATAAGGGTGAGGTCACCAAAGAAACCAGCGGATATGTGCTGCACACCGATGTGGAAGAGGTGGTGCTGAACGCGACCGTTTTGGACGGCAACAAACTGGTGCAGGACCTGACGAAGGATAATTTTCAGGTCTTCGAAGACGGCACGAAGCAGACGATTATCAGCTTTCAGCACACGGATTTGCCGGTGTCGATTGCGCTGGTAGTCGACAATTCGGGATCGATGTCGCGCAAGCGGCCGGCAGTGAACAAAAGCACGCTCGATTTGATTGAGGCGTCGAATCCGCAGGATGAGGCGTTTGTGGTGAACTTCTCCGACGAGGCGTTCATCGACCAGGAGTTTACGTCGGATGTGAGCAAACTGCGGGATGGGCTGGCGCACATCGAGTCGCGCGGGGGCACGGCGCTCTACGACGCAGTGGTGGCCTCGGCAGACAAGCTGGTGGCGGATGCGAAGCGGCCCAAGCAAGTCCTTGTGCTAATTACAGATGGCGAGGATAATGCGTCGACGCTGAACCTGGAGCAGACGATTCGGCGGGTGCAGCAGCTTTCAGGGCCGGTGATCTATTCGATTGGATTGCTGTTTGGCGACGAGATGAGCCGGTCTGAGGTGCGCCATGCGCGGCGGGCTCTGGAGATGCTGTCGACCGAGACGGGCGGGATCGCTTTTTTCCCCAAGAACATTGAGCAGATCGATCAGATCGCGGCGGAAGTGGCGCGCGATATTCGCAGCCAATACACGATTGGATATCACTCGACCAAACCGACGACGGAGCCGGGATTCAGGCGGGTGCAGGTGACGGCGGAACAAAAAGGCTCCGGCAAGTTGAATGTGCGGACCAGGACGGGATATTTCCCGGTGGTGCGGCAGAAAAAAGCGGGGAGCAAGCAGTAGGTCAGTTTATTTACTATAGCAATATAAACTATAATAAAAAGTGTTAGCTGAGTTGCGAATCTTCAAGACAAAATGGCTTGCGCGGTTTACCCGTCGCGAGGGGATCGACGACCAGAGTTTACGGGAGGCCATCGAACGAGCAGAGCAAGGCTTGATCGATGCCGATCTGGGCGGAGGCCTCATCAAGCAACGCGTGGCCCGTTCTGGCAGAGGACGATCCGGCGGGTATCGCATGGTTGTCGGATATCGCTTGAGGGAGCGGGCGGTATTCCTTTTTGGCTTCGCCAAGAACAAGCGGGACAACCTTGAAGACGACGAATTGCTGTCGCTTCGGGAAAAGGCTGAAATATGGCTCACTGCGGACGGTTCAAGGCTTCAGAAGGAACTCGAAATAGGCAACTTGCAGGAGATCGAAGATGGTGAAGAGAATGAGCGCGGTGGTGGAAGCAATTCTTGAGATGAACGATGATCAACTTCGCAGTGGCCTGATAAATAAGGCGGAACACGAAAAGATCACGATTCGACACATGGGGCCCCGCGGACTTGGTTTGTCATCGCCGATGAATGGCGTCGAGATCCGCGCCATGCGAGAACAGGCGAATATGAGCCAGGCGGCATTTGCCCGTGTCCTCAACCTCACGGTAGGCTATGTATCGCAATTAGAGCGCGGTATCAGAAAGCCAACCGGGCCTGCACTCAGTTTGCTTAACGTGATTCGGCGTAAAGGGGTTGATGCCATTCTTATCGACGATCATGTCGACAGCAAGCCCCAGGGCGAGTCCGGCAGTGAACAAGGGGCGGCAGCATGACGTATCTCACCAGCGATATTGGAAGGGCTCTCACCCAAAGAGCACAATTCTAATGTCGTCAATCGATATTCGTTGTTTATTGGCCTCTTACCTCATCGAAAAGCACGTTGTCGCTAAGGCCTGCATCCCTTCGGGGGTAATAGACTGAGCGCCGAGACTTATGAATTTGGATAACGCTCGAATTACCTCGGAGCTGCCGTAAATTGCGATTCTGGATCTGGAATCTGCTACGATTACGCGGCCTTCAAGTTCCTCCAATTTGCCCGTTCGTCTCTAGTACCGTCCACTTGCGCCCTGCCCACTTTGGCGAACCCTCGCAAGAAATCCGCATACGCGGTGGAGCGCAATTCCTGAAGGTGTTTGAACCTTTCTGTGCGACGGGTCAGGAACGCACCGAGAATTGTGCCAAGACCTGCAGCAATGAAGGTGACGCCGGTTTGAATGAGCAACTGGGTAATATTCATATTTCACGCCTCGGGAATAAACATAAAACGTTTGAGTCCCATAGTCTCCTATGAATGCCGTCCAAGGTCGGGGCAAAAAGGCCATTGTGGTTCTATCGCGGGCGATCGGATTTCAAGATATGGATAATTGGATTCGAACCGCACGTGATCGCGATCACTTCGGATAGGGCGATAGATTGCTGGCTTTCTTATAGGCTGTCTACAATCAGAGACATGAGTTTTCCTGTAACACGCATGCGGCGACTGCGACGCAGCGAGTCTATGCGCGCGCTGGTTCGCGAGACCAATCTCGATGCGGGGGACTTGATCTATCCCCTGTTTATTTGCCCCGGTGAAGGTGTCCGCAAGGAAATCAGCTCGATGCCTGGGGTGTTTAACCTGTCGGTCGACGAGGCGGTTCGCGAGGCGGAAGAAGCGGCGCGGCTGGGAATCGGAGGGCTGTTGCTGTTTGGCCTGCCCGAGGCCAAAGATGAGCAGGGCACCGGAGCCTATGACGATAACGGCATTGTTCAACAAGGTTTACGAGCGCTTAAGGCGTCGACCGAAGCGAAGAAGCTGGTGCTGATCGCCGATGTTTGCCTGTGCGAATACACCAGCCACGGGCACTGCGGCATGATCGTCGAAGGGCCAGACGGGTTAGAAGTGGATAACGACACCTCCATCGAGTTGCTGGGGCAGGCAGCGGCGAGTCTGGCGCGAGCAGGGGCGGACATTGTAGCTCCCAGCGACATGATGGATGGGCGGGTAGCCGCGATTCGTCATGAACTCGACAACACGAATTGCGACGATACGCCGATTTTGAGTTATGCGTCGAAGTTTGCTTCGGCGTTTTATGGGCCGTTCCGCGAAGCCGCGAACTCGGCACCGCAGTTTGGCGATCGCAAGACGTATCAAATGGATGGGGCCAATATTCGTGAGGCGATGCGAGAGATCGATCTCGATCTCGAAGAAGGCGCGGACATGATCCTGATGAAGCCGGCCATGCCTTATTTAGATGTGGTGCGGGCGGCGCGGGAGCGTGTCGAGGTGCCGATCGGCGCTTACCAGGTGTCGGGCGAGTATTCGATGCTGATGGCTGCATTTGAAAAGGGCTGGCTCGACAGGGATCGAGCTATCTTGGAGTCACTGCTGGGGATGCGTAGGGCCGGAGCGGACTTTATCGTCACTTATTTTGCCAAGGAAGCCGCCAAGCTTCTTGCGCGGGGATAGGTTGCGCGGCCTTTCGGTCGGCCTGCGCGCGCGTGCCCAAGCGATGGCGCGCGAGATGGACTGGTTCAGAGGACTGCGCGCGGGAGTTGCGTTGTCGGCTCCGCTGGTGCTGGGCGATGTGCTCGGCATCGCCAACCTGGGATGGGCCGCGCTGGGCGGATTTGAGGCCATTCTCTCCGACACGGGCGGCTCGTATCGCACACGACTGAATAGCCTTGCAACGTTGACCCTGGGCGGAAGCGTGGGCGTGTTTCTGGGCGCGCTGGTGGGCGGAAGCCTCTATTGGGCGCTGCCGGTTACGGTGTTGTGGTGCTTTCTGTGGAGCTACCTGGCCGTGCTGGGGCAGCCGTTTGCCTCGGCGGGCGTGCTGGTCCAGGTTATTTTTATCTGCGGCATTGGAGCGCCGGCGGCGAACTGGCGTGAGGCGCTGGGAATCGCGCTATTGTTGCTGGCGGGCGGTGCCTGGGCGGTAGTGCTGTCGCTGTTTTTGTGGCCGCTCGATGCCTACAGGCCGGCGCGCCACGCGGTGAGCGATTGCTATCAGGAGCTTGCATCGTTTTTGGGATCGGTGGCCGACCTGGCTGACCGCGAGCAGCACAAGCATCAGAGGGCATCGTTGTGGCATCGGCTGGCACAGCATCACCAATATCGTATTCGCAAGGCGGTGGAGCGGGCGTGGCACGCGGTGGCGATGGTGCGCGCGGAACGCATGGCGGAGACGGCCCAGGGCTACCTGCTGGTGGTGCTGCTCGAAAGTGCGGACATGTTGATTGCGCGGACGGTTTCGTTCGCCGAGCACCTGGAAACGCAAGTGGGCGAAGCTACTTCAGGCAGCGAGGGCTGCATTGCGCGCGGAGTTTCAGGATTGGAAGAACTGCGTTCCGCGGAGCTGTGGGTATCGTCATTTTTGTTGAGGAGACGCAGCGAAACCGCGGATACGGCTCGGAAAAAGTGTGAAGAACTGAGAGGGCTGCCGGTATCGCTGGCCGGATGCATGGGGCAGGTGGATGCTTCGAGCCGGTTTTTGCTGGAACAGGTAGCTGCATCGGCTTCACTGCTGGAGACGGCGGTCGAGAGCGCATCGCAACTGCAATTGGGGCGAGCGATTAATGAACCTGCGAGTCGGCGCGCGCCTGCGGCTTCGGCGGGGCATTTCGGCTATGTATATGAGCGCATTGGCGCACTGCGGCAGGGTTGGGACCTGGGACTGCTGGCGGCCAATCTGCGCCGCGACTCGCTGACGCTGCGCCATGCGGTGCGAGTGGCGCTGGTTTGCGGGCTCGACGTGGCGCTGATTTTGATGCTCCACATTGATCATGGCTACTGGCTGTTGATGACCTCGCTGATTGTGCTGCAGCCGCATGTTTCAGGTACGCTGCGACGGGGACTGGAACGGATTGGCGGGACTGTGGGCGGGGGCATTGTGGCGGCGCTGCTGGCTATGACGCTGCATTCGCAGCTAGTTACGGCTGCCGTCCTGTTTCCGTGTGCGCTACTGGCGCTAGCCCTGATGCCGGTGAGCTATGCGGCGTTCGCATTTTTCCTGACGCCGGCCTTTGTGCTGGCGTGGATGCCGTATGCGGGCGACTGGCAACTGGCGTTGTTCAGGATCGGGAATACAGTGGCGGGCGCGGTGATTGCCGTGGTCGCGATGATGGTGCTCTTTCCCGCGTATGAGCGCGAGCGGGCGCCGAAATTTTTGCGAGCCAGCGTGGCTGCCGACCGGCGTTACCTGGGTGAGCTGGCGGCCAGTTGGCGGCTTGGTTCAAAGTCGTCGCGGGTGCTGGCGAATGCGCGGCGTGTGGCCGGCCTGGCGCACAACGATACCGAGGAATCGCTGGAGCGGTTGTTGACCGAGACGTGGCCGCGACGGCAGCCTTTCGCGCAGTTTGCGACGGCGTTTGTGACGTATTTGCGACGGTTTGCGCAGGGAACCACGATGCTTACGTCACTCGAGGGCGATTGGGCTTGGAAGCAGTCGGAGATGGTGCAGAAACGGTTGCAGTTGCTGGACCGGCGTTTGGGCTGGATCGAGGAACAGGTCAGCGATGGCGGAGTGTTGCCGGGCGAGGCGTGGCCGGAAGCGGTGGAGACAGCCGCGGAGGACGGTCATCCAGGCGAGCGGCAACTGGATCGGTTAGACCGGCAGTCCTGGGTACTTCACCGACATTTGCTTTCGTTACGCGCCAACGGCTGGATTCCGGGAGCGCCGCGGTCTTAAGCAAATGGGGCCGTGGGTTTTCCCGGTGTAGACCCTTCGGTAACGTCTTCGGGACCAAAATTGGCAAAAACCGGCCTTGGTCTGTTAATGGCGCATCAAATCACGCGTAGAATCGTCTGTATAAGCAGACGCCTGTCTCCAACGGCGGTCTGAGCAGCCTTCAGGCATTCTGCGCGGAGTGGAACTCCAGTTCCGCACGGTTCGCCGATGAGGAGCTCATAAAAGAGATGATGAGACCTAAAACCAGTTTTCCTACCTTCTGGCTATCGCTCGCCGCCTCGTCACTCGTGGCGCTGCCAGCCGTCAGTGCCCAGGCTCAAGCCGCTGCCACCGCTGCGACTGCCGACAAGTCGACTGAAGCGCGGCCATCGGATAGATCCCAGGCATATTTTCATGCAGCGATGGCCAGCCTCTACCAGGAGGAAGCGGTCAATTCGGGCCGGCCGGAGTATTTTCAGCACGCGATCGAGGAATACAAGGCGGCGATCAACGCCGATCCTGGGTCTGCGATGCTGTATGACGGACTGGCGGACTTGTACTTTCGCACGCCGGGCCATGTACATGACGCGGAATTGACGGCGCGTGAGCTGCTGAAGACTTCGCCGGACGACATCGACGCTCACAAGCTGCTGGGGCGGATTTATCTGCGTCAGCTGGGCGAGGAGCAGAATGCGGTCTCGTCTGCTTCGCCGTCAGGCAATGCGCTCGACCAGGCGATCGCGGAGTTCGAAAAGATCGTCAGCTTGCAGCCGAAGAGCGTCGAGGATCGCATGGTTCTCGGCCAACTCTATACGGTCAAGCACCAGCCGCAGAAGGCCGAACAGCAGTTCAAGACGGCGCAGGACATTGAGCCGGAGTCGGAAGAAGTCGTGTTGAATCTGGCGCGCGTGTACGTGGAAGCGGGGGACACGGAGCGGGCGGCCAAGGTGATTGAGGCTGTGCCGGAGAGCGATCGCACGGCGCGCATGGAATTTACGCTGGGCGCCACGTTTGACCAGCTCAAGCGGCCCAAGGATGCGATTGCCGCGTATAAGCGCGCCGCGGATCTCGAGCCTGGCGACGTGCCAACGATGAACGCGCTGGGGCAGGCGCTGGTGAACGACAACCAGCTCGATGCGGCCTTGAAGCAGTATCAATCGCTGGCAGAGGCCGATCCTGACGATGCAGCGACACTGGTGCACATTTGCGAAATTCAACGGCGCCAAGGCAAGTATGAAGACGCGCTGGCGACGATTCGCAAGGCCCGGAAAAAGGATCCCGACAACCTGGAAGCCGGATATAACGAGGGACTGCTGCTGGATGTGCTGAATCGATACGACGAAGCGGCGTCGGTTTACGAGAAAATGGTCGATCAGACTTCGCACGCCAATGGAGCATATACCGCAGAGGAGAAGAACAACCGCGGCATCTTCCTGGAGCGGCTGGGCGCGATCTATCACGAAGAAAACAAGGTCGATCAGGCCATTGCCGCTTATCAGAAGATGGTGGATATGGGCGGCGATGCGGCGCAGCGGGGATACCAGGGAGAGGTTGATACTTATCGCGACGCGAAGATGTTCGACAAGGCTGTCGAGATTTCTCGGAAAGCCGTCGCAGCCAACCCCAAGGACCAGGAACTCAAGCTGATGTTGGCAGGAGAGTTGGTGGACCAGGGCAAGACGGATGAAGGCCTGGCGATGGCCAAGAGCTTGCTTACCAATTCCGATAATGACAGGCCCGTGTGGTTCGCGCTGGGCAACATGTATACGCGGCTGCATCGGTGGAAGGAAGCCGACGATGCGCTGGCTAAGGCGACTCCGCTAGCCAGCAAGAAGGAAGATAAGCTGTATCTTCTGTTCTTGAAGGGCGCATTGGCCGACCGGCAGAAGCACACCGAACAGGCAGAGCAGTTTTTCCGCCAGGCATTGGATCTTGATCCGTCGAACGCCATGACGCTTAACTACCTGGGCTACATGCTGGCGGACAAGGGCGTTCGGCTGACCGAAGCTCTGAAGCTGATTCGCAAGGCGGTCGAACTGGAGCCGATGAATGGCGCCTATTTGGACTCGCTGGGATGGACTTACTTCAAGATGGGGCAGTACGAGTTGGCGGAGGAAAATCTGCGTCACGCCGTCGAGCGCGACCAGACCGATCCGACGGTTCACGATCATCTTGGCGATCTTTATGAGAAGACAGGGCGGATTCGGCTGGCTGCCGCGCAATGGCAGTTATCGCTCGATGAGTTTTCAAAGTCTGCGCCTGCGGATGTGGAACCAACGGACGTAGCGAAGGTTCAGCACAAGCTTGAAGGTGCTCGCGTTCGGTTGGCAAAGCAGGAGAACGCTAACGGAAGCGCGAAGCCGGAATAGGCTACTTTAGATTTAGCGCGGAAATCCTGGTCTATATACCAGAACGGCGGCCACTCGGATGAGGGCCGCCGTTCTCGTTTTGCCAGGTTTTGTCTAGGGTCGCGTTAATTGCCCTGCGCCGCAGAGGCGATGTAGAGGTCGACATTGGTCTTATCTACGAGCGAACTGCCGGTGTCGACGAACAGGGGATAGGGCGAGAACGAATCGACGCTGTAGTCCTTGGTGAGCGTCTTTGGCGGCGCGTGGAAGATTTCGTCGAGCGCCTTGAGACCGACGTAGCCCATGGTGAACGGCTTTTGCGCGATGGTTGAGTCGATGGTGCCGCCCTTGATGCCGTCGAGGGTATCCTGGTTGACGTCCCAGGCTACCAGCAGGCGATCGGTGGTATTGGTGCGTTTAAACGCGTCGGACACCATTTTTCCGGATGCGGAGTCGAGGCAAACAAAGGCATCGACTTTCTTGGGACCGGTGAGGACCAGCATCTCCTGAGTCTTGTCGAAGGCCGCACGCGGATCGCCCTTGACGTCAATCACATCGACGATCTTGATCTCGGGTTTGGCGGAGATAGCATCTTTAAATCCCTTGAGTCGCTCCTCGGTATTGGGCTGACCTGCGAGGGTAAATACAAGGACGTTGCCTTTGCCGTTGAGTTTATCGACGACGCGCTTGCCGCCCAGACGGCCTGCTTCGAGATTGTTGGTGCCAATGAAGTAGAGGCGACGGCTGGCTGCCGCGTCAGAATCGATGGTGATGACTGGAATGCCGGCATTGACGGCAGCGTCAATTTCCGGCTGCAACACGGCGGCATCGGCAACGGAGATCAGAATGCCTGCCGGTTTGGCATTGACAGCCTTTGTGAGCGCGGCCAGTTCAGCCTGGGCGTCGTAATTGTCTGGGCCCTCGACCTTTGCGGTGACTTTGTATTGCGCCGCAGCCTTGTTGAACCCCGAGGCTGCTGTCTGCCAGTAGGGCAACGCGGCATTTGCGGTCACCAGGTAAAAGACTTCCTTGTTTGAGTGCCTGTCGCAACCGCAGGTGAGTGCAACGGTTAGCGCCAGCGTTCCTAATGTTGCCTTCTTCATAAATCTCATGCTGCCTCCTGGTCCGGATGTGAAAGTAAATTCTGGAACCGGATTTAATCTCCAGATTGCCGCCCTATAAATTTCGGGTGGATGTTACTCCCGGATATCGGAGGTTGTCCAATATCCTGATGCATGGAAAACCTTATAACACCGCATCCAACAGCTCAATGGTGATTTCCGGCACGTTGTTAAGGTTGTCTTACATGTTCCTCAAACCTTGTATTACAGCGTAAGACACGCCCGCTACGGTATAACCAGAGTTTGAATCGCAATTGCTCATGACAAACGCTGAATTGAAGCTGGCCAATGCGCTGCCGCCGGGAATTGCTGTTTGCGGCTTGCGCCCGGATCAGTCCTCAGGTGAACAGGGCGAGCAGGGAACGGACCTGACCGCGCGTGTGCACGAAGAGCGGCCGCATCCCTACCGCACGCCGTTTGCTCGCGATGGCGCGCGGGTTTTGCACGCCCGCGCTTTTCGCCGCCTCGCCGGAAAGACGCAGGTATTTACGCGGGCACCAGGGAATCCGCCGGGCGATCATTTTCGCAGCCGACTCACCCATACGCTGGAGGTTGCGCAGATTTCGCGAACGCTCGCTAACGCATTGGGATTGAACGCTGAGCTGGCGGAAGCTCTGGCGCTGGCGCACGATATTGGGCATCCTCCGTTTGGGCATGCAGGAGAGAAAGCGCTGGATCGCGCGCTCAAGGTTTATGGGTTGCGATTTGATCACAACTTGCACGCACTGAGGATTGTGACATGGTTTGAAGAGCGTTATGCCGCTTTTCGCGGGCTGAATCTGACTCTGGCGGTTCGCGAAGGCATCATCAAGCATTCGCATGACTATACAGAGCAAGAGCATCCGGAGTTGGCCCAGTATTTTTTAGATTTGCGGCCGCCGCTTGAGGCGCAGCTTATCGACCTGGCGGATGAAATTGCCTACCTGACGGCAGACCTGGACGACGGGCTCGATTCGGGCATTCTCACGCTCGATCAGGTGCGCGAGGGGGTACCGCTGTTTCGCGGTTTTTACGACGTTGTCCGGAAAGAATTTCCGAATGCGGCGCCTAGTCTCACGGCCAGCGAAGCACTGAAACGCGTTCTTAATGCATTGGTTACGGACTTGATAGGGGAAGTTCGGTCACGGGTCAATTCGCTCGGTATTACGACGCTTGCGGAAGTTCGAAGGGCGCCGGAGCGGTTGGCGGCTCTGAGCCAGGGTATGGAGGCAGAGCGTGCCGTTGCCAAGTCATTTCTCTACGTCAATTTCTATAATTCGCCGGGGATGGAGGAGGGTCACCGCCACGCAGAGGCAGTGATCGAAGGCTTGTTTGCAGCGCTGATGGCAGATCCCAACCTGCTGCCCGACGATCATCGCATGCAGATTCCAACTCAGGGGCTGGCGCGAACGGTCACGGACTACATCGCCGGAATGACCGATAGCTTCATTGAGCAATCGTGGGGACGGGCGCAGGGCGGTTGATCTATTTGGCAGGCAGGAATTCAATTTGGACTAAATCGGCGACTTCTTTGAAGCCGAAATCGGCGGTTACCAGTACGTTCTCAGCAGAATCCAGGGCTAATTCGAGCGCAAACGCGTCGGCGTAGGCGATTTTTCGGTCGACTTTGACTGATGCGGCTCGGATTGCGCGTTCGGCGCTGGCAGAAACGACCTCCAATTCGCTGGGCAGGAGACTATTTAGGATCCGCATTTGCTGAGTTTCTCCGACGCGTTTGCGAAGGTTTCCAGCAACTTCGCCCCATTGGATTGCAGAGATGCAAGCCTTGGCCTGGAGCGATGCGCACTCCTTCAGAATCGCGTTGACACGATCGGCCCCCGATTCGTTATCAATGTAGCGGAGAAGCGCCGAAGAATCCAAGATGTAGACGGGCATTTGCAGGCTTTACCAGCCCTCTTCTCTCAACTCGCGTTCACGCTCAATGCGGCGGTCTTCGAGCAGCATATCGGTCCCCGAGGGCAGCCCCGCTGTAACTCCCTGCATTTCATCGATGAGACGCAGTTTTGCCTTTAACGTCCTTGGTTCCAGTATCAAACGCTGTCCTTCGACGCGCAAAGCTACGGGAGTTCCAGGCTCAATCCCAAGCTGCTGGCGGATCGACGCCGGAATGACCAACTGTCCTTTACTGCTAACCTTTGCCAGAGCTTGCCCCATGGCTTACATCCTACCATGGGTAGGATGTAAGCCGCAATGTGCGACGTGCCGCGAAACGTAAGACGTGCCTGTCGCGTCTTACTGGACTGTCCCTTGGGGACGCAAGCGGCGGAGATCGAGGGCGCAGGCAACGGCGTTCTGAGCGTAGAGCCTCAGGTTGTCGGAGGCGGCCCAAAGCCAGATGCGCGATGTTTCGGCGGGGTTGCGGCCTTCCTGAATAGGACGGAAACGAACCAGAATGTCATCCTGGCCTGTGGCGGAGACGTTGGAGGGCGAATCGGTGTCTTCGAGGACGAGATCCACGTGATCGCCGCCGATTGCCTCTTCAAGGCGAACGATCTCGACCGGCCGCTCGAGCTCGATGGCCATCGAGAGGGTATGGCCGTGAAAAGTAGGCGCAAGAATGGCTTGGAGGGCGAGGACGGGGGAACGACCGTTGCCCAGAACTTCATAATGGCGCCGGATTCTTGCCTCTAGCGCGGACAAGCTGGGCTTGGCGTTTTCACCCAGGCCGGAGAGCAGGTTAAACGCCCCCTGGGCGTCATAAATGGCGCGTGGCAAACTCTGGAAGCTCAACAGGCTGACGGTTTGCTGGTGCAGTTCGTCCATGGCGGCGCGACCGAATTCGCTGGCGGGGGCTAAAAGAGTAACGGCTGCAAAGCGCACAATTGCCGCCTGTTGCAGACGATCGAGCAACAACGAAATGGCTAAAGCAGCAGGATGGGCGGGAACGACGGCTGGAGTGAAAAGGTCAGCGGTCGAGCCATCGGAGCCGAGCCACGGAGTGCGGACGAGAACGCCCGGTTCGCGATCAAGGGCGCCGGAGAGGTCGAGGACAGTCGATCCAGCACGCAGGGCAGCGCGCCAATGCTTGCGGGTAAGGTCCTCAGAGCCGCAGAAAAAAGTAAAATCCACCTTCTCGAAGGAGTCGGGAAGAACGGCCTGGACGAAGGTGATTTCATCGCCCACCTGGTCGAGTTGGCCTAACGCATCATCCTCATCTAAAAGGACAAAGGTGGCGGCGGCCAGGGGCGAATCGGAGATGGCTTCTTTAAGCTCCTTGCCCAACAGGGTGGCGGCTCCGGCAATGGCGATTTTGTACACAGAATTCCTTTTGTGGGTGAAAGATTCAGGAGTGACTTAGGGAGTCGGGCTCACCTTGGGGTGGTTCGTGGCCAGCCATGGGCCTGCGCCTGCGGCGTCGTGACCACGAATAGGCTGCGCGCGCCCAGATGCCCGAGAACATGTAAAGTAGGGCCCCCGAAAAGAGGACGACCTGGGAAAAGCGGAGGATCACAAAGAGCACGATCGAAATAAGAAAGAGGAGCTGGAACGGATGACTGCGGGAGAAGTTGATTTCCTTGCCGGACCAGAAGCGCCAGGTGCTGACCATGAGAAAGCCGCTCATGCCGACGATGGCCAGCCAGATGATGGCGATCCACCAGGCTTGGACGGGATAGGCTCCACAGAAGTGAACCGTGGCGGCGAGCAAGCCGGCGGCTGCGGGGATGGGCATGCCGACGAAATATTTGCGGCCGGGGCGACCTGGGTTGCGGGGTTGGGCGTCGTGGCTGATGTTGAATCGCGCCAGGCGCGAGGCTCCGCCGATCAGGTAGAGGAAACAAATGAAGGCGCCAGCGTGGAGGAGGTCTTGGTGGAGGGCCGGACTAATGGAATCGGGCAGGTAGTGGAAACCCCAGATGTAGGCCAGAAGGCTGGGCGCGACACCGAAGGTGATGACGTCGGCGAGCGAATCGAGTTCCTTGCCGAACTCGCTTGTCGTGTTGGTCATACGGGCTATGCGCCCGTCGAGTGCGTCAAAGGGAATGGCAAAAAGGATGGCGATTGCGGCCCAGTCGAGGTGGGTGTGGGCGTCGCCGCTGCCGCCGATGGCCGCGATGGTCTGAGTGATGGCGAAGTAGCCGGCAGCGATGTTGCCGACAGTGAACAGCGAAGGCAGCAGGTACATGCCCCGGCGTAGTCTTGCCCTTGCCTCGGCGCGAGCTAGTGCCGGATCGCGGGTTGTCACGGACGATCTCCCTGCGGCATTTGAGCCAGCACGCTGGCGCCGCCTTTCACTCTTTGTCCCACTTTGACATGGAGAACGGCTTCGGCAGGCAGAACGACGTCGACCCGCGATCCAAATTTGATAAGGCCGACGCGCTGACCACGCGCTACATGGTCGCTTTCGCGGGGCACGAATACGATGCGACGTGCGAGCAAGCCGGCGATCTGCTTGAAAGTCACTTCGAATCCCTCGCCCTGAACGGTCACGATGTTTTGTTCATTGCGGTCGGCTGAGGCAGGATTCATCGCGTTGAGGTATTGACCCTTCTGGTAGCGAACCGTGCTCAGTACACCGGCGATGGGCGACCGGTTCACATGGACGTCAAAGACACTCAGAAAGATACTGATGCGCTGACGTGGTCCCGCAGGAGTCGTGATGGTCGCCGTTTCCGTGACGAGACCGTCGCCCGGGGACACGATCATGCCGGGTCCGACGGGAATTTCGCGCTGAGGATCGCGGAAAAACCAAAGAAAGAAGGCTGCCAGGAGGAGCGGAGCGATGGCCCAGCTCCAATTGCCCGTTGCCCACACGAGAACTGCGGCCACTGCCAGCAGACTCACACCGTAGATGTAACCGTCACGAACCATTGTCCCTAACGATTATACGGTTGAAATCGGCTATCCAAGGACACACACTTCTAATGGCACGGTACAATCGTCCGCCGCTCCGTCCTGCGCAGTCTTCGTCGAACCAGTGTCTTACACGTCTTACGGCGTGTCTTACACCATCGCCGGGGTTCGGCGTTCCAACGCAAATATCAGGTCCTTGGCGTGAAGTTTAAGCTTTTTAAGCCGTACTTCTTCTAGCTGTTCATCTTCAGAGAGATAAGGTTTTTGGATCAACTCTTCCAAACGCTGAGCGTAACGGGTGTGTTCGGACTGCAAACGGTTTATTTCTTCGCTCAGCGTAGAATCGTTTATTTCGATCATAGGCGCCCTCCTCGGATTTAAAGGAACATTTACATATAGCTCTCTTTCGAGATAATCGGCAAGTGGGAAAGCAAAGCGAAAGTCATAAAGGCTGTGGATTTTATTGACACAGTGCGTGTTAATTAGGCAAAGAGGCCTTTTTCGGAAAGAGATTTGGGGCGCAATGTGGTGGGTCAGCTAGATGAGAGAGAGGCGCATCTGGAGTGCATCTTCAATAGGATCAGCGTAGTAGAGAGCTCTGCGGCCGATTTCAACAAAACCCAGTTGTTTGTAGAATGTGCGTGCGGGTTGGTTGGAGGATCGGACTTCGAGCATAACTTCCGTTACATCAGACATTTTCAATTCTGCAGAAAGCGCCATAAAAAGTTTCCTTCCGACGCCGATTTGCTGAGCAAATTGCGCGACCGCGATCGATTCGAGCTCGGCTTGGGGAGGGATGAGCGAGGCGATCGTGAACCCAACTACGGCGGTGGCGCGTTCGGCGATCAGCGCGATGCGTGGCGGCTGGGCTTCGGGATCGACGGCGGTCAGGTACGCGTAGGCGGGCCAATGGGGAGCCTGGGCGAGGCTCTGCGCGATCGCCATCACTGGGTCTACGTCCAAGGCCGTCATGCGGCGAATGGTGATGTCGTCGGGCGCGGAACTCATGTGGGGTGAACGGCGGCGGGAGTGGGTTCGCCGAAGATTTCTGCATCGGAGCGGCGCAGATAGTGGCCGTCGAGGAGTGCGATGTCTGCGAATTCGGCAGCGCGGATGCGGGGCACGGCTAGTTCGATGGCGTCGGCGGCTGTGGGCGGCAATACACGAATGAGCTCAGCTTGAGGCCAGGCCGAGGCCAGCAGTGCGGCGGCCGCATCGTCGCAGACGGCAATTTGGCTGGGTGGGGGCAGGATCGAAGCAAATTCCGCGGCGCCGGCCAGCAGCTCCAGAGCGGGTAGAGAGGCGGTTTGGATACGCAGGAAGACTTCGTGGCGGTGAGCGTCGAGGGCCGCTGAAGCGACTCCGGCTTTGAGGGCCAAAACTTCAAGCCGGGAGACGGCAACGACGGGAATGGATGCGCCCTCGGACAGCCCCTTGGCGGCACTGAGGCTGATGCGCACGCCGGTGAAGCTTCCGGGGCCGCTCACGGCGACGATGCAGCCGATGTTTTTGAGGGTGATTCCAGAGCGTTTGAGCAGTTCCTCTATCGCCGTAAACAGGGTGGCAGAGTAGGTGCGTCCTTCGAGCTCAATTTGGCCGAGTGTTTCGGATTCCCGCTCATTGATTCGGGCTAAAGATACGGACCCGGTGGGGCCGCATGTGTCGATGCCGAGCGCGAAGGGCCGAGCTTGAAATTGCTGGGACGAATCTACCTGCATAACCATTCAGCATGACACAGAGACGAGCGTGGCTTCCAGCTTGGTGAAAAATTGGCATTGTACAAATTAAAATGCGGCTTCGGGGTGGTGTCCAGTGTCTGAAGTTCGTTGCAAAGCGAGCGAAAGAACAAAAGCAGATTCTTCGCTCACCACCCCCGAACTGAGAAGCGTTCGGGGCCCCGTTCACTCAGAATGACAACCTCTTTTCTGTCGTGAATCTCAGACAGACGAGCCACTAGCCATTATGGAAATAGAAGAGGTTGCCGTCTAGATCCTGGACCGTGAATTGCCGCAATCCCCAAGGCTTTGTTTCCAGCGGATCGACGATGTTCGCACCTTTCGACTTCAGTTCCTGGTACGACGCATCGATATCCTCAGCGAACATCCAGTGGATGGCAGGTTCGAACGGCGGGTCTTTCTTGCGAAAGAATATTACGGCTTTGTCGCGTGACACGGCCCCAATCGACTTATCCGGGTAGAGCCATCCGATCTCAAAGCCGAGTGCATCTCTGTAATGCTGCTGGGCGCGTTCGACGTCGCAGGCTGGTAACTCGGGCACGGGCTGGCCCATCGGAGTCATCTTCTCTTTTGCGCTCATAGAGATCCCCTCCTGCTCTCTTTTATGCAACAAGGTTTGCCATGCGTCAAATCTCTGGACGATCAGGCTATCGGTACGAGAGCGATTATCTAGCCCGGCTGGCGCTCGCCTTAACCGCATTCGAGCCCCAATCCGTTACTCTAAGGACTGCAATCCCACACTGCGGCGACGAAGCGTCGCTCGATAAAGGACCCTGCCCTGGCGGCTGCAGCGACACTCGCGTTCCATGACACATGGCGCCCCCGTGCCAATCCGTGGGTGATCGCGATTACTGTCACGCTGGCCACCTTTATGGAGGCGCTGGACAGCTCGATTGCGAACGTGGCGATGGGGCATATCGGCGGGTCGCTGTCGGCTAGCCGCGATGAAGCGACGTGGGTGCTGACGAGTTACCTGGTGGCCAACGCGGTGGTGCTGCCGATCAGCGGTTGGATCGCGAATCGCATCGGCCGCAAGCGCTTTTACATGACCTGCGTGATGCTGTTCACGCTTACTTCTCTGCTGTGCGGACTGGCGCCGTCGCTGGGCGTGCTGGTGTTTTTTCGTGTGTTGCAGGGGGCTGCCGGAGGTGGGTTGCAGCCGAGCGAGCAGTCGATTTTGGCGGACACGTTTCCGCCTGAAAAACGCAGCATGGCGTTCGCCGTTTATGGCATGGCGGTGGTGCTGGCGCCGGTTCTGGGGCCGACCGTCGGCGGCTGGATTGTCGACAACTATAGTTGGCGCTGGATCTTTTTCATCAACATTCCGGTGGGCATGTTGTCGCTCTACCTGACCAACCGGGTGGTTGAAGATCCGCCGTACCTGGCCGCGATTCGCAAACGGCGCGAGGGCATCGACTATTGGGGTTTAGGCCTGCTGGTGGTCACGATCGGCGCCCTGCAGACGATGTTTGACAAGGGCCAGGAAGATGACTGGTTCAGTTCGCGATTTATCACCACTTGCTGCGTGGTGTCGTTGATCGGCATTGTGCTGTTTATTATTCGCGAACTGCGCGTGGAGCACCCGGTGCTCGATCTGCGGCTGCTGATGAGGCGCAACGTGGGCACGACCATGTTTGTCATGTTCATGGTGGGCGTGTCGCTCTATTCATCGACCGTGTTGATTCCGCAGTTTCTGCAGGAGATCATGGGCTACTCGGCAGAGCAGGCGGGGATGGCTGTGTCATCGGGCGGCATTGCGCTGATGCTGCTGTTTCCGGTGGCGGGCGCACTGGCGCCGAAGTTCGATCCGCGCAAGCTGGTGGCGATGGGTTTCATCATTACCACGTTTGGCCTCTATCGCATGTCGGGGCTCAATCTGAATACCAGCTTTGGCATCGCGGTGAGTTGGCGCGTGGTGATCGCGCTGGGGTTGCCGTTCCTGTTCATTCCGATCAACACGCTTTGCTATGCGGGAATTCCGCAGGAAAAGTACAACGAAGTGAGCGGCATGTCGGCGCTGATGCGTAACCTGGGCGGCAGTGTGGGCATCAGCTTTGTGACGACACTGCTGGCGCGATTGACGCAAAAACATCTGGCTATGCTGGGTGCACATACGACGAGCGGCAATGGTCCATTTGAAGCACTGCGGTCGGGATTGGCCAGTGCGTTGCGGCAGCGGACGGGAGGGGCGATGACGGACGCGATGCAGCTCGCAGGCGCACAGATCTATGGGATGGCCCAGATTCAAGCACGCCTGCTGGCGTATGTCGATGTGGTGTGGGTGATGGTGGCGTTGACGGCGATTTTAATTCCGCTGCCGTTTTTGATGAAGCGGCCGAAGAAGGCGGTCGCGGTTTCGATGGGGCATTGACGCTGGCCGACAAGAAACAAGAATGGAAGAAGGAAAGATTCGATGATAAGCCTTTGTGGCCTCCCACCCATCGAGCAAAAAACGCTCGATGGATGGGGCACGCGGCGGTTTCAGTGGGGCACTGACGTCGGCTAAACCGCGGCCAGCGCTTGCTCCAAATCGGCGATTAAATCATCCTTGTCTTCAATGCCGACAGACAAGCGAATCAAGCCCTCGGTGATGCCGACTGCGGCGCGTTCCGCATCGGTGAGCGAGGCGTGAGTCGTGGTTGCCGAATGCGAGGCAAGTGACTCGACGCCGCCCAAAGACTCGGCATTCAAGAACAGCTTGATCGCGGCCAGAAAACGGCCGGCGGCATCGCGCGAGCCAATGTCAAAGCTCAAGAGGGAACCGAACCCCTTTTGCTGCTTGACGGCGATGTCATGCTGCGGATGGCTCTTCAATCCGGGGTAATTGAGTTTCTGCACCTTGGGATGAGTAGAAAGAAACTCGGCGATGGCGCGGCCGTTTTCTTCATGCGCCTTCATGCGCAAGGGGAGCGTGCGAATACCCCGCAGCACCAGGAAACACTCGAAGGGCGACATGACGCCGCCGGCTGCCTTTTGAACTAATAGGAATCGCTCTTTGTGTTCTGGTTTGGAGCCGATCAACGCGCCGCCGAGTCCATCGGAGTGGCCGTTGAGGAACTTGGTCGTCGAGTGCATGACGATATCCGCGCCCAAGGCAAGCGGACTCTGCAAGGCCGGTGAGAGGAAGGTGTTATCGACGCTCACCTCAACCCCCTTGGCGTGGGCGATCTCGCTCAGAGCCGCGATGTCGGTAATCGCCATGATGGGATTGGTAGGCGTCTCGGCGTGAATGAGCTTGGTGTTGGGCTTGATGGCCTTGGCGACTGCGTCGAGATCGGCCAGATCGACGTATTCAATTTCGATGCCATAGTGGCGAACAATCTGGTTGAAGAGGCGCGCCGTTCCGCCATAAACGTTGTGCGAGCAGATGACGTGGTCGCCGGTGCGATACATGGCCACGAGCGCGGAGATGGCAGCCATGCCGCTGGTGAACGCGTGTCCGCTGGTGCCGCCTTCGAGTGCGGCCAGGGCTACTTCGAGACGATCGCGCGTGGGATTGCCGGCGCGCGAATAGTCCCAGCCCTTGTCGGTGCCGATGCCGGTGAGTTCGAAGGTCGAGGAAAGGTAAACAGGCACATTGACTGCGCCGGTGAGGGGGTCGGGCTGCTGCCCGGCATGCACAGCGAGGGTGGAATACTTGTGGTCTGACATGGTCTGCTTTTGCCTTTAGCTCCTAACCTCTAGCTTATCGCGACGAAATGGCCACGCTGCGCGAAGTCCGGGACGCGCCACACTAAAATGCCAGTAGATGCGTATTCCTGAGACAGTTCGCCTGGTTCTCGTTTTCGCGATGGGTTTGGGTTTCGCTGCGCTGGCAGTGGCCGATGATACTTATCGCGTGGTTCATGTTTATCCGCACGATGCGCAAGCCTTCACGCAGGGGCTTATCTATGCGGACGGGCATCTCTACGAGAGCACTGGCCGCAATGGCAAGTCGTCGTTGCGCATGGTCGATCTTGAGACGGGACGCTCGCTGCAGACGGAGCCAGTTGACGCCAAATACTTCGCGGAAGGACTAACGAAGTGGGGCAGCACGCTGATTCAACTTACGTGGCAGAGTCATATCGCGCTGGTCTATGACCAATTTAGTTTTCGGCTGCTGCGCACATTGCCGTATGGCGGCGAGGGTTGGGGGCTTACTGAAGATGGCAAGCATCTGATCCTGAGCGATGGCACGGCGACGCTGCACTTTCTTGATCCCGCGACGCTGCACGAAGTGGGGCATGTCACGGTGAAGGACCACGGCGCGCCCATCGATGAGTTGAACGAGCTTGAATATGTGCACGGCGAAATCTATGCCAATGTATGGCACACGGACCGCATTGCGCGCATTGCGCCGGCGACAGGCAAGGTAATTGGATGGATCAATCTTGCCGGCCTGTTGCCTGCGAATGAGCGGCCCGATAGCGAAGCCGTGCTTAACGGTATTGCGTGGGACTCGGCGCACGATCGCCTGTTTGTGACCGGCAAACTGTGGCCGAAACTGTTCGAGATTCAAGTTATTTCCGAGGCGCCCAAGCCGACTGTTGCGAAGCGGCATAAGTAATTTCGCAGCACGATTGGAATGTCGCGATCGGTGAAGGGACATCTGTCACATTCACCCTCGAGTTAGCCCGGTTATACTTTGGGCCAAGGTTGAGTCCATGGATTTTTCCGTGCTTAGTGGGCCAAGCATCTTGCAGAATGCCGCTATTCTTACCATCATCGTGGCCTTCGCGGGCTATGCGATCACATTTCTCAGCGCGCACATGCTGGCTCGGCGGCGCGACAAACTCGACCTGGTTAATAAGCGACTGAATGAGTTTTATGGTCCGCTCTATGTGGCTTCGCAGGCCGGCAATATCGCCTATCGGACGTTGCTGAAGCGGCAGGGAAAGACACAGAGCGAACCGATTCTAGATACGGAGTTGAAGGATTGGGCGCTGTGGACGAAGACGATTTTCATGCCGCTCAACGATGTGCGGGAGAAGATCATCATCGAGAAGGCGCACCTGATCGTCGAAGAGCAGATGCCGCATTGCCTGCTCGAATTTGTGACGCACGTGGTGGGATATAAAGCAGTGATGGCAAAGTGGGCGGAAGGCGATTTTAGTGAGCGTCGCTCGACCATTGGCTGGCCGCCGGAGTTTGATCGTTACGTGGAGCGATCGTATGCGGCGCTCAAAGCCGAGCAGACAAAGCTGATGCACAGTGCGGTGTGGCGCGCATGGCATCGGTGTTTTCGCCGCAAAGTTAGAGCGGCGAGTTAGTCTCTCAGGCGGAAATTTTCAGCGAGAGATTTTTCCAAAGACGGAGTGTCGGCTCGGCTTGATTGATGGTGTAGAAATGCAAGCCTGGAGCACCGTTGCGCAACAAGGTTTCGCAGAGGCGCGTGACCACGCTATGGCCGAAATCAAGCAGCGCGGGCTTGTTGTCTTGTAACTGTTCGAGGCGCAGGCGCACCCAGCGCGGCAGGTCCGCGCCGCAACTGGTGCAGAAGCGCAAGGTGCCGGCGAAGCTGGTGATGGGCATGATTCCCGGGACGATTGGAATGCGAATGTCGGCTTTGGCGCAGCGGTCTAAGAAATCGAAGTAGGCATCGGCATTGTAGAAGAGCTGGGTCAAAGCGCCATCCGCGCCGGAGTCGACTTTGCGGCGAAAGTTGTCGAAATCGATGGCCGGATCGGGCGCTTGCGGATGCATTTCGGGATAAGCGGCTACTTCAATTTTGAATGCATCGCCGTGCGTCTCGCGAATGAAACTTACCAGCTCATTGGCGTAGTGAAATTCGCCTGGAGCCGAAGAACTCATGGAGGTCGCAGGCAGATCGCCGCGCAGGGCAACGATGCGCTTGACTCCCGCTTGGCGATAGCGATCGAGCAATGCGGCGACGTGAGCGCGCGTCGAACCTACGCAAGTCAGGTGCGGCGAAGCCTCAATGCCAGTCTGCCCGATGACGGTCATCAGGGTTTCGTAGGTGCCGTCTTGACCGGAGCCGCAGGCGCCATGGGTGACAGAGAAAAAGTCGGGACCTTCAGCGGCCAGTTGGTCGATCACGCCGGGTAGTTTGGCTTGAGCTTCGGGCGTGCGCGGAGGGAACAGTTCGAAGGAAAAACTCAGCCGCGAACTCATAAGAATGGCCTCTAAATTGAAGCTCTGTGGCGTGCCGAATTTCGAGTTGGAAATCCAGCACGCCACAGAGCCGTAGTTAATTAGTAGCGGTACATTTCCGGCTTATAGGGACCCTCAACCGGCACGCCGAGGTATTCGGCCTGCTTGGTCGAAAGCGTGGTTAGCTTGACGCCGATTTTTTCGAGGTGAAGGCGAGCTACTTCCTCATCGAGCTTCTTCGGCAGCGTGTAGACGCCTACCTTGTAGGTGTCTTTGTTCTTCCAGAGGTCGAGCTGCGCCAGGGTTTGATTGGCGAAGCTGTTGCTCATCACAAAGCTGGGGTGGCCGGTGGCGCAGCCGAGGTTGACGAGACGGCCTTCGGCGAGCACGAAGATGCTGTGCGCGGGCGACTTGGGGCCGGCCGGGAAGGTGTAGACATCGACCTGGGGCTTGATGTTGAGCTTGGTCACGCCGGGCTCTTCGTTCAGGCGATCCATCTGGATCTCGTTGTCGAAGTGGCCGATGTTGCAGACGATGGCCTGGTCCTTCATGCCCTTCATTTGCTCGAGGGTGATGATGTCGAGGTTGCCGGTGCAGGTGACGTAGATGTCGCCACGGCCGAGGGTGTCTTCGACGGTGGTGACTTCGAAGCCTTCCATGGCGGCCTGGAGAGCGTTGATGGGATCGACTTCCGTGACGATGACGCGAGCGCCCATACCGCGCAACGAGTGCGCGCAGCCTTTGCCAACATCGCCGTATCCGCAGATGACCGCGACTTTGCCCGCAACCATGACGTCAGTAGCGCGCTTGATGCCGTCGGCCAGTGATTCGCGGCAGCCATAGAGGTTGTCGAACTTGGACTTGGTGACCGAGTCGTTGACGTTGATGGCGGGCACCAGCAGCTTGCCCTGCTCCATCATCTTGTAGAGGCGATGGACGCCGGTGGTGGTCTCCTCAGAGACGCCGCGCCATGCCTTGACAACCTTGTGCCAGTGCTGAGGATCTTCGGCGTAAACCTTCTTCAACAGATCCTTGATGACCTGCTCTTCGTGGTTGCCGGAAGCAGAGTCGACCCACTTGTCGCCGTTTTCAAGCTCATAGCCTTTGTGAATCAGCAGCGTGACATCGCCGCCATCGTCGACAACCAACTCGGGGCCTTTGCCGTCTTTGTGGCTGAGCGCCTGGTAGGTGCACCACCAGTAGTCTTCGAGCGATTCGCCCTTCCACGCGAAGACCGGTACGCCGGTGGCTGCAATGGCCGCCGCGGCGTGATCCTGCGTCGAGAAAATATTGCAGCTTGCCCAGCGAACCTCGGCACCCAGACTGGTCAGGGTTTCAATCAGCACGGCGGTCTGAATGGTCATGTGCAGCGACCCGGTGATGCGCACGCCGGCCAGCGGTTTTTCGGCCGAATATTTGTTGCGAATAGCCATCAGGCCCGGCATCTCGTGCTCGGCGATAGCGATTTCTTTACGGCCCCAATCGGCCAAGGCCATATCGGCGACCTTGTATTGAGCGGCGGTAATTTCCAGTGTCGAACTTGCCATTCTCTAAACCTCCGGATATTTCTCACATCAAGTAATCGTGATATGTTGATATGTATCAGAACAAAAGCCATGCCGTCAATTGTGAAAATCCTCCGCGCCGCCGCCGACCCCAACCGGATCCGTATCTTATTGCTTTTGCAGGTCGAAGAGCTTTCTGTGGCGGAATTGCAGGAAATCCTGGTGATGGGGCAGAGCACGATCTCGACCCATTTGTCGCAGCTGAAACAGGCTGAACTGGTCGAAGACCGGCGCACGGGCAAGAGCAGCCTGTATCGGCTTTCCTCTGAAAACAGTATCGGCTCGCTCGCCGAATTGTTGAACCAGGCCCGAAAAGAGACACCGGAAGCTGCCCAGGACCAGGCCGCGATGACTCGCGTGGTGAAAAAGCGGCAGGACAAGATGCGGGCGTTTTTCGATAGCGTGGCCGGTCGTCTGGGGCGCGATTATGTTCCGGGGAAATCGTGGAAAAGCATGGCGGAAGCGCTTTTGCGCCTGCTGCCTCCCATGACGATTGCCGATTTGGGGGCGGGTGACGGCAGCTTTTCTCTGCTGCTGGCGCAGAGCGCAACCAAGGTGATTGCGGTCGACGCATCGGACAAGATGCTAGAGGTCGGCCGGGAACAGGCGGCGCGCCACGGTATTGAAAACGTGGAGTTTAGACAGGGCGATATGGAGGAGCTGCCGATCGAAGACGGCACCGTCGACCTGGTCTTCTTTTCGCAGTCGCTGCACCACGCGCTGCACCCGGAGCGGGCGGTCAAGGAAGCAGCGAGGATTCTGCGCCTGGGCGGGCGGATCGTCATTCTCGACCTGGCGAAACACCGTTTTGAAGAGGCGCGGGAACTTTACGCCGACCAGTGGCTGGGGTTCAGCGAATCGGAGCTCGAAAAAATCCTCGAAGACGCCGATTTTGAGAATGTTAGTGTCGGCATTGTCGACAAGGATACTGAAGTTCCGCAGTTTCATACCCTGCTCGCCACCGCAAAAAAGGCTTAAGTTGGTGCGTTTTCGTTGTTATTCCGCACCGAATCGGTGCCGATCCGGTGTCTATTAGGCACTGAATCGGTGTCTAATAGGCATCAATTCGGTGCTAAAATCAGATCGGAGGAAGCTCAAATGGCCCGCATGACAGTCCAGATTCCTGACAGAGCCGATGCAATCCTTGAAGAAATTGCCAAGGAAAAGTCCACCACCAAGGTCGAGGTTCTCCGCCGGTTGCTGGCCTTGCTTGACGTGGTTCACGAGCAGAAACCGAAGGGAAACCAGTTGGCGCTTGTCGATAGTGATGGCAAGCTAGTTTCAAGATTAATTGGTATTTAGGAGCAAACTCGATGGACGATATTGGGAGCCAGAAAGCGATTGATCTCGAAACAAATTCAATGCCTACTGCAACCGTACTCGATCCGAATCGCCTTCTCTGGTTTGCAAGCGCACTGATCCTTCTGTGTGTCATGCCTCGTTTGGGCATGCGCGGTGTACGTCCAATATGCTTCAGCCGAGCCGGCTAAGCAGGTCTTTGAGCTAGCAAAGACAACTATTCCGCCGCTGATTACGCTTATTCTTGGCTTCTATTTCGGCGGTCGTCACAACTTGTAGGCCTAAATCAGAAGCTGACGGGCTTCTTCGGCAGAGCCGCCGGGCCGGCGGAATTGGCCAGAGAAACTTGCTGTCGATTTTAGTAAATTCCTAGCTGTTTTTAGCCTTTAAAAGCGCTAACGCCTTGTTCAGGGTTTCGTCGCCTTTGGGGGACGGTGCGGTGACAGCATCCTGGTCATCGTCGATCGGCTGATCGACCTGAACGGTGGGTGTAACCGCTTCATCCTGAATCTTTTTGCCGTCCGGACCCTCGTATTTGGCGACGGTCAGCAGCAGCGCCGCGCCGTCGGGCAGGTCGATGGTTTTCTGCACCGAGCCCTCGCCAAAGGTACGCTCTCCCACCACATCGCCGCGCTTGGCGCCTTCGATGGCCGCAGCCGTAAGTTCAGCAGAACCATAGGTTCCGCGGTTCACGAGCACGGAGACCGGGGCCGCTGTCAGGACTTTGGCGGGATCAGCCGTGAAGGTCTGCGTTGGGAATTTCTGGCCTTGCAGAGTGGCCAGCGTGCCCTGGCCGACAAAGAAGTTGGCCAATCGCAAGCCATCTTCAGGCTCGCTGCCGGATGCATCGCGTAGATCGAGAAGCACTTTACGGGTTTTGCCGGCACCCTTGATCTTGGAGGCGATTTCGTCGACGCGGGCCTTGGTGAGCACGCCAGGCTTCAGATACAGAATCGACGCGTTTTCATATTGCTGTTCCGAGAGCGAAGGGGGTGCACTGATGGCGCGGGTCAGGGTTATTTTTTCCGGATCGCCGTTTTTACGGGGGCGAACGAGCGAGAGCGAGATGGACGATCCAGGCTTGCCATCAAGCAGCATCCGGATAACGGCTAGCGAAAGTTCGCGGGTGGATTGATCGCCAATCGATTCAATGACATCGCCATCAACGATGTGTTCGTGATCGGCAGGGGAGCCAGGTAACACATTGACCACCGTGGCATAGCCAAAGCGCTTGGAAACAGTGACGCCGAGTTGGGCCACGCCGGTGGACGGCCGCTCTTTATAAATCTTGTATTCGGTGGCGGTCAGGTAACTGGAGTCGGCGTCAAGAGACTCCAGCAGGCCGTGCAGGGCGCCCGTGGTGACGTCGTTAATGCTGGGCTCGGTGACGTAATCGGACTGCACGCGCTTGAGCACTTCAGCATAAACGTGCATCTGGCGATAGGCGCCTTCCTGCTCGCCGCCGGCGTGGACGCCAAAAAGACCGAATTCGCCCAAAGCGAACCCTAAACCGAGGGCGGCAAAGACCGCTGCCGCAAGAACGAACACTAACCGAGAGAAGAATCGAGACACACACACCACCTAAGCAGCCAACCGGGGAAACAGGCCGCACATATTCTATAGACGCAATGATACCCCAATGCGTACTAAGTGGCGACGTTTTGGCGCGATCTCGCGGGCGGAGGTAATCGGCGGCGGACAGATATATACTCCCGGCATGCGTAAACAGATCATTGCTACCGTCTTATTCTTTGGAGCCAGTTCTCCTTTTGTATTGGGCCAAAACGCCGCCGATTCGAAGCCGGCTACCGCGGCCGAGGCGCAGGAGTTCGTCAACCGCGCCGATACCGAATTGTTGAAGCTGCAGACCGACGCTTCACATGCCGAGTGGACTGCGGAAACCGATATTACCGACGACACCGAGGCGACCACCGCGCTGCTCAATGAGCAAGTGACCGGACGAACCCTGGCGCTGACGGCGGAGAGCCATCGCTTCGACCATCTGACATTACCAGAGGATGTGCGGCGCCAGATCATGCTGCTGCAAGTCAACGCACCGGCTGCGCCCAAGGATACCAAGCTGCTGGCGGAGCAGTCGCAGTTAGCCGCGCAACTGACCGGTATGTACGGCAAGGGAAAGTTTTGCCCAAGCGGTCCGCAGGCGACCGACTGCATGGGCATCGATGCGATCTCAGACAAGATGGCGAAGTCGCGCGATCCTGAAGAGCTGACCAGGCTGTGGGTGGGTTGGCACGCGGTGGGCGCGCCCATGCGCGAAAAATATGCGCGGTTTATCGAGTTGCAGAATACAGGCGCGAGGGAACTGGGCTACCACGACACCGGCGAACTGTGGCGAGCAGGTTATGACATGACGCCGGCGGAGTTTTCTTCCGCGATGGAGCGGGCGTGGACGCAGCTTGAACCGCTCTATCGCGAACTTCACACCTATGTGCGTGCGCGACTGATTGCCAAATATGGCAGGGCCGCGGATCGTGCGGACGGCTTGATCCCCGCGCAGTTGCTGGGGAATATGTGGGCGCAGGAGTGGGGCAACATCTATGACATTGTTGCGCCGACCGATCCGAAGCTATCGCAGTTTAAGCCGCTCGACCTTGAGGCTGCATTGAAACGCCAGATCGCCGAGAAGGATGCGGCAGCGGCCCCGGCGTTTGCAGCTAACATCGACCTGAGCTCGGATGCGGGACATGCAGCGCGACTGGCAGCGGCTCGCGACATGGTGCACTACGGCGAAAATTTCTTTACTTCGCTGGGATTTCCTGCGCTGCCGAAAACCTTCTGGGAGCGTTCGCAGTTTGTTCATCCGCGCGACCGCGAAGTGGTGTGTCACGCATCGGCGTGGGACTTGGACGCGGTTGACGATTTGCGCGTGAAGATGTGCATCGAGGTGAATGCCGACTACTTCACCACTGTGCATCATGAGTTAGGACATAACTTCTATCAGCGGGCGTATAACAAGCAGCCGTTTCTATTGCGCAATGGAGCTAACGACGGATTTCATGAGGCGATTGGAGACTCGATCGCTCTGTCGATTACGCCTGCTTACTTGAAGACACTCGGTCTGGCTACGACAGAACCACCGGCCGAAGCTGATATACCGCTGCAGTTACGTACGGCTCTCGACAAGGTTGCATTCCTGCCGTTTGCGCTGGCGCTCGATAAGTGGCGCTGGCAGGTATTCTCCGGCGAGATCAAGCCGCAGGATTACAACAAGGCATGGTGGGCGTTGCGAGCGAAGTACCAGGGTGTTGCGCCGCCAGTCGAGCGGACGGAAGCTGACTTTGATGCGGGCGCGAAGAATCATGTGCCGACTAATGTTCCGTATGCGCGGTATTTTCTGGCGCGTGTCTACCAGTTCGAGTTTTACAAGGCGATGTGCGATGCGAGCGGATATAAAGGCCCGCTCAATCGTTGCAGCTTTTATGGGTCCAAGGCGGCCGGCGACAAGCTAAGTCACATGTTGGAAGCAGGGCAGTTGCAGCCTTGGCAGAAGACGCTCAAGGAGATGACGGGCTCGGACCACTTGGATGCGCAGCCAATGCTCGATTATTTTGCGCCGCTCTATGCGTGGCTCAAGGAACAGAACAAGGCGAACGCCGCGAAGTAATAATGTTGGGGAAATATAGCCCTGCAGAGGATTCCTTTGCAGGGCTATACTGTCTGCGTCGTCGGAGGTATAAATGCGATTCCGGCTATCGATTTCATTCATCGCAATTGGCATGGCTTGCGCACTATCGGCATGGGCTCAAAACGAACCGCCCCAGCAGCACGCGATCCAGGTGCCCGATGGAGGCGTGAGCGGCAGGATGGAGAGTATTTTTATTCCGCCTAAGGCACATGCGCCGTTCAGCCTGATGTTGGTCACCGAATGGTCGCGGCCACTCGGGAACAGTGGCGGGACGTTCACCCTCGCGAACGAGCGGCGCATCGTACGCGACAGTAAGGGTCGCATTTATCAAGAGCGCTGGATACTGGTGCCGAAAGGCGGCAAGATGAAGTCGTTTATGGATATTTTCCAGATAACCGACCCTGAACAACATACCTGGTATAACTGCGAAACGGCGAAGAAGGTTTGCGAGTTGAATAAGTACTCTCGATCGACGACCGATAACTTCCAACCGGCGATCCTGCCCTCGGGAACCTTGCCCGATGGGACCGGTGTTCGTCGAAGCGACGACCTTGGCATTGGCAGCACGGAAGGCGTGGATACGCACGGATATCGCGAGACGACAACCTTTAATGTCGGCACGATGGGCAACGATCAGCCGATGATTGCGACGCGGGAGTTCTGGTATTCGCCGCAACTGGCCATCAATCTTGTATCGATTGTCGATAACCCGCAAACCGGCAAGCAAGTATTTCGAGTTAAAGATCTGTCGACATCGGAGCCTGAACCGAGTTACTTCACTGTGCCGGATGAGTATAGGATCGTTGATCGATTGCACGAGCAATAGACGCTTTTGTTTCCCTCAACACCGCTACTTGACGCGCACATCCGCTGCCCGACCTTCTACTTCCTGCGCGCGAAACATACCGAGTGTGTTTGAACTCCAGACTGGATCGCCAGTGGGCGTGATGACGATGACGCCACCCTCGCCGCCTTTCAATGCCGGTAACTCGGAGTGGATCATGTGGTCGGCAGCCTGTTGCGAAGTTTGTCCTTGCTCGACCAGTGTGCATACCTGCCTGGCCAACGTAAGCCGGATAAAGTACTCGCCGACGCCGGTGCTCGAGACTGCACACGATTTGTCGCTCGCATACGTGCCCGCGCCGATCAACGGTGAGTCGCCCACGCGGCCGGGCAGTTTGCCTTGCATGCCGCCGGTAGAAGTGGCCGCGGCCAGGTGGCCTTCGCTGTCGCGAGCCACCGCTCCTACTGTTCCGAAGCGATGACTAAAGATGGGCGAAAAGTTCGAAGAGTTTGACGCGGTCGGAACAGGCGCTCCGGCAGGACGCGGCGGTACAGGACGACCGCTGGCACGCATGATTGCCGCGAACTCCTGCCAGCGCATCTCTGTAAAAAAGAAAGCGGGCGGTTGTTGCTCCAGGCCTTGGGTCCGCGAGAACGCGTCTGCGCCCGTTCCAACCATCATCACGTAGGGCGTGTGTTCCATGACTGCGCGCGCCAGTGAGACAGGGTGACGCGTGAAGTGGACTGCAGCTACTGAGCCGGCGGCCAGGGTTGCGCCATCCATGATGCTCGCGTCCATTTCATTAGTCCCATCGGCAGCGAAGGCCGATCCTCGCCCCGCATTAAACAGAGGATCGTCTTCAAGGACGTTGATCGCTGCTTCAACTGCGTCCATCGCACTGCCATGGCGCTTGAGCACGGCCGAACCTGCGGCCAATGCCTTGGCCAGCGACTCATGGTAAGCGGCTGCGGTGGCCGCATCCATGTGCTCCCACTCGCTCTCGCCTGCGCCACCGTGAATGCAGATGGCCCACTTGTGATCAGGACTTTGGCGAGCATTGCCCTGAGCGAATGCAGTTGCCGATGATGCAGCTAACGCGATAAGCACGAAAGAGAGCATCAAAGCCGTAGCGAAACGAACTCGAAGGACGATCATGCTCCCTATTCTAGACAACGTCAGCGCTTTTACCGGACGAATGCAGCCGGCGACTTACAGCTTCTCCGCAACGCTCTTGGCTTGCGTAAACAGGTAAAGATAATCCGGCCCGCCTGCTTTCGAATCGGTCCCGCTCATGTTGAATCCGCCAAACGGATGCGCACCCACCATCGCTCCGGTGCACTTTCGATTGAAATAGAGATTCCCCACGTGAAACTCGGTTCGCGCATGGTTCAACCGGTTGCGGTCGCTCGTATAGAGCGCGCCGGTCAGCCCGTATTCGGTATTGTTAGCGACCTTCAAACCTTCTTCAAAGCTGTCGACTTTGATCAGTGCCAACACCGGGCCAAAAATCTCTTCCTGAGAAATCACGGCGTCGGGCGCGATATCCGCAATCACCGTCGGCTCGAGGAAGTAACCGCCATCGGCTGTCTCAACCGCTTTGCCGCCCGCGATCAACCGGCCTTCCTTCTTGCCGGTTTCAATGTAAGCCAGCATCGAATCGAGCGCAGCATTGTTGACCACCGGTCCCAGGTTTGGATTCTCGATCGGGTCGCCCACCGTCAACTTCTCCACACGCTCGCGCACTCGCTGCACAAAAATGTCGTAGATCGGAGCTTCGATAATTGCCCTCGAACATGCCGAGCACTTCTGTCCGCTAAATCCAAATGCCGACGCCACGACGCCATCGACTGCCGCGTCCACATCGGCGTCCGCGCAGACGAGAATCGAATCCTTGCCGCCCATCTCCAAAATTGTTCGCTTGATCCAGATCTGTCCCGGCTTCGCCTTGGCGGCGCGCTCGTGGATGTCCAGACCGACGGCCTTCGATCCCGTAAACGCGATAAACCGTGTCTTCGGATGTTCCACTATAGCGTTGCCAAAAGTCGCGCCTGAGCCTGGGCAGAAGTTGACGACGCCACCCGGAAGCCCCACTTCCTCAAGCACATCGACGAATTTTGCGGCGATGGTAGGCGAATCGCTCGACGGCTTCAGGATCACTGTATTTCCGGTCACGATCGAGGCCGCCGTCATGCCCGCCATGATCGCGAAAGGGAAGTTCCAGGGCGGAATGACCGCTCCCACTCCTAACGGAATGTAGAGCAGTTCGTTGCGCTCGCCAGGGTACTGGATCGGTGTCTGTGCGCGCGCCAAACGCAGTGCTTCGCGGGCATAAAACTCGAGAAAATCGATGGTTTCTGCCACATCCGCGTCGGCTTCAGCCCAGTTTTTGCCCACTTCATAGGTCAGCCAGGCGCAGAATTCAAACTTTCGCGCGCGAATTAAGTGCGCCGCTGCCAGAAGCAGTGATACGCGATCCTCGGTGGTCGTTCGGCTCCAGGCCTCAAAGGCCGAAAGTGCTGATTGCATGGCCTTTTCGGCGAGCTCAGCCCCGGCTTTCTGGTGGATGCCGACTACCTGCGAGGGCCGCGCCGGGTTCACGGAGCGGATTTTGTCGCTGGTCTTGAAGCGCTCTCCGCCAATCACAAGGTCATATTCGTGACCCAGGTGGCCAGCGACCAACTCCAGTGCTGCCTTCATCTTGCGAGCATTGTCCGGAGTTTTGAAGTCGGTGAAAGGCTCATTGACAAACCCGCCCTTGGGCGAGCGCGGCTGGATCGACGTGGAAAGCGCTGCAGTAGCCATATCGATTTGATTGTAGATGAGAAGGAGAGGAAGCATCTCAGTTCAAATCTTTCGAATGACCGTCGCGCCATTTGGTTTTCCTCAATTTTCAGTAAAAATCTCGAAACTATGTCAGCATGGGCGGGTTCGCACTAATGAATTGCTTCCCGGTTTTGGTTCGGGCCTGCTTTGGCAGCGGAATTGGACTTGCGAGAAGCGAAAAGTGCTGGCAGCCGGACGTTAGGGCGAGACTGCGCGATCTGGCCGGACTGAGAGGGAAGATGAATCCCGGAATTGATGTGCGCGCCACCGATCCCGCCCAATGCGGCTCTGTAAGACAATGTAAGACATTCGCGCAAACCACTCTGGTCGCGATACTTGCTCTCGTAGCGCTCGGCAGCCACCGCGTGATGGCACAGCAGTATTCCTCCCCGATTTATGCGCCGAGTTATGGCTATTCCCAGCCTGCGGCGCCCAGTAATTCCTACAATCCCCAGTATTATCCGCCTCGGCAACCGGCTTATCAGCAGCCGGAGGCCTATCCTCAACAGCCGCAGGGCTATCCGCAGCAGCCTAACGGATACCCGCAACAGAATTACGGCTCATCGGACCCGACCGAAGAGAATGGGCAGCCCGCCTACGCACCCGCCCAGCCCATGAATCCCGATCAACTGGAACAGCTCGTTGCACCCATCGCGCTCTATCCAGACTCTTTACTGGCCCAGATTCTGGCTGCATCCACCTATCCGGCGCAGATCTCCGCTGCCGATCAATGGCTTCGGAGTCTCGGAAACGCCTCTCCCGATCAGGTCGCCCTCGGGGCCAATGCGCAGACGGGTTGGGACCCGAGCATCAAAGCTCTGACGGCGTTTCCCCAAGTCCTTTCCATGCTTAACCAGAACTTGCAGTGGACGACCGCGCTGGGCAACGCCTACTACAACCAGCCCCAGGACGTGTTGCAGACGGTGCAGGTGATGCGCCAGCGCGCCGAACAAGCCGGCAATCTCCAGACCACTCCGCAGGAAAATGTAACTGAGAATCAGGGTTATATCTCGCTGGCGCCGCCCGATCCCCAAGTTGTGTATGTACCTACTTACAATCCATGGCAGGTTTACGGGCAGCCGGTTGCGCCCTATCCCGGATTCTCACTCCTCGGAGCCCTGGGCTCGTTCTTCGGTGCGTCGCCCATCCAATATGGCCTAAGCTTCGCCATGTCGGCCTTCATGCACACCCCATTTGGGCTGCTGAGTTGGGGGCTCGACTGGCTGGCCAATTCCATCCTTTTCAATCACTCCAACTACTTCACGCATAGTAACTCGGTTGCGGACTGGGGCTTTCGTCATGGCGGACCTCGCGCCTTCGGTGGGGGCGCAGCGTACGGGCGGCTTCGCGGGGGACCTTCGCGGAGTTGGAATTCTGTGAATTCTGTGGGTCGCGAACAGAGTTTCAATCGCGGATCGGCATACCGCGGCGTTCGCCCTGAAAGTTCCTTTACAAATCAGGGCGGCTTGAATCGCAGTTTTGCGGGCTACGGAAGTGCCAGGTCCGGGCAGCAGCAAGCCTACAACCACGCGCCCGAGGCGATCGGCCGTTCGCTTCAATATGCCGGCCGTCCTCAGAGTTTCGCTCCCAGGCAGCAGGCATACGCCAACCCCGGAGCGCACTACGGTACAGGCAGCTATCAGCGGCCTTCCGCTCCGATGCAGCAGTCGTATCGCGCCCCTGAGTCAAACTTTGGGCACGGAACTTACGGTGGGGCTTATGGCGGACGTCCCTTTGCTTACTCCGGCGGCAGCTACGGCAAAAGCGAGCGTTCCAGCGGCAGTTTCCATGCTTTCGGCGGCAGCCACGGTTCAGAAAGCTTCGGAGGTTCTCACGCTCCCAAGAGCTTCAGTTCCGGCGGCGGCCACAGCTTCAAGAGTTCTGGCGGGGGCCACTCCGGCGGTGGACACTCGAGTCACTCCGGCGGCCACAAGCATTGATGTTCCAACTCTTCGGTTTTATATTCCCCAGCCTGTGACTTTAGTCGCTGTCTTCCAATATCGTCGGACCTATCCTCGGACTTGAAATCAATTCAGACAGGAAGGTCCACACCATGTTCTGCTACCAATGCGAACAGACATCCAAGGGCGACGGCTGCCAGACAATCGGAGTCTGCGGCAAAGATGAAACGACGGCCACGCTGCAAGATCTGCTGATCCATGCCATCAAAGGCGTGTCAATGTACGCGCACCGCGCTAGCGGCTTGGGCGCTGCCGATGCGGAGATCGACGCCTTCACGATCCAGGCAGTTTTTGCGACACTGACCAATGTCAACTTCGATCCAGAACGACTGGTCCAGTTGATTCATCAAGCGATCGAGATTCGCGATCAGGCTCGTGCTTTATATGAGCGCGCCAGTATCGCAGCGGGCGTGGTACCTGTCGAACTGGGCGGCGCGGCTGCATGGATTCCAGCGCCCACGCTCGAGGGCTTGCTGGCACAGGGGCAGCCTGTCTTGTTGCCGACGCGCATGCTCACCGAAACCAAGGAGATCGCGAACCTCAAGGAACTGGTGCTCTACGGCATCAAGGGAGTTGCCGCGTACGCAGCTCATGCGCTGGCTCTAGGCGCCGGCGATCCGCAATCCTATGCGAAGATTCACGAGGTCCTCGATTCACTCACGCATCCCGCGCCGACTGCGGAAGAACTGCTCGGCATGGCATTGGCGGTCGGTGAGTTGAACTATCGCGTGATGGAGATTTTGGACAAGGCGCATACCGACACGTTTGGCCATCCGCAGCCCGCCAAGGTGCGACTTCAAGCACGGAAGGGCAAAGCGATTCTCGTGTCCGGGCACGATCTGCACGACCTTTATGCGCTGCTTGAACAGACCAAAGACCTTGGCATTCAGATCTACACGCATGGCGAAATGCTGCCGGCGCATGGTTACCCAAAACTGAAAGCATTCACGCATCTGGCAGGGAACTACGGTGGTGCGTGGGTTGATCAGGCACACGAGTTCGCGGAGTTTCCGGGCGCGGTGCTTATGACTTCCAATTGCATTCAAGAGCCGAAGCTTGCCTACAAGCAGCGCATCTTTACCGCGGGCGCAGTGGCGTGGCCCGGCGTTACGCACATTGCCGATCAGGACTTCAGCCCCGTGATTGCTGCCGCTCTGAGGGCACCCGGTTACGACGAAGATGGAAGCGATGAAGAGATCACTGTGGGATTCGGACACAACGCCGTACTCAGTGTTGCCGATCGCGTGATCGATGCGGTCAAGGCAGGAGCCATTCGTCATTTCTTCTTAATAGGTGGATGCGACGGCGCGCGCTCCGGCCGCAGTTATTACACCGAGCTGGCTGAATCCGTGCCCAGCGATTGCCTTATTATGACTCTCGCATGTGGCAAGTTTCGCTTTAACAAACTCGATTTCGGAGAGATCGGCGGTCTGCCGCGCTTGCTCGACATCGGTCAATGCAACGACACTTACTCGGCGCTCAAAATCGCCATGGCGCTGGCCAAAGCGTTTGATTGCGGAGTCAACGACCTGCCTCTGTCGCTGGTCTTGTCGTGGTATGAACAGAAGGCCGTCGCCGTGCTGCTTACGCTGCTTCATCTCGGCGTGCGCAACATACGCATCGGGCCGACTCTGCCAGCGTTTCTTTCACCTGGCGTGCTAGCTCTGCTGCATGAGAAGTTCAACCTGATGGCGATCACCAGTCCGGAAAACGACTTGAAAGCGATGCTCGCGTAGAGCTTGCAATTGAGAGTTTCATCGCGTGAGCACAGAAGATCAACGCTCGGTCAGTGTCCTTCATAGTTTCCGCCATGTTATGCGGAGGAGTTGAGGACATTGGCCGTGCGCGATTCAACACTATCGATCCAAAGCGCAGCGTAATTTTGCTCACAGCGGCCCTAGTGCGTCTCTGTCAGAGCCTCTGTGTGTTTGCTCATTTTCGCGGTTCGCTCGAGCTTGTCCCAGTTGAAAGGCTTGCCGTCGATGGCGCGCTTCAATGTTTTGAACAACACGATCGAGAACAATTGCCGATACGAGAAGCGCTGCAGCCAGATGTGGAACAGCAGCCAGCGATCGCCCTTGTTGGCGGGATGAGGGCGCTCCAGGCTGAATGCCACGGCCGACGTCACAAAATCAATCAGCAGGAAGCCGAGAAAGTAGACCAGCAGCTTTTGAAAGTTCGCTGCCGACGCAGCTTCCGGGTGATAGTGCCTGTCAATGAAGTAGTGAATGATGCCGTAGACAAACATCATGTCGATAAAGGGCGACACCAGCGGCAACAGCATCTGGAAGATCAAAATGTTGGGCAGCGCAAACAGTCCCATCGCCTTGTTGCGGATAAATGCGGCGCGATGTTTCCACACCGCCTGCAGCGTTCCAAACGACCAGCGAAAGCGCTGCCGCATCAGCCCCTTCGCGTCGATAGGCGCTTCGGTAAAGGCGAGCGAGCGATCTTCATAGACGACCTTTAGCCCTTGTTCCAGCAGGCTCATCGTCAGGTCAGCGTCCTCAGCGACCGTGTTCACGGGGTAGCATCCAGCCTTCTTCACCGCGGCCTTGCGCCATGCGCCAATCGCGCCCGGAACCACTGTCACTACGTTGAATAGATCGAGTGCGCGGCGTTCGAAGTTCTGGCTGGTGATGTATTCGAGTGCCTGCCAGCGCGTCCACAAGTTTACGCGATTGCCTACCTTGGCATTGCCTGCAACTGCACCGATTTCTGGATCTTCAAAATGCGGAATCAGCTTGCTCACGGCGTCTGCCGCGATCACCGTGTCGGCGTCGATGCCAACATAGATGTCTTCTTCGATGCGGTCGAGTGCGTAGTTAAGAGCCGCAGCTTTGCCGCCGTTCGGCTTCACCAATACCTGCACGCGCCCAGCCTTGATTTCGTTGGCGTAGGCTTTGCGCGCTACCTCTGCGGTGTCGTCCGATGAACCGTCATCGATCACAATGACGTGCAGATTGGTGTAGTCGGAGTTGAGCACCGAGCGAATTGTACGCACGATAACCTTCTCTTCGTTATAAGAAGGAATAAGTACCGCGACGCGCGGATTGAAGCCCGGCGATGCCTGGCGATGAGGACTGCGCAGCCGCTCGGTCACGGCGAAGATACCCACCAGTATCAAGCGCGCGCTCATTAAAACGTCGCCGACAAAGAACACCATCACGATGAAGTTGATCACCGTCGACAACGCCGAAAAAGCCACGGAATCAGGCAATGCGCGGAAGCGCTGCCACACCGTCAGACGGGGCATGACGTCGGCGGTCGTTTTGTTCATGAGCGCCGATACCTGCACAATTGTGTAGCCATGCGCGCGCAGCGTATCGATCAGCACAGGCAGTGCGGCCACAGTGACTGACCGATCCCCGCCGCCGTCATGAAGCAGGATGATCGACCCACGAAACTGCGGCTTGGTTTTCATGCGATCGAGTTGCCAAAGAATCGATTGCGCAATCTCCGCAGGCGTCTTGCGCACACGCTCGTCCCAATCGTTGGTGTCGAGCTTGCTGCCCACGATGGTGAGCCCGAGTTGTTGAATGTGGGCAACCGGCGCGGCTTGATCGTCGGTGTCGGGCTCCTCATCAATGTCGTAAGGCGGGCGGAAATAAAGCGGCTGCACGCCCAGCTTGCTGGCGAATAAACGCTCCGTCAGGCTTACTTCCCAATCGAGTTGGCGCTGCGAAACCTCGCTGATATCGGGGTGCGTATAGGTATGATTGCCTACTTCATTTCCTTCGCGGACGATGCGCTGCATGAGGCCAATGTTCTGCTGCGCTTCTTCGCCAATCAGCATGAATGTCGCATGGACGCCCTTGTTCTTGAGCACGTCGAGAATGCGCGGAGTCCACTTAGGATCGGGGCCGTCGTCAAACGAAAGAGCGACCTCGTTGGGTTTGTAGCCATATTGCTGGATCGTGTAAGTGGTCGGGTACACGTCCATGTGTTCGTCAACGATGAGTTTTTTGCGCGGGTCAGTCTCGTCGGTATCGAGCTCAACTGTGCGCTTGCCAACTTTGGGCAGTCCGGTGACGCGAATGATGTCGCCATCACCCTCGGTGTCGATGTCGTGGCCGGGCTGCACCGACCCCAGCGCATGCAGCGAGTCAGGACTGCTGGGCTTGTCCCATACGTTCCACAGCGAGCTGTCTTCTTCTCCGAGCCGATAGAGTGCAAACGTCTGCAAGCCCAATGCCCGCGCGCCTCGCAGCTCATTGAGCACGGTTACTCCATCGAGAAACCAGACGACGTGCCGCTGGTTGTTGTCTTCATCGATGTATTCAAAATGCGGATTGAGCGTGTTGTAATCGAGGTCCAGATCAGCGTCGGCATCGGCGGCGTGCTGCCATGCATCGGCGACATGCAGATCTTCAGTATCGACAACTTTGGGCTTGGGATGCTTCTTGTTTTTCGGGTCGGGAATCGAGAGCGTCCACTCATAGCCGTAGTTGGCCATGGCGCAGATCAGCTTTTCTTTGGGAACGATCTTGAGCACGCGCCGCAGGTTGCCGAGAAACCAGTCCTGGCTGGCGATGGGACCGGGATCGCTGGTCTCCTGGTGCTCGTCATAGTTCATCAGAATGACGCCGTCGGAGTTAGCCGCAATCTCTTTGAGGTTCGCGTCGGCGGTCGACGCAGCCACGTTGACATAAAGGCGCAGATTGCGCGGATGCATATCGGCGTAGAGCTCGCGGATGAATGCAAGATAGGACGGGTACGCCGAGTCATCGAGACTTTCGAAGTCGAGCGACAGCCCGTGATAGGCCGGCATGGCTACGAGAAAGCGGACAATCTGCCGGTGCAGGGAGGCGCGTTTGTTCGCATCTTCCAGCATCGTTCCCACGGCCCCATCCCAGACCTGATTATGCGGATTGAAATTGTTGAGATGAGGGAAAATCTCGGTTTCTTCGCGCGTCACTTGGATAACGTGCTTGACCTTATTCAGGTCGTCGGGATCGTGGACCGTGTTGCCATCGATGACCGGATATTCACGATTGGTGTTGTCGCTGCTCATCGACATCAGGTTGCCCTGCGGCGCGTCGACGTGCAGCCACTCGGGGAACAGCATGTCGATCTGGTGAACATGCTCCTTGAACGACGAGTAGCTGGTCTCGTCATAAGGCACGTAGTACGCGGCGCGCAATCCTTCGCCCGTATTCAGCGGGATCTCTGACGGCCGGCGTGTAGTCTTGCGCCGCGCCGGCAACGCGCCCTTCGTGCCTTTCAGCAGCGGCGTGCGATCGTTCAGCGCTTTATAGTTGTGCTTGGGAATGGGCAACAGGAGCTCCGGCAGCGGCTGTCCGCGCAGGCTGTTGAAGATGAATCCCGCCAACACCAGCGTGAAAATTACCGCAGTCGCGTCGAGAATCCGTCGAAGACGTCTCCATCGTTTGCGCTGCGGGTCGAAGAATATTTGTTTATCTGGCATGGCCTGCGTTCAATTCTACGTGCACGAAAACCGTGCAAACGGTCTACGCTATACAGTACGAATCGTATGGAACCTGTGCCTCCTAGTCAATCGACGATCTCTGGCTTCCGGCCCGCCAGTGTCCGCGCTCGCCTGTCGGTCTTGCTGGCGGTGGTTGCCGGCGCTACTCTGCGTGTTTGGATGCTGCAGAAGTTCTTTGCGTTCAGGGGCGATTCGCAACTCTACGGCGGAATGGCGAAAAATCTGCTTCTTCATGGGCGCTACGCCATCACCGATGGCAGCGGTGTGGTCCATTCCACGTTGATTCGGCTGCCCGGCTATCCGTTGTTTCTGGCCGCCTGCTTTCGGGTCTTTGGCATGGAGAATTATGGCGCCGCGGTCGCGATTCAGATCGCGCTCGAACTGCTTGGATGCCTGCTGCTCGCCGTCTTTGCCTATCGCATCAGCCAGCCGGCGTTCAAGGCCGGTGCGGCACACGCCACGTTATGGCTGGCCGTGTTGTGCCCGTTTACGGCCGTTTACGCAGCTGAACCGCTTACCGAGGGACTGACGTGCTTTTGCATCGCTCTCGCCATGTGGTCGGTGGCTCGATTTCAAGACCGCCCTCGCTGGCTCAGCGCCCTGGCATTTACATTTGCTGCTACGTTTGCGGCGCTTCTGAGGCCTGATGGTGCCTTGGTCGCCGTAGCCCTCGCGCCCGTGATCATTTTCGTGCTGTGCCGGCCGCCAGCGGCTCTCCCAAATCGCCGGCGCATCGCCCAAATGATTCTCGTGTGTGTGTTGTTGGCGCTCACTCCCTTTGCCGCGTGGACGGTCCGCAACTGGCGCGTGTTTCACGTCGTGCAACCGCTGGCACCTCGCTATGCTACCGATCCCGGCGAAGACACTTTCCCCGGTTGGCAGCGATGGATGAAGACCTGGTGCCTGGACTTTGTCTCGACGAACGAGATCTATTGGAACGTTCCCGGCGCGCCGCTCGATCTCAGCAAGCTCCCCGTCCGTGCATTCGATTCGCCCGCGCAGTATGCAGAAACCGCCGTCATCGCCGCCGACTATGAAGCCAATGGCGAAGACCTTTCCCGCGCTCTCGATGAGCGCTTTCGACGCCTCGCCGACGAGCGCATTCAAGCGCATCCTCTGCGCTATTATGTATGGCTGCCGCTAGGACGCGTGGCCGATATGTGGCTGCGGCCGCGCGTTGAAAATCTCCCCATCGATCTCGACTGGTGGGTCTATGCGCATCACTATTCAGAGACGCGCTTCAGTTGGTTTTATGCGGGGATAAACGCGTTTTATCTGTTGCTAGGCGTGGCGGGCCTGTGTATGCGCCCGCGACTTTGGCTGGCGATGCTCGCCTACATGCTGTTGCGTAGCGCCATGTTGCTCACTGTCGAAGCACCCGAGGCACGCTACACCCTTGAGTGTTTCCCCATGCTGTTTGTCTTAGGCGGAATCGCGTTTTATCGATTCACGTACTGGGTTTTGTTGTCAGTCTTGAAAGTAAAAGCGTCGGCCGGCAATGATTGATTGACCTTGATATTTGAGTAAGTCGAAATCCGCGACTGCCCCTCGCCTTCGTCAAACACCTGCTTCAAACTCACTGCGCGATCGGGATCGATCCAGATCGTCACCTTCGGAAATAGCTTGAGTACGTCAGGATCCTTCGCAATCAGTTCCAGCTTTTCAGTCTTGACGCCATCCAGCGTCTCCGAGCCCAGGTACTTGATGTTCCACTTGGCTTCGAGATCCTTACCGCTGGCCCCAAACGCGAGTGCCAGGTAGCCCTCATATTTGCCGGCCTTGTTCGATAGGGTGACCTGGTCGGTCAGCTTCTCATACATCTTGAATACGCCGCCAGAAACCACGATCACCTTGGGCACGGGCTTACCGTTGAACTGCGCGATGTGCATTCCCATCTCAAACCCCGAACCCTTGCGATCGAAGTAGACCACGCCCTTTTGCACATCCTTATCAGGCACTGGGTCGGTCATAATGGAATCGAATTCGAAGTCCGCCGAGGTCGATTTGAACTTCGTCGCCGCGGCATCCAGTCTGCGCAACACGCCGTTCAGGTCATCGGCCGCACAAATAGACGTTGTGCCCATCGCAATCATCAGGCCCAAAAAAAGCTTGCTTCCAATTCGCATAGGTTTCCCTGCGTTCTCCCCTTGGTTTGGTTTGACGCGTCCAGTCGCCGGATGGAGACCTCGCATAATTCGTTATCTGTGGGCCCAGACCCGCCACGCCAACGGATTACCCGCCGCATCGCGCGACAGTTCCCAATGCTCTACAAACATGGCGTCGCCGGTCACCGGCTCAATGGCCTTGCGCAGCGCCTTCTTGACCGCCCGGTTAGACGAGTCCGGTGTTACGCTCACATCCGCGGCCTGCACCGTGATGATCAGTCCATGACTGCCATCGCCTGTCACGACCATCGCCTGTGTCGGGGCTACTGTTGTAGTCGGCTTGTCACCGTAATCCCACACATGCGGCGTAATGAAGATGAATGCCAGGATCAGCGTCACCATCACGTCGTAATGGAAATTGCCGCGGGGATAGGTCCAATAGAAATAGCTTTTCAGAATTCGCTTCATGCCGCCCATTCATTTTTTCGGGGTACAGGCCTTGGCCCGTTCCCAATCGCGCGTGATCAGTCAGCGCGTGATCTTTTCAAGCCCGCCCATATAAGGTCGCAGCGCCTCGGGAATCACTACCGAGCCATCGCTCTGCTGATAGTTCTCAAGGATGGCGAGCCACGTACGCCCAACCGCCAATCCGCTGCCGTTGATGGTGTGCACGAACTCGCTCTTGCCCTTCGAGCCCGCCGTCTTATAGCGAATGTTCGCCCGCCGCGCCTGAAAGCTCTCGAAATTAGAACACGATGAAATCTCCCGATAAAGCTGTTGTCCCGGCAACCATACTTCGAGATCAAATGTCTTCGCTGACGAAAAGCCCGTATCGCCAGCGCACAGCAACATGCGCCGATACGGTAGTCCCAACGTCTCTAAAATCTCCTCGGCATCGAGTGTCAGCCGCTCGTGTTCCGCGTCCGACTCTTCGGGCTTTACAAACTTCACCATCTCGACTTTTTGAAATTGATGCTGCCGGATAATGCCGCGGGTGTCCTTGCCCGCCGCTCCTGCCTCTGCACGAAAACACGGCGTATAAGCCGTCAACTTGATCGGCAGCTTCGCTTCGTCGAGAATCTCGTCGCGATAGAGATTCGTGAGCGGCACTTCAGCAGTCGGAATCAGCCAATGGTCGTTGTCCTTAAACTCGCCCCGCCCCGCTGCTTCCGCGTCCGCATCGGAACACCGAAACAAATCCTCGGCAAACTTGGGCAAATTCCCCGTTCCAAACAGGCTTTTGCTATTGACCATGAAAGGCGGCAGCACTTCGGTATAGCCGTGCTTCTCGGTATGCAGATCAAGCATGAAGCCGATCAGAGCCCGCTCCAGCCGCGCTCCTGCGCCCATGTAGACCGCAAACCGCGCACCGCTCAACTTGGCCGCGCGTTCGAGATCCAAAATGCCCAGCGCCTCGCCCAGTTCCCAATGCGGCTTAGGCTCGAAATCGAAATTGCGCCTCTCGCCCCACGTCTTCACGACGACGTTATCGGTTTCCGATCTTCCCGCAGGAACTTCGTCACGCGTCAGGTTCGGAATGCTGGCCAGAGACATGCGCATCTGCTCATCAAAAGCGGTCGCAGCCTTGTCCAACTCGTCCAGTTTGTCCTTGAGGGCGCGCGTGTCATCCATCAGAGCGGTTGCGTCCTGGCCGGCCCGCTTCAACGCGCCCACCTGCTGGCTCAGATCATTGCGCCGCGCCTTAAGCGTCTCCGCCTGCGTAATGGCCTCGCGCCGGCTCAGATCGAGCGAACGGAAATCGCCCAGTAGCGCCGCCGGATCGGCTCCTCGCGCCCGTAGCTTTTCTTCTACCAATTCCAGGTTGCCCCGGACAAATCCCAAGTCGAGCATAACCTTACTAGTTTACTCGACCAACGAGCATCGTCCCCGTTATTGCTTCACCTCAGCCTCTTTGGCCGCGACCGCCTTCGGACCTGCGGACAACTGATCTTGCCATCCCGGTAGCCGCTGGTCGCCGGTGATCAGCCGCGCGCCGCGCGAATAAGTGAAATAGGACCAAATCCAACTGGATAGCACAGCCACGCGGTTGCGGAATCCGATCAAAAAGAAAATATGCACCACCAACCAGATCGCCCACGCCGGCAACCCGCTCAGGTGCGCCTTAAATGGCCACTCCACCTTGGCCACCGCGGCCCGGCGTCCAATTGTCGACATGTCGCCCTTGTCGAAGTAGCGGAATGTCCTGCGCTTTTTGCCCTCCAGATCGGCCTTGATCGTCCGCGCCACAAAGTCGCCCATCTGCATTGCCGGTTGCGCCACGCCCGGCACCGGGTGGCCGTCCTGCTCAAAATGAGCCAGGTCCCCAAGCACGAAAACGTCCGCCAACCCACTTGGATTCAGTTGATTGTCGACCATCACGCCTCCGCGGCGATCAACTTCGGTTCCCAGCATTTTGCCGAGCGGAGAGGCTGCCACGCCCGCCGCCCACAGCGTCACCACCGACTCAATCCGCTGGCCGTTGGCCTCAACCCAGCCCGCGCCCACGTTGGTGACATGGCAGTTGGTATGCACTTCGACGCCCAGTTTCGTCAGTTGTTGTTCCGCCTTAGCGGATAAATCGGGCGGGTACGAGGCCAGCAAACGAGGCCCTCCATCGAGCAGCAATACGCGGCTCTTGGCGGGGTTGATGTGGCGGAAATCCTGCCGCATAAAAAGCTGCGTAATATCGGTAATCGCCCCCGCCAGCTCTACGCCCGTCGGGCCGCCGCCGATTACAACAAAATTGAGCGGAGGATGCCAGCCATGCTCCTGCATCTGCCGCTCGGCCAGCTCAAACGCCAGCAGCACCCGCCGCCTGATCTCAATCGCATCCTCAACCGACTTCAAACCAGGCGCGAACGGGGCCCACTCGTCCTTGCCAAAATAGGAGTGGGTCGCTCCCGTCGCCAGCACCAGGTAGTCGTATTGCACCCTGGCTCCACTGCCCAGGGCCACGCTGCGCGCCTTCGTGTCGATGCCAACTACCTCATCCATCAGCACTTCAGTGTTTTGCTGCTTGCGAAAGATGCTGCGGATGGGTTGCGCAATCTCGGACGGCGACAACACCGCCAGCGCCACCTGGTAAAGCAACGGCTGGAACGTGTGATGATTGCGCCGGTCGATCAACGTTACATCCACGGGCAGTTTTCGCAGGCCAATGGCCGCATGAAGGCCGGCAAATCCGCCTCCCACGATGACCACGCGGGGGCGGCGAGTCCCGTTTTGCTGCAATGAATCTGTCGATTGGCTCAAATGCACCTCGCTTTTACTAACAGATGCTCAAAAGCCTCGAATGGTCCTGCAAAGAGGCCCGCGCCCAGGCTACTTCCCACCGAAATGCCGCTTTCAAAGACGCTGCCAGGAATCCCGGTTCTGCTCTAAAATGAGATCGGCCTGACGTCAGTCGGCAGGGAGGCGGCGCGATGCTGGAACTCGCCAAAGCGGTCTCCTTTCTCATCTGCATACTCTCTCTTTACTGGGCTGCGATTAGCGCTTTCTTCGTTCCCGGCAGCCAATGGCAAGAGCGCCTGTGGATCGCCGCCCTCAAACTGCTCGCCGCCGCGGCCATCTGTTTTTACAGCGGAATGGTTTTTTCCTGGCCTTCGAAAACCAATCCTGACGCCTTCCAGCGCCTCACATCCACCATGCCCGTGCGCCTGTTTTTCTGGGCCCTGGCGGGTCTAGCGGTGTTGTTCGTGCTGTCCTGGTATCTGGCCGAGGGCGAAGCAGAAGCCATGGCCATCCGCGGCTTCGGACTCATCGCGTTTCACCCTGGAAGAGCGTGCCCGTGAGAAGGATTTTCAGGCAAGATTTTGAATCTATTATCTTTAGTCGAATCCAGCCGTTCTTGCCGGAGCACAAGACGATATTGCTCTGATGATTCCCCCTTCGTTTATTCGGCCGTGAACTTGTTAATCTGTTCCTTCAATCGATGTGCCAGCGCCGCTAAGCCTTCAGCGGTGCGGGCCGCCTCTGCCGCGCCCCCGCAAGAAGAGTCGATGCTGGCAGCCGTCAGGTGCATCGACTCACCGATCAGATTCGAGGCTAGCGACTGTTCTTCCGATGCGTGCGCGATCTGTTGAATCCTCTGACGAACCCCTTCCGTGCTTGCACCCAACACGCTGAGTGACTGGGCGGCCTCGTTGGCTGTAGCAACGCTTTTCTCGACGCGCTCGGAGATGGTCTTGATGTGGTTGACAGCCTCGTTGGTGCCGCCCTGGATCGACTTCACCGCATCGGCGATCTCTTTCGTAGCCGTCGTCGTGCGCTCGGCAAGTCTCCGGACCTCGCCTGCAACCACGGCAAATCCGCGGCCGTGCTCTCCAGCGCGAGCGGCTTCGATTGCCGCATTTAGAGCGAGAAGGTTGGTTTGGCCCGCGATTTCTTCGATAAGCGTGACAACCTGGCCGATCTGCCGCGACCGTTCACCCAACTTCTCCACGTCTTGCGCGTTGCGCCGCGCATCGGTGGCCAATTCGCGAACTTCTAACGCAATGGTTTCTACCGCGTGGCTGCTTCCCGCGACCTGGATTCCCGTTTCCACCGCATGTTCTGCCGCTTCGCGGCAATGCTCCGATATATCGCGTGACGTTGCGATCATTTCTTCGAGCGCTGTGGAAACCTGAGAAGCCTGCCCCCGTTGTTCAGAGCCTGCCTGTGCAATTTGTTGGGAAGTCGATGAAACCACATCAGAATTTGTTGTGAGATTGGCTGCGACCGACTGAATGGAATCAATCGTATCCTTCAGATGATCTCGCATTCGGCCCATTGCCCCAATCAAGAGACCCAACTCATCGTTCTTACCCTCTTCAGGCGCCGCCGCGGAAAGATCGCCCGCTGCAAGCTGATTCACAAAACGAACACTTTCATCGAGCCGGGAGGACAACGATCGCACAAACAACACGCAGCCGACCGCCAGCGCGAACCAAACCAGGGCCATTCCCGCGCTCAACAGGGTCTGTTGATGGTGAATCCGAGTCGTAATCTCCACGGGCATGACTGCAGCGAGCCCTGTCAGGCGCTCTGACACCGTATCGAGAGAATCCGTTGGCGGGCGATCCTTGCCCTTTACCAAAGCGTCGGCTGGGGCAAAGTCCCGGCTCGTCACATATTTAGATAGCGCGGTTTCATACTCGGCGTTCAACGTCCGGTGCTGCTGCTGGAATGCTTCGAGAGCGTTTCGAGCCTGCTCATCTTCGATTTCATGAGCCAGGCTGGCGCTTAGCACCTTTACCCGCGCCGATTGGGCACGAAACTCGGCCGTGTATTTCGTCAGGGCCGTGTCGTCTTTCCCGCGCAGCAAGATGTCTTTCCACGCTTGCACCTGCTTCTTAAAGGTGACCTGCAAGACTCTGGCTTCTTGAGCCTGCTTGATCTCCCCTTCGATCACCGCCGTGTAACTGGCGCTGATTTCAGAACCTCGAACCATGAGATAGGCGGCTGAGATTCCCCCGCAAAATAGAGAGACGCCGAGCAGCAGGAAGATCGTGTGGGCAACGCCGATCGATTTCATTCAGAGACTCCGACGCGTTGATCATCGGCGGCCGTGCCAATGTCTTTAAACCGACACGCTGTTCTACGGATGTTGCTCAATCGCGATCCCCAACGTCGCCGTGTCGCCCGTGGCCGCCAGGCCAATCAGGTTTGTGGCCACGCCCGGAATCGATGCTGCCGTGAAGTTGACTGTTCCGTCCAGCCCCGAGGTCGCCGTCGATGTTTGCACCCCCAGCAGTTCTACCTCGGCGCAGCGCCCGTGCGGCGGACACGCCGGAGCCCACGCATAGAGCGCCTGGTAGAGCGTCACCGTCCCGCCGGCCATCGCCACCCCGTCCATATCCAGCACTCGTAGCGTGATCTGTCCCGGAGTCGCGCCCACCGCCATACTTTGATTGGTCCCTGCGACTGCCACTAGCGAAGCATACTCAGCCCGTGCGCCAAACGCTGTAAAACTAACGCACTGCGCGGTGCCGTTCACGCATGCCGTGGAAACCGTCTGTTGTCCCTCGCTCAGCGGCCCCACCGTCAACGTAGCCTTAGCAATCCCCGTCGCATTTGAAATCGCCGCTGTTCCGGGTGCCGTAATTCCTGTCGCCGCCTGCCAGATTACCGATTGTCCGCCCATCGGCAAGCCGCTATTGAGCACCAGCGCCTGCGTGGGCCACGAGATAATTGCGCCCGCCGCCAGCGAAAGCGCCGGGGTCAACGCCGCCAGCACCGGAGCCGTCCCGCCGCTGAAATGAGCCTGCACATTCGACCCATTGTTGAGCGCGGCAATCACGATCGAAGCCGTACCATCCGCAGCAGTTACATTCATGGTGGCGCTTCCGTCGCCGGTTGTCGTGGCCGCGCAACTCACCTGCCCGCATCCCAGCATTGCGGTCCCGGCGGTCACTGTGTACGTCACCGTCACTCCGCCCGCCGCCGTCATATCCGCTCCCAGCGCCCGCACCGTAAACGCCATCGGCACCCCGACCGGAACCGTGCTCGTCGGAGCCGTAACCAGCGTCAGCGCATCACCCGTTGCTGCGTCGTAGCTAACCCCGCCCGTGATAATCGCCTCCGCAAAATAGGCAGGCGCATCGTCCACTTCCACATCGACAGACCCGGTCGTACCGTTCGCTGCCGGCGGTGCGATGGCCGTAATCTCATTCGGAGAAACGCTGGTGACCTGCGCCGCCTTGCCGCCGACTAAGACTGTATCGACAACCCTAAACCCCATGCCATGAATCACGATCGGGCCGCCCGCCGCAGGCAACCGCGGTGGCGAAATCGTGTCCGCGTAGAGCACCCAGCCGTTGTAGGCGTAGTCCGGCCGCCCGTCGCCGCGCAGGTCCGCGATCCCCAGCCGCACGATATCGTCGCCCGCCGCCGTCACCTGCAGCCAGCTTTCCCCCGTCGCGCCATTCAATCCCGCTTCCGACCCCGGAGCCGCTGAGCCCACTGCCGCAAACCCGTCCCAAACCCCCAGGCTCGGCATCGCTTTTACATCGCTTGGCTGCCCCGACTCATCAAGCGCCAGCGTCACCACCGTAAACACCCGGTTACCCCGCACCGGAAACTCGAACCAGTCCGTCTGCCCGACCTGGCCAAGCCGCCCCGACCACATTCCATCGGCGGGCAATAGCCGCGGCGATGCTTCGGTCGCAATCGCTTCCTGGTAGCCGCCCGCCGCCGAATTCGCCACCTTCGCGGTCACCGTCTGCGTCATACCCGCCGACAGCGCCGGCACCGCCATCACGGGCATGGTCCCGGACGGCTCCGGCGATCCCTGCACATACGGCCCCACCGAGTTTTCCTCAATAAAAAGCGGATTCACTTCCTCAAACGTGACCTGATAGTTTGCCGAACTCATCCTTGGCGGCAGCGGCATAAAGCTCAAATCAAAATATCCCTGCATCGCCGTATTATTCGATCCCCACTTCGAAAGCAGGTTGCCACTCGCGTCCGTCCATCCCGATACCGGGTTGCCGTGGTCGCCGTTGAAGTATCCTCCTGACACAAACGTCACCGCATATTCGTCCATGGGGTTGCCGTTGGCGTCGAGTGGCCGCGCCGTCACGTTGACCCCCTGCATCCCCATGCCTTCGCGAAACGAAATTGTCCCTTGAATCGACACCGTGTTCGCGGCCGTAGAAACCTTTCCCGGAAAGCTGGCCAGGTTCCCTGCATTAATGGGATAAATCCGGTTCAGCGCCGCGACATCGTCATAGCGCAAGCTCAAGCCGCCGGGCAGGCAATTGCCACCCGCCTCGCCGCAGGCTCCACTCAACGGCTGCATGATCGGCCAGCCCGCAAAACCGGCCACATCGCCGTCCGTCATGGCCAGAGGGTTGACCTGCGAAAAATCCAGCCCCAGGATCCGCCCAAACGCCCGTTCCAGCTCAAATTGCATCATCGTCAGCCGGTTGGCCGTGGTCGCGCACAACCCGTTCAGAACAATGATCCCGTGCCCGAAAGTGGCATCGGTATTCATGTAGTCGATCCAGACGTAAACCCCGTTGTTCTGGCAACTTGTCGGGTCACTGGCCCCGGTTCCGAGCAGCGCGTTGATCACGGACCCATCGGCGTCGTAAATCACGCCCACCGGATAGCCGGTTGCTGTCGGCGTCACGTCCGCAGGCGCTGAAAACGTCAAATTCGCGGTCGCCGTGACATTAGCGCCGTCAACGTCTTCGTTCAAAAAGCCTTTGTCGGTAAGCGTCACGCCCGCTGTCGGAACCGCGGACCACAGAGCCGCCGCTGCATCCACCATCGCCGTCGCATCGGCATTGCTGACGCTTGCGTTCAGCGATCCCTGGTCGACGTAGTAATTGACCTGTCCACCCGCCCATCGCACCGGCTGGCCCAGTACCGCGGGATTGAAAAAACTCGTTCCCGCCACATACTTCGGTCCGCCCGCCAGTGCCGAGCCCTGCCCCAGCGCCAACGCCGCCACACAAAGCCAAGCGCGAGTCTTCGGACCAGTGATGCAAGCTGCGCCGCGACGCCAGAAACTCAGAACAGGACTGTGCAAGGCTGCCCCCTGTCCTGAAATGGTGCAAGCCCCGCACCGCAATTCTTAGAAGATATTTGGAAACCTCTAAGAATCCGGCCTCAAATCTCGACAATTATTAGAAGAACTTAACCCCGGACCAGCGCCCTCGTCAGATCTCCGGGTAAAAATCAAAAAATGCGTCCAGGCTCTGCTTGAGTTGCTTCTCGATCTCCACGCGCGACCCCTCAATCACGTGCATGGTCACATGCGCTTCATGCCCATTTGTCAGCTTCAGCGTTGCGTCGTGAATTTCGGCCACTTCACCCTCGGGGAGCAGGCGCAGTCCGTAGATCAGAGTCAGATTTGCCATACCGATCATCTTATCTGTAACGGCGGAAATTCGGCTCAAGCCCGTTCCGGATCTTTGGGTCCAGTCGGAAACAAGGCCGCGCCGTCTACAATCGATTCGGGAAATCTTGATGACAGAAACTCGCGATACCGTTATTCTCGGCTCCGGCTGCGCAGGCCTCACCGCCGCCATTTATACCGCCCGTGCCGGCCTCAATCCGCTCGTTCTTGAGGGCCATGAGCCCGGCGGCCAACTCTCCATCACCACGCTGGTTGAAAACTTTCCCGGCTGGCCTGAAGGCATCCAGGGCCCCGATCTGATCGAGAACATGAAGAAGCAGGCCGGTCGCTTCGGCGCCGAGTTCAAGCTTGCCCACCTCAACTCCGTCGATCTGCACGCCCACCCCTTCAAGCTCCAAACGACTGGTGGCGAAATCCACACTCGCTCGCTGATCATCGCCTCGGGCGCCAGCGCGCGTTGGCTCGGCCTGCCCAATGAACAGGCGCTCATCGGCCACGGCGTTTCGAGTTGTGCGACATGTGACGGATTCTTCTTCCGCGGCCTCAACATCGCGGTTGTCGGCGGCGGCGACTCGGCCATGGAGGAAGCTCTCTTCCTCACTCGTTTCGCCAGCAAGGTCACCGTTCTCCATCGTCGCGAAAGCTTCCGCGCCAGCAAAATCATGCTCGATCGCGCCATCGCTCACCCCAACATCGAGTTGCGCACCAACACCGTCGTTGAAGACGTGCTCGGCACCGAAGCCAATGAAGTCAAAGGCCTTCTCTTGCGCGACGTCACCAACGGCGCCAAGAGCGAGCTCCCCGTCAGCGGCTTGTTCCTGGGGATCGGCCATGAGCCTAACGCCCGCATGTTCTCGGGGCAAATCGATCTCGACGGCGAAGGCTATATCCACACGCAGAACAACGTCTTCACCACCCGCAGCGGCGTCGTCGTACCCGGCGTCTATGCTTGCGGAGACGTGCAGGATCGCCGCTACCGCCAGGCCATCACCGCCGCGGGAACCGGCTGCATGGCGGCCCTCGAAGTCGAAAAATATCTTGAGGAGTTCGGACGCTGAGCGCCATGATCACCAAATCGGCGCTCGCGGAAAATCTTGAACGCCTTCACGCTGCCATTGAAGAGGCGTGCCATTGCGCCGACCGCCCCCGCAGCGAGGTCGAGCTGATGGCTGTCTCCAAGACCTATCCCGCCGCGACTATAACCGAAGCCGCCGAACTCGGCCTGCGTCTCTTCGGCGAAAACCGCGTCCAGGAATTTGCCTCCAAAGGCCCGGAGTTGGACTGTCTTCGCGCCGACGGCAGCATGGCCGCCTCCGACCAGCCCATCGCCGTTCACCTCATCGGCCATTTGCAGTCGAACAAGGCCCAACGCGCCGTTGAGCTCTTCGATGGCGTCGACTCGCTCGATTCCCTGCGCCTCGCCGAACGCTTAAATGAAGCCGCCGGCAAACTCGGCAAGCGCCTCCCCGTCCTCATCGAGGTCAAGCTCAGCGAAGAGGAGACCAAGGCTGGCCTCGACCCTCAATCCACCGAAGCCGCCGCCCTTCTCGAGCGCCTGCCCGATCTCGAACATCTCCACGCCCAGGGCCTCATGACCATCGGTCCTTGGGGAGTGGCCGAAGACGTCACCCGCGCCTGTTTCCGCAACCTCCGCGAATGGCGCGATCGCTGGGCCGCGGCTTATCCCCGTCTCTCGCTCGACGTGCTGTCCATGGGCATGAGCGGCGATTTCCCCCTGGCCATCGCTGAAGGAGCCACCCGCATTCGTGTCGGCACGGCTCTCTTCGGACGCCGCACGCCGCTCCCGCCAAATCCCGCGTCAGAATCCGACGATGAAACCGATCCCGCATGATCCGCGCAACCGCAGCCGGCATCACCCTCGCCGTCCGCGCCCAGCCCGGAGCAAAGAAAACCGCCATCACCGGCATCTATGGCGAGGGCGCGGCAGCCCAACTCAAAATCGCCGTCCAGTCTCCGCCCGTCGACGGCCGTGCCAACCAAGCCATCGTCGCCTTCCTCGCCGAGACCTTCAACCTGCCTCGCTCCGGGGTCGAACTGATCTCCGGCGACTCCTCCCGCAGCAAAGTCTTCCTCCTTCGCGGCGTGACCATCCAGCAGGCTCAATCGATCCTTGCGCCAACTTCCTAAACCTCAATCCCGCTGCCTCAATTGCTGCTCAGCAGGCAACCAATCTTGCTCAGTGGTTCCATCTTTGCAGCCTGCGTCTGTCCATAATTTATGTGCAAAATCTGCAATCTCTTCATGAGTGGGGGCTGACGGCACAGACGGGGTTGAGACATCTACCTGTTTTACGAGCAAAGTTGCCGTCTCCGCCAGATCGATCATGATGCCGTCCGTCTCCACCGGATTGGTACTCGTCAGTTCGTTCTTTCTTGAACCAGACATCAATGAGGAATATTGGCTTGTGTGGTTCCTCGTCTCTCCCGATCTAGCGCTGGGTTAAGGACCTCATAAATGATCGGCCGTTCGCCCAATAGTCCAGTTACGCCAAACCATCTCCGTAGCCAGGTAGCTTTGGCGAACAACATCGTCGTGAAGGGACTTTTCAATCGCATCAGCCCATAGAGAAAGCCGAGCCAATGGCTGACGAAGAACGAAATAAATATATAGATGGAACCGATCAGGACAGCTTCGACGCCGTGTTGCGAACACCACTCCCCTACGGTCGGTGAATCAAGCTTCGAGAAAAAGTAGGAAGGATGGCTTTTCCCGAACCAGCCAAACAAAAAGAGAACTATCGCCGCCGGAAACGCAAGGATCCCGTGCGTAGCCACTCCCAGAGCGACAAGTTCAGCCAGTTCCGTAGTCGCGCCTCGTGGAGCGAACGACCATGGCACAAGTTGATTTCGAGTTCGTTGGGCGAAGAGACCGGGAATAACGGCGAGGATGACAAGTAATATGGTCGAAAAGTCGATCTTCAACCGTCACCCCTGGTCGTTACTTTTCGTTGGTCTGAACTCCAGATGTGGTATGGGTATTGTTTGGCCCGCTGGAGTTTACCCCCGGCCGTGAAGACACAAAGGGATTTTTAGCTCCCGGCACCGTCCTCAGCGTGTTGAGGGTCTTGGCTAAGCCATCGTTCTGAACGAGCTTGCAAACCGAGTCTTGCGCGAGAACCCGTGACACTGCCGTAAATCTCTCCAGTCTGGCCTCATTTTACCTCATTGTGAGATGGAGCAAACGAGCCCTTCTTTCTTATGCGCCTCGTTCTTCTATCAGCTTCCGCCGAAAAGCCGCCGGGGTCAGGCCGAAGTACGCTTTGAATTGGCGATGGAAATGGCTGAGGTTCGAGAATCCGCCCTCGAGGGCCACCTCGGTAACCGAGTTGGACTCACTGACCAAGGCCATGGCCGCCCTTTGTACCCGCCGCGTATTCCGATAGTCCACAAAGCTCTTGCCCGTGTAATGGCGGAACTCTTTGGTTAAGAGGCTTCGTGACAGGCCAAACCGCGACGCGGCCTGCTCAATCGTGAGGTCTTCTTTCAGGTTTTCTTCAATCCAGGCGACGATGTCCCGAAGTTTAGCGGTATAGCGTTGAGCAGAGTGATCCGTCGCAGCGTGCTGAGCCTTGGCATGCAGGGCCAGCAGCAGGGTGACCGTACTCCAGCTTAACTGCTCGGTGCGCATGTCGTCGTTTCCAAAGCCATCGACAATCAAATCGCTCAGTTGGTCGAACCAGAGCTCCTGCCCCGCATAGTCAGCCACGCTCACCCCGGAGCGGCACAGGCGATCGATCATCACCACCTGCATCGGCGAGAGAAATCGAGGAAGGTCGCTCGGCGGGATGCAGACGATTTTGAGCCGCCCCACTTCGCCCGCCTTGAAATCGAAGTTATGCACTGTATCGGGAGGAATAAGAATGGTTCGCGCCGGGCGCAGCTCAATTTCCGCCGGGCCCGCCACCAAGCGGCCGCCCCAATCCCGGCACAGGGCAAATTCAAAGAGCTTGTGCTGGTGCCGTGGCGCGGACTCCGTGATTTCGGCACTCAAGCTCCAGAGCATGTCAGTCCCTCGGTGGATTTATACCCAATCGTACACACGAAATAGCCAATCAGGCAAGACCATGGGATGGCGGGGGAATATGGTTAAATTGCAGCTCGACATTATGCGGTCAATTGCACACATGAGCTCGCAAAGAGGAGCGAATTTCATCATGCAACAGAATATTCTCGACGCATTTCAAACGATGTGGGGACCCTTTCCCGAACCAGTCATGTTGATCCAGAAGGACCGCACCATCCTGGCGGTAAACGATCTTGCCCGCACAGCGGGAGTTCCCGCCGGAGTCAAGTGTTTTTCGCTCAATCCCGAAGAGGGCAAAACCAATTGCACGCGGTGCAAGGCGAATGTGGCGCTGCGTGAACAGCGGACAGTGTGCACTGAAGAAATGCAAAACGGCAAGCGCATTATTGGCTACTGGATGCCCCTCAAAGAGGAAAAGGAAGTGTACGTTCATTTCGGCATCGGTTGTGCCGAGGCCATGGGCGTGCAAGCAGGCATCAAGGCAACATGCGCGGAAGAACTGGTCCAGCTATAACGGCGCTCACCGCCGCGAAGCCGGACCGCGGGCCCACTATCGATCGGCCGCGATGAAAAGGGAGTATTGATGGAGATTCCAATACAGGTACAGGATTTTCTTCCTGGCAAGCTGGCGTGGGTAGCAACCGCATCCTCGACCGGGGAGCCGAACGTAACTCCGAAGGGCTCGCTGAAGCTTCTCGATCCGCAGCATGTTGTGTTCGCCGACTTGTTCTCACGGAAAACCCGGCAGAACCTGCTCGAGAACAAGAGGGTCGCGGTGACCGTGGCCGATCCCTCTACAGGCAAGGGATATCAGTTGAAGGGGACGGCCGAACTGGTTGAATCCGGCCAGGTTTTTGAGGATACCTCGCGCCATGTCCAGCAACTGCAAAAGGGCTTGCCTGCTCCGCGTTACGTGGTGAAAATCACGGTCGATGCGGTGTTTGATCAGTCGGCAGGCCCGGAGCCCGGCAAGCAGATCGCCTAGGGGCAGCACCACAGCCGAGGCACTTATGCAGACGAGCCAGGGCGAAAAATCGCGGCGTCCTGGGGGCTGTCCCGAGCCGCAAACCAAGGTGGAGGGGTGGGGTTTCCACTCCTTCACCTTGAGACTTGACCTCGGCCGCACGCTCTAGGAAAACTCCTACCGGCAATGTCCTGCGAATCCCGTAGCAATAGCCTCTTCCGGCTCGGGCCGCACGCGAAAATCCGCGTGTCCCTCGGCAAACGACACGCGCCCATCGCGCCCGATCACATAAGTCGCAGGCAAGGGCAAAGTCCAACTCTGGTCGCCATTTACGAATGGAACGTTGACCATGATCGAACGGTAGTAGCCCTGCAGATATTCCGGCACGTGATAAACCAGCCCAAACTGCTCCGCCACTGCATTACCAGGATCGGAAAGCACAGGGAAGGGAAGTCCATGCTGGCCGGCCATGAAGTCGTTTTGCCGCTCAATCTGCGGCCCGATCGCCACCATCAGCGCCCCACGTTCGCGAATCTGCCCGTACAGGTCGCGCCACGCCTCAAGCTCCGTCACGCAATAGGAACACCACCGACCGCGAAAGAATTTGACGAAAAGCGGCCCCAATCCCAGCAAATCGGCGCTGCGAACCATCTTTCCGCTCGAATCCTTAAGCGCAAACGCGGGAGCCATTGCGCCCACCGGCAAAATCCGCTCCTCGATCCCGGTTGCAAACAGCTCCTCGACCGCCCGCTCGCCCACAGCCAGCCGCTCCGCCTGCACCAGTTGCCGCGTATTCGAAGTAATCTCGTCGAGTTGGTCTTGCAGGTTGGTGGTGGTCATGCGATCTTTCCCCTGAAAGTTTCGAACCGGTATTCGGTCCTTTGGTCTTTGTCTATTTCCATCCAGAGGCTATGTCGCTGGAGAAGCCTCTTCTTCATGTCGCCAGTCTGGGCGGCGCTCATGGGGCACCGCGTGAATACAATCAATCCGCCAACCCGACTGGAAGAAGTCCGAGCGGCTTTCCACAGCGTCACAGTCGCGACTACCTGTTCGGCGGCATGTTGGATGTCCTTGCCTTTGAGTTCAATGATGACGTCGACGACATCCGGTTTCGCCAAGATGTAATCGGCTTTGACTGTATCGTTCGACGGAATCCAGCGATCCACGTCAACGCACTGGATAGTAGCGCGTTCGGAGTTGTCGAACGTGGCTCGCCGTCCATCCCGTTTCACCGTGATCTTGGAATCGTTACGTTCTTGAGTGCAGTTTTGCAGCGACCTATCAGGATTCGACATAGCCGAGCCTTAGCAGTTCGTCGAATTCCGCTCCGATAGTCTCCGAAACCTGGTCGAGATAGTTGGCGCTGACCAGGCCCGTGTCCTCAGCCACAATGGATTTGAGTATCCCGTCCTCGATTGCATACGCTTTGAAGTCGCCTTCCTTGATCCAATATCGCTCTGGAATGATTTTCACGACTTCGTCTTTGAGTTCAGGCTTGGAGCGCGCCACTTGCCCAGCTTCGATCAGGTTGTTAAATGCAGTGAGGATATACGGGCTGTGGGTAGTGATAACCCAGTCGAAGCAGAGGATAGGGTCGTTTGCCAACCAAGCAAACAATTGAACCACCTCGTATTGTGTCTTCGGGAAGATATGTACCTCGGGTTCTTCCATGTATAGCAGCAGGCGGTGCGAAATCTCTGTCACACCGTGCTTTGACCTGAGGAGTAGAGAGGTGTGTTCATAGACATGAGCAAGACGATCTAGCAAATTGAATAGCGGTAAGAGTTCCTGCGTCCCTGAGGACAGAATAGAAAAGGGCAAAACGCCATTTTGTTCAGTCTTCAATGCCGGTTCATTGCCCCGGATAACGACGGTCCCACCAGACATTCTGTTCATCGCTTCATTGAGCGACTCGATTACACCGCGCCTCGAAGCTAACAACCCCGGCTTCCATCTTACGGGGTTCCAGATAATCTCAGCGTTGAACCGTCGAATGATCGGATCAAGAGCTGGATTCTGCATAATAGTCGAGCCAAGATTATTGGTAAAAAACGCGCGACCCGAGGGCACATAGAGAGACTGAACAAGCGCGCTTGGGTCTTGAAGGGACACAAACGCATCCAGCGCAGCAACCTGCTGTTCTTCAGCGCTAAGTGTAGGCCATTGCGGCGATTTAGCCTCAGCCAGTCGTTCATAGACTGCCTTGAATTCGTCGCCCGCGTTTAACCGCAGTAAATTCGCATCAGCCGCGATTGGGCTGGTAAAACCTACGACGTATCGGTCGAACTGTAGGCGTATCGAGAATTGTTTAGCAGCCCAAGATTCAGGTGGGAACCAACTGCTGAATCGTATAGCCGCTAGGGTTTCAAATTCTTCCCATTGCAAGCCGGATTTGGTTGCATCTACAGCTGCTCCGATAAACTCATAGCTCAAGAAATACGCGAGCTTGCACAAGAGGCTTTTGCCGCTGGATTGTGGGCCGATGAGTACGGTGATTTTGCCGAATTCGAGCGTGGCATCCTTGATCACGGAAAAGTTTTTGACCGTCAGCTTGCGCGTTGGGCGCTTCCCGTTCTCACTGTCTGCCATATTTTCCTTCTCGATCGATGATTGACTACCGCCCAAATTTCTGCCGTCCGCCCATGCCGAGCGCGCCCATGCCGCCGCGCATCATCTGCTTGGCCAGCCCGCCCTTGCCCATCTGCTTGAACATCTTACTCATCTGCGCGTACTGGCGTAGCAGTTGGTTCACATCCTGCACGCTGGTCCCCGACCCGGTCGCAATGCGCTTCCGCCGCGAGCCCGAAATGATCTCGTGGTTGCGCCGCTCGATGGGCGTCATCGAATTGATGATCGCTTCCAGGCGCGTAAACTGCTTCTCATCCACTTGCCCGGCGGCCTGCTGCATGCCCGCAAACGGTCCCACCGACGGCAGCATCTTGAGAATTGACTCCATCGAACCTAGCTTCTTGATCTGCCGCAACTGGTCGCGAAAATCTTCGAGCGTAAACCCGTCGCCGAGCAGAGCCTTCTTGGCAAACTCCTCTGACTTCTTGCGGTCGAGCGTCGATTCCGCCTTCTCGATCAGCGACATCATGTCGCCCATGCCGAGAATGCGGCCAACGATCCGGTCCGGGTGAAACGGCTCAAACGCGTCCGGCTTTTCGCCCACGCCGATGAACTTGATCGGCTGCCCCGTCACATGCCTGATCGACAGCGCCGCGCCCCCGCGCGCATCGCCGTCCATCTTCGTCAGCACCACGCCGGTCAATCCCAGCCGCGAATGGAAATCCTGCGCCGAGTTGACCGCATCCTGGCCGGTCATCGCGTCGGCCACGAACAATATCTCCTGCGGATTGAGCAGCTTCTTTAGCCGCTCCATCTCGCCCATCAGCTCTTCGTCAATGTGCAGGCGGCCGGCGGTATCGACGATCAGCGTGTCGCAACCCATAATGACGGCTTCGCGGCGCGCTTCCTTGGCCAGCCGTTCAACGAGCGCCGAACCTGGCTTCTCGCCCTTCTGGTCGCCCTCATAAAGCCGCGCATCGATAGATTTAGCCACAACCTTGAGCTGTTCGCGAGCCGCCGGGCGATACACGTCGACCGACACCAGCATGGGCCGATGTCCGCCCTTTTTGAGCCACGCGGCCAGCTTGCCGCTGGTGGTAGTTTTACCGGAACCCTGCAAGCCCGCCATCAAAATGACCGTCGGCGGCTGCGACGCAAATTTGAACCGGGCCGTGTCCTTGCCCAGCAGCGCGATCAGCTCGTCGCGCACAATCTTGATCACCTGCTCGGAGGGCGACAGTGCCGTCAGCACCTCGGTGCCCACCGCCTTGACGCGGATGTGCTCGATCAGGTCCTTGGCCACGTTGAGGTTAACGTCAGCCTCAAGCAGCGCCACGCGAATCTCGCGCAACGCGTCGGCGATGTTTTCTTCGGTGAGCGTGCCCTGGCCGCGAAGGTTCTTAAAGGCCCGCTGCAGTTTTTCTGTAAGATTCTCAAACATAGTCAGATTAAGTGTATCGCGGCCCTGTCCTGCGGTCCTTCGCGGACGGCGGACTGCCCTTGCGGGCGCTGGCATTCGCAATGATGAAATCGTAACTGCCGAGTAAGCGATAATCCACTCAAGTGATCAATAAGGTTAAAGAATTTCACCGAGTGACAAGAGCCCTTATTCCGCTCATCCACAAAGATCGACGTTATCGAATGAGAGATCATTAGCGTCCATGCGAACCCAACCGCTCTGACCCGACTTGATTTTAATTTTCGCCCACCATTGATAGACAGGTCCTGGCCCCTTGTATTGAGGGTCCATTTCAATGATTCTGCCCCCAACCCAGACCAACCAGCCGCCTTCTCCCACAGGATGCAACAGGTAGACAGTCGAACCGACCGGCACGGTCCCCGCCTCCATGTCTGGCCCCTTTTCTCTTATTTGAAATCGAAGTGGATGGGTCCGAATTTCTCCTGTGATTGCAAGAACCTTGTCGTGTTTCCGCACTCGCCCGATCGATTGTCCGCCCGGACGATCCATCAAGGCGACGGTCCGATTGGCAATCCACTGTTGGTAGGTGCAGCACTCAAACGGGCATGCTCCCCTGCTCACGTATAGCTGCGGTGGGGCTGTTGATTGTGGAGATTGGCAGTGACCAAAAGGAACGATTGCTAAGACCACAACAAGTGTCAAAATCGCCCGCCACGAGCAGGAATCGTAAAAAAGAATGCGCGGCTTCATCGGGAGACCAAGGCTCCTTTATGGGAAAAGCTGTGCTAATTATAAGGCGCAAACTGGCGAATAAAAATGATTGTGTCCGAATGGTGGCCCATTCGGACATTGCCCTGTAATGCCTCGCTCTACGCAAAAGGTCAGAGTCTTTAGGCAAGGCCACCTTCGCAGACTAATCCGCCGGATCAACCAAGTATTGCTCCAGCTTGCCGTCGGGATAGGTGTACGTCGTCAGCGTGAGCTTCTTCGAGGGATACACAATGCTGAATGCGCGAAACGTCATGCCGCCGCGCAATGACTCGCTCACCTTGCGAAACGACAACGGCTCGCCAAGCGGTCCCAGGCTGTCGCGAAAATCGGCCACCGTCTGCTCGCTGAAATAGTCGTTCAGATTAGGCGCCAGCAAACTGCGGTCGATATGTCCCTGCTGCAGATCGCGATAGATCGCCTCGGCCTTGCGCTCGTCTGGGCTCTCACTCTTGTTCCCGGCGACGGCGGCGACAATCAGGTTGGCAATCTCGCCCGCTCCACCGGCCATGTGATTGGTCAGCACAACCACGGCCACTCCATCATCGACCAGCACCGAGTTCGCGCTCACAAATCCGGTGACTTCGCCGCTATGATTAATGGCGCGGTGCCCGTTATCCTCAACGACTTCAACGCCCAGTCCGTAGTGCGTGCCCTTGCCGTCCTTGAGCTTTACCTCGGTGAACATCTGCTTATAGCTCTCCGGCTTCAGGATCGATCGCGCAATCAAGCTCTCGTCCCACAGCGCCAAATCGTGCGCCGTCATGGCCAACTCGCCCGCGGCAAACATCCAGCCACGACCCTCTTTTGGTGCCGGGCGTAGCGGACCCAGAGCGGCGCGGATGTAAGGCGTAGCGTCGGTCTCAGTCAGCTTGATCTCGTCCGAGTTCCACACCGACTTCATGCCCAGCGGATGAAAGATATGCTCGCCGAGGAAGTCCATAAGCTTTTCGCCGCTGACCTTCTCGACGATCTCGCCGGCGATCACAAAATTCGTGTTCGAATATTGCCACTTCGTGCCAGGATCGAAGTCGAGCGGCTTCTTGGCCCACGTATCGAGAATCTGCTGGGCCGTCTCGGGCTTCATCATCGGCGTCATCAGGTAGTCCTCCGGCCAGTAATCCTGGTAGCCGGAGGTATGCGACAAAACCTGCCGAATCGTGACCTCATTACCGCGCGTCAGTCCCGGCACGTAGTGTCCGACAGGCTCGTCGAGGCTCAGCTTGCCCTGTTCCCACAGCAGCAGCATGGCCGCCGCCGTGAACTGCTTCGAGATCGAGCCGATGGAGTAGCGCATGTCCGGAGTCGCCGCCACGTCGGGATCGATATGCGCCTTGCCATACGCATGCGTGTAAGCCAGCTTGCCGCCCTTGACCACTGCGATCGAGGCCGACGGAACGCCTCGCTGCTCCATTACCTGTTCGGCGATGCGATCGATGCGACCACGCTGCACGCCGTCGATGGTATCCACCGTCTGCGCAGAACCACGTAGCGAAATCAAGCTGAAGAAGGCGATGGCTGACAGTTGAGCGAAGGACTTCCAGGTGGGCTGATGCACGTGCTGATCTCCCCGGCGCAGTTCAAATGCGCCTGGAAAACAAGCTATCAGGCCGGGGCTTCATCTCCCAACCGCGGTGCATGAGATAGCCTATTCGAGGCAACGACGAATTCCCCGACGGAGTCAGAACAGTAAATGGATCGATTGATTGAAGGTCACAAGCGGTTTTTGAAAGAGGTATTCCCCGGCAGGCGCTCTCAATTCCACTTGTTGGCGGAGAGCCAGGCGCCGGAATGGCTGTTCATTACCTGTTCTGATTCCCGCGTTGTGCCCGATCTGATTCTCGAAACCGGCCCTGGCGATCTTTTCATTACCCGTAACGCCGGCAACGTTGTCCCAGTTGCAGGGGCCGAGGTAGACGGCGTGACGGCCACCATTGAATACGCTGTTGAAGTTCTCAAGGTGAAACACGCCATTCTCTGCGGTCATTCCGATTGCGGTGCGATGAAGGCCGCTCTCGACCGCAAGGGCCTGGAAAATCTGCCCAAGGCCAGCCGCTGGTTGCGCCACGTCGAGGCGGCTTTCACGCATCGCCAGCCTGTCAATCAGGCCGACGGCTCTGGCGCCGAACTCGCCGCGCTGATTCGCGGCAACGTGGTGGCCCAACTCCTCAACCTGAAAGCGCAGCCGTCCGTAGCCCGAGCCCTGGCCCACGGCGCAATCACCGTCCACGGATGGTATTACGACATCCTCAGCGGACAGATCGAGCAGTACGACGAGCAGGCGCGGCGATTCGTGCCCTTGCTGGGCTGAGGATTGCTGGGCTGAGGAATCGCCGCACTCTCTGAAACATCTGGTGTTTTGATTAAGCTTGCGCGAGTTTGTCGCGGGAGACTTTCACGTAGTCGTGAGAAGCCAGCACGTGCCCGGCCTGCGCGATGATGACTTCGCGGATCGGCTCGGGAAGAAACTTTTCAAGTGCCTCAGAATAGGCTTGTTTCACCTCATCCTCAGCGGCCTCGGCGGATTCGAGGAGCGCATGATCGCCGCCGCCAAGTTTTGACTTCAAATCGCCCCAAATGCGCGTGAATGTGGCCGCAGCGGTGCCGCTTTCCTTGATGTCGTGCACGCCTTCCTGGTGCAGAATCTCTTCCAGATCGCCGCGAAATTCCGCGCGTTTAAGGCTTTCTGCGAGGAAATAAAGCTTGAGCTTTTCGTCCTTCAACTCGTCGCCGATCTTCTGAAACCCTTCCTGGCTGTCAATCAGGGTTTCAATAATGGTGCGTATGGCGCTTTCAACTTCGATCAGGTCTTTCGATGGGGTAGACATTGGTGCCCTCGCTTGAGTGAGTTCGGCTGATGATGCATTAGGCAGAATGTGATGGGCAGGGTCCGGTGACTGTCGTTGCGATTCTCCTTCGTCACCGGCAAGCCAGGGAAATCGCGAAAACCCAACGCCCCTGCCTCACAACTTCGAACGGCCAACCCGCAGGACGGGCAGTGCGTTCACTGCTATAGAGGCGCAGCCGGTCGGTCCGGTTGCTTGAGACATGATGGCAAGCGCGGAATGAGGAAAGCTGGTCCTTAATGCACACCCGGCGGCAAGGGCGCATGCTTGATCGGCTTCTTGAACAGCCACACCGCGCCTGCGCAAAAGAAGGCCAGCAGCGCCGTCCAGCGGAAAACGTCGACGTAGGCCTTGAGGGCCGATTGCTGCTCGAGAAGACCGTAAAGCAGCCCCATTGAGCCCGGGCGGGCCGCGACAGGACCAAGCCGGTGCGCCAGGTAGCCGCTAATCTGGGCGGATTTCTGTTGCAGCACCCAGCCCGACGCGGTGATGTTCGAGCCAATCTCGGTCTGGTGAAAGGCGGCCCGCCGGATCAGCGCCGTTGACGCCATGGCGATACCGATCGATCCGCCGATATTGCGCAGCATGTTGAACAGGCCCGTCGCGTTGCCCATCTCCTCACGCGTAAGGGTCGAGGTCGAGAGCGTGGCCAGCGGCACAAAGACAAAGCTCAGAGCGAAGCCCGTAACCAGTATCGGAATCAGCAGCGTATAAGGTCCAATATCGAGGTTGACCGTGCCGAAGATCAACGAACAAATCCCGAAGCCGATGAATCCTACGCTCAGAAGCTTGCGGTTGTCGATTCGCGAGCCGAGAACGCCGATGATCGGAGAACCAATGAATGACCCGATGCCTCGCGGGCCGACCACCAGCCCCGCAGTGAAGGCGGTGTAGCCCAGAACCTCCTGATAATAAAGAGGAAGAATGGCGATGGTGATGTAGATGCACATGCCCAGCAGGGCAATCAGCAGGCAGCCGGTGCGGAAGTTGCGATCCTTGAGGACATGCAGGTCGACCAGCCCCCGCGGATGCGTCCACGAATGCCAGAGCCACCCAATCAGCCCGAAAACCAGCGCCGCCACCGCCCAGCGCACCCAGACAGCGCCAAACCAGTCGTCTTCCTGCCCCTTGTCGAGCACGATCTGCAGGCAGCCGGTCCACACGATCAGCAGACCGAAGCCGAGATTGTCGAACGCGCCGACCTTGGCATTCTTGATGTAAGGCGGGTCGTGCACGAACCGCGTGATCATGAAAACCGCCAGCAGGCCGACCGGAATATTAATATAGAACGCGTAACGCCAACTGAATGTGTCGGTAAGCCAGCCGCCCAAAGTTGGCCCCAGCACCGGGGCCACGACGATCCCCAGCCCATAGGCGGCCATGGCCATCGATCGCTTTTGCACCGGAAAGCTTTCGAGCAGAATGGATTGCGAGAGCGGCTGCAGCGCACCTCCGCCAGCTCCCTGCAAAATGCGGGCCAGCAGAATGACACTCAATGACGGAGCTGCGCCGCAGAAGAACGAGGCGACCGTGAAGATGATCACGCAGGTCAGCAGGAATCGTTTGCGTCCAAACCGCCGCGCAAACCAGTTGGAAGCTGGCAAAATCACCGCGTTCGCCACCAGGTAGCTGGTCAGCACCCAGGTCGCCTCGGAGTTCGAGGCCGACAGGCTGCCGGCAATATAGGGCAGCGCCACCGAGGCGATAGCTGTGTCCAGCACCTCCATAAAGGTGGGCAACATGACCGAGACGGTCACCAGCCAGGGATTTACTCCCTGCGTCAGCGGGTAGCGCTGAGCAGCTGTCATGGTGCGTGCCGGGACCACGGGCTTGGCGATTTCGAGGGTGGCGGTCGTCATGTTCAAAAGAACATACGAGGGTAACTCAATCCCGCATACCATTGTTGTGACGACCGACGCATCTGTTCGAGATCCTGAACGGAAAGCGTCTCAAGCTTATCGGGATCTAATCAAGAAAATTTGACACTAACTCACTCAATGCTGCATCCTATACTACGTCAGCACTTTCTACAGAGGCAGGAACTTAAAACATGGCAAAGATTATCGGTATCGACCTGGGCACGACCAATTCGTGCGTGGCAGTACTCGAGGGTGGCGAGCCCAAAGTGATTGCGAATGAAGAGGGTGCGCGTACAACCCCCTCGATCGTCGCCTTCTCCAAAACCGGCGAGCGTCTGGTTGGCCAAGTGGCCAAGCGCCAGGCCATCACCAACCCTGAGAACACGATTTTCTCCATCAAGCGCTTCATGGGCCGTCGCTACAACGAAGTCAATGATGAGATGAAGATGGTTCCTTACAAGGTGCTTCAGCAGGGGGACCATATTGCCGTTCTCGCGCAGGGCAAGGAGTACACTCCGCCTGAAATCTCGGCCATGATCCTGCAGAAGCTCAAGAAGAGCGCCGAAGCCTATCTGGGCGAGACCGTCACTGAAGCCGTGATCACCGTTCCGGCCTACTTCAACGACGCGCAGCGCCAGGCCACCAAGGACGCCGGCAAAATTGCCGGGCTCGACGTCAAGCGCATTGTGAACGAACCGACTGCGGCCGCCTTGGCCTATGGCCTCGACAAAAAGAAAGACGAAACCATCGCCGTCTATGACTTCGGCGGCGGCACTTTTGATATTTCGATCCTTGAAGTTGGCGAAGGCGTCATTGAGGTTAAGTCGACCAACGGCGATACCCACCTGGGCGGCGACAACCTCGACCAGCGCATCGTCGAGTGGCTCATTGCTGAGTTCAAGCAGGAACAAGGTCTGGACCTCGGCTCCAAGGGCAACGAAATGGCCCTGCAGCGGTTGAAGGATGCCGCTGAAAAGGCCAAGATCGAGCTCTCCACCACGGTCGAGACAGAGATCAATCTGCCCTTTGTTACCGCTGACGCGACCGGCCCCAAGCACTTGGTCCGCAAGCTCACCCGCGGCAAGTTGGAGCAGTTGGTCGACGACCTGCTGCAGCGCTCGCTTGAGCCCTGCAAGAAGGCGATTGCCGACGCAGGCGTCAAGATTGAAGACATTAACGAAGTAGTCTTGGTCGGTGGGCAGACGCGTATGCCCAAGATTCAAGAGCTGGTTAAGCAGATGTTCGGTCGCGAGCCGCATCGTGGCGTGAACCCCGATGAAGTGGTCGCGATCGGCGCGGCGGTTCAGGCGGGCGTGTTGGCCGGCGAGGTCAAGGACCTGCTCTTGCTCGACGTGACACCGTTGACCCTGGCGATCGAGACTTTGGGCGGCGTTGCCACTCCCATGATTCCGCGCAACACGACGATCCCGACCAAGAAGTCGGAGACGTTCTCGACCGCTGCCGATTCGCAAACTGAGGTTGAGGTTCACGTACTGCAGGGCGAGCGTCCCATGGCCGGGCAAAACCGTACTTTGGGCAAGTTCAAGCTGGCCGGCATTCCTCCGGCGCCGCGCGGCGTGCCGCAGATCGAGGTCACTTTTGACATCGACGCCAACGGCATTCTCAACGTGACGGCCAAGGACAACGCTACCGGCAAAGACACGCGCATTACCATCACCTCGAGTTCGGGCCTGAGCAAGGAAGAGGTCGAGAAGATGGCCAAGGAAGCCGAAGCCCACGCCTCCGAAGACAAGGAGAAGCGCGACGAGATTGAATCGCGCAACTCGCTCGATTCATTGGTTTACAACATCGAGAAGATGCTCAAGGAATCAGGCGAAAAGGTTGTTGCTGCGGATAAGACTGAGGTCGAGTCCACACTGGCTGCCGCCAAGAAGACCCTCGAAGGCACGCCGAGTTCGGCCGAGCTCAAGGCCGCGCACGATAAGCTGACCGCCGCAAGCCACAAGCTTGCCGAGGTACTCTACAAGGTGAACGCGTCTGCCGCGCCCGGCGGGCCGGGAGCTGCGGGACCCGAGGCTCCAGCCGAAGAGAAGAAGGACGAAGGCGTGATCGACGCCGAATACGTCGACGTCGAGGACAAAAAGTAGGCCGCGCAAGCGGGGCCAACAACATTTGTGGAGTTAGCCCCGCTGAAGTTCCAGATAAAGGGGGAGGTAGGAAGGAGCCGAAGAGCGTGACTGAAAGATATAAAGGATTCTATTTGAGAGCGGGAGCAAACGAGTTGCAGTTTGACCTTGGATATAGCCCGTGGCTCACTGTCCGGAGACATCAAGGGAACAGCGTGACGGCCGCGGAGATCACGTCAGTCCGTGGAGTCTATGCAACTAAAGGCGAAGCAATCCAATCCGCCTTGGCACATGGTCGTCAAGGAATTGACCGAGGGTTTCGACTCGATTGCCCAAATTGCAGGTGACTCGCAGCCCAAGGTGGCAATCATTCTCGATTTGACTGGTTAGCGCTATGATCGAGCAGAATACGCTCAAGCGAATTTGGCGGAACACTAGCCGCGTTCGAGAATGCTTAGCGTCGGCGTCCCAACTCAGGAAGGCCGCCCTGAACGGTATGTGGACCGGATTCGGAAGCGTACTTCTTCTTCTTTGTAAGTGACTCGTGCGATTTCCGTTTTTCTTCTGCCTCACGGGCAGTCTCCAACCCAGTCCATTCGATATTCGGTGATCTATCCGCTATGAACGACGCCTCAGCCGAAGTTAGAACAACTTTAGCTTTTCGAAGCGGCGGCTCTTCTGGGCCATATCGGAGCGATCCACTCATTGTCGTCCTCCTCAACGCCCCGAATCCTCGAGCGTTAGGTTGCAAGGAAGTATACCTCAGAATGAGAGGTTGCCGCGCAGATAAAAAAGCCGCCAAGTGTCGAAGGATTGTTACATTTGTCGAACTCGAGGGGTGGACATATATTCCGTTTTCCGTGTTACGCTAAACGTTAAGCATGATCCGCACTTTTGCCGATGAAGAGACGGAAGAGGTTTTTCAACGCCATCACAGCCGGAAATTTGGGGCATGCGAGCGGGTGGCATTTCGGAAACTTCGCCAGATTCATAGCGCGTCTTGGATCGAGGAACTGCGAGTACCCCCAGGAAATCGGCTGGAGCGTTTGAGAGGCGATCGAGAAGGGCAATGGAGCATTCGAATCAACGAGCAATACCGAATCTGCTTTGAATGGAGGGACAGCGATGCCTACCAAGTCGAAATCGTCGATTACCACTGAGGGAGAGCTCAAAGAAGGTGCCCGGATGCCGCCCCTGCATCCAGGAGAAATGCTGCGCGAGGAGTTCATGAAGCCGCTTGGCTTGTCGGCCAATGCGCTGGCGATGGAGTTGCGCGTGCCGGTAACCCGAATTACGGAGATTTTGCGCGAACGGCGAGGGATTACCGCAGATACGGCGCTTAGACTGGCACGATACTTCAGCATGACGCCGGAGTTCTGGATGCGGTTGCAGATGGACTACGACCTGGAATGTGCTGATGATGCGGCACTTGCGGCGATTCAGCAAGAGATTAGGCCGCGGCCCTTCACGAGCGACGAAGAGAAAAGCGTGAGGCAAGCCGTCGCATAATCGCGCATCTCTGAGAAAACGAGATTCAACTCTGGCAGCACGCATGCACGTTAAGTACAACGAATCTGGGAAGACATAAGAACAAATCATGGCGACTACCCAAAACAAAGACTATTACGCAACACTCGGAGTCAAGAAGACGGCCACGGCGGATGAGATCCGCAAAGCCTTCCGCAAAGCTGCGCGCAAGTATCACCCCGACGTGAACCCGGGCGATAAGCGCGCCGAAGAGAAGTTCAAGGAAATCTCCGAGGCCAACGACATTCTGAGCGACGAGAAGAAGCGCAAAGTGTTTGACCAGCTTGGCTTCTACTCCGACCAGATCGACCCGGCACAGGCCGAGGCGTATGCCCGGCAACAGGGCGCGAACGGCGGCGGCGCACCGGTGGATTTTGGCGGCTTCGACTTCTCCGGTTTCCAGAGCGGACCAGGCCAGCATCCGGGCGCGCAAGCTGGTGCAGGATCGACCTCGTGGGGAAGTTTCAAGGACATTTTCTCGGGCATTTTTTCCGGTCAGCAGCCCCAGCAGCGACCGCATGGCCCGCAGCCCGGCACCGATCTTGAATATCAGGCCACCGTCGATTTCTGGACGGCCATCCGTGGCGGCCAAGCCAAGTTGCAGGTAAATCGCCAGGAAACCTGTCCTACGTGCCATGGTCAGGCACACACCGGCGGACCGATGATTTGCCCGGAGTGCAGCGGCACCGGCCAAGTCACCCAGATGGGCGGCCGCATGAAGTTCAACATTCCCTGTCCGCGTTGCAATGGGACCGGTCGCATTTCCAACGACTGTGCGACCTGCCATGGCGAAGGCGTGCTCGATCGTACGGAGACAGTGGAGTTTCGCATCAAGCCGGGGACGCGCGATGGGCAGCGCATCCGGCTGCAAGGCAAGGGCAACGCCGGAACCAACGGCGGACCCGCAGGCGACCTCTTTCTTATTGTGAAGACGGGAACGCACCCGGTCTTCAGCAGGGTTGGCGACGACATACATGTGTCGGTGCCGGTCACGGTCCCCGAGGCGTCCTTGGGCGCCAAGGTTGAGGTGCCGACCATCGACGGCCGCGCGCAGTTGAAGATTCCTCCCGGCACACAAAGCGGCCAAAAACTTCGCCTGCGGGAGCGCGGCGTTGAAAACGCACAGAGGCCCGATCAGCGCGGCGACCAGATCGTAACGGTGGATGTCGTGGTTCCCACGCTGCACGACGAACGCAGCCGCGAAATTATGCGTGAACTGGGCAAGCTGAACAGCCACGACCCGCGTGTGGATTTGTTCAGCAAGATTTAACGTTCCACAACGAATTCAAGCAATTGCAAGAGAATTGCAGTAAGCTGATGGCGACAATCCCATGCCGGCAAAACGAAAATCCAAAGGCGCGTACATGATCTCGGCGGTGGCCGAGATGTATGAGATTCACCCCCAGACTCTGCGGCTCTATGAGCGCGAAGGGCTGCTCAAACCGTCGCGCACCGAGGGCAATACGCGGCTCTATACCGACGAAGACTTGGAGCGGCTGGAATTCATTCTCAACCTGGCCCGCGACCTGGGCGTTAACATCGCCGGCATCGCCATCATTTTGCAGATGCGTGAGCGCATGGAAGAGATGAACCGCCAGATGCAGAGTTTTGTCGAGTACGTGCGGTCGGAGATGCTGACACGCTTTCAGCAGGCCGCACCGGGTTCCTCGGGCGCCATTGTGCCGATGCGCAAGCCCTCAATCGTGACCAAGGCCGCAGCGAGGCGCGACAATTAGGTGATGCCCGACACGATCGTTTGTTTTCGGCTTGTGCAAGTTCCAGTCGCGCCGTCCTGGACCGGTATGCTTGATTCTGCATGTCGTACGCTCTTCTCGCATTGGCCGTCTTCGGCCTGATCACGTCTTCAGTGTTTGCCGGCATTGTTCTTGCCGCCGTGCCCCGTTTTCTGCGCGAACGGCGAACCGCGCTTAAGCAATTGGAGTGGGCACAACCGTTCACTCCTCCGCTGAGTCTCCTCAAGCCGTTGCACGGATCCGAACCCGGCCTCGAAGCGTATCTTGTCAGCTTTTTCGAACAGGACTATCCGCAGTACGAGATTCTTTTCTGCACGCGACTTGCCGACGACGCCGGCCTTGCCACGGCTCGCCGAGTGGCAGCGCGCTATCCGCACATCCCAGTCAAATTTCTAACTACCGGCGGCGAACCGGACTATATCAATGCCAAGGTCGCGTCGATGGAAACGATGGAAGCGGCCGCGGCTTACGACATTCTCGTGATCAGCGACAGCGACGTGGCCGTGACGCCCGACTACCTGCGCGCGGTGGCGCTGCCGTTTTCCGATGCGGATGTCGGCGGCCTCACTTGTCCTTATCGTGGCGTAGCAGCCGAGGGAGGATTATGGGCGCGCCTCGAAGCCGTCGGCATGAGCGTCGAAATGACTGCGGGCGTGTTGGCCGCGCGCTCCATGGAAGGCATGCAATTTGTGCTCGGCCCGACCATGGCTTTTCGCCGCGACACGATTCGTCGCATGGGCGGGTTTCGCGTCGCCGCGGACTATTGCGCCGACGATTTTGTGCTGGGCAACGAGGCCTACAAGCTGGGCGATACCGTGGTCCTGAGCACGCATGCCATCGACCACATGGTCATCAACGCCAGCTTCACTCAGTCCATGAAACACCAGGTACGCTGGATGCGGTCGACGCGATTTTCCCGTCCCAAAGGGCATTTCGGCACCGCTCTGAGCTTCAGTCTTCCGTTCGGCCTGCTGGGATGGATCGTCTCCGCCTCGCTTCATCACCCCTGGCTGGGACTTTCACTTTTTAGTTGGTCCGTCGCATCCCGCCTGGCGCTTTCGATCGCAGTTGGCGGTGTCGTCGTTCTCGACCGAAGCTGGTTCGGACTGCTGATCCTCTATCCGATTCGCGATCTGATGGGCTTCGGCTTCTGGGCCGCCAGCTACTTTTCCGATCGCGTCCTATGGCGCGGCCGCATCTTCAAGCTCAAACCTGGTGGTAAGATGCGGGCCTCGGAATAAGCCGTCTTATCGCGATAGCGGCCGGTCCGTCCAAAGCGCCTTATCGGCAATCGAATGAATATGATAGAGTCGGCCTGCCAGCAACTTCTCCACCTTGGGCTGGTTCTTGTCCTGCGCAAAAATCCACTTGCGCTCACCGGTTCCCCAGGTCTTCGAAAGCTCATCGTCGCTCAGGAAAATCTTCGGCGCATCGGGATAGCACGATCCCCAAAGTAGCGACGATCCATCGCCCCGTGGAGAACAAGGTTCAAGCGCGACCAGCGCCGGCTTGCGCAAAAAATCGTGGGTATAGAAGACGACCGATGACGCATCCGACTGGTCGCCATAGATGATGAACGAATCGGCAGGCGAGCCCTTTTGAACGATGGTATCGGCCAGTTGCTTCGAACTCAGCATGGGCTCGAACCGCGCAAAGGCAATGTGCGCCGCGATCAGAAACACCGCGCACGTGAGACCAAGGCTCACCGTAGCTGCGACGTGGCGCCGCTTCATGCGCAGTATCCAACTCACCGCCGGCCCAAACAGCAGAGTCACGGCAGCCAGCGCCGCGGGCAGTCTTAGCGCGGCAAATGACGGTCCCGTCAGGTCGAAGAAGTGCGACATCGACAGCGTATATCCGCCCACGCCTCGATGCGCCAACAAGGTGCCGATGTCCGATACGAAGGGCAGATTACGCGACTCCCACAGCGCCCAACCGAGAGCCAGAGCCACCACCGCGCCAGCCAACGCAAACACAGCCTGCGCCCACGTCAGCCACGCCATTGAGAGCAATGGCTTGCCACCCGTGGCGCTATAGTCCGGCCCACGGTTCTCTTCAATCCCCGCCAGCACCCCAGCACTCAAGATCAACAACGCCGGCCATGCCGGAAAAGTGTAGTACTCCTGGTTTGTCGACAGCGAAAAGAACAGCAGAATGAACGCTGAATACAAGCCCAGCAACCAAGCCGAGCGAACGCGAAACTTGAGTCGAATCACGTAGCTCGCCACATCTTCGCGGGCGGCGTAGTCGAGGTAAAAGTCGACCGTCTGACCGGCATCCTTGCGCAGATGCTGCATCCAGCGACTCCGGGTCTTCCAGGCCACCACGGCCGTCGCAGGCAGGAACAGGCTCCAGGGAAACAGCCAGACCAGGTGCGCCAACCAATACCAGGCAAAGGGCATGCGGTTGTAATCGTGCGGATAGCGCGTGCCCAAGAAGCGGAAGACGTGCTCGTTGAGGAAGTAGAAGTACCAGAACCCGTGCACGTTTCCAAGCGTCGGAACGTTGCCAACCGGATGGCCCTGGTCCGGATTCGCCAGGCCCGCCAGAATATGCCAGGGAGCGGCAATCGCCAGGAACAAAAGCGCGCCTGAGAATGGCTTCAGCGCGCGCCACCGACGCCATTGACCGCTCAGCAGCAACAGCGGAATGGCCGCTGCCAGGAAGAAAACCGGAGCGATCAGGCCTTTGGTTAACGTGGCCAGCGCCAGCGCCGCCCACATGCCATAAAAGCGTATCGGCCGCTGGCTCTCGAGCCCTGTAATGAAGCTGTAAAGCGCGAACAGCAGCAGAAATGAGAGCAGCGCCTCGGGGATCGCCCAACGAGTGAACAGGAATGGGCCGATTGACGTGAGGATGCCCAGCGCGGCGTAGAAACCGGCGCGATTGCTCCATGCGCGCGATGCCCACAGCCATGCCAGCCATGCGCAACCGAGCAGGGCCAGGGAGTTGGGCAGATGCGTGGCAAACGCGTTCTGGCCAAATACCCGATAGAGGCCGGCATCGAGCCAGTAGGGCAACGGCGCCTTCTCAAGGTAACGAATGCCGTCGACCTTCATCGTGACCCAGTCGCCGCTCTCGGCCATATGTTGCGCGGCCTGGGCGTGCGAGGCATCCACGTCGTCGAGCAGCGGCGGGGTAAAGAGCGAGGCAAATTGTACTGAAGCGAAAATCAGTAACAACAATACCCATGCAGCGAATGCGGATGGAGCCTGCTGGGAGCGATTTTTTGTGTCTATTGTTTTTGTCATGCGAGGAAGTGCCACAACGATCAGAATATCAGCCGCAGTCGATATCTATCTCGCCTTGCGGTCAAAGCATCCGCATGTGAACGCGAATCGAGCATCATCCTCGTGCTTAATTGGGAAATCATTACCAAAGTGTTGATTTAGTTCGAATATTGTCACGTGAATCACAATTTCGCCGCCTGAGTTGTACTAGCATCAATCCCAGAACCAGCCGCACTCTAAGGTGTTTCCTCGTTGATATCGCGAGTAACTTTCGCGTGTCTTGGGATCGGTGTGGCTTTAAATCGAATGCACATATTTTAAGTGCGGGTTTGGAGGCTCGGTTTGCCACCGAGAATTAGAAATAAATTTAGTTCGAATCACGCCGTAGTGTCCGTCGGGTTCCTGTTGACGTTGCTGTTTGCACGTGGACTCCTCGCGCAAAACTATGCCGTTCCCTCTGCCGTTATCCTGTCCACGCGGACCGTCGAATCGATGCCTACTCCAACAACTCACCGGTTTGAGGCGGGCAGCCTTGTTGCGAATATGCGCCTGGGCTGCACCATGGGAAGCAAGTGCGCGGCACCGCAAATGGGTATCGGAACTGGAGCTGCGTTCAATCTCAACCAGCACTTTGCTCTCGACTCCCAGTTTCTAACCCTCGTGAACAACGATTCGGTGCAATCCCTCTATGAAGCCGGGCAGGGCGGCAGAGGCGAAGAATTCCTGCTGGGCGTCCGTACCGAAGTTCGAACCAGGCACTATGGATTCTTTGCTGTAGACCGGCCCGGCCTTGTCAGTTGGAGCGGGGCGCTGACCGGCGTCACCTTCACGCCCACGACAAACAACGGGTTTGACTTGAGTTATCAATACCAACGCCGCACCAATTTCGCCGACGAATTCGGTGGAGGTGCGGAATACTCGCCCAACGATCGCGTCCATGTGCGCGTCGAGATGGCCGATCTGATGGTCCACACCAACGGGACCATACGCTACGACATTGCCGGGGTTGTGGTGCCGGTCTGCATGAGTGCGTGCTCATCCTGGACCAACAACCTGCAAACCACCGTAGGTGTCTACATGAGCGCCGGCAGAGCCATGGAGTGGAGTCCGAACCGTTTTGGAGAACGCCCGGAACACCCGTTTCTCGACCGGACCAATCAAATGCTTATCGCAACCAGCCTGCTCGCTCAGGCAGCCGATGCAATCACGACGCAACGGTTTCTTCGTCATGGCATTGTCGAGGGCAACCCGATTGCAGCGCCATTCGTAAAGTACGGATGGAGCGGCCAGATTGGGCTGGCGGTGCTGACCAATGTCGGAGAGATCGGCGGCATGCGCGCATTACATAAAATGCATCTTCATCGCATGGAGAGAATGCTGCCCTTGTCCTTAGGGTCGGCAAGCGCAGTCATGTCTTACCGCAACCAACAGATCAGCGACCGTCCCAGCAAATGACGGCCGATCTTCGCGAGCAGTGACTATTCGGCCAAGCATTGAGCATCTGCAACGACGCGCACGTGTACTGACATGTGGCGTCCTTTCACATCCTCACCTAACCGCAGTCGTGTATCTTGAGCCGAGAGATACATTCCATCTTTCGGAGCGCGCCTGCCGTTTATGTTGACCTTCGCTGCCATCGATATTGGATCCAATTCCTGCAGGCTCAAGATCGCGCGGGTTGTCGCGCACCGGCTCAAGACCCTCCATGAAGACCGCGAAGTTACGCGGCTCGGCGCCAGCGTCTTTGAATCTGGATTGGTTTCCCCCGAGGCCATGGCCGCCACATTGCGGGCTCTCAAGCGCTTTCAGCGCGCCGTGCAGGCGCATGGAGTAGACCAGACTCGCGTTGTGGCTACGGCGGCTATGCGCGATGCGCGCAATGGGCTTGCCTTTCAGGCATGGGTCAAGGCCGAGACCGGCTGGAATATGGAGATCATCTCCGGCCTCGAAGAAGGACGGCTGATCCATCACGGCCTGATGACTGGCGAATCGGGCGTGGGCGGTAAGGTGCTGCTTATCGACCTCGGCGGAGGAAGCTGCGAGATCACCCTCTCCGAGCACAAGCGCATCAAGGAGACGGTCAGCTTGCCCCTTGGAGCGGTGCGCCTGACTGAAGAGTTTCTCACAGCCGATCCTGCCCCTGCCGATGGACTGGCCCGCATGAGGCAGTTGATTGGTCGGGAACTGCGCCGCGCTCATCGCAAGCTTCACGCCGAGAACGTCTCGCTCGTGATCGCTACTTCAGGCACTGCGGCGGCATTGGCTGAGGCTTCGGCTGCGCTCGGCAAGACAGCCGCCAAACCCGCAAAAAAAGCTGCCGCCAAGTCGCGACGAACCGCGAATGCGACGCGGCTCTCGCCGACTATGAACTCGGTAGGCACTGCGCAGACGCCCATGGTACGAAAGCTGGCGGCGAAGATTGCCAAGCTGACGCTGCCCGAGCGCGAGGCTATGTCCGGTATCGGTCCGCGCCGCGCCGAGATCATCGTGGCCGGCGCCCAGGTCTATGCCGAGATATTAGAAAGCTTTGCGCTGCCCGGATTCCGCTATTCCCCTCTAGGACTGAGAGATGGGGTCCTGGCACAAATGCTTGCCGAAAACGACGCGCGGGCCAGCGGCCACCGCGAATTTGAGCAGGAACGTTGGGAAAGTGTGCTGGCGACGGCGCGCCGCTACGGAGTCGACCCGCGCGAGGCTGAGCCGGTGCGCGGTCACGCCCTGCAGCTATTTCGTGAATTGAAGGCGCTGCACACGCTCCCGTCGGAATATGAGAACTGGCTGGCGGCGGCCGCCGTCCTGCGCGATACCGGCAAATTCATCAACCACCAGGGCCACCATCGGCACTCCCAATACATCATTTCGAGCTCGGAAATGTACGGCTATACGCCCGTGCAGCGGACCGTAGTTTCCGCCATTGCCCGCTATCTCGGAAAAAGCCGTCCCCTGCCGGGCGATCGCGCCCTGCGCAATATTCCCCCAGATGAACACAAAAATGTGCATCGCGCCGTGGTGCTGCTCAGGCTGGCCGTGGCGCTCAACCAAGACCGCGCCAGCGACGTACTTCGCGTAGCAGCCAAGGTTTATCCCAAGCGCGTCTATTTGGAGATCAAGCCGGGACGGACAGGGGCGGAACTGGAGTTGTGGTCGCTACGCAAAGAGGCGGGCTATTTCCGCGAGGTCTTTGGGCGCGAACTCTTTGCAACACTGGCGTAGATCCACCGACACATCCGTGGATCGATAATCCACTGTAACTGCGGCGGATGGCGGTCAAGGTCGACGCGGGCAATGGCGCCCTTGCGCAAGCGCAGATTGGCTCCGCCGTTGCCGGTTACCAGCTTGCCAAGGAATTGAAACATGCTGGGATTATGTCCCACCGCCAGCACACCCTCGCGATCCGCGTATTTCGAGAGCATCAACTGGAAATCAGCGTACTCGGCCTCGGGCGCCAGCGCCGGGCTGATCTCGACTTTGTATTCGTAGCCTAGCTCGGTTCCGACAAACTGCGCCGTCTGCAAAGCCCGCTTTAAGGGGCTCGAGACAATGACGTCCACCTGCACCTTTAACGCGCTCAGAACACGGGCCATCAGCATGCACTGGTCTTTGCCTTCTTTGATCAGACCTCGTTTACAGTCCAGCAGTGGATTCGCCCGCTGTAATCCGGCATTGGCATGGCGCATGAGATAGAGATTCATGGTGGGTGGTCCGGGAAAACGGACTAGGGATGGCTCCTTACTGTTCCATTTTAACACGTTTGTAACAATAGAAGTTGGAACGGCTTGTTCTTGCCAGCCAACGCAAAAGCACTGTCTGAAGCGCGCAAAAGTCTGCTACATTGCGGTCACGCGGCACTTGCGGCTTTTCCCCTCGCTTAATTGAACTGACCCGCTCGCTGCATCGCTGGAGAGTAGAACCATGCGCCAATCCATTCACCGCTTTCACGCCATCCTTGGCTGTTGTCTTCTCGCGACAGCCGTTGACCCTTCTTTTTCCCAGGCGCCCGCACCCGCTAAACCGGCCGTCGGAACCCCCGTTGCCCCCGCGCAAATCTATGGAAAACTGCTGACCCAACTTGAAAAGGAGTTTGTTGGAGCGGCGGAAGCCATGCCGGAAGACAAATACAACTTCGCCCCCCCGACTACGGCCGGTGAATTCAAAGGCGTTCGGACGTTTGCCGGTCAGATCAAACATGTTGCTGAGGCCAACTATTTCTTTTTCGGCGGCCCCAACTTCACCGAAGCAGACGGCAAAGCCAAGAGTGATGCGATCGAAAAACTTACGAGTAAGGCTGAAATTGTCCAGGCATTGAAGGATTCGTTTGCCCAGGCGCACATATTTGTTGATGGCATCACACCTGAGAACGCATTTATCAAGATGGCTGTGGGTACGCGCGGCGGCATGGCGGCACTTGGATGTGCTCACTTTATGGATCACTATGGGCAATTGGTCGTTTATTTGCGCATGAACGGCATTGTGCCGCCTGCGAGCCGAGGTGGGAACTGAATTGACTGGATGAGGGCTATCGGGTGTCGACGGAATCCTCTTCTGAAATCCTGAATTCGGGATTTGGAGAGAAATCTTCTGCATTCTGGAGCGTTTCCAGCGTTTTTCGATAGAACCACGCGGCTGCCAAGCCACCCGCGACGGCACTGGCAGCCGCTACGGCAGAGACCTTTATCCATCTGGGAAGCTGGTCCCGCCTCACTCCCGCCTCTGCGCAAGTTTCAGAATCTAATTGTCTTGTGACGTTCAATATCTCCGCCTTCCACATTGGGCCTTGATCTCACTCGCATAAAACTGCCTTCCATTGGACGCAGGATTCGCCACCAACGATTTCAAAATAGCGTCGCCAAACTAATTTCGATTTTTGTATTTGCTTTATCCCGAATCTATAGTAAGGTGTATATATTCCAGTTGTGAGAGGGGACGAAACGCCTCTTTCATAGCTGGGAGTAGTTTGCGTCACTGGCCTCCCGGCACGAACAGCACCACCGTTCGTGCCGTCTTTTTTTGTTCAAAAGCATCGATTCGCACTCGATTTGCTTCGTTTTTCGTCTATTTTTCTGCCTTTTTTGAGCCATTTTTGAGCCATTTTTGAGCTCAAATGTCGGCCAGTTTACAATCAAACACAGAGAGTTATGTCATGAAAAATTGGTTCACGCGCCGTTGGGTTCTGGGATTGGTGATCACTGCCGGAACTGCAGCCAGCTACGCTCAGTGGTCGAATCCGGCCGAAGATGTTCCCGCTTACCACCCTTCGGCACCGCTCAAAGTGAGCGCGTTGCCGCCGATTCTGGCTGGGGCCAGTTTGACCGGCCAGAACTTTAGCTATCCGTGGCAAGTGCATGTTTACCAACAGGCTGCGCGGATCGGAAACGTGATTTACCAGCTCCCCTGCAACTGCCGCTGCGATCGCGCCCTGGGTCACACCAGCCTGCGTAGCTGCTATGAAGGTTTGCACGGGACCGAATGCTCAACCTGTGCCAAGGAAGCCTTCTTTGCCTATCAGCAGACGAAGCTTGGCAAGACGCCGGCTCAGATTCGCGCCGGCATTGCACAGCACGCATACGAAAGCATCGATCTAGAAAAGCAATAAAGGCTTTGAATAGAGCGCCAATCGGAGTTAGCGTAAGATAGAATCAAGCAGCACGAGCCAGTTGTCCGGCTCGCCCGCGCCCGGGGCGACACTTTGTCACGGGAATATGGGGGCGTCACGGTTTCGACGGGATTGATTGAGGCTTAGGAGTCATGTCGGGGTGTGGGCACCCGTAATCGCCTGCAAAACTAAAGTTGCCGACTACAGTCTGCCACTTGCAGCTTAATTAACTAAGCTGCCGTCTTCCACGGTTTCGCCTATGGGCTGTGAGCGGACGTCATTCAGTAGGCTGGCGCGAGCGGCTCGGTCCGTGTTGCTTCGCGCGAGATCATCGGACTAGCTTTATGCACATCTTGTCCGTTCTGAGTGTATGAAGTGAAACAAAAAGGAACCGGACAAAGCATGAATACTCCTGGCTACAGCGATTTCGGACGCGGGTTCGACTCCCGCCGCCTCCACCATACCTAAGCCCTTTATTTCCCATACTTAGCAATCTGACCTCAAAAACAGGACGGATTTTGTGACCCTTTTGTGACCACAACGGCCGTCGGGTCAAAAGACGTCAGAAATTTTGACCGAATCATCCATCCGGGTAAGACTCCTGCTGCAGTTCAAGGAGCCTCCCATGGATTCATTCGTATTCACCCGCCACACCTCCAATTGCAAGTACAAGCGCGACCGCCTCTACCGCCGGTGCAACTGCCCGAAATGGGTGGAAGCCCGGTTCAACAGTGAGCGGGTTCGCAAGAGTGCCTCGACCCGTCTCTGGGACGAAGCAGAACAGTTCCGACAGAAGCTCGAAGACACCCTGACCAGCGGACGCTCGCTCTCCAGTCTGGACTCGGACCTCATCGGCGCAGGCGACTCTCCTCCCGGCGCTCCGGGCCAGTCATCCCCGGAGACGGACAGCGCCGCTAACCGTTGAGGAGCGCTCACTGACCATGAGATCGAGCAGAGCGCAGTGTTCGCCTTTTATTCCCCAGAAGCTATGGTTGAGCAACGTCCTCTTAAGGCGTGGGTCCACTGAACTGCCCCTCACGTCTAGAGCGCCGGCCTTCTCAGTCGGCGCTCTATTGCCTGTGTTGAAAATTGCCCCCAGCGAGTCGAATCTTGATATGGCTGCTCCTGAGGCAGCGGGTGAATGCGGATAGGAAGCAGTCTGCTTACTTCTTCTCGGCAGCTAATGTACCGGGTCGGGGGATGTTGGGGTTGAGGCGGTTTGCGCCCTGGAAAGGGAGCATCCAGCCCGGATATTCGGGAGGCAGGGTGCTGACCTCGTCGAGTTGCCTGAGCTCTTCGGGTGAGAGTTCGAGGTCAACCGCGGCGATGTTGTCGGCGAGCTGGTCAGGGCGCTTGGCGCCGATGATGATCGATGTGACGACGGGCTTTGCGAGGAGCCATGCCAGAGAAACGCGGGCGGCGGAGCAGTGGTGGCTTTTCGCGATAGGAGCGATGACGTCGAGGATCTTCCACGTGCGTTCTTTGTCAACGATAGGAAAGTCGAAGTTGGAACGGCGGGAATCTTCGGGCTTCTGGTTTTCGCGGCTGAATTTGCCGGAAAGCAGGCCGCCGGCAAGAGGACTCCAGACGAGGAGGCCGGTTTTTTCGGCTTCGAGCAGAGGAACAATTTCGCGCTCGAGGTCGCGGCCCGCGATGGAGTAGTAGGCCTGCAGGGTATTGAACCGGGCGAGGTTGCGAAACTCGGAAATGGCGAGAGCTTTGGCGATTTTCCAGGTCTGCCAGTTGGAGACACCGATGTAGCGTACTTTGCCGGAGCGGACAAGGGTGTCGAGAGCGTTGAGGGTTTCTTCGATGGGGGTGATGATGTCATTGCCGTGGATCTGGTACAGGTCGATGTGGTCGGTCTGGAGGCGCTTGAGGCTGGCATCCACTGCATCCATGATGTGGCCGCGGGATGCGCCTACGTCGTTGCGGCCTGGACCTACACGACCGAAAACCTTGGTGGCGATGACGACGTCTTTGCGAGCGATGTTGAGGTTTTTGAAAGACTGGCCGAGAGCGATTTCGGAGCGGCCCTCGGAGTAGACATCGGCGGTATCGAAGAAGTTGATGCCGGCGTCCAAGGAGGCCTTGATGAGCTCGTCAGAGCCTGCCTGCCCAACGTTACCGATAGCTTTCCAAATGGCGCCGTTTTCGGAGAGGGCTGTCTCGTTGTCTCCAGCGATGGTCATGGTGCCAAAGCAGAGCGTGGAGACAAGGAGGCCGGTGTTGCCGAGTGTTTTGTATTCCATTGTTAAGTCCTTAGGCCGATAGATCGACGGTGATTGGACGTGTGGGGCTTGGAGGCAGACTCAAAAGCTTCATATCACCCACAAGCAAGACCCGCGATTCAGCGGAAGCACCTGAAAGGTTTTGATCCGCGACAGGTGTGCCGGAAAGTTCATCGGATCCAGTTCGAAGCGGGATATGCTGCCCCTTTCATTCGCCTTTCCCGCCCAGAATTCGCTATATAGAGCTTGGGATTGCCTTCTGTTCCCTTGGTACGATTGACCCCGTAATGGGTACAGCTACTACACTTTCGGACACCCTGTTCGGCCGCACACGCGGCGCGGTGCTGGCCGTGCTGTACGGCCATGTCGGCGAATCCTGTTATTTGAGGCAGCTTGCCCGCATGACGGGGATTGCGCTCGGGCCGGTGCAGCGCGAGCTGCGCCAACCCGTCGACGCCGGACTGGTGACGAAGAGGATACAGGGAACGCAGACCTTGTTCACCGCCAATGAGTCGAGTCCCGTTTTTGCGGAAATGAGAAGCCTCGTGGCGAAGACGGTCGGGATGCACGACGTTCTCCTGGCGTCATTACTCCCCCTCCAAACAACAGCATGATTAGCGCATGGAATGTTGACACTTAAATTAGAAATGCCATAGGCGTTCAGCGAGGAAGCTGCCAAGCAGCCCCTTCGCGAATTCGAGCTCCGCCGTCGCCATCTTCCGCGAACCATCGCAGTGTGGCCAGTTCCTACCTCGCCCGTCGAGGCAGATCGCGACAACGGTGCACTCCGATCCTGACATGCCTTTTCGCGCTTCTCGCTAAATGCATTGGTCTCCATAAGGAGACTGGCCGGTGTCAATCGGCTTAATGTCGTGTACCGATAATTCGGGGAATACTTCGGGGCTTAACTTAGGTCGTTCACCAACCGTCGTTGAACCAAGATCACCAGGAATCGCTGGCCACCACGACCGGCGGACCGGAGATTCCCTGCACCACATCCGTGGCTAGGACAATTTCAATGTTCTTGCGCCCGCTCCAGGTGGATCGCGTCGCGCCCATCTGGCGGTCGAAGAAGTCCGACTGACGCACAAAGCGTCCGGCGGCCATCAGACCCTTTTCGCCAAGGCCTGCCATCAGCAGCATCGGTTGATTGGTTCTTGGGTTGAGAATCCGGGCCACGATCGCGTAGTCGCGGGTGAGCCCAGCATAGGGCTTGTCCATCTGCAGCGACCAACCCATCCCCGGCGGCGCTCTGCGATCTTCGACGGCCATCGTGTACGGTCCGCGGCGAACGAAGTGAAAACGCAGATCGGAGGAAAACATGGCGACCCAGACATTGGAAGCGTCGCCGCAAATAATGGCCGGTCCGCGCTGTAGATCGTAGAAGGTAACTCGCTCGCTGGGTTGGAAATCGAAGGCCTTCCCTCTGGCCGCCAACACCGCGATCGTCTGCGAGGCGCATCCGGCAGCGGCCAGTGGCAGCAGCTGCGTGTGCAGCGGGTGATCCCCGATGGATTCCGACGTGCTGGTTCCGGCTCCATTGGTAAGATACATGGACTGCGCGGAGATGATAACCGTTCCCGGCGCCTGCAGGACCGGGCTCCAGAAATCGTGAAGGGCGCTTTGATGGCTTTTAGCCAGGACGCGCCCGACCAGAAAACCAGCGAACAAGAGCAAAAGAGCGAGGCCAGCAAGGGGCATTGCCCATGCAAGGCGCCTCCGGTTGCGAACGACGAAAGCATTAACGATCGGCTTAGCCACCGGGGCCAGGCGCGTCAGTTGGTCCCCTGGGGCCGGTGACGGTTCGCCAGCCATCAGGGGCACCACTTCCGAGGATCGGAACAGCGGCCTGTAGCTTCCCACCGGCAGCGAGATTACCACCTCGGGAAGAGGCGCGGAATTCTGATAAAACTGGGCCAGCCGCTTGCGGACCTCGCCCGCCGCAGTCCTCACCACGGGATCGGTATTGGAATCGTAGTCGGTTTTTCTCCCGAAGACCTGCGTGCCGAGCACGCGCTCCTTGAGGCCGCTTTCATCCCCCTCGAGGGCGCGCTCCACGACATATCGCAAAAGTGCGGAAGAGTTGCGGCTGTTCCTGAACCAACTGCTGCTCAGAACGAGATTCAGTTGGCGCAACACCGCACTGCGATCCACGTCTGAAGTAGATGGTTTTTCCATCCTAACTTTTCTCCCGCCGGCAGCGTGCCGAGGTCCGGATTTCTCTCGCTGATGGAATCATTCTATCGGGGCGCACAAAGAGTCTCTCTCACCCATTATCAGCCACGTACTGTACGTCCCCGAGCGCCGACGGAACTGATTGATTTCAAAGCCTTAATGAAAGCATACCGTAGGACACGTTGCGAGGGCGGCGGCCCACCCTTAACTTCAGGATGTCACCCCGTTTCCCTACAGACTCCGCGCCGTCCGCGAAGTCCCGTTTCCCCTGGATCGACTGGCGGATGTTCAGGCTAGGATTGCGAGATTGTACCTGGCGTGCAGACCGTCTGGGTTCCAGAGACTCTGAGACCAACGATGCCACTTCAAACTGGAGGCTCATCTATGCACCCGGCGCTCAATTTTTCTCGATGGACTGTCTTCTTCTTCCTCTTCTTCTTGATTTCACTCACCCACGCCCAGACCTATCGCGGAACTCTGTCCGGGAAAGTCGCCGACCCGCAGGGCGCTGCCGTTGCCGGCGCGGAGGTCACGCTCAGCAATCCCCAGACCGGCTATTTTCTGCGGGTGAGGACCAACGAGATCGGCGAGTTCATAATCCCGGAAGTGGCCGCCGGCACCTATGACCTGAGCGTGCACGCAGAGGGATTTGCGATCAGGACGATGCGTCAGATCCAGGTCGCGGTCACGAAAACGACTACGGTCGTTGTAACCTTGGCCATCGGTTCCAGCAGTACGGTGGTGAACGTTTCCGACAGTTCTGTACAAACAGATCCTCAGTCGAGCGCATTGGTAAGCGTGATTGACAACAAAGCGGTGCAGGAGATGCCGATGAACGGACGAGACTTTACCCAGATGGTGAAGTTTGTTCCTGGCGCCGTGACCAGCAACCTCGCGGTCTCGGTGAACGGAATGCGTACCAGCAGCGTAAACTTCCAGTTGGACGGCGCCGACAACGTGGATGGCTTTACCGGGGTGATCGCATCGAACCAAGGCGGTGTGGCTGGTGTCGCGGGAGGATTGATCCCCATTGAAGCGATCGACCAGTTTTCCATGCAATCGGGTGGCGAGGCCGACGAGGGCCGGAACGCCGGTGCCAACCAGAATATGGTCATCCGCTCAGGCACGAATCATCTGCACGGCGACGTCTTCTACTTCGATCGCAACGAGTTGTTTTCCGCTATTTCGCCGGTTGCGCCGGTCGGCAGTCCCAAAGGGCTGCTGCGCAATCATCAGGGCGGCTTCACTCTCGGCGGTCCGCTGTGGAAGAATCATACCTTCCTTTTCCTAGCCGGGGAGTTCCAGATCGCCAAGAGCTACACCGCGATCAGCGACACGGTGCTGAGCGATGCGTGGATGAACGCGGGCCAGTCGTTGCTCGGCGACTATGGCTTTAGGCCCAGCCAGCTCAGCCTCAATCTGTATAACCTGCTCTATCCGGCCAATTCTAAATCCGGGCCGGCGACATCCGGCAACTACTATGCTCAGTCACCGACGAACTACAACAGCTACAACGGCATCATCAAGTTGGACCATACGTTCTCATCGCGCCAAACGCTATCGCTGCGCTACCTCGGAACCACAGGTACGCAGACCGCGCCCGAGGGCTCCGACTACGCCGAGTATTTCCAGACCGCGCCGACCCACATCCACAACTTTTCATTGACCGAACAGTGGATTCCCACCGCCCATATCGTCAACCAGCTCACGCTGGGCACCAACTACTTCATGCAGGAATTCAACGACGCGGACCAGGGTTTCTATCCGCAGACGAATGCGGGTCTGAACCTCGGGGTCTCGGGCAATATCGCAGCCGGATCGCCCACGATCTACGTGGGGGCGTTCGATTACGTAGGCGCCACCCAGCCCGATGGCCGGGTGGACGTCACCGGGCATATTACCGACTCGCTACACTGGGACTTTGGCCGGCATGCGCTGAAATTCGGCGGCGAATTTCGCAGAACCTACGCCGACCAGATGGCCTACGATGGAACACGCGGCACCTTCACGTTCGACGGCTCACGCGGTCCATGGTTTGCCGCGGATGGCGGAGGGTCAACCTCGAACAGTCAGGCGATCGCCTATTGCGCGACCTTGGGCTTCACCGCGGACGACTGCGATAACCTGGGCTACATTGCCGACTTCCTCAGTGGCACGCCATCCAACGCCGCGGGCGCAACGATCGTGGAAGGCAATCCGGAGCGGGTGTATCTGCAGAACAGTGAGGAACTGTGGGCGAATGACAACTTTCAGGTCACGCCGCGACTCGACCTCAACTTCGGTGTTCGCTACACTATTCCCGGAGTGGTGCACGCGGAGTCGGACGACATCTACAGCTTTGTTCCGGGACCGAATCCCGGATTTAGGCATGGACTTTATAACAGCTACTACGCCTCGGTGGCCCCGCGCGTGGGCTTTTCATACTCTCCGCTGACCAACAACAGTGCGGTCATCCATGGCTCCTTCGGAATTTTC
>Ga0302140_10000055_pt1 | contig 113339 bp, 89 predicted proteins | sample I_Bog_E1_1_FD_202095 | JGI IMG/M metagenome (GOLD analysis project Ga0302140, IMG submission 202095) | Peat permafrost microbial communities from Stordalen Mire near Abisko, Sweden - I_Bog_E1_1 | ecosystem: Environmental > Terrestrial > Soil > Wetlands > Peat | place: Sweden: Abisko, Stordalen... | reverse complement strand
ACTTGGCTCCATCGCACACGCCTCGGAGGTCTCACTCCTCCTGCTTGTACCAGCCAACCTGCCCACTACTCAAATTAAATGTGCGAAAGAAATCCTACGTTATCAGGGAGCAAGAGGATGTGTTGAAAGATGGTAGAAAGATCGCCTTCCCGGAAGAATGCAGACGAGGCTGCGGCTTCTAGTGTATTCCCTTCACGTTTACCGTGCGCAGCCAAGGTGAAAGTAAGGCACCGAAATCGGAGGTGATATCGATGTTTAAGATGTTTCTCGACACAAAGAGATTGGGCCTTACTGCGGTAGTTTGTATTTCTGCGTGTGCAATGAGTGGTTGTCTTGAGTCAAGCTTTAAAATAGCGAGTGAGTCCAGGCTCCCAAGATGGATAACGCTCCCAGCCGGAGTTGCACGCGCCGACGTTTCGCTCACGGTAAGCTATTACACCACGCTGCGGGGTGGTAGTGTGCAATTTACGTTGCTAGTTAAAAACAAACAGCCAATCGAAACAACAAGTGGCAAGGACGGATGTCGAAATCCTTTCCAACTGACAAATCCCACACAAGGATTACCCTCCGGCTATCCGAACTACGCTGTAGTTACAGTCGATGGCATAACAGAAATTCTTGAACAAAAAAAGCCTGAGGACATCTTGTACGTGGCAGATGACCCTGCTCTCTGGAAACAGTATCGTGTGGTCGGCTGCGGCCGCTCTTGATTCTCGATAGCTGGTTCTTACTCGAACGCTCCACGGCGGGTAGCCGGTTATGATCGACGGGCGAATGCGGCAGACGAACCGTCAGTTGCCTCATGCTCATCCCCGAGTTCCGTGGCCATAATAAGACCGGCGTTCACAGTAAATACGTGTAGAACTTCGCTGTCCGATAGAACATCCCCTTGAGGGCTTTTGACGAGTTGGTGCACGCTGACGCGGAGTCTGACACCGTTTCTCTCGGTGATTGCCAGCGGTTCGACAAAGGCATCGAACTCGCCCCATTGCCGAGTCCAATAAGCGCGGACCTCTTGCTTTCCGACAACCTTGCCGCCTTCGGAGGCCTTCGGCCAGCTCACATTTTGCGTCATCAGAGCCAACGCACCGTCTATATCCCGCTTGTTGAATGCGGAGTACAACTTCTCAAGAAGGGTCTTAATGTCTTCCATTCATCCTCCGTTAACACTTGCCATGAACTCGATTCTCATTATCCGGCCAGTCCATATCATCATCCGGCCAGTCCATATCATTTCCGACGAGCGCTAACACAAGGACCGTTTTCATTCTCTTCTTGTCCTTTGATGCGGTAAGCCGGCAGGTAACGGGAAACGCGCCACGCGCCAGTTTGGTAGCATTCTGAGGGATTGTCCGCAGAATGAAGTCTTCGACGGCAAACCCTTCGGCCTTTTGGCCCTTTTGTGCTGCGTTTTGGGTCTCGAGCACCATCAAGATCGCGTAACGGTGTAATCGGACGAAGTATTTCCCTCGTCAAGGCACACCGTTTGAATTTTGCCTACCCGTTTAACCACGAATGGAGGGAACGGCATGAACATGACAACGATCAGGAGAGTTCTTATCTCGGCATCGCTCGTTGAATCACTCGTCTTTATGGTGGCTTTCGCAGCCGGGATGAGGATCGCGTGAAGCGAAGGGATTTTGTCCGGCTTGGATGGGTCACCATGATCGCGACCGGGGCAGGCAAGCTGGGGCCTGCGTTTGGGAAGTCGCCAGGCCTTGGGCAGTTTCCAGGTCCGCTACAGCATCCGATGATAGCAAAGCCGGAACCCAAGGCCACCGGACGCGCAGCGGATTTCACCCTGAAAATCGCGCCCATGCTGGTCGAACTTGCGCCCCAGGTTGTCATCAGCACAATCGGCTACAACAATAAGGTCCCCGGTCCCCTCCTGCGGATGCGCGAGGGCCAGCGCGTCACCATCGACGTTGTGAACAACACTGACGTTCCGGAGTACGTGCATTGGCATGGCCTGTTCGTTCCGCCGGAAGTAGATGGGGCGGAGGAAGAAGGCACTCCCCCCGTTCCGCCCCACGGCCGGCGGCGCTATCAATTCCTGGCCAGGCCGGCGGGTTCGCGATGGTACCACTCACACACCGCAGCCATGATGGATCTGCATCGGGGCTCCTACACCGGCCAGTTCGGTTTTCTCATGATCGACTCCGCGAATGACCCTGGAAGCTACGACCAGGAAGTCTTTCTGGCGCTGCGTGAATGGCAATATTTTTTGTCTACGATGGATCAGGACGAGATGGCGCCGGATCCCAGGGACCCGATGCCCGAAAAACCCGCCACTCCAGACCTGCGTCCGAACGGACTCGAAGTCAGCGCTCCTCTCTATTCGATTAACGACAAAATACTTGGAGCCGGGGAACCCCTCCGCGTGAAGCCGGATCAGCGCGTGTTGATGCACCTGCTCAACGCGAGCGCTGCCCAAATCCATCGCCTGGCTTTACCCGGCCACAAGTTTCAGGTGATCGCTCTGGACGGCAATCCGGTGCCGGCGCCACAGCCCGTCGATATGATCGAGATCGCCCCCGGCGAGCGCGTGGATGCGATCGTGGAGATGAATAACCCGGGCGTGTGGATTTTGGGGGAAATCCGGGATGTCGCGCGGCAATCCGGCTTGGGGCTAGTGGTGGAGTACGCTCATCAAAAGCAGCGCGCGCGATGGGCTCCGCTTCCGATCTCGCGCTGGGACTACACAATTTTTGGCACGATCGCGCCGCATCCCGCGCCAGACCAGACCATCGACATGGTCTTTGAAAAAGTGCCCGGCGGACCCAATGGAATCAATCGCTGGCTCGTCAATGGCAAAGAATATCCGCATGAGCGGGAATTCGTGTTCCGACAGGGGCGGCGCTACCGGATCGTGTTTCACAATCGCAGCGACGATTCTCACCCTCTGCATTTCCACCGGCACCTGTTCGAGCTCGTCGAACTCAACGGCAAGCCGACTGCCGGCATCATGAAGGATACGGTGATTGTTCCCGCATTCGGACGCGCCACGGTGGATCTGGTCGCCGACCAGCCGGGCCTGACGCTGTTTCATTGCCATATCCAGCAGCACATGGACTTTGGTTTCATGGCGCTGTTTCGCTACGCCTGAGCACCGCATGGCGAGCAAACGGCCGATGCGGCGGCCCGCCTTGGCAGGTTCGGCGAAAGCCGTACCGCCTACATGCAAAATCTTGCATTCACGGCCTTTTCACAATTCAGAGATAGACGCGAAATGTGCGGATGCGATAAAACACTTCTGGTAAGTCTCCCCAACTTGGCAAGTATCCCCACCCACAAATCTGAACCGGAGGTCTGCATGAAGATGATCCAAGGCGGGTTCCGAGCAGCAGTACTCTTTGGAGCCGCCGTCTCGATGCTCGCATTTGCCTCAACAGCAAATGCACAGAATCAAAACTCCAACAATCAATGGCCGAGCGGCAATTCAGCCCGAAACAATCCGTGGCCTTACGCAAAGGCGAACCGCACAGCGCCTGTGCTCGCGGTGGTCGGCGACATCTCCTGCGAGCCAGGCGAGACGGAGCCCGCTGGTGAGTCGGCGCATGAAAGCTGCGGCACCCCCAAGGCCCCCTACACCGCCACTTCTCTGTGGCAATCCCAGGAGGCCACCGCGAATGAAATTGAGGCTATGATGCCTGACCTCGTCGCGATCGCCGGAGATCTGCAATACCAGGTTGGACAATACGAGGACTTCGAGAACTCGTACGATTTAAACTATGGCGCTTTCAAAATGATCACGCGCCCGGCGCCTGGCAACCATGAGTTTTATGACGAGCATGGCGCGACCGGCGTTGCCGGTTATGGCTACTTCTCCTACTTCAACGGCTTCCAGGTCGATACCACAGGGCAACCGATCACGACTACGCTCGCCGACCCGTGCCCGGCATCGATGACGGGCTGCGGCTATCCGGCCGCTACCACTCCCAACCCCCAGCCTATACCGCGGCCTAACGGACAGGCAGGGCACTTCGAGGAGTCGGGTGGAGTCGGATCCACCGTACCGGCTGGCGGCACAGTCGGAGTCGGAGATGGCTGGTATTCCTATGATCTCGGCTCCTGGCACCTTATCTCGCTCAATATAGAATGCGAGACCCAGCCGGGCGGGTGCTCGACAACAGGCTCGTGGTTTGCCACGGAACTTGAATGGCTGAAGAAGGATCTCGAAGCGAATCATTCCGCGTGCACCGCCGCCTACTGGCATCAGCCCACGTTCAGCGCTACCAACGGCATCACCCAGGAGGGCATTGCCGCTCAGGCCTTTTGGCAACTGCTCTATCAGTACGGAGCCGACCTGGTGCTGAACGGGCACGACCACCTATATGCCCGCTACCAGCCACTTGATCCAAATGGTACGCCCGATCCAAGGAAGGGTATACGGGAATTCATCGTGGGCACCGGCGGCGAGACACTCGACCCGATCGTTGTAACCCCTGTCACGAGCGGTGCAAACGAAACAAACCAGGAGGATCCCAGCGGCAACGTGAATTTCAACGCACAGAATCTCCAGGCGTATAGCGGGTACTACTGGGGTGTGTTGGGCCTGACGCTCAATCAGAACGGCTACGCGTGGGATTTCGAGTCGGCACTGGCAGGTCCCGCAGCTTTAAGCAATGGTCCTACACTTCCGGCGCCGACTGCGAAGGGTGGTTATAGCGACAAGGGCGTCGGCGCCTGCCATGGTCCAGTGAACAGGTGGTAGCGGACGGATCGCCTTCCCCCTTGGCGAGAAATCGCGAAGGGGGAACTTCCTTTGCTTGGCCCTCGGTTCCTGCTCGCGTCCTTTTCAACAAATGTGACGAAGAGCCTTATTCAAGTTGACGAAATCACCATCGAAATCAAAGATCAGTGCTTCCGGTTTTCCTGTTCATACCTTGATTTCACAAACCGTGCTCCGAAAGCTGCGCGGTTGACTCGCGGACGATCAACTCCGGCTTGATCTTGCGATGGATGGGGCTGACCGCCAGATTCTTGCGGCCAGCCCTCATCGCATCCATCAGAATCTCCGCCCCCATGGAGGCCAGTTTTTCCAGGTGCTCGCGGACGCTGGTGAGAGAAGGGTTGTAGAACGCCGCGGCAGGAATGTCGTCGAACCCAATGACCGAACAGTCCTGCGGCACCCGCAAGCCTGCGCTGATGAGCGCCCGGATGCAGCCAAAGGCGGTCATGTCATCGAAGGCCAATAGTGCCGTGAACGGGATGTTGCGCGCAAGCAACTCCTGGGTGCGTTCGAATCCCCCTTCATAACTGGAAAACGGATCGCTCAGGGTGACCTCCAACGCGGGAACCAGTTCGAGACCGGCCGTGCCAGCGAAGTCGCGGATGCCGTCCCACTGATGCTGACTGTCGATGATCAGCTGCGGCCCGCGGACAAAGGCGATCTTGCGGTGGCCGAGCCGGTAAAGGTGTTCCAGTGCGAGGTGGGCGCCCACTTCGTTGTCGGTGGCGACCCAGTTCAGGGTCTCAGTGCCGGGCTCGCGACCCAGTATCACCGAAGGGATTTTCTGCGCTTCCAAAGCGCTGAGAAGCTCCGGCTCGAAGGAAAGCGAATTGGCCAGAATGATGAGCCCTTCCACGCGCCGCCCCAGCAAGACGTTCAGGTACTTTTTAAAGCGAGAACTGTCGTTCTGAATATCGACAAGGAAGGACAGGTAGTCGGTTCGAGAAAAGCTCTTTTCAATGCCGCGCAGAATCTGCGAGCAGTAGGGGTCAGCTATATCGGGCACCATGACGCCAACAGTATGGCTGTGGCGGCTGCGGAGCGCCTGGGCGAAGGGGTTGGGCTGATAGCCCATGCCCTGGGCGATCTCAATGACGCGCTGCTTGGTGGCTTCAGGAATGAATTGGGCAAGGGGGGCTTTATTGAGCACCATGGATACGGTGGTGGGCGAGACCCCGCATTCCTTTGCCACTTCTCGAATTGTGACCATCTTCCCCCTCTAGGTTGACAACGCATTCCACCCGATGATAAACCATTTTAGCGGGTCATTGTACCGGTTTATTAAAACGATGCATTAAGTCCGCATAGGTACAAATCCAGTCAGGTCGGTCCGCAAATGGCTTTGAAGCTGCTTTTCTGACACGCTAAACCGGAAACAAGGAGCGAATCATGTCTGCACTGGCATTACTCGGTGGCGACAAAGCAAAAAAAAAGCCGTTTCCGCTGTGGCCGCATTACGACGAACATGAGCGGCGCGCGCTGATGGAAGTACTGGAGAGCCGCGTGTGGTGGCGAACTCCCGGGACCAAGACGCTGGAGTTCGAGCAGGCTTTTGCCGCCTATCACGGAGCGCGCCATGGCATCGCCGTGACCAACGGCACGGCGGCGCTTGAGGTGACGCTGGCGGCATTGGGCGTGGGCCACGGCGACGAGGTGATCGTTCCGAATTTCACGTTTATCGCCACCGCCAGCGCCGTACTTTTCGCCAACGCCCTGCCGGTTCTCGTGGATGTGGACCGCGAGAGCTACTGCATTGACCCGGCTTTGGCAGAGGCCGCGATCACACCCCGGACAAAGGCCATCATCGCTGTACACATGGGCGGACATCCGGCCGATCTCGACCGCCTTCACGAGGTGGCGAAACGCCACGGCATCGTGCTTATCGAGGATGCCGCGCACGCGCATGGCAGCGAGTGGCGCGGTCGCAAGATCGGAACCTTCGGCACGGCGGCAACCTTCAGCTTCCAGGCCAGCAAGCTGATGACGGCGGGCGAGGGCGGGGCCATTCTGTCCAACGATGATGGGTTTGAGCTCCAGGCCCGCTCGGTTCACGATTGCGGGCGTCTGCCCGGCGAGTGGTTTTACAGCCACTTCAATTACGGTTCCAATTGCCGCCTGAGCGAATGGCAGGGCGCGGTGCTGGGGGTGCAACTGAGCCGGCTGGAGGAGCAGACGCTGCGCCGCCACCGCAACGGGCGATTACTCGATAGACTTCTAGCGGAGATTTCGGGGATCACGCCCCAGAAATGCGACCCGCGATGCACGCGCAACGGGCAGTACGCCTACATTTTCCACGTGGATTCAAAGCAATTCGCGGGCATCTCTACCGGAAACTTTATTGCCGCCCTGAATGCTGAGGGAATTCCAACGCAGGCGAGCTACCCGCCTCTGCACGCAATGGATTGCTTCCGGAACGGGGCGTATCGCAAGCGCCTCAGCGGCCGGCAAGCGGAGGAACCACACGACTTCCTCATGCAGGAGTTTCCGAACACCTTGCGGGGAGCGTGGGAGACCGTTTGGCTTCCTCAGTTTGCCCTGCTCAGCGATGAGGAAGATATGCAGGAGATCGCAGGCGCAATTGGCAAGATCCAAAGCAATGCAGCTGAAATTGCCGCCAATGCCGGGCAAGCGGTCGAGGAGCGCATCGCACGCTGACGAATCCATGATCGAGAAGATTCACTATCACGGTTGGGTCAACGCCTGGCGATTGTCGAACGGCACGGTCGAGCTGATCGTGCTGGCTGACGTGGGTCCGCGCATCGTGCACTACGGCTTTTGCGGCCACGAGAACGTCTTTTACGAAGCCGCCGGCGATCGGGGGCTCAGTGGAGGAGATGAATTTCGTCTTTACGGTGGGCACCGGCTGTGGGTCTGGCCGGAAGTGGCGCGAACCTACTTTCCCGACAACCTTGCCGTTACTGTGAGTCAGGAAGAGAACGGTGTCCGCTTCCGAGCTTCCATAGAAGATTCCGCGCCGGGTACGCGCCTGGAGAAAGAATTTGTGATTGCTCTCGATGCGGACGGCACTCAGGTGCGCATTGCCCATGCCGTTACGAATTGGAGCGCGGAAGCTACGGAACTCGCCGTCTGGTGTCCCACGATGATGCGCCCGGGAGGCTGCGCCATTCTGCCTCTTCCACCGCGCGCTGCAATGGATGCGGACCACTTTCACTCAGTGGGTCCGATGACGCTGTGGAGCTTTACCGACCTCAAAGACCCGCGTTGGATCTTCGGAACCGATTTTATTCAACTATTGCAGGCCAGCAACCCACAATCACGATTCTCCGAGCAGATGTCCGGGATATTCAACCCCGCTGGATGGGGCGCGTACTACTCGCGCAATGTGTTGTTCATTAAGAGCGCGGCGCCTGTCGAAGGTGCTCGCTATCCGGACTTTGGATGCAACTTCGAGATCTTTACCAATCCCGAGTTTCTCGAGCTGGAAACGCTCAGCCCGATTGTGAATTTGGCGCCCGGGGAAAGCGCAAGCCACACGGAAACGTGGGCACTGTTTGGCGATGTTCCGGCCGGCAACGACGATGCCTGGATCCGTTCGACGGTGTCGCCGCGGGCGGCATCGCTGAGCCAGGCGTAGCCCGGAAACCGCAAGGACCTATTTTGCGTGCCGGGGTCTCGGATGAAGACTTTGGCAGGAGGAGAAAATATGGCGCGCATGAACCCCGCAAGTCGGCATCGTTGCCTGACTGCCGTTTTCGTCTTGGTTGCCGGACTGCTGTTATTTGCTGGGCCGCTGGCCGCGCAGCCGGGGCGCAAACTCCCTGAGAAAGTTCCCCCGAAGAGAAGTTCTCAGATTCAGGACGGATTCGGTATCAATTCGGACATGCCGAGGGATCCCTATCTACCCTGGAACCGGTGGTGGTGGACGCGCATGTTTGATGCCGGGTTCAAGTGGATCCGCATCGGCCAGTATGAGAACAGCTCCGACCGCACCAGCTGGGATTGGATCGAACAGAAGCGCGGCGTCTACTCGTCATCGCCGGAACTGGAAGATGCCGTTGATTCGCTGGTCGACAACGGAATCAACATCCAGGTGCAGCTGCTTTACGGCAACCAGATGTATACGGCGCGGAGCGGCAAACTGCCCGACGTGAGCGTGCCGGAGCCGGGAACGTTTCACAACGATGACCGCAGCTTGTACTCCGTGTTCTGGCCGCCGACCACACCGGACCAGACGGCGGCATTCAACAACTATGTGGCCTGGACCGTGGATCATTTCAAAGACCGCATTCATTACTGGGCGTTGTGGAACGAGCAGGACATCGGGTACTGGAATCCGTGGGGCAATCCGGAAGAGTACGGCCACCTGCTTACGTCATTTGTAGATACTGTGCACAAGACGCCGGGCGCCAAGGTCCTCTACGGCGGCCAGGCCGATCCCATTCGTGAATTCGCCAAGACGGCTCTGGACGCTTGTAACTGCGCCGCGGGCATCGACGTCTTTTCGTACCACACCTATCCAGGGTACGGGCAGAATATGAACCCGGAAACCATGGATTATGGCGCATACATGAACGAGTCTCCGCGAGCGTTGCGCGAACTTGTCAAGAATTATCCGGGCATCAAGCCGGACATTCGCTTCTTCGACGATGAGTTTAACTCCATCCCGTCTTGGATTGGATCGGACGAATCCGTTCAGGCGAAGTACGTGACCCGCGGGCTGATCTATAACCACGCCGCGGGCGTGAAGACCTTTGTGTGGCTGCTCACGTCTGGCACGGATGCGAACGAGTACGACGACTTCGGCATCATTCACGGGTTGACCAATCACGATTACGACTTCACACCGCGCCCGGTTTTTTACGCTCTCCAGAACACCAACGCATTGTTTGCGGACACGAAATTCGATCCATCCATCGAAGTGTCCGGCGTGGATACGCTTGCGGTGCGCGACCAGAGCGGTTTTCCTTTTCTGAGTTACGGCTTCCGCTCAAAAGGCGGCAAGGCGATTGTGGCCTACTGGATTGCGGCGCACAGCCAGCCGGGCGGAGGGTTCAAGGATTTCTATTCCACGATGACGCTCAAGGGCACGGGCATTAAACACCCCGTCCTTATCGACGTTGTGTCGGGAGATATTCGTCCTCTGGAGTGGAAGAAGGGGACGACCGATACTCTGGAAAATCTTCGGATAACCGACAGCATCATGGCCATTGCCGATGCGGACTACTTTGACTGGCCGGTGTTGCCGGAAGCTCCCAGTTCGCTGAACGCGGCGATGAAGGGCGGCACCGTGAAGCTTTCCTGGGAGGTGCATGGAGGCGACCCGCGGCATATCGTTGTGGAGCGCCGCGACGACCCGGCAGAAGGCCGAGGAGCCTGGCGCCGTATTGTCGAGTTGCCATCTACGGCAACGGACTTTGCCGACTCGCAGGTCAAGAAGGGACAACCGGTTTCGTACAGGGTTCGTGCCATCAATGGAGGCGGTGAATCGGCCACGTCAAACACGGTGCGGGTCCCGCTAGCCTGAACTCGGCCTTCCAGCTGAGACCATGAACACCTGACATCACCTCCGCTTTCCTGGTGTCTGTTGCGCAACACGAAAGCGGGATAACCGCTTGCCTTCCACCAGCCGCAGACGCGGGCAAAAAAAGGCGCAGAGATAACCTCAACCAACAGGCTATCTCTCTGAATCTAAAACGCGTCTCTATACTGCGGCGGGCACAACTCGTAAATATTAAAATTTGTCGACGCGCCGAAAATCTCCTTGACAGCGCCCATTTATATCATTTAATAGTTGGATGCACCGTTTTATTAAATCGATACACGCAGCTTCTATGGGTGACAGGTCAGGGTTCTTAACCCGCTGTCTGCTCATATTCCTTGCGAACTGCTTGTTGTGCCCTCCCGTTTGGGGGCGGCAGTTCCAAGGCAGTATCACGGAAGTTGTTACCGACACGAGCAGGTCGAAGCGACGTCGAAGCGGCAAAAAACGTATTGAGACCTCACTCAGGGACTTATCGCACTGTTGGTCAACGCGCACCTCATGATCGCCTTCCACCTGAGCGAGGGCGTCCAGGTAACGTCTCGTCGTTTCGTCGTGCAGATCGAACAAAAGTGCGGCGCTTACGATGAATTTAACTGCATTGATTAGGAGGCTAGGATGCTCATGGAATTTCGTTTTCTCGCTGGAATCCGTCATTGCCGGATCAGCCCTGCATTGATGGCCATCATGGTCTTTTGTTCGATGTTATTCACTGGGGCAACCGGGCTTCGCGCGCAGGTTGCGTACGGTGTGAACGGTACAGTAACAGACTCGAGCGGCGCCGCGATTCCTGGAGCGCAGATCGTGCTGCGTGACGTGGCGACCGGGGTAGTGACAGACGCTGCCTCTTCACCTGCAGGTGCTTTTACCATCGTGCTTTCCAACCCCGGCGTTTACTCGGCCACCATAAGTGCACCGGGCTTCAAGCAGTTTGTTGAAACGAATGTCGTCGTGGAAGTCGGCGCGTTCGCCACCGTCTCTGCCCAACTGGCCCTCGGAGCAGCCTCTGAAACGGTGCAGGTAACCGGGCAGGACATCGCACTGAACACAGCGGATCCGGGGATCGGCACCACCATCGAGCCGGCACTCGTCAGCGCCGCCCCTATCGAGGTCAATGGCGGACCCCGTTCGATCGACGCTTTCGTCCTGCAAACTCCCGGCACCGGCTCGGTTCCTTCTGCCGCAGGGACAGGAATTGAAGGCAGCGCCCTCAACATCAACGGCGGCATCACCGCGGAAACCAACTATTACTACAACGGCATTCCCATCACGGAGCCGTTTACGGCCAGCGTCTCTGAAAGCGGCAACGCCTATCCGGCCTACGAGATGGTGAGCGAAGCCCACGTGGCCAGCGCGACCTTTTCGGCGCAATACGGCCTCGCGGCTGGCGTGGTCACCTATAAGATGGCGGGCGGCACCAACACCTACCACGGCGACGCCTTCTATATCACCCGCAACAATTTCTTCGACTCTGTGGGTTTCTTCAACGGGCCGGCCTGGGGCGGATCTGGCAAGGCGCCCACCAATCACCAGAACAACTACGGATTCACCGTGAGCGGGCCGGCATCGATTCCCCATCTGTATGACGGCAAAGACCGTACCTTCTTCCTCTTCACCCTGGACTGGTATCGCCAGCACGGCGCGCAGACCGCTTTTCACACCTTGCCTACCGCGGCGGAGTTGAATGGCGATTTCAGTAATTTTCTGGATGCCGATGGCAACGTGCTTAAAATCTACGATCCCACGACCGGTCAACAGTTCCAGTGCAACGGAAATCTCAATGTGATCTGTCCCGGCCGCTTCAGCACGGTTTCAAAATCTCTCCTGCCGCTGCTTCAGCCGAGTTCGCCTTTACGAACCGGAACGGGAACCTATAACGGCGAAGTAGACAACGAGGCCCCCTACGTCACGTCCACGACCGATTACAACCATAATTGGGGATTCACGGTGGACCACAACCTCAGCGCCTCGCAGAACATCCACTTTTCTCTCTGGAACCAGAATGTCAATAGTCCCTCGCCGGGAAACAACTTGTTCCCGAACAGTAATGAGCTTTCGAGCGCCGAGGCCAGCCAAACTTCGGGGAGGGGATATCTGCTCAATTACATCAGGATGGTATCTCCGAACCTGGTGGTCACGGTCGGCGTGAACAAGACGGATATCTATTACAACAACCATGTCGTGAACCAGAGTGCGAATTTCGCTGCAATCACGGACGCCGTCAGCTTCCCCGGCGTCAACTTCGATGGCACGTTCCCCATTACGAATTGGGGCAACCACAGCAACAGGAATTCCACGCGCCGCTACGATAACGCAGTTGTCAACAACTGGCTGTGGACCAAAGGAAAACACACCTTCAACATCGGTGGCGAATTCCGCCGTACCCTGGAAGACAGCATCATTTGCAGAAAGTGCGGTGGAGATTTCAATTTCAGCCACCTGCAAACTGCCGATCCCAGCAATCCTGCTTCCGACGCCACCGGCAACTCCTTTGCCAGTTTCCTGCTGGGAGAAGTGGCCTCGGCGGATCGCAGTTGGGCTCTGCCGGCCGATCTGCGCGATCTGGCCGTCTCCTCCTACATTCAGGATGACTTCAAATTCAGTCCGCGCCTGACCATCAATGCCGGCTTGCGCTGGGACATCCCGGTTCCCTTCACCGAAACGCAAAACAATATCACCTTCGCCGATTTCAAGATGCCCAACATCGGGGCCGACGACCTGCCCGGGGCGCTCACCAAACCCGGCTCATGCGCGGTGGGATGCTCTGGACTCGATCGCGCCGCCATTCACTGGAGAGATCTCGGACCCCGCTTAGGATTCTCATACCAGGTCAACAACAAGACCGTGGTCCAGGGCGGCTACTACGTGGCCTTTATGGGCGGTGGCGCTTACGCCTTCGGCCTCAGCCGCGTAGCGCAGGATTATACCAACGTGCTGGCCGGCACCTATAATTCTCCTTCCAATCCAGGAAGTACCGCTCCAGGCTTTGGGGACTGGGACACGAACCAGATTAACAACCCGCAGCAAATTTCCTTCACTACGACCTTGGGCAATGGCCAGCAGGTTGAACAGATGGATCCCAAGACCTCAGGCATCTCACCCTACACGCAGTCGTGGAGCTTTGATATTCAGCGCGAGTTGCCCGGCAACATGTTTCTCATGTTGGCCTACATCGGCAACCGCGACATTCACCTTCCCTCTTCGCTCAACCAGCCCAACATGCTGAACCCCAGTTACCTGGCGTTGGGCAACGTGCTGACTGATACGGTGAATCAACTCAACCCCGGGGATCCGGATTATGATCCGGCGGCTATTGCGGCCGGCATCAAGATCCCCTACACCAACTTCGTCAACGATTTCGGTGGGGACCCGACGCAAATTCCGATCATTCAGGCGATGCTCCCCTATCCGCAGTTCGGGGGCACGGACAACCACTTCGATCAGGCCGGAACCAGCTTTTACCGCTCGTTTCAGGGCCAGCTCGAGAAGCGCTTCACGCATGGGCTCAGCTTCCTCAGCAGCCTGACGCTGGCGCAGAACTGGTCGGACGTCGACTTCGGGGTAACGCTGCAGCAGAACAACGCGCAGAATCCAATGAATCAGAAGGCCGAGTGGTCCGTCTCGTCGCTCAATCAGAAGTGGAATGACAAGAACATGTTTACCTATGCCCTTCCCATCGGCTCCGGGCAGAGATTCCTGAACCGGAAAGGCCTCGCGGATGAGATACTGGGCGGCTGGCAGGTGGCCGGCATCATGAACTACAGCACTGGAAATCCTCTTGGCATCTACGAAAACACCAACAACGTCGTGTTATCCACGAACTACAATGGCGACGCTCAACCCCGCCCGAACATCGTCCCCGGACAGGCCCGCAAGACTTACAGCTACAACCTCACGCGCGACTATTTCGTGGGTAAAACCGCGGCGCAGCCCGTGCAATTCAACACCAACGCCTATTCGCTGGCTCCTCAATTCACCTTCGGCGGCGCAGCCCGCAACTACGCCGGCATTACGGCCCCGCCGAACCTCATGGAAGATTTCGACGCAATGAAGACCTTCCGCATCGGTGAAAGGGTCAAAGCCACCCTGCGCGTGGACTACTTCAACGCCTTCAATCGCACTCAGTTTGGAAGCGAGAGGCCACCGGTAGACAACACGATCGAGGATTCAACCTTTGGCATGGTGCAGGGCACCCTTTCAAACATCATCAACCGCCAGGGCCAGGCGACACTCCGCGTCACGTTCTAGCGGTCGATCGCCTCTCGAGCGACGACGATCGGGCCGGTGCCGCGCATTGCGGCATCGGCCCGATGACTATCACGCAAGAGCGACCCGGTCGCTCCACTCGTCCCTGATAACAAAGGAACCCGGAAATGAAGACGTTGTTCCACAAAACCGCATTATTTCTTTCCCTCGCTCTCCCGGCGGGCGCCGCCGCACAAGCGGGCGGTTTCCCTGTTGAGATAAAACATGCCTTCACCATCGAACAGGGACTTCCCGACAACCAAATCAACTGCATCGCCGATACGCCATCCGCGGTCTATGCGGGAACCACTCGCGGCTTGAGCCGATTCGATGGGATCAAGTGGCAACCGGTTAACGGACTCGCCAGCGATCCGGTGCAGCTATGCGCTGCGCTGGGAGACGCGGTCTATGTGCTAAATGGAAGGGCCTTGCTGCGCGTTTCGGCCGCGGCCTTGGTGCCCGTCGCGAGTATCCCGGCGGAGCAGCCGCTGGCTCTTGCCGCAAATGACAAGGCTCTTTACCTGGCTACGGATGCTGGGCTTTACCGCGCCGATACTGGCGCTGCTAAGTTCACTCGAGTGGATTTTCCGGTGAGCGCCGGCAACATCCGGCAAATCGCAGTAGGGCCAGCCGGGGAACTGGCCATTGCGGCGTCCGATGGCCTATTCATCATGGACGCAACGGGCAGTTGGAGGACCGAGTATCCGCGGGAAGGCCCACGAAGCTGGGCGCCGAAGGACGTTCGTGCAGTCACGTTCGACTCGGAGGGAGGACTCTGGTTTGCCAGCCCGCAAGGAGCTGGATATCGCGGCGCCAACGGGTGGAAGCTCTTCACCGGGGCTGAAGGCTTGCCCTACGATGACTTCACGTCAATCGCCGCGGGCGAACGCGGCGTCGTTTGGTTAGGCACATCTCTCGGCGCCATCCGGTTCGATGGCAAAACTTGGGAATACCGCCAGGGCCTGCGTTGGGTCCCAGACGACGCTATTCGCGCGATCGCCGTTTCATCCGGCGGAAACGCCTGGTTCGCAACCTCGAAGGGAGTCGGCCTCATCGAACGGAAGCCGACGACTTTTGCCGAGAAGGCGCGCTATTTCGAAGACGAGATTGACAAGCGTCACCGACGTACGACTTACGGCTACGTGGCGGCCGTAGAACTCCCCACAGCGGGGGACGAGAGCAAGTGGATTCAGCATGACACCGACAACGACGGCCTGTGGACGGCAATGTATGGAGCAGGCGAGTGCTTCGACTACGCAGCGACCCATGATCCGCTTGCGAAACAACGGGCTCGCAAGGCATTCGAGGCGCTTCGGTTTTTGAGCCAGGTGACACAGGGCGGCGAGCATCCCGCGCCTCCCGGTTTTCCTGCCAGGTCTATTCTGCCGACCAGCGGCCCCGATCCGAATCTTCACGACTCGAAAGAGCGCGACATCGAGTTCCGCGCCACCCATGACCACCTCTGGAAAGTCCTCTCACTGCGCTGGCCAAAGAGTGCCGATGGAAAATGGTATTGGAAGTCCGATACCAGCTCTGACGAGTTGGACGGCCACTATTTCTTCTACGCGCAATACTACGACCTTGTTGCCGAAACACCCCAGGAGAAGGACGAAGTTCGCCTGGTAGTCCGAGCCATCACCGATCACTTGCTTGAGCACAACTACTCGCTTGTGGATTGGGACGGCAAACCGACCCGCTGGGCCGTATACGATCCCGGCACCATCAATGACACGCGGGACCACTGGAGCGATCGCGGCCTGAACTCGCTGAGCATCCTGTCCTACCTAAAGGTGGCCGAGCACATGACCGGCGATCCAAAGTACACTCAGGCCTACCGCAAGCTCATTGCCCAAGATAAGTACGCGATGAACGTCATGTTTGCCAAACTTTCCGGCGGCCGGGGCTCGGGCAATCACTCCGACAACGAGATGGCCTTTATGAGTTATTACGACCTCATCAAGTATGAAACCGACGACGATCTGCTTCAGTACTACACCGCTTCGCTAGCCACCTACTGGCACGGAACGGCGCCGGAGATGAATCCGCTTTTCAACTTTATCGCCGCGGTTAGTTTGCGCGGCAAGAAGTACAGCGACCCCTTTGTGACAGTCGATCTCACACTCCCTGGCGACTGGCGAGAAGACTCTCTCGATACGCTTCGCCGCATGCCGCTCGATCGTGTCGACTGGAAGCACAACAACAGCAACCGCAAAGACATCGTTCCGGCGCGCGACCTCACCCTTGAAGACGACGCAGGCGACAATCTCGGCTACCGCACCAACGGCCGCGTGATTCCCGTCGATGAACAATACTTTGACTTTTGGAATCACAATCCGTACGACCTCAACTCTGGCGGCGACGAGCAAGGTGAAGGCCACGGTCTCGGCGATGGAGGTGTCTTCCTGTTGCCCTATTACATGGGCCTGTATCACGGCTTCATCAAGTAGCTGAATCGATAGGCAGTAAGGCAATCATCCACCGATCAGGAGCATTTGCGATGGTTTTAACTCTGGTCCTGGCTACCCAGATTCTTGTGATCGCCCACCGCGCCGAACACGAGCATCATGCCGAAAACAGCATTGCCGCCATTCAATCGGCCATTCAACTGGGCGTGGACTACGTTGAGCTCGATGTCCGCACCACCCGGGATGGACAACTGGTTCTGATGCACGACAAAACAGTGGGCCGTACAACCGTCGGTAAGGGAGCGGTGAAGGAACTGACACTTGATCAGATTCTTAATCTTCGGCTGCGCGACTACGATGGGCAGGTACCAACCTTCGAGGAGGCGATGGACACCGCGCGGGGTAAAATCGGCATTTACCTCGACTGGAAGGAAGCTTCGCCGAAGGCGATCTTTGACGCTCTTTCTGCCCACGGAATGCTTGGCAGCGTAGTTGTCTATGGGGAGGATCGCGAATTGCAACAGTTGTAAAAGCTCGCGCCCCGGATTCGCGTCATGCCCGAGGCCGACTCCAAAGACAATCTCGAAAAAGCTGAGAGGATGCTCAAACCGACAGTGGTAGCTTTCGACCAGGGCGACTTCAAGCCGGAATTGATATCCCGGGCTCAGGCGATGAAGGCCGACATCTTTGTGGATAGGCTCTGGGATCAGGACACGGAAAGCTTCTGGCAGGATGCCATCGACAGGGGAGCCAATGGTATCCAGACCAACCATCCCGCTGAACTGCTGGAGTTCCTGCGAGCCAGAAAACTGCACCCATAGAGCTCACGCACCATCGCCTTCTGTCCTGTCCGCGGTAATCTCGTCTTCCCGTGCAGAATGGTCTCCGTAGACGAGCGTATAACTTCATCTGTGACTCGCTTCCAGCGTTAGGGAGTCTGACTTAAGAAAAGGAGATCTCAGACCTGTGCAGCGTAGAAGCTTTCTGAAAAAGACGACAGGCGCACTCGCCGCTTCGGGACTGCGGTCCGGTTGGCTGCACGCACTTGCAACGGAAGACTGGATAGACTTGCGACAAGTGGCGATTGTGCCGCCAGCTTCGCAAACTGCACGTGAAGCGAATGCGGTCCGCGTGTTTGTGGAGGAGTCGTACAAGCGATGCGGCCTTGAATGGTCGGTCGAGACCGCTCCCCAACGCGGCGCGGTGGCCATTTATGCGGGTACGCGAGCCTCCTGGAGCAGGCTTGGCCAGCGTGTGGCCGGCGTAGCTTCCCACGGCGGCTCTCTCCCGGCGGAGGGGTTTACTTTGCAAACGGGGGCAGATCCGAGCGGGCGTTGGATTGCGGTCTTCGGTGCGGATGAGCGGGGATTGTTGTTTGGCATCGGAAAACTGCTCCGCTCGATTGTGTTCTCGCGGCAGAACGCGCGGGTGGACGCACATCTGCTGAACATGATGACGAGCCCCTGCTATCCGCTGCGCGGACACCAACTTGGATATCGTCCGAAGACCAACTCCTATGACGGTTGGACGGTCGAGATGTGGGAACACTACATCCGCGATCTGGCCATGTTCGGCGCCAATGGGATCGAGTTGCTGCCGCCGCGCACTGACGATCTTGCCGACAGTCCGCACTTTCCTCTGCCTCCAGCGCGCATGATGGTCGAGATGTCAAAGATCGCGGATCGTTATGGATTGGATGTTTGGGTATGGTATCCGGCCATGGATCAGGATTATAGCGACCCCCATACGTGCGACGCGGCCATTCAGGAGTGGGGCAATGTGCTGCAGTCGCTGCCGCGAGTCGACGCTGTTTTTGTGCCCGGTGGAGACCCCGGGCATACCGATCCAAAATACCTGCTTCACTTACTGAAAAAGCAGAAGCAGAATCTACAACGCTTCCATCCCAATGTACAAATGTGGACGGCTCCGCAGGGTTTCGATCGAGAGTGGATGGCGAGCTTCCTGGATCTGATCAAGCAGCCCGGGACGCAAAGTTGGCTTGATGGAATTGTCTTCGGGCCTCAATCGAGACTCTCGCTGGAGGAGTTGCGCCGCGCGGTTCCAGCACGGTATCCGATTCGCTTCTACCCGGATATTACACATAGCCTCAGTTGCCAATACCCCGTGCCCGATTGGGATGTTGCCTATGCTCTCACGGAGGGCCGTGAGGTCATCAATCCCCGCCCGGAGAGTGAAGCCGCCATCTTGCGCCTGTCCTTGCCGCAAACCATCGGCTTCATCACCTATTCGGAAGGCTGCAATGACGATGTAAACAAATTCGTGTGGAGCGGGCTGGGGTGGAATCCCGACCAATCAATCGCTACCATCTTACGGGAATACAGCCGCTACTTTATTGGTGCGCAGCATGAGAGCGGCTTTGCCGAGGGCCTGCTGAATCTTGAACGAAACTGGGGTGGACCGCTGGCCACGAATGAACAGGTCGATGGTACTCTCGCGGCCTTCCAGGACATGGAGAGTCACGCCACTCCGGCTGTGATGCAAAACTGGCGCTGGCAACAGGCGCTCTATCGGGCTTATTACGATGCCTATGTGCGGCGGCGGCTCCTGGATGAAACGGGTCACATCGCTCGCTCGCGCGATCTGCTGAGCCGCGTCTGGCAGTCGGGTTGGAGTTCCTTGCCACTCGATGTTGGCGCAGCGCCCTCTGAATATCCCGCGAACCGGCTCGATCCGAATGTCTTGTTGGATGAGGCAGAAACAATTTTGAATGGATCCCTGATTCAACCTGCCGGCGCGGTGCTGCGTTCGCGAGTTACCGAGCTGGGTTATGCCTTATTTCAAAGTATTCGCATGCAGCTCGATGTGGAGCGCTATCAGGGAGAAGCAGTCGAGCGCGGCGCCAATCTGGATACTCTCGACACGCCAGTCAGCGACCTGCCCTGGATGCGCGGGCAGCTTGTCAAAATAAGAAGCATCGCTGACCCGGAGAAACAGATTCAAGCAATCCGCGAGCTTCTATCGCGAACTGACCCCGGCCCGGGCGGATTTTACGATGAGTTGGGAAACGCAGCGAACCGTCCGCATTTGCTGCCCGGCCTCGGCGCGGCAAAAGATCCTGACTTTCGACACACTCCAAGAACTGAATTCGAGTATCCCGACCCCTGGGGCCCGGAGGCTCCGATTGCCTGGAAGCATTGGGTTGGATCGCTCTATGAAGCCGCGGTCGAACTTCGCTATGAGGGATTGGACCCGCAATGCGAATACCGCGTGCGCGTTGTATACGCGGGTAGCAGCCCAAGCTACAAGATACGGCTCAAAGCCAACGATCGAACTGAGATTCACCCCTATATTGCGCGTGCCTGGCCTCCCGCTCCGCAGGAGTTTCCAATTCCCAAAGAAGCAACCGCGGAAGGCATGCTCAAGCTCTCATGGACTCGCGAAGCTGGCCTGGGTGGCAACGGTGCAGGTTGCCAGGTAGCGGAAGTCTGGTTGATTCCAACCTGCGTTGCGGAGGAATCCTAAGATGCAAGATGTCGGCACAATTCCTAATAGTGCCCTGTCGAAAGACGGGAGCGACAATCGCCTTCGGGCTCGCCTGAACGCCGGGGAGTATGTCGTTGGATTGACCATAACGAGCAGCAACCTGGAAACCGCCGTACTCGGCGCAAAACTCGGTTTCCATTTTTTGTGGGTTGAGATGGAGCACTCTCCCGTGTCGCTCGAAGCGCTGCGAAGTATTGTGCTGGCAACGCGGGGCCTCAATGCAGCCGTACTCGCCCGCGTCCCGGTGGTAGCGCTGTGGACCGCGAAACGCGTACTCGATCAAGGGGTCAGAGGAGTCATATTTCCTTTCGTTTCCGATCCGGAAATTGCGCGGACCGCAACTCTTTCCTGCCGTTATCCGCCCGCGGGATTGCGGGGCTCCGGCGCGGGCCTGGCGGCATCAACGTGGTTCGAGCCGGGGAACTATCACGATTCCGCAGACTTGCAGATGCTGACTGTCTGCGTCATCGAGGAACAGCGCGCTCTTGCGCATGTAGATGCCATCGCCGCCACGCCGGGCATTGATGTGCTGTTTATTGGAACCAGCGATCTGTCTTTTTCGTTGGGATTGCGGGGACGCCAGGATGAGCCTCTGCTCCGAGATGCGATTGAGACCATCCGGGCCGCCGCGCAACGGCACAACAAATTCCTTGGCCGGCCAGCGGGCAGCGCGGAAGAAATTCTGCGCTATCACAGCGACGGCTTTCAGTTCTTCCAGTCCGTAACAGAACTGGGCCTCATGCGGCTGGGTGCCGAACAAGTTCTTCGCCCTCTAGGCATCGACCCATCCTCGTCCGACAAGAGCATTCTCTACTGAGCATAACACTGAATTATGCAAAATGGATCCGAATTCAAGGAGCACTGATGATCGCAGAAAATAGCTCGCGGCCTCTTCACGGAATCATTCCTCCCATGGCGACCCCTCTGCACTCGATCGATTCGCTGGACCTCGATGGAGTTGAAATGCTAGTCGAGCATATTCTTGGCGGGGGAGCGCATGGCTTATTCATCCTAGGCACGACCGGCGAAGGGCCGGCGTTAAGTTATCGCTTGAGGCGCGAATTGATCGAGCGGGTCTGCGCGCAGGTTGGTGCGCGCGTCCCGGTGCTGGTTGGAATTACCGATACGGCCTATGCCGAGTCGCTGCGTCTTGCTGAATTTTCCGCAAAGGCCGGCGCAGCGGCCGTGGTTGCGGCGCCTCCGTTTTATTTTCCTGTCGGCCAGAGCGATCTTTTCCGATACATCGAAAGTCTGGCGCAGGAGTCGGCGCTTCCCCTCTACTTGTATAACCAGCCCGGCCTTACAAAAACCACCTTCGAGCCGTACACGGTTGCGCGCGCCGCCGAGATTCCCAACGTATGGGGAGTGAAAGACAGCTCCGGACAGATTAGCTATATCAAGGAAGTACTCTCGCTGGTCCGCGTAACTCATCCCGAGTTTTCCGTTCTTGTTGGACCGGAGAACTTATTGGCCGAGGCGCTGCTCTGCGGCGCGCACGGCGGAGTACCGGGCGGCGCAAATGTATTCCCCGCGCTTCTAGTGCGCTTGTATCAAGCATTTCTCGATGACAGCCATCAAGAGATGCGGGAGTTGCAGGAGAAGATAGTCGAGTTAGGTTCTCCGATATGGAATGCCCGGGAAGATGAGTCGAGTTACTTATGCAGATTGAAATGCGCTTTATCGATTCTGGGTCTCGGCAATGGGTTGCCGGCGTGGCCCTATCGGCAATCCGCAGCGGAGGAAAGAAGGGAAATCGAAGAGCACCTCCAACGATACGGAATCATATCTGCATAAGCGGTGTTATGAAGTTAGCCAGACAATAGCAACTGGAATGGCTGTCTCCCCGGTCCGGAGTTAGTTCAATGACTAATCGTATGCAGGCTGCTCACGCGGAGGATGCCCAGGGCGTAACCCCTCCGGCTGCATCGGGCCGTTATAGCTGGGTGGTCGTGCTTCTCCTTTGGACGGTTTGCTTCTTCAGCTATGCCGACCGGCAAGCATTCTTTTCCGTCTTTCCATTACTGCAAAAGGAGATGGCGCTTACCAGCGTACAACTGGGCCTCCTGGGTTCGTCCTTTGCGGTGATCTATGGACTCGGAGGACCATTGGCCGGATTTGTGGTCGACAGGATTCGCCGCAAGACCGCGATTCTCGGTGGCCTTGAGTTATGGAGTGTAATCTGCGTGTTGTCGGCGCTCTCGCGTAACTTCATCCAACTCCTGGTGTTTCGAGGCTTGGAAGGCATCGGCGAATCCATTTACTATCCTGCCGCGCTTTCGATGGTCAGCGATTATCATGGGACGCGCACCCGTTCGCGTGCCACCGGAATGTTGCAAACGAGTGTCTACGCAGGGACCGTGGGGGGAGGGTATTGGGCAGGCGCCCTGGCGCAGCGGCACGGATGGAGGGCTGCTCTCTTCCTATTCGGCGCCGCCGGTTACTTGTTGGGCCTGGGCTTGATTCGCGTGCTGAGAGAGCCGGTGCGAGGGAGCGTGGATCTGGAGTGCACCGGCGCTCAGTTTAAAGATCAGCCACTGCATTCGGAGGCTCCGCGCCTGCTCCGCGCTATTGGCTTCATTCTGACAGCCAGGTCACTGCTGGCTTTGATGGCGGTGTTTGCATGCGCCAATTTTGTGGCGATGGTGCTTCTTGCCTGGATGCCGATGTATCTCTACTCCCGGTTCCATCTCAGCCTCGGGATGGCAGCCTTTGATGCGGCGGTTTACCCGCAGATGGCCAGCATGGCGGGGTCTGTCTGCGGCGGATACTTGGCAGACAGATTCGCGCGGCGCGATCGCCGTGGCCGGATATGGGTGCAATGTGCCGGAGTAGTTGCCGGTGCGCCCTTTGTCGCACTCTGCGGGCTGAGCGGATCTCTGTTGTGGGTGAAACTCGCACTCATTTGTTGGGGATTTTTCAAGGGCATCTATGACTCGAATATTTTTGCCGCGGCATTCGATGTTGTTCCGGCGGAACACAGAGGAACTGTTGCCGGGTCAATGAACTGCATTGGCTGGTTGCTAGGCGGTGGAATTGCGCCGGTTCTGATCGGCTTCCTTGCGCTGTACGTATCGTTGGGGAATGCGATCGCTCTGTCATCTATTGTTTACGCGCTGGCTGCGATCATCTTGATTCTGACCATGCGGTATTTTCTTTATGCGGACCTCGACCGATTGAAGATGGGAACCACGGCCGTGGTGCACTGACACGATCCCTGAATTTCATGTCGAAACGGAGTTGAGTGTGTGCAGAGTTGTGGGCCGGTCATGCTGACATGGCCTGATGGGATCGGTCAGCAACACGCCGGAAGCCCTTGTGCCAATGACGTAAGGCGTCTTCTAAAGCCTCATTGAGCGCATGAATGCGAACGTCCCAAATCCTCTGGACGGAATGCCGGTTCAATCTCATCTGCTTCTTGAGAGCTTTCGACCTCTCCTATTTGGAAACGACCGGGTGATCCTGGTCGTAATTCTGCTCCGTGTGCGAGGGCTTCTTCGCAGCTTTCTCCGCAATTTGTTCCATCCGCTTCTTTGCTGTGGCATCCGAGACGGTCTCGTCTTCGAGTTGCGCGACTTCGGGATTCTCAAATTGCTCAGACATAGTTACAATCTCCTCCCATCAGAATGAACCGTTTTCGCATCGGGATTCTGGTCAGTTTTGCTCGCCGGCATTGCCGGGTCATTCCCAGGCTGGTTGCTTCAGAATTGCTCCCCTTGGCACAACTTTTCGCCGGCCGGCATCCTGAATCCCAGCTTGGAGATAACGGAAGTCTTTCATGAGCAATTGTGACCTGCATTCCAGCCCCGCCCCGTTGGATACTTACCTCGCCACAGGGGAACATTTGCTTCGCTCTGGAGACGCGTCGCATCGGTAGACGATTTCGCAAGAAAGAGCGGATTCGTCGCGAGCTGAAGCATGATCTTCCGCCGATTGTGCAGGAGAAGGAGCCATGAAAGTCCTATTGGCAGTTGACGGTTCGGGGTTTGCTGAAGACCTCGTTCTTGCTGTGCTGGCCGGGGTCCGGCATGAGGATACTGAGGTTCTCGTTTTACATGTGCTGCAACCGGTTGACACTGCACCTCCACCTGAGATGGCTCAGTGTTATGCTCCCGAGCTGGAAGATGAGAAACAGCCTGCCCGTGCGTTGGTAGAGCGAATCGCGACCGAACTGCGCAGCGCCGGATTCGTGGCACAAACCTGTGTACGGGTTGGGGACGTAGCAAACACAATTCTCGACCGCGGAGCCGAATGGCGTGCCGATCTGATTGCAGTCGGCTCGCACGGGCAAAGAAGTATTCACAACTTCCTGCTTGGCAGCGTTGCCGAGTCGGTAGCTCATCGAGCCGGATGCTCCGTGGTGATCATTCGCACACCGGGCAAAAGCTAACGTCGGTTAAAGGGAGCGATTATGACCGCCACGCAAAAGTGCGGACATCCTGGCTGCAACTGCCAGCCCGCTATCGGCAAGAAGCATTGCAGCGCCGAATGTGCAGACGAAACGAAGAGTCCGGAGACGCCGTGCAAGTGCAAGCACCGGGAATGCAGCGATATCGGACTCAAGATGTAGCCAGGCTTGACCTGCCTCGGCTGTGACTCGAAAATTCGTGTGCGAAATTCAGCCCGTTTCAACAGCGAAAGGTAAGACCCTCGATGGCATCTTCTGCAACATTCGCAACAGCAGTCGCTCCATCTGCATTGGATGAGTTGTGCATCAATACGCTCCGCTTTCTGGCTGTCGACATGGTGCAGAAGGCCAACTCTGGCCATCCTGGGTTGCCCATGGGATCGGCAGCCATGGCGTATGCGCTTTGGGACAAGTCTCTCAAGTTCAACCCGCGTAATCCAGACTGGCCAGACCGCGACCGATTCATCCTTTCGGCCGGCCACGGTTGCGCTTTGCTCTATTCTCTTCTCCACGTTACCGGGTTCGACCTGCCTCTTGAGGAACTGAAAAGATTTCGTCAGTGGGGCAGTCGTACCCCGGGTCATCCCGAGTATGGCAAGACTCCGGGCGTCGAGGCGACCACGGGTCCTTTGGGCCAGGGTCTTGCAAACGGGGTGGGCATGGCCATTGCAGAAGTTGCGCTGGGGGTGCGATTCAATAGGACACGCCACAAGATCGTGGACCATTACACCTACGTGCTTGTCAGCGACGGCGATCTTGAGGAAGGAATCTCATCAGAGGCTGGATCGATCGCAGGCCACCAGCAGCTTGGAAAACTCATCGTCCTTTATGCAGATAACCACATCACCATCGAAGGAAGCACAGAGCTGACATTCACCGAAGATCGCATGGCTCGATTCGTTGCATTCGGCTGGCATGTGCAACGAGTGGAACAGAGCAATGATGTTGAAGCCGTGGCCTGTGCACTGGCGAATGCCCGGGAGGAAATGGGGAGGCCGTCGCTGATTGCCGTCCGCACGCACATAGGATTTGGCAGTCCCCACAAACAGGACACTGCAGCGGCTCACGGAGCACCTCTGGGGGTGGAGGAGGTGCGACTTACGAAAGAAAGCATGGACTGGCCTGTTTCGCCTTCCTTCCACATCCCCGAGGAGGCGCTGGAACATTTCCAGAGAGCAATCGAGCGCGGAAGCGCTGCGCAGGCGGAATGGGAGTCGCGATTCAAAGCCCTCGCGCAGGAGCATCCGGACCTTGCCGCCGAGTTCCTGAGAGTCATAGACAGAAAGCTACCGGATGACTGGGGCACCGTGCTGCCGGCGTTTGCGCAAGCGGATGGACCGATGGCCACGCGCGTCGCTTCGGGAAAAGTAATTGAGATCCTTGGCCCACGTCTGCCGGAGATGATGGGAGGCTCGGCAGACCTTGGTCCAAGCACACATACAAATATTGACGGGGCCGGCAACTTCGAACCGGAAAACTGGGCCGGTCGCAATATGCACTTCGGCATTCGCGAGAATGCGATGGGCGCCATCCTCAATGGGATGGCCTTGCACCGCGGCCTCATTCCATACGGTGGCACCTTCTTTGTATTCTCCGATTACATGCGTCCTCCCATGCGCCTTGCGGCGATGAACGCCCTTCCGGTGATTTACATCTTCACTCATGACAGCATAGGCATGGGAGAGGACGGTCCAACTCACCAACCGGTGGAACAACTCATCGGATTGCGATCCATCCCAGGCATGGTTGTCCTGCGCCCCGCAGATGCCAACGAGACAGTCGCCGCTTGGCGAGTTGCAATCGGCGCAAAGCATGGGCCTGTCGCATTGATCCTCACGCGACAGGACCTTCCCGTGTTGGATCTGAATCTCTATCCGGCAATCCCGACGGGAGTTCCGTTAGGCGGCTATGTCCTGGCGGAGTCTCCTGCAAGCGGGCGGCCAGACATTGTTCTCATCGCTACAGGTTCAGAAGTCCATTTGGCGCTGGAGGGTCGCGAACGGCTCGCGACAGAAGGCGTTCATGCGAGAGTGGTGAGCATGCCGAGCACAAACCTGTTCGCAGCGCAATCGGACGATTATCGCGGAACGGTTCTGCCCGCGGATGCTCCGATCCTGGTCATTGAGGCTGGCTCGCCGGTCGGGTGGCAATCCTTCGTGGGCCCCCGGATCGCTGTCATTGGGATAGACACCTTCGGCTCGTCGGCCCCCGGGGCAGTGGTAATGGAGCACTACGGCTTTACTGCTGAAAATGTCTGCAGGCAGGCTCATCGTGTGCTCGACAAGAACAAGGAGGAAACACCATGCGCGTCCGCATCGCCTCAGACCATGGAAGGTTCGTTCTGAAAGAGCATATTGCGGATTTGCTGCGCAGTGCCGGTCATGAGGTGGTCGATTTCGGCGCGCTTCATTCGAGCCCTGGAGACGATTATCCGGAATACGTGGTTCCACTTGGCCAGAGCCATTTCCGTGGGCAGAGTGGATCGGGGAATTGCGCTCTGCGGCAGTGGAGTGGGGGCATCCATCTGCGCCAACAAAATTGCCGGCGTGCGCGCTGAGCTCATCCACGATGTGTTCTCCGCTCACCAAGGCGTTGAAGACGACGACATGAATGTGTTCTCACTGGGTGGGCAGGTCATCGGGCCGGCCCTGGCCTGGAAATTAGTTCAGACGTTTCTGACGGCGCGTTTCAGCGGCGCAGTTCGCCGCCGGCGCAGAGTCGACAAAGTAATTGGACTCGAAATCCAACCAGTAGTGGAGTGATGTGTTCTCCAAAAGGAATGAAATGAATCGCACCACAGAGAAACTGCATGAGATTGGTCAGAGCATCTGGCTCGATAACATCACGCGGCGTCTGCTCGCCAGCGGCACGCTGCTGAGTTTTATCCAGGAGCTTTCGGTTACAGGCCTCACTTCGAACCCAACCATCTTCGATCACGCCATCAAGAACAGCGGCGACTACGACGATGTCATCCGCCGGAAGATGGATGAAGGCAAGTCGGGCGAGGCACTGTTTTTTGAGTTGGCCCTCGAGGATCTGAAGCAGGCGGCCGATCTTTTCCGGCCTGTCTACGACCGGACGGACGGCGTGGATGGATGGGTCTCCCTTGAAGTATCTCCGCTTCTGGCGCATCGCACCAAGGGAACTCTTGTCGCAGCCAAGTCTCTCCACAATCGCGCGGCGCGGCCCAATCTCTTCATTAAAATTCCCGGGACCGTCGAGGGGCTTCCAGCCATTGAGGAAGCAATTTTCGCGGGCGTCCCGGTGAATGTAACCCTTCTGTTCTCGGGCGAGCAGTATGTCGCCGCAGCCGAAGCCTATATGCGCGGCGTCGAGCGGCGAATCGCTGCCGGTCTGAATCCCAATGTCGCCTCGGTGGCATCGCTGTTCGTCAGCCGTTGGGACGTAGCTGTAGCACACACGGTCCCGGAGAGTCTGAGCAACCAGCTTGGAATCGCCGTTGCAGGGAAGGCGTATGAGATGTATCGCGCGCTGCTTGATTCGACGCGGTGGCAGCGCATCCAGAACGCCGGAGGCCGCCCACAGCGCCTTCTTTGGGCAAGTACAGGAACCAAGGACCCCAACGCCTCGAACATCCTGTACGTCGAGGCGCTCGCGCTGCCCTTCACCATCAACACGATGCCCGAAGCTACGCTGAATGCCCTCGCCGCGCATGCGGAATTCGGCGAGGCTCTGCCTGGGAAAAACGCTGGAAATCTCGCGGAATTTGCCAAGGCCGGCATTGATACTGGCGCCGTTGCTGCACAGTTGCTTGGCGAAGGCGTCGAATCGTTCGCCAAGTCATGGAACGAACTTCTGGATTGCATCGCATCGAAGAGCGGGGCGCTCAAGGCAGTCGTTGCCTGAGTTCCGGATGGGCGGTTCGATTCGTCCGTGTTGCAGTTGTTTCAAGTCATGGCCATAAAAAAGATGGCATTTGCAGTGTGGCTGCGGATCGTAAAGGGCAGCTGAAGAATGTTGCGGACTGCCTCTGTCTGGGTAATAGCGGTTGCACCAGCGTCTCCAGACTTATATCAACGGAGAGCGGCCGCACAAACTTAATTCAAGTCAACCATTGAAAGGAAGATCGAAATGAACTCGAAAAACTCTGTCGCGGCAATCTATGAGACTCACGAGCAGGCGGAACATGCCGTCAAGGAACTTCAGGAGGCGGGCGTCGATATGAAGAGCCTGTCGATTGTAGGAAAGGATACGCACACAGACGAACACGTCGTCGGGTATTACACGGCCGGCGATCGCATGAAGTACTGGGGCGGGGTAGGAGCATTCTGGGGCGGGTTCTGGGGATTGCTGTTTGGATCAGGCCTGTTTTTCATACCTGGACTTGGACCGATTCTTGCCGCCGGTCCAATCGTAGCCTGGATTGTAGCCGGCCTCGAAGGAGCTGTCGTGGTTGGGGGCGTGAGTGCGATCGGCGCTGGCCTGGTCAGTCTCGGCATCCCCAAGGACAGCGTGTTGAAGTACGATGTTGCTTTAAAGACCGACAAGTACGTGCTTGTCGTCCACGGAACACCTGAAGAGGTTGACAAGGCCAAGGACGTTATTGCCGGCACGGAACAGAGCCACTACTCGGTTTACGGCCAGGCAGTACTCGTCTAAGAAACGTCCAAACCGCGCCCCGATTGTAATGGGCTCCGAAGGGATCTTGTAGAACCCGCTCTTTCGCGGCGCGGTAGGCGCAGCCTGGAGCATTGCTGGCTCAACCTCCCGCCGCGATGAGCAAACCGCTACATCTTTTGTCCTCGACAGGTGGAATGCTTTTAAGATGAATGAACATATGCGCCACGATCATGAAGACCTTCTTGACAGCCTCGTCGGCGGCAAGCTGCCGCGGAATCTGAGTTGGAGCGCGGTTGTTGACCTCATCGGACAGATTGGCGAGGTCCAGCCGCACGGAAACGACGAGTTTGCGTTTATAGTAGGTTCCCAGAAGAGCTTCTTCAAGCGCCCCAGCACCCATAATCTCGAAGTCGAAGAGATTTCCAGGCTGCGAAGTTTTCTAAAAGAGGCGGGCGTTCTCGGGAAACCCGCGCAGGCACACCAAGTCGGACGAATGGTTGTGGTCATCGACCATCACGCCGCCCATATTTATCACGATCTCGGCGGCAGCCGGCCCGAAGACGAAGTTACCGTCAAGCCCTACGATCCATTTGGATTCCAACATCATCTGATCCATCGGAAGGAAGCCCATTTCAAGGGCGATCATGTTCTCGAGGAAGAATCCTACTACGAGGAGATAGCAGGCGATCTTGTACATGCCGAAGCGATCGTCCTGATCGGCCATGGAACGGGCAAAAGCAGCGCCGTCAATTTCCTGAATGAGTATTTGAAGGCCCATCATCCGGAGACGTTTCAGCGAATCATCGCCACCGAGACGGCCGATCTCTCCGCACTGACCGAACCGCAGATCGAGGAGATCGCGAAGAAGCATCTTCGTGCAGTCCCTGAACCCGTTTGAGAGCTCGGATTGGTGCCCGCGATTCTGTTGGCCGAATGCTCCGACCTTTTCCCGGCTCTTCATCAGGTCACCCGCTTTGTTGCGGCCGAGGACATGTTCATCGGTCTGCGTGCCTCAGCCCGACGAAGTTGCAGCGATTGGACCGAAATTCGCCGGGCTGACGGTATGCCAGCGCGTCTTCGGTTTGGTAAATCATTCCTATGCCGAATATGTTGTGTGCAGGCTCGAGGACGTGGCCAAAACCCGGAAAGGGGCCTTGCCCCAATCGACGCTGCTGCATTGCCCCTGGTTCTGCCTGAACTCAGTAAGTGATATTGAGCGATATTGCACAGTATGAAGAGCTCACACTCCGTTACTCTCTGATCAAAGAGGCGTCCTCAAGCAGTTCTGCGCAATCACCGGTTCACAGCATCCCTCCCAAACTTCTGCACAAATCCTCCCCCCGCACTCTGGTCCTTCCCAAATGCCTCTGGAGCGGGTTCGCCGGAAGGCGGACCCAACTCTCCTCGGCTGTCGCTATGGTTTGGTAAGATTCCCAGGTCAGCGTCTTCCTGTATGGCCAGGGGCCGGTACCGGCTCAACTGCAGCCACATGACGGACCCTCCCGGGACGCACAACTCTGATGTTTCTTGCCAGGCCGATGAGCGCCAGCAGACGGATGCCCCAGTAGTTGAAATCCACTTCCCACCAAGCCATGCCGTGCGTGGCAGATGCTGGATGAGCATGGTGATTGTTGTGCCAGCCTTCTCCTCCAGTCAACAAGGCAACCCACCAGTTGTTGGTTGAATCGTCGCGGGTATTGAAGCGGCGCGCGCCCCACAAGTGGGATGCCGAGTTAACCAGCCAGGTAACATGGAAGCCGATCGAGATGCGCAGGAACACGCCCCACAGCACCCACGAAATTCCCAGTGCCCATCCACCCACGGCAACGCCGCATCCCAGCAGCGCGATCGCGGTGAGCGTGATGGGAAGCCAGTGCCAGACAGCCAGCCATTGATAGAAGCGATCCCGCTCGAGATCGGGCACGTAACGGGAGAGCATCGTGGTCTCGCTGTGCAACGAGCCATGCAAGATCCAGCCCATGTGCGACCACCACTTGCCATCGCGGGGAGAATGCGGATCGCCGGGCTTATCGGTGTACTGGTGGTGCAGGCGATGTACTGCGACCCAGTAGATTGGGCTGCCCTGCAGGGCGAGCGCTCCACAGACCGCCAGGCAATACTCCAGCCATTTTGGCGTTGTGAAACTGCGATGCGTAAGCTGGCGGTGATAGCTGACCGCGATGCCCACGTTCTGGCTCAAGAGCCAGAGAACAAGAAAGATCGCCAGCGAAGACCAGCGGAAACAGAAGAGCGCCGCCACGGCTCCCAGGTGAAAGGTCGCAATCACAGCGAAGAACACCCAATTGAGCGTGCCGGATTTTTCCTGCACCAAGCTCGGAGATTCAGCGGCGCCATCCGGTTGTGATTCTGAGATGAAAGTTGACATGGGATCTCCGCCTCGGCGCTTGAGTCAATGGGTGCGACGACAACGGGAGAAAACCCGGTACGGCGCCAGACCGCGCACTTCCTTTATCTAGCTTTAGCAGATTCCGCGGTTGCCACCTGAGCAGAATTGCTCACCCGTCCAGGCGCAGAGGCCTCAAGAGGGAAAGCGGCCTCGTGGCATTCACTTGGCGAGAGAAATGGGCGGCCTCTTTGCGTTACCCTCGGGGAACTGATCGAGCAGGACTACATTAAGCAGGGACTTGTGTACCTGGATTCGGCCGTTGTAGCTGATGAATCCCAGCTTGCGAAAACGGTTCATAAAGAAGCTAACGCGGGACCGGGTGGTCCCGATCATGTCCGCCAACGTCTCTTGAGTGATGGGTGGGATGAAGGTCTCCGGTTCACCGTCTTTGCCGAACTCCGCCATCAACAGGAGAATTCGCGCAAGGCGCTTTTCACTGGAGTTGAACAGTTGGTCGACTAGGTCGGCCTGGGTCCGCATGCTTCGGGTCAGCAGAAACTTGAGGAACAAATCGGCGAATGCCGGCTCGTCATGCATGACGCGCGTCATTGCCTTCCTGGTAATCTTGAGCGCCGTGCAGTTGTTTACAGCAGTGGCGGTCGCCATACGCAACCCGACGATCGCAGCAATGGACTCTTCTCCAACAAAATCGCCGGCTGATAGAAGCGTGATTGTGGCCTCTTTGCCGCGCTCGGAAACGACGGTTACCTTTGCACGGCCCTTTTGCAGATAATAGACAGATTCCGCGGGTTCTCCCTGGCAGAAAAATGTCTCCTTCGGCTTCAATTCGATAATCCTTCGTCCCAGCCCGGCATTCGATAGAAAAGATGCGGTGTCGAATTTCAACACGTCGTTGTTGGTCAAAATACCACCTCATTGAAGATTGTTTGTTCACGTGGGTGGTTCGTGCCCAGAGAGCAGCCACGCTTATATGGGATGATCCGGACCCAATGGGCCACAGTCCGCACCTGGGTTAACCGCAATCGCGTTGAACCTCTGTCCATCATCGCCTGTGGCGAACGCGGCCGAATGGTCATTATTGCTCAGTCCCGAAAAATGCTGGAGACCTGCCACATTGAGCACGGCGTCATTGCCTTACGTTGCTGCGACGGAAGATCGCGGCATGTGACTCAGAGCAAATATGACCATCCTTGCTCTTCTCGCTTCTGCAAGTATGTGAGGAGCGCGGCTATTCCTAATCCCGCGCCAACCGCATCGCCATCGATTCCCCTGAAAGAAGGTGCTGTTCGGAGGTTTGCTTGTGACGTCTCGCAAGAAAATATCGGGTGCGCCATTGTTGCATGCTGGCGATGCGAAAGCGGCGGATCGACACCCTGATCCGTTAGGGAAAACTCTGACCGGAAGAATCGGCGTCAGGGCGGTATTGGCCGCAGCCATCGTGGCTGCACTGTCAATGCCGGCAAGATCGCAACTGCAGCCCTATTCGGAAAACTCATCGGCGGCCGCTGGAAACATTGCCGCGGTAGGACTCCAGCCGATCTACGTTCCCGTAACTCAGCGGACGAAGATTGACAACTACCTGTTTGAGGCCTTTGGCCCTTACCCGATTATCGGCGCGGGACTGGCCGCGGGCGTCAACCAGTGGACCAATTCTCCCCCCGAGTGGGATCAAGGGGCAGCGGGTTTTGGCAAGAGGTTTGGCTCCGACTTCGGGATCTTGGCAGTAAGTACCACGGCGCGCTACGCACTGTCTGAGGCTCTACGAGAAGATTCACTTTATTACCGCTGCGAATGCCAAGGAGTGTTCCCGCGGTTTCGCCACGCGGTCGTTTCCACCTTTACCGCTCGGCAGGGCGAGGACGGTCACCGCGTTTTTTCCTTCTCCGCTCTGGTCGCGCCCTATGCAGGCTCCTTCTCTGCGGTCTACGGCTGGTACCCCAACCGCTTCGGCGCAAAGGATGCTTTCAGGCTGGGGAATTACAGCCTGCTGGCATACATGGGAGGAAACGTCTCTCTCGAGTTTTTCTACCGAGGACCCCACTCATTGCTTTCACGCATGCACCTGAACGATACGCACGGTTCTCCGGATCAGGGGCCGAACAAGTGACTCTTGGCGGATCCGCTGCAGCCACTGCGTCAAGTCCCGCGCCGCCGCGACCGCGGCCTGCAACCGCTGGCACCAGTGCGTCAACGGGACTGGTCAGCAGCTTGTTTGAGTGGTTCGGGAATCTGGGAATCTTCTCCTGGCATGTTCTTAAAGCTGCGGTTACTCCGCCGTTTGAAGGCCAGGAATTGATTCGGCAAATGGACGATATCGGATCCAAGTCTCTGCCCCTGGTTGCCCTGGCCGGCGGCGCCATCGGCGCTGTGCTGTCGATGGAAGTGCGATCGAGCATGGCGCGATTCGGCGCCACATCGCTGCTTCCTTCTGCGGTTGTGTATTCACTCGTCCAGGAGATGGGCCCGATCATTACCGGCCTGGTCGTCAGCGGAAGAGTCGGGGCTGGTATTGGCGCGGAGCTGGCCTCTATGAAGGTAACCGAGCAAATCGACGCAATGGAAGTCTCGGCGGTGAACCCTTACCGGCTGCTCGCGTCAACGCGGATAGCGGCATGCATTCTGATGCTTCCATTGCTGACTCTGGCAGCCGACGCGAGCGGTCTCTTCACGGGATGGCTGGCCCAGACTCTGACCGAGCCGATTTCGCTGCGGCAGTTCATCGATGCCGGCTTTCGCGGAGCCACTCTGACTGAATTTCTGCCGCCGACCTTCAAAACAGCCGTATTCGGCCTGATTATCGGGCTGGTTGCCTGCTATCAGGGGATGCGCACACGCGGAGGCGCGGCGGGCGTAGGACGCGCGGCGACGAATTCCGTGGTGCTGGCATCGCTATTCGTGATTCTCGCTGATGTTGTGCTGGTCAAGCTCATTCTCGTCGTTTTCCCCTAACCACGATTCAGAAATGCTGGACGGATATGGCAACAGCGTATGACCCTGCGATGAGACAAGATGAGTCAGAACAGGGCGATCGCGTGTTCGTTGTTGCGGTGGAAGACGTACACAAAACCTTTGGAGCGTTTAAGGTTCTCGATGGAGTAAGCCTCTCGGTGCGTCGCGGAGAAACGCTGGCAGTGCTGGGACGAAGCGGAACAGGCAAGAGCGTATTGCTGAGACTGATTGTCGGCCTCGAAACACCCGACTCCGGATCGGTTCGCATCCTGGGCCAGGAGTTCAACGGCTTGAGTCTCGATCGAATAGGCGATATCAGGAAGAAGATGGGGTTCCTGTTCCAGCATGCTGCCCTTTACGATTCGCTGACGGTGGGCCAGAATGTCGCCTTCCCGCTGCTTCATCATCGTGGAGACTTGTCCGAATCAGAACGGAACGAACGGGTCAACCAGTTGTTGATTGAAGTGGGGTTGGAAAATTCGCTGGATAAGATGCCCTCCGATATCTCTGGCGGGATGCAGAAGCGCGCTGGCCTGGCGCGGGCTCTCGCACTGGAACCAGAGATACTGCTCCTGGACGAGCCAACGGCCGGGCTCGATCCCATCAGTTCAAGGGAGATCGACGATCTGGTTCTCAAGCTTCAGCGGGAACATCAGATGGCATCCATTGTTGTCACACACGATCTGTACAGCGCGAAGACGATTGCGAACCGGCTGGCGCTGCTGGACAAGGGCAAGGTTTTGATCGAGGGCAACTTTGAAGATCTTCAGCAGAGCGACATCGCATTTGTAAAGGAATTTCTAAAGCTGCCTTAGGAGGGTATATGTCGAGAGCGGCAAGGCTGGGCGCGTTCATCATTTTGACGTTGGCTGTTCTTGCCGCCGGGGTCTTCTTCATCGGCAGCAAGGAGTATCTTTTCGGCTCGACATACCAACTGAAGGCCAAGTTCGACAATGTCGCGGGCCTGGCTGCCGGAGCGAACGTATTGGTGGGCGGAGTGACCAGCGGTAACGTGGAGAGCATCTCGTTGCCGCACAAGCCCGGTGAGAAGGTCACCGTTGTCATGAAGCTCGACCGGTCAACCCGCGAGATCGTCAAACAGGATTCGGTGGCCTCCATCGAAACCGAAGGATTGCTCGGAAATCAATATCTGGCGATCTCGTTTGGATCGGAGGGTCAACCAGACGTAAAAGATGGGGAGACGATCCAGAGTGAACCGCCGCTGCTGATGGCGGATATGCTCAAGCGAACGAGCAAAATCCTGGATAGCAGCCAGGCCGCGGTAACCAATACGACTGAGGCGACAGCGCACTTGAATTCGGTGAGCGCAAAGATCGACTCGGGGCAGGGAACCGTGGGAGCGTTAGTGAACGACAAGGACCTCTATAACAACCTGCAACAAACTACCGTTACGCTGCATGAAACCATGCTGCAGGCCCAAACCGGGGTAACGGACTTCCAGGAGAATATGGAAGCCATGAAGCACAACTTCTTTTTGAGCGGCTATTTCAAGAAGCGCGGCTATGAGGACTCAGGCGACCTGAATGCCAATCGAATAAGCGGTCTCCCCCAGGCCGCGCCAGAGAAGGCATTTACATACACGGCGAAGCAGTTGTTCGACAGTCGCGACTCAGCAAAGCTCAAAGACAGGAAGTCGCTGAAGCCGGCGGGCGACTACCTGGCGCAGAATCCATTTGGAGTTGCGGTCGTTGTGGTTTCAATGGGCATGGAAGGCGATGCCCAGAAGGATCTGGTGCTCACTGAAGCCCGGGCCATGATTGTACGCGAGTACCTGGTCGAGAACTTTGGATTCGATGACGGCCAACTCAAGACGTTGGGCATGGGCAAGCAGGCGGACGCGAGTCTCGACGCTGATTGGGGTTCGATCAAGGTTCTCATTTTTCCGGCGGGAACGGTGGTACCGGTCGACAAATCTGTGCCCGTGGGCAACTGATCGAATGCGCCTGTCGAAGAGCGCTCTTCCGGTCACCGGAAGGGATGAGCAATCAAGCTCAGCCAGTTGTAATGCAGCTTGAAACACTGGTGAATGAGCGATCCGCATTTCGCACCGCATGACTCCGGGCCTCGCGGGTGTATCCGGTTCGTTCCTTGTCAAACTTGCAACCTTTCTAAAGCCAACGCCGATACGGCACGTTCTCGGTAAAGTATCGGCAAACCTGTTGCCCGGGTTAGTCAAAGACAACTCGCTCCTGTTCGGGCTTGAAGCGGACAGAGACGAGAAACGAACGACCAACAGGCTTTCGCACCGTGGCGCCCGGAGGCTGACGATCGAAAGCAGGAATGAGGAAGCGACATGCCCCTTCTGACAGTTGTCGTCGCGCTGGCCGTGGTTGGAGTTTTACTTTGGCTTCTAAACCGTTATGTACCGATGCAGGGCCAGATCAAGGGTATCCTGAACGCCGTGGTGGTGATCGTGGTGGTTATCTGGCTGCTCAGGGTATTCGGACTGATGAGCTACCTGACCCAGTTCAAGGTCGGTCACTGATAACACGGACCCATCGGATGCAACGGTTCGGCCGCTCGCTCAATCAAATTCAAACTCAACAGGGCGATGTTCCGCCCGCCGGACACAGCACAGTGAGGTGAGTGTCATGCTTGGAACCGTATTAATCGTGATTATCGTTCTGGCGCTCTGCGGCGCCCTGCCCCGGTGGCCTCACAGCAGGGGCTGGGGATATTACCCCTCAGGCGGACTGGGGTTGATCCTGTTGATCTTGATCGTGCTGCTGGTCATGGGACGTATCTGAAGACCGAGTCCTCGCCGCCCGCCGGTTCGAGGTCAGCGTCGGCGTCCGCACTGTCGGGAGACGCTCTCCCTTTCGCGCCTTCGGCAATGCCCGCTACAGCTTCAGAGGGTCGCGCTTCAAGCAGGAATCAAGCGGCTTGAGCTGCCATCAAGATGAACGCGGGTCACGACGAATATTCGTCGATTGGCCCAACCCCAATAGCGATGCGGAAAGAAAAAGCGGCCGGGCTGAATTCCACCTCGCCGGCCGCGTTCCCTTTCAACAACCGTCATCTGAAACCAGTCCCTGCTTGCAACTACCTCCGTCCGCCCCCGCCGGGGGAGCGAGGCTGAGGCTGACGAGCCTGCAGCGACTGCTGCTGCTGAGAGTGCCGCTGCACCAGTTGTTGGGTCTGCTTCTGGTGTCTCTGTTCCAGCTTTTGCTGGTTGGCATTCGCCTTTTGCTGGTGTTCCGCATCCTGCTTCTGTTGCAGGTTCTGCCGCTCAGTGCTTTGCTTCGCGATCAACCGGTCCTGTCTCTGCTCGTACTTGCTGTCTGCTTTTGCATTGCCCGAGCTCACCCGCGCGGGCCGGCTAATCGGCGAAAGATCCCTGGGATGGACCGCGGGACGCGCGTCGGAGGCAGCGTTGCCGGATCCGTCCCTGGCAGAAGCCACTGACTCTTTGGTCCCATTCGGCCCATGCTCCTGGTTGAACTCTCCGGGCTTTGCGGTAGCCGCGACGGCTGGATTGCCGCGATTGACGCTTGCGCGCTGCGCCGGATTGTTGCGTGCGGCCTGCGCATGTGCAGTCTGAGCCTCAACAGCCGCAATATGCCTCTGGCCTCGTGCACTCTCCTGTTCGGCAGTTGGACGCGCCTCGATTCCGCCTCGTCCGCCATTGAAACTCACCCGGTTCTCCGTGTTGTTCTCGACACTCTCGTTGTAGACATTGTGGAAATCGCCGCCGCGCAGGTTGTTCACCGAGCTGTTATAGAAGAAGTGTCCGTGGTCCCAGCGGCCGCCTCCGTAGCCGCCACCCCAGTAGCCGAATCCATAATTGACCCCGCCGTAGAAGCCTATTGTCTCGCCCCAGTAGCCGTCATTGAAGAAGTACCCGCCTTCTCCCCATCCCCAGTACCCCGGCGTCCAGAGAAAACCCTCCTCCGGCGCCTCCACCCAGGTGCCGGGAATCCAGTAGTAGTCCGAGACACTGTCGTCGTAGCCCCAGTAGCCCGGGGTCCACATGTAGCCATCCCCGGGGCAGGCGGGCTGCTCGTAGACCGGCAGCATGGGCGGACCAATCGCCACCCGAATGCCGATCTGGCCAAAGGAAACAGCAGGGATGGCCAGGATCAGAAGTGCTAAAAAAAGCCGGATCGTACGCATGCGAATCTCCCTTTTGAGAACCTGTTTTCAAGATCTGGACGCCCCCGTGTGAGAAGTATCTGCGAGCACGGGAAGACCTGGGCGCGTTGCGCCATGGTCAGGGTTCCACCGATGCGCGTCCAAGGTCTGTGCACAAGTGCACAAACGCGGCGGAAGGACGCGGAGTTAATTCGGAGTGATTTTCCGGCGAAGAGAGGGGCGACTGCTGGTCGGTTCGGACAGGCCTGGCGACAAAGCTAATGCCAGGGGGTGGAAGCAGCGAAGCCGGCAGGGACTATTCTTTAGCGGTCTCCGCAGCGGAAAGGTTGCCGGTGTCCGCGGCGGACAAGCTGTCGTGGAGAATAACGTTCAGGAGCGATTTGTGAACGCGGATGCGCCCGTTGTACTCGATGAAGCCGAGTTTTCGGAAGCGATTCATGAAGAAGCTGACGCGCGAGCGAGTAGTGCCGACCATCTCCGCCAAAGTTTCCTGCGAGATACTGGGGAGCAGCATCCCCGGTTCGCCGGGCTGGTGAAATTCGGTCATCAAAAGCAGGATCCGCGCCAAACGCTTCTCGCTGGAGTTGAAAAGCTGATCGACCAGGTCGGCCTGTATGCGCATGCTCCGAGCCAGCAGGAACTTCAAGAACAGGTCCGAGAAATCGTGCTCCTCGTGCATGACGCGGATCATCTCGTTCCGGGTGATCTCAAGTGCGATGCAGGCGGTAAGCGCCGTGGCCGTGGCCAGACGAAGACCACGCGCACCCGCCAGCGACTCCTCTCCAACAAAATCGCCGTCGCTCAGAAGCGCTATCGTCGCCTCCTTGCCGGCCGTGGAAACAATGGCGACTCTTGCGCGGCCCTTCTGGAGATAGAAAACGGAGTCCGCGAGATCCCCTTGTACAAAAAAAGCCTGTTTAGGCGCAAGATGGACAAGCTTTCGCCCCAGGCCCGCACTGTTCAGAAAGGCCTGTGCGTCGAACGCGGGTTCTTCAAGCTTCGCCATTGCTCGCCTCCGGCCTGAGTGCGGCGTTGGCAGAACACCGCACCGAACCGCAGTCCGCCCGATCCGGCCGCCGGCAGCGCTCACTTCAGCAACTGCGGTTACGCACAGAGATTGCTGCCCGGTTATAGCAGGGAAGAAAACGCTCGTTGACCGGGTACCTTCATGGTACATCAGCGGCGCGCAGCAGCGAAAATACGCGCCCGTAGCCGGACAGTCCGTACAAAGAGGTTGCTTGCCATCCCCTCCTGAGCGCAATTGCTCAGACCGCGCAACGCAGAGCTTCTAGCATGAGACTTATCTTGTGCCTCCAGACGCCTCCTGCGACTGACGCAGCGCATGAGCAGAATAGGTGAAACACATGAAGAAGGTTTTGGCGTTTGCAGCATTGCTCAGTCTTACCTCGGCCGTCGGCTGGGCGGGAACCAATCGCGAAGCAACGGACGACAGGTTGGACCATGCGGGCGCGGTCTTGCGCGAGGTCATGGCCGCCCCGGATCGCGGCATTCCGCAAGAGGTTCTGGAGCATGCAAAGTGCATTGCCGTTGTTCCCCACATGCTCAAGGGCGGCTTTGTTTTTGGCGCCGAGAATGGCCGCGGCGTTGCCACTTGCCGAACCGCGAGCGGCTGGAGCGCGCCGGCGTTCTTTACGATCACCGGAGGCAGTTGGGGATTGCAGATTGGCGTAGAGGGCGTCGATCTGGTCATGATCATCCAGAATGAAGACGGGATGAGGCATTTAATTAACAGCAACTTTGAACTCGGCGGCGACGCCTCGGCAGCGGCCGGCCCGGTGGGGCGTCACGCTTCAGCCGACACCGACTGGAAGCTGAATACCGAGGTCCTCACATACTCGCGCGCCAAGGGGCTCTTTGCCGGTCTTACGCTGAATGGCGCGGCCATTCGCCGCGACGACGATTCCACTGAAGCGATCTACGGACACGACATCTCCACGAGCCGAATTCTGAAGGGCGAAGTCGCCGTGCCGGATGCTGCCAATGCCTTTCTGGACGCAGTCAGGAATGCAAAAGCACAGTCAATCGCTGCCAACCAGTAGCCAGCTCTAAGAATGCTCGCCGGCGTCCGAACGTTCCCTCTGAACAGGGTCCCGGGCGCCGGTGTATTTTTATCGCATATTCTGCAAGCTACCGCGGTTTCAATCAACGATTGGGTCTTCAAGCCCCGGCAGTCGCGTTTGCCTGCGCCGCAGAAACCACAGCACGATTCCCAGGCACGCCCAGATGGTGCCGACAATGAAAGCGATCCGTCGCAGGCTGACCCAGATGACCAGGCAGGTAACGAATCCGCAAAGGGCGAGCAGCATCGGCAGCCACAGGCGGAATCGGCCCTCCTGCCAGGCCTGCGAAAGGGCGGCAATGTTCACTCCCATAAATGCCAGCAGTGCGCCATAGTTAAGCAGTTCCGTTCCGAGTTGATAGCTCAGTAGCAATGCGCCGGCGAGGCATATGGCGCCAATCAGGAGAACATTGTTTCTAGGGATGCGGTTCTTGGGGTGGACAGCGCCGAAGAAGCGCGTGGGAAGCGCTCCATCCTGGCCCATGGCAAGCATCAGCCGAGCGGCGCCGAGCTGCGAAGCCATTCCCGAACCAATCGTCGCCAGCAGCAGCGCGCCGTTCACGATGGCGAACAGCGCGGGTCCGCCGACCCGCCCGGAGATGTAGACGTAGGCGGTGTCGATATCGGGAAACGGCTTGCTCTGCGGCCATGCAAGCTGACCCAGGTAGACCTCGATGCTGGCCAGGATGCCGGTGACAACGCAGGTCAAGACGATGGCGCGCGGAACGCTTCGAGCCGGATCCTTGGCTTCGTCGGCCAGCGTCGAAATTCCATCAAAGCCGATATATGTGAGAACGGCGATCGAGGTTCCGCGCATCAGACCGGACGAGGTGAATGTGGCCGGATCGTAAAAAGGATGCGAGAAGAAACCCATCGGATAATTGTGCAAATGGAGGATATACCTGAGCGCAGCCACGACCACCAGGACAATTACCACCCCAAGGGCCGCTGCAACGCCGGCGTTGATTTTTGCCGAGGTTTCAACTCCGTTGCAGTTGAGCCATGTGAACAATCCCGCGAAGAGACAGACATAAACAATGTATGGGACTTCAGGAACGAAGTTGATGGCGGCCCGGCTGCACCAGACAGTGCAGATGAGCGGATTGAGAATATAGTCCATCATCATGCACCAGCCGGTGAGATATCCCAGGCTGGGATGAATCTGCTTTCCGACATAAAGGAATGCGGAGCCGCCATGGGGATAAATGCGGGCCATGCGCCCGTAACTGATCGAGGTGAAAAGCATGGCGACCATCGCCACCAGGATCGCAGTGACCACATGGCCGTGCCCCTCGGCTGCGATCACGCCGTAGGCGGGCATCGGTGCGGTGGGCTGAATCAGGATAATGCCGTAAAGAATGAGGTCGCGAAAACGCAGGCTGCGCTTGAGCGCCGGCTGCTGTATCGAAGAGTCGGGTTGAGGCAGGGACATTGAGCTCCTTGGGCAAAGCCGTCAGTGCATATCCGATCATGACACGCTGCGCCCGCTCAATCGGCGCACGGCGTTGAAACAGGCGTGTCGCGGAACGTAGACTCAACCCCTTGGGCCTCATCCTAACCCCGAAGCAATTTCACCCAATGTGATAGTCTGTCATAAATTATCGGTGAACGGCAAAGACGGTAAGACCCTTCGACCCTCACTCTCTGCCCCAAATCCGCCAATCGCGAAGGTCTTGAGCCTTTCCGCAATCTTCGAGGCTCCGTGAGTCCAAACATCCAGGACGAAGACCCTCCCATCCGGAACCAGACCGGAAATCCGTTGTGGCTTACTCCCTTCGAGCCTCCTCGCTGGCTCACCAATCGCCACATCCAGACCATCGTAGGGAACTTCCTGCCTCGGCCCCGCTTTCGACTCTCCTCCATCGCTGAAGTAGTCGAGGTCGATCCAAGCGATGGCAGCCGCGTCCTGTGCCATTGTCACTGGCAGCCGGAATCGGTGCGCGCCGCGCGGCTCACAGCAATCCTGGTTCACGGACTCGAAGGCTCGTCGGATTCGCAATACGTTCAAGGACTCACCCGCAGAGCCTGGGATGCCGGAATGAACGTGGTCCGCATGAATATGCGCAACTGCGGCGGAACCGACACCCTGACTCCCACCCTCTATCATTCCGGCCTTTCCGGCGATGTCGGCGAAGTGATGCGCCACTTTTCCGCGCGTTATGGCCTGGAGCACGTGGTCCTTGTCGGCTACTCCATGGGTGGAAATCTCGTCCTCAAGCTGGCCGGCGAGTGGGGAAATCGCTCCCCGCTCTCGGCCGTCGCCACGGTCTGCCCGGCCATCGATCTCGCCGCAGGCTCCGACGCCCTCCACGAACCGCGGAACCGCCTCTATGAAGCCCGCTTCCTGCGCGGCCTGATGCGACGCTTCCGGCGCAAGGCGGCCCTGTTTCCCGCCGGGTATCAGCCGGAAACCATTGGCCCAATCCGCTCCCTCCGCGACTTCGACGACAAAATCGTCGCCCGCTACTGCGGCTTTGAGGACGCAGACGACTACTACTTTCGCGCCGCCAGCGCCCGCGTCATCGATCGCATCGCCGTCCCCACCCTCGTTCTCAGCGCGCAGGATGACCCCTTCATCCGGCTCTTTCCTGAAACCCGCCTTCGCCTGCGCACCAATCCTCACATCGTCTTCATTGAGTCCAGCCATGGCGGCCACTGCGCATTTCTCTCCCGTGAAGCCGGCAACGACATTCACTGGGCTGAAGCCACCGTGATCCGCTACCTGCTCTCGGTAGCCGGACAATTCCATGGAAGCTGATTGGGAGATCGAAGTCGGCGGTGATGCCCCGGTGATCGAGGCCCGCTGGCAGGGATACGTCGATCTCCAGCGGGAACCTCGTCTCTCGCTCCTGTTGCCCGAGGCGATTCAACTACCGGCATTGGGCCGAGCTTTAGCCCAGCTCAACTCAGTGGGCTGGCCAGTGTGGACCTCGAAGTGCGACCTGTGGCCGGTCACAAACCCGAATGAGTTCAATGGTGACGAACTTGATGCGCCCGCGGGGGCAACCTCAAGTGCCGTCGCCTGCTACATCGACTTACTGCCGGGGAGCAACCAGCAATGGGTGGATCGAGACAGCGCCGCGATTGTATGCAACCGCTGGTGTATGCCCCTTAAGGCCGTTGCGCTGCGGGCCTGTCGAGTCGACTTTGTCATTCGGGCCGCCTTCTTCGGCCCAAATATATGGGGCCACGGCGTTACCGTCTACATCACGGCATGCGGTCCAAACGACGGAGAGGCCCGAGCGGTGCTCGAGCGGGCTCTCGATGCATTCACCCACGTCATCTGCCCTGATTCAACGCTACAATCAATTCAGTGGGCGAGTAGCTCAATTGGATAGAGCACCGGCCTTCTAAGCCGGGGGTTGTGGGTTCAAGCCCCGCCTCGCCCACCACTCAATTCGCACTGCCTTATTTCTCATTGCTTGCTGTGTCCCTATCCTCGTCAGCCCCCCCGATCATTCGTGCTATCTTGGGAAACTGCTCAGTCCATTACTTTGCAAGCCAGAAATTTCCACGCGTCCACCCCGAATCCACTCCAGGATGGTCTTGTACTCCTCGCTCGACTCATTGCCATGCCAGCGCTGGCCGCCATTATGCGTAGCCAGATAATCGCCGACATTGCCGGCGCTGTCGGTCGGATGTGTCGGCTTGATCAGCATCAGGCTCCTGTCCGGGTTCGTGATGTCCACCACGCGCATGGCATATTTGTAATTCTCTTCGCTGTCCTGGTCAGAGAAGACGCCCTGCGCATTGGGAGGCTCTAGTTTGAAGATGACATGACTTGCGTGGCAAAACACGCAGGCCTTGCCGTCCTGCCCTGGCTTGGCGAGGATGGGCTCGATGCGAGTGACGAAGTAGCGGAAGTCGAGCACAGAACCGGGTTGTACATCCTTCAGCGCTTCGCTCAGTTGCTTGCCCTGCAGCACGCTTGTCGCGATCAGTTTCAGCCGGGGATTGCTTGAGTTCCGCAATGTTTCCATTGCTGAACGAAAATCCTGACGCTGTTCTACGCCCTTCACTTTGCGCAGCGTGTCCAGCGCGGCCGCACTCACATTGGCGTCGGAGTTCAACAGGCTGGCCAGCACGGTATCCAGAACGATGGGGTAATCGAGAGGTTCCTTGATCTTGAGTTCGCCCGCTCGCCGGTTGAGATAGTCCTGATCCTGCGAAACCGCTCCGCCTGAGATGCCGAAGCGCTTCTTCAGAAACTGAGGGTTTTCCGCCAACTCAAATAGAACGCTCAATCCAGGATTATCGAGTTTACTGAATTGGGTCTTTACCAGCGCTGCGGTTTGAGGATCATTCAGGAAATGTTCAAGCGAAATCTGTATCGAAGCTCTCTGGATGGCTGGATTATAGGAGCGGAGACCGGCCAGCACCTGCTGCTGAAGTTCCGGGTCGCGCATCAGCGCATTGAAGGAAGATGCGGCATCGAGAACCTGGGCATAATTCGCGGGCCGCGGTTTTCGCTCAAGCATCGCCCGCAGCGCGTCCTGGACGTCCGTCTGGTTTTCCCAGGCGGAGTTGGCAGAGATCCCCGCCAGCAGGGGAAGTACCACCGCCTGGCTATCGGAGTTCCCCTGCTTCAGAATGTCGATCACCTTGCCGACCAAAAGCGGATCTGGCGCTCCTGGGGCTTCAATCTGCAGGACCCCGCGCTGGCCCTGTTCATAGACATAGCGGACCGTCTGTCGCACCTCGGCGCTGGAGTCCTCTGACAAGTTAAGCACGGCCAGCGTGAATCGAGGATCTCCGGCTTCACTCAACGTACTGCCGGCTTTCAGCACATTCATCTTCATGGAATCGTCCGCGCCTTTTAAACACGCCAGCAGCGCGTCTTCCAACTCAGGTCCAGAGCTTTTGAAGAAGTGAATCAGATCGCTGTCGTTGCCGATGCGCGTCTGGAAAAAACTATTGTGTACGTCGTACTTGAAATCGACCGCCTCGCGATACGGCGTGTATTCGTAGCCCGGCCGATGCAGGTCGGGCACCCCGGCCACATACTTGGTAAGAACCGCCGGCAGTCCGATTGACACCGTGTCCGATTTAAGCTCCGGCAATGCATAGTGGCGGATATGGAAGTCCCACAGAGCCGTGAGAATCCCCGCGCGGCCCAGCGGCGTCGCTTCCCTCAGGACCTTTGCCAGCACCTGCGCCTGGTCGCGCACAACTGCCTCATAGCCGGCGTTGATGCGGTCCTTGTCTTCATCCTGGGAACTTGCCCTCACCCAGGCCGAAAGGTATCCCGTGTTCTCGTCAAGCAGGTCGTAAACGCTCTCCTGCAACCCGCGGCGGACCATGGGGTCCGTCTCGGTATTGAGGCGCACGGCCAGGGCTTCCAAAGTGCTGCGCCGGACTTCGGGCTTGTCCACCTGCCAGTAGTACCACCTCCACAGTCCCGCGGCCGCCTCGAACCGAACATAGGGAACCGGGTCGTTCAGCGTGCGCTCCAATGCGGCCAGCAGATTCACATCGCCGGTCAGATCGCGGAAGTGCTGATTGAAGACTCGGGCCGCGCCCCATCGCGTCCGCGCATTCGCCGAAGCCAGCGCATCGGCCAGCAACTTGCGACCCTCAGGCGCCGCGTCCTGCCGTCGCGACAATACCATGCGAATCGCATAGGCCGAGGACACCTGTACCATCTTCGCGGGATCGCCAAGGCCCTTGATCAAGACCGGAATCGCTCCTGGATCGGCCATGTGACCCAACGCGCGGGCCGCGGCTTCGCGGGCCAGGGGTTGATCACTCTCAGCCAGCACACCCCGGATCTGGCGCAGCACTGGCTCCGGAGCGAGATCCCAGTATTGATCGAGTTGTTGCAAAAGCCGGGGCAGATCGTCCTTTGCGAGAACCGTTGCAGGCGCGGGATAGGCGGCGTCCCAATTCTTTGCCTTCGTCTTGCCGGGATAGAGAGTCGATAATGCCATGACGGCAAACTGCGTTGCTCGAAAGGGTGTATTGAAGCCCTGGTAAACGGGATCGCCCTCCCAGCTTCCCTCCGGCCGCTGCGCAGCAAGCATGGCTTTCACCGCCCGCGCCAGGTGCTCATCGCTCTCCGGTCGCCGCCCTGCTTCAGCCAGCGCAAGCACCGCGTTGTAGGAGATAAAGTCCGCCGGCTTGGCGGTCTTGTCAAATGGATACGGCCATCCTCCTTCGGGCGTCTCATACTGGTAGAGCTTGTCGATGAGTGCATCGATTTGTGGAGCGTATTGCTGTCGGTCGACTTCGGAAAGAAGCATGATCTTCCAGTTGAGATCGATCATGTTCTTCGGTTCGTAAGCCAGCGCCAATTTCTGAACATGGTCGCGCTCGCTCTGCCAATCCGTTGCATGCGATTCACCGTAAGCCAAGTTAAAGGTCTGCCAGCTTTGCAGGGCGATCTCGAACGGGCTCACATCCGGCTCGCAGCCATCGGACTCATCCCCGGGCAAAACAGTCACCCCTTTATAGTGAATCTTCAGGAACTTGGCATAGGGCACGTCGAAGTCTTTTCGCGGAGGATCGTGCGTGACGTTCTGCTCGAACGCATGCGCAATCAGTGGAAGACGGCTGGCCTCGGTGCGGGCCGTATAAATGATGCGCACCCAATTCGCGCCGGGCTCTCCATACAAGGGTCGGGCGTTGTTGTAAATTCGATCGGTAATGAACTCCAGCCCCGCGCGTTGCGTCGGGGCGTAGCCATTCTCGACTGCTTTCAGATATCCACGCGTGGTGAATTGCGACGGATGGCATGCAATACACAGTTGAGTTTCAGAGTGCTGCATCACCGTGCGCAGGGCGACCGCACCGCGGCGCGGGGTGTTGGAGAGCCAGGTGTCGCCCATGTTAATCAGGAAATCCATGCCCGAGCGCACCGCTTCATGCGGGTCGGTATTCGGCGGGACGCTGTACTCGTAGGTGCGTAGCTGATAGGCGGGGTGATCGGCGGCCACGCGCACATAGTATTCCTCGCCGGGCTGAAGAATGCGGGTGCGGAATTTGTACAGCCCGGGATAATTCTGGGTGGCTTCAACCTGATAGGAAAATTCGCCCGTCGTGTACGGGACCATGTCCGCTTGTCCGGCTTCATTCTTGCCCGCCTTGAAGATGTCCACGTCCAGCGGCACATCCCGGTCCGTCACATTCAGTACAAAATAGACAAGACGGGGCTGCTTCTCACGGAATGTAAACCGGAACCACTGGAACCCCTTGAGCATGGCCGCATATCCGTCTTCGCTCTTTGATGGGGCATAAGGCCTTTCGTCGTCGCTGCCGAAGATGGTCTGACCGAGCTCAAAGCTCTGTGCCTGCTGCCAGGAACCGTTGGGAGCAGCGGCAATGACACCCCGCGTGAGATCGGGCAACCCGCCCGCAGCGGCCGGTGTCCGTTGCAAAATCTTGCTCAGGCTGGCGCTGATCTCCGGAACTCCCGTGTTCATTGCGGACGAGAGACTGACCGTGATCGGACCCGCTGTCCGCGGCCGCAGAGTCAGGTAGAAGTCCAGGTCGGCGGGGTGAAGCCATTTCGATTCCACCTCGCCCTGCGCGTCATTCACCGTAACATGGACCGAGTCGCTCCCTTGCAACTTGGCTGGATCCTTGACTCCAAGAGTCAATGCGTAAAGCGAACCTGCCCGCGCCGAACCCAGTTGAATGCTTCGCGCCGGCGAAGCGCCGGACTGGCTGGCCTGGACGGAACGGCCGGCGTGACTCGTCGTCACAACCAGCCATGCCGCGAAAGGAAGCAGAATCATCATCCAAAGGGCGACGCGTCTTGCACTGGGCGTAAACCGCATGACTTAACCTCACCGATTCAGTTTCGTCAACCATCTCAAAGGAGCCCGGAGAATGCAGAATAGAACTATAGGGAGAACGGGCCACAATGCACAAGAGCCATTTACCGGCAACTCGAAGCCCAGCTGTAAACGTGGAGTTGCTTTGTCAGATTTCTTATCTTTTGAATCGATCGATTAAACGATCGCAGGCCCGCACGGTGATAGCCATCATCGTAAGCGTGGGATTTTGGCACCCGGATGAGACGAAGCATGCTCCATCCATGGCAAATACGTTGTTTACATCGTGCAACTGGCAGAATGAGTCGGTCACCGAAGTCTTCGGATCGTTGCCCATCCGGGCGGTGCCCAGCTCGTGGATCGCCATTCCTGGTTCGCTCACCATGGACCGAAGCTCGATGTTCTTTGCCCCGGCGGCTTCCAGCATCTCAGCGCCAGACTCGGCCGCATCTTCATGCATCGCGCGTTCATTTTCCCCATGCGTCATGGAGATGTGAAGCGCGGGAATGCCCCAGGCATCCTTCAGTTTCGGATCGATCGAGACAAAATTGTCGTTGCGGGCAAGCGACTCCCCGAATGCTCCGACTGAAATCCGATAGATCCCCGTCTTTACTGCCTTCTTGTAGGCCGCTCCGAATCCGCCTGCCTCCTGATTGAAGACAGCTCCAGCCGACCCCTGGAAACCATAGCCGCGTATGAAGTTCGAATGCCGCGGTCCTTGCCTGGTGTTGCGGTAGCGGACGATGTAGATGCCGTTGGCACGATGCGGGCCGCTCAATGGATCGGGGGCGTCGGTGAACTGTGGCAGCTCCCCGGATGCGCCCGAGCCCACCGAGTGGTCCATCAAACCGCGCCCCAGTAATCCGCTCGAGTTACCCAGGCCGGCCTTGTGGCGGCCCGTGGCGGAGTTCAGCAGGATGCGGGTAGACTCAAGAGCCTGCGCGCATAGAATGACTGTCTTCGCTCGGATCGTCTTCGTCTCCCGCGTATTGCCATCGATGTACGTCACGCCAGTTGCCCGGTTCGACAACGGGTCAGTCTCCACATGCGCCACGATGGAATTTGTCAACAGTCTGCACTTGCCTGTATCCAGGGCGTCTTTCAAGGTCGTGAAGGGGCTGCTGAAGTACGAGTACGAGATGCAGCCTCGCTCGCAAGCGCCGCAATTATGACAGGCCGCGCGGCCGTGATGCACTTGCGTAATGATAGCCGAGCGGCCAATGGTCACGGTGCGTCCGAAACTCTTGGCCATGGCGTTGCGGAAGTGCACCTCGCCGCAGGTCATCTTCATGGCAGGCAGAAAACGTCCGTCGGGCAGGACATCGTTTCCCTCCGCTGAACCGCTGATACCGACGTAATCCTCGACAATATCGTAGAATGGAGCCAGATCGGCGTAGGAGATGGGCCAATCCTGACCGTACCCGTCGTGGCTCGCCGCTTTGAAGTCAAGATCGCTCAGCCGATAGCTTTGCCTTCCCCAGCAAAGCGTTCTTCCACCTACAATCCGCAGCCGTTGCCAGGTGAAGGGCTTGCCGGCCGGTGTGCTGTAGGGGTTTTGCGTATCGTCGACGAACCAGTCGTAATTGTACTCAGTGCAGGCGTAGCACTGCGTCTGGATCGGACGGGTTTTGCGCCAGTCGCCGGCTTCGGCCATATCGCGGTATTTCAGTTGAAAGGCGGGCTTATGCTCAGTGAACTCCTTGGGAGAGACATTCCGCCCAGCCTCAAGCACAACAACTTCGAGCCCGGCTTCAGTGAGCCGCTTGGCTGCCCAACCCCCCGTTGCACCCGAGCCCACCACGATTGCGTCATAGCTGCGTGTCAGCGGATCGTCTTCAAATCTCACCCGGCTTGCCCCCCTGTTTGTCGTCCTGATGTTCTTCAGGCTGATGGTCGCATCCACGAAGCGCGCCGCGCGCCGGCCACCCATCCCAGCCCTGTTCTTTGAAGCCCGCGGGAGAACTGTAATAAGCGGCGGCGATCCACCGTTTGAGTCTGCTGAAGTGCTCAAATCCGGGAAAGCCGGCCTCGGATTGCCGCCACATGATGTGCGTATGGGGCCAGGCAACAAGATTCATGAAGTCCTGCCTCTCCTCATCGGAAAGATCGGCAAACGCCATTTTGTAGCGAGCCATTGAGCCGGTGTCGAACCAGGCAAGCGATCCGACGAACTCCTGCTGGGTGTTGGCCGGTAAGACCGACAAAACCAGGTCCAGGAATCGATTCACAAACGCGTCTTTCGCTCCCGGCGTATCCGTGACGGGGATAATCGTCTCGCTCAGGACAATCAGCGTCTCATTTTGATGCGCACTCAGGAAGACCGGCTTCCAGTTCGGTCGCGCCAGCTCACGCGAGGCATCGTCCCCCGAAGCAAAAACCAGCGCCTCGACCGGAACGCTCACAGTGGCAGCCGCACCGAAAGTCAATAACGAATTGCGAAGCAGCTCGCGACGATTCATAGGCTGACAGCAATACTAACGTCGTTCAGGGAAAGATGACTACCCCGGCAAACAAATCTTTGTGCCCTCAGCGGGGAACTGCCGGCGTTGCTATGGCCTTGCGATTTGAATCGCCGCCAACCCGTCCGGATCGGTTGGCAACTCTTTCTTGCCGGGCTCAAACTTGTTCATTTGCAGGATATAGGCTAGTGCTCGCGCCGTCTCATCGGGCGTCAGCGACCCCGGGCTGGCAGCCGGCATCGTGGTATTCGTCTTCATGAAGAGGTCGGCCATCGTCTGATCTTTCCACTTGTTCAGGAAAACATCTCCGATCAGAGGCGCATTCTTTCCTTTGCCCTCAAGTGTGTCCTGGTGGCAACTGGCGCACTGCTTCTGATAAATGACTTTGCCTTGCTCGGCCTGCTCGGCGGTGTATACCCCATCCCGAGTCGAGGTCGCTGCCTCCGCAAGCACGATCTGCCGAAGCAATCCACCTCCGAGCAAGAGCAACAATAAGATTCCGGGCCAGCCTGCCCCGCGTTCTTTCAATCGCACCCTATGCTCCTTGAGTCAAATTTTATGCGCCCAGCGTGAAGGCGCTCGGGCGTGACTTCCTCTGAATAGCTGATCATGATTCTCCAAATCTTCGCAAGTTGTCGATCTGCGTCATTCAGCTTTGATCTTGAAGTGAAACAGGTTCCCGGGGTTCGTATCCTTGCCGCTCGCATCCTTCCCGAAGATGAAAGCTGTGACAAAGAGATCGTAGGCCCCGTGGCCGTCTTCTATGAGTGCCAGCGGTGTGCGCGCGGCGATGGTCGGGTCGGTGAACAGTTGCAGGCGGGCTCCAGACGACCAATGCACTCCATCCTGAGATTCGGAGTACCCAATCGATTTAGACGCATCCACGTCTACATCGTAAATGGCCAGAAAGTTCGATCCGACGCGGGAAACCACCGGGTTCTCAATGAAGTGCGTTTCAATCGGAGAAGGGTTCAGCGAGGAGCAGCGGTGCCACGGACCATCGAGTGAGGGGCCTGCAGCAAGCCCCACGCGCTATGAGCCGATCGGTATCACTTCCGTGTGCGCCGTGCCATAAAAGCCGAACCATCGATCCAGCGCGTGGTAAGGGAAAAAGGAATCGGTTCCTTGCAGCCCCTCCCACGCATCGGGATTCTTTTCCGGGCTCAGGATCACGCCGGCATCCCTATAAGGCCCGGCAAAACCGTGCCTGCCTTTTACCTGAGAGACTGCACGCACAATCTCGCCGTCATAGTTCGCATACCAGGCCGTCGGCGTGTTCGGCTTGGAGCGGTAGGCTACGTAGAAAAGATCCCAGACATCATTCGCTTCGTCGAAAACCGGCATCGCTGCCCACAAAGCGGCGCGCCGATCTCGGCCGGTAAAGTCTCCCGACGATGCGAAAAGAGTCCCGGTCCGCCTCCAGTGGTCTCCGTCCGGGCTCGCCCAGAGCGCCAACCGGGTGGCAAATCCTCTTGTCATCTCGGTGATGAATGCATGAAACACGCCATCCACCTTGATGACCGTGCCCCCCTCAAACCCGCCGTTTACGCCTTCGGCCCCGGCCGATTTCGGGCCGAGCACCGGTGTCTGGGACGGTGAAATGTTCTTCAATTTGATTTTCACCTGAGGCGTAACATCGCCAGGTATCGGCAAAGCACCGCAACTTTCAGCCGCAACACCGCCGGACAACATCATCGAGACAAGGGCAACAGCGCTTATAAGAATCGCTTTCATGCGTTCCTTTCATACTTTCCTTGAAACCGTCGTCCATCTGAATCCGGCGTAACATCGGCAGCCTAAAATTGCGCAGTCTTTGCAAACGTGAACCATGCTACGTTGAAAAGATGGCCTTGAGCGTCGCCGCCGCGACCGTGCGCGAGCAGAAAGACGGTGTGTACTCCGCTGACTGGTTTTGCCATGGCGGTGAGCAAGGCATAGTTCGCAGCGCCGCCCGTGGGCGCTACCGGGATGGATCCGATGATTTCGCCGGCCTGATTGTCGATTCGAAATTCCAGAGTGGCGCCTTGCAACTGGCTGCTTTCGGCGCTGATAAAGGCTTCGATCCCGTGCGCGCCATCGCCGAAATCCACCCGGTCAAACCGCAGATAGCCGCCGTCTTTCATCTTGAAGTGATATCCTCCACGATCGCGCGGTTCAGGATCGGCATTCATGCGCGCATTGAACTCCTGCGCCTCGCGTTTGGCGGCGAATGCGTCCAGGGTAAGTTCCGTGATGCCGGGAGTACCCGCTCCCGGATCGTTATCCGGCATTAGAGTTTCGATGGTCCCATCAGGGCGAAAATTCATCTCGGTCACCGCCACCTGGCGATGGGCAAAGTCATACCGCGTGTGATAAGCGAGATACCACTTGCCTTTGTAGGTGCATATTCCCTGATGATTGTTGTCCACTTCTCCGGCACTGGGAAGCATAAGAGTTTTCAAATTCTGATCGAAGGGGCCAAAGATGCTTTTCGATGTGGCGTAACGGATGTAGAAGCCGTTTGCGGTCTTGCCGGAGCAACTTTTGGGCGCGCTGAAGTGAGTGGCAATGTAGGTCAGGTACCAGGTTCCATCGTGCTCGAAAGGGATGGGGCTCTCCAGCCATTCGCGCTCCCCGCAGCTATCCTTCAGAGGAATGGCGATCTCATGCACCGCGCCCGCCAGATGGACCATGTCGGGCGAGAGGCGGGCCATGCGAACGGCAGTCGGAGCCCTGTCGTCGTGTCCCCACACCAGGTAGGCATCGCCCTTCTCGTCGTGGATTACGGTCGGGCTTAGGCCGGCGATCTCCGCGCCGTCGAGAGTCGTCATGGCATGGCCGAGCACGTCTTTGTACGGGCCTTCAATCTTGTCTGCGGCCAGCGCGGCGAGGCGAAAGCTGCCCGTGTCTTTCTCTGCATCCGGAGTCACGCGCACCGGAACATAAGCGTAAAACCTGCCGTTTGCGGCTATGCCCGCATCTCCGTCCCATAGAGCCGTCCCGGCATGCCATGCCAGATCGTGCGTGCTCAGGATGGAGCCATGATCGATCCAATGGTCGAAGTCGATGGTGCTGTATGCGTGGTAGTCGTACATTCCCGCCCAATAGTTGTTGTCTGTTTCAAACTCCACCGTGAAGGGGTCGTGCGTGGTGAAGAGATAGAAGCGGCCGTTCAACTCTCTGCACGTAGGGTCGGAGTTGAATTGATAGCCAGGTGAGATCAGCTTTTGGCCGGGAGCATTCTGTGCGCAGAAATGCGCGGCCACGAACGAAAGTACGAAACAACCGAGTTTGAGGCGCATTCTGTGGATTCTCCTCCGCGTCCAAAGAAGCAAAAGTGCCTTTTCGACCTCTTCGCGGTGCGGTGTTATTCGATACTCATCGTGCCGAGCATTTCGTTAGGTCAATTCCACAACAGATTGACCCGGCTTTATATCATGCAGGACGCCATTGATGCGTATCGTCGTAGGATTGCTCATGTTCTTCGGTAGATGCACGTAGATATGCGCGGCTCGGCTCTGCGCGGGTCGGTTATCTATCGTATACTCAAAACCAAGCGGCTCATTGCCGCTCCCTGAGGAGCGAAAACCAATCGTTCCAAATCGCGTTGGAGCTCCATCAACCCTCATCCCGCTTTGCCACCACCCATCCTTGGCTCCCCGGCAGAGGTGCAGATTCCCGTTGTCCTCCATCACCAAAGAGTTACGCAGCAGATGGATAAATTGTGCGGAGGCCCATCCGTGGGGCATGTCGCCTGCTCCCACGCGAGTCGCCAGCGATATGGTCTCAATCCACGCATTAGTCGGCGACGCGTGCGCCACATACCCGTCAAACAGCTTATGAAAATTGACGATATCGTCGCGCAGCAGGTAGCACATGGCCCAATCGACCGTCATATAGGTCCAAAGAATGCTGTGAAAGAAGCCGGCATAGGTGTACTCGTCCTCGCGTGAAAATTCGCGGATCAGATCGAGCGTACTCGTGATCATTGGATCATCTGCGTCAAGAAATCTCGTCGGATAGAGTGCAGCGATCGAGCCCCATACGTCGCACCGCGGCAATCCCTCGAATGGGGTTGCGGGGATATATTTCCCGTCTCCGACAGTCGCGTAAGCCTGTTTGACAGCAGTCAGGAGATTGGTGACAAGCTCGTCGCAGGCTTGCTTCATCCAAAGCGCGTCGGACTCCTCATTCAAGGTTGTTGCTGCTTGAATCGCCATGCGCAAGCCGAAGACAGCCCAATAATCCAGGTAGAAATAATATCCCAACCCCTCTGCAATGGATTCTCCTTCACCGATTGGAAGAAGGCCATAGTAGCGAGTTCTGGATCCCTGCTCCATGGTGAACATTGTTTGAGTTGTTGACATCTGGATCCAGCGGGCTCCCTTTCGTATGTTTGCGTAAACCGTGCGCAGCCACGCTCTGTCTCCGGTAAGTTGAAAATGGTGGACGAGCGCCCACAGCGCCTCTCCCTGGCTGTCGAATTCATCGATCGGAGCTTCCCATGCGCCGCTCATGCGTTGCTCGTACGGCCCCAGCTCTGTAGGCAGATTCGCGCGCCAAAACATCCGAAGTGACTTTTCCGCTTCACTCAACTGACCTGCGACATCCAAAGCCGTGGTCATGTACGAACCGTCTCGATACCAGAATGCATCGTAGATACCGGCGCCCGGCTTCACGACGTAGAAGTCTTCTCCCGAACCATTTGTGTACCTTGTTCTCAGCAGCATCAGATTCACGATGGATGAGCGATACAGGTTGTCCAGTTGCGAGTCGCCCGTAGTAATTCGTGCGCCCCTCTCAAGGAGCACTTCCCATCGTTGCTTCGCGGCCGCCGGACCGTCATTGCCCCTGGGCATCATTGCATCCGACGGCCCGTCCGCCTCCATGCTGTAGGGCAAACAGACCTTCCATCGTGGGATGTCTATCGATGTCGAAGGAGCCAAATTGAGAGTTACCGAACACGCGCTCTCTTCCGGATCCTCTTGCCCGCACCGCACGTAATACAGAGCCTCTTCATTGATGAGCCCTGTCTTGACCTTCTCGAGATCGATAGCGTGATCGAATATCCATACTCCGTTCAGGATTGATGGCCGAAAACATAAAGTGGCCGACGGGTCCGTCTCCGACTTTACATGCAGATAGCTTGCCGCTGCATCAACCGCGAATTGATGCAAATACGGCACCCCTGCGGTAAGATCAGCCATATCGACTAAGACCGATCCACCGCCCACGGTCCATTTCAGAAGTGTCTCACCGGGCATTGGAGGATCGTTGGTTAATTCCCCCGATGTCGGAGCAGGAGGGATGATACCGAGAACAACATGGTACTGTCGGCCTTGCGTCACCGGAAATCTGTATTCAATCGGCCGGAATAGGAATGAAGCGATTCCGGACGCGAACGCTCGATCCAATGACTTGAGATCTCCTGGCGGCTGCGTCAACGTCATCGTGTGGCGAGGCCGGGTGAGCAAGTTATATTTCGCCTGCGAGATCGCGCCAACACTGGCCGAGGAAAACGTGGCAAGGACCTGCCCTTCGGATAGGACCGCGTTGTCGGTTACGGACACGGTTGCAGAGTAGGGAAAAACTAACTTCGCCTCTAATGGTTCACTGCCGCTGAGGCCTTCTATGTAATCAGCCTCTAGCCCGTTGGCGTTAGAGGCATAGACTATCCACTTGCTGACGTCGTTGCCGAAGCTCATTTCTGTGGTGATGATGGGGAGATAACCATCCGCGAGCGATTGCGAATAAGTTGCATGCTCGCCCAATCTCGGGTTATGGGGACCTTCGATTGAAACTTTGGAATGTCGTGAATCCAGGCTTCCCTGACAATCAACAATCCCGGCAAGCTGATCGCCCAGGCCAATGGCCGCTTGGTAGTTCGTGTTGTAGAGCGGCGGCGCTGTGGAAGTCGGCTGCCGTGATGCGATCGGACTCTTGGGCAGACGGATATACGCATGCGAGTCTTCCCTCATCGAGGTGTGTGCGATCAGCGGGCGCATCGAAATGTATCCGAGAGCCGTCGCGGATTCCGCCAGGAACTTTCTGCGGTCGAGTTTGCGCATTTAATCCTTTGCACCGAGTAAATGCCGCCAAGGCAATCTCTCAAGGATAGGCAGCTTCATGATGTCGCCTGATTTTCTGATGCGTGATTCAATCACTTACCGCCCCGCATGCATTGATGAATACGATTGGCTCCGCTTCCACGAGAGAAGCTCACAACCTAACGGATCTCCATCAGAACCGCTGCGCTCGCTGGCCCGAGGTTCAGCGTTGCATCAGCGTCGGCGGTCTCCGGCGACTCGGGGCGAACCACTGAGATTTTCTTCCTGTCCGGCAAGTCGACTGTGAGACTTACGGTTTCGGTCAGGCCTTCGTTTGCAACCACAACCGCGCGTCTTCCTGACGAACGTTCCACAAATACCGAATAGGGCGAATGTGGCTTTCCAAGGTGCGAAACTCGAGCGCCGACAGTATCGAGATACTCCGCATCCCACAAAAGACTGCGGTAGCGCCTTCGCAGATTATCGATCGCCTTTCCGTACTCGATTGTTGCTGGAATCTCGCTGAGTCGCCCCTTGAAGTTTCTCGGTTCGTAGCTGATGTTGTAGCGGTGCAGCAGAGCCCGGTTCAGCATTGTGCGGTCATTGGTTCCGGTTGCTGCGATCATGATGGGTTGATGCGAATCGATATAGCGCAAAACCGGGATATGCCCAGCAGAGATTCGGGTGTAATAGACGCGATAACCGGTCAGTTCCTGATCGTAGGGAGCTTCACCCGCGAACACAAAGTTGGCTGGATCGACCAGCGATCGGAATCGATTGACCAGATCGACGTCCGCCGAGTAGATATACGCCGGTACCGGATGGCCGTGGTCCGGAGAGAAGCAATAACTGTAGAGCCCGCCGTGATGTATCACCTCGTCGAAAAGAATGCCGCCGGCTCCCAGCTCCACACTCTTCTTAAACTCGTGCACGCAGATATCCTGCCATTCCTTGCACGCGGTGCACATGACGGCCAGACGCCTTGCATTGATGCTCGCCAACTGTACCGGCGTGTCATACAGGTCGCCGCCGCCGAGCCCGTAAGGCATCCCAAAGGGATCCATGGCCGCGTAGCGATGAAGCTCTTTCGTCCACCAATCCGTGGAGATATCGGTGTAGACATATTTGTTGAACAAGACAATCTCAACACCCAGGTCCCGGCACTGCTTGATCGCCTCGGCCAGGTCGTCTTTTGTCCCAAGGCGAGGGTCCGTGTCGTGGTTCGGATAGCTGCGGTCCTGCCCGCCGATGTTCCACCCCGTAAGCTGGATCGCCTTGACCCCTGCCGCCGCACAATCTTTCCCGTACTCGACCAGATCGCGATAAGGAAACAGCAACCGGTCTTCCGAGGAGTTGATCTGTACCTGTTGCCATGAAACCACGTCATCGGCCCAGGCTGGGGAGACAGGTGGTAGAAACCATGTTGCGCGCCACTTCTTGTAGATATCCACGCCCGCATGCCAGTCTCCGGAATATGGAGCGAGCACGATGGCCTGCCCGTTCTTTCTGCTCTTCGGGGCCAGGAAGAAGAACTGAATCACCTGCAGCGAAACTCTCTCCATTTCCTGCCCTGCAGCTGGATTCAACGACGTTGTCAGAAATGAATCGGTATAGGCGGGATGAAGCTCAAACTGAAACATTGCTTTGTCTTTGAGTTTGACCTGGTGGGTTGCGACGTATAACCCTTCCGACTCACCGGCCGCTAGGATAAAGTTCCATGGCACCCAGTTGTTGGCAATCGTTGCCGGAAAGTCCTCTCCCCAGTAACCGATATCGTTCTTGAAATCCGGCAGCAGCGGGGAAACAGTTAACCCCCCGCTGTAGTCGCGCGGCTGCTGTTGCTGCAGTGTGGCGCTGCCGGGAGGCAACGACATATCCGACAGGATGGGGAAGCTCAACGAATCCACGGGGTATGGAGACAGGTTATCGATCTCCGATTCCGTCTCGAATCCCGACTTCGTAAGCCGCACTCTGCATGTGAGGCCGATATCGAGAATCCCCGCGTGTGGACTGTTCAAACCCTTCCAAACAAACTCTGCCGTCGTCCCATCGGGCGACACAGTCACGTGATCGAGCTTGTTTCCGCCTCCGCTCACAAAGTGATTGCTGCGATCTGGAAGGGGAACATGCAGCCTGAACGCTTCAGAATTCAACCCTCCCTGGATCTTCCACTTGGTAACTTTATTCTGAAGCTCGCACAGGGCTCCCGATCCGCGATCGAAACGGAGGAGAAGATTGTCGTTCTCCAGGGTCACATATTCTTCGCTGGACGTCTGTGCGACACTCGCACGGGGCGCCAGGTGAATTGCGCCCAGCGAAGCAATGCCGCAAACAAACGAACGACGGGAGATCGTCATCTCGGTTCCTCTCTTCTCGATCGGGTCAGTCCTCGCGGGTGTTGATGCGATCCTCTCAAAGGTATCCACCAAATTGTCAAGTGCAATGCTTCGCCTCAGGTTCATCTTGCGGATGCTGAACAGGCGGCCCGGATCATCCCTCGGCAAGGGACATTCCTCACTGTCAAGCCTATGCTGCCTTAGTTAGCAGAGAGGTCAACCAGAACCAGTGACCAAGACAATCTGTCGATAGGAAGAATGTTTTGAGCTGGGGTTGACAGCGGCGATGGGCTGGCCTAAACTTGCACCCTGACTCGCTCCCTATTGAAATAAATTCAAAAACGAATGTACCACGCTATCGGTACTCGTGTCGGGGGAATGTGATTTTCGCGCGATGCCGGGATCGAGTGCTGAAGGCGATCGACGACAATGCGGGGGCTTCGCACCCAAGGAGAAATTCATGAAATCCGTGATGTTGTGTCTGGTTGTTGCCTGCTCTACAGCCGCATTTGCACAGAAGATCCCGCCTGTCGCGTGCCACGTCGAGGACTATCCGGTCAAGTCGGTGATGGCATGGCAGTTTCCAACCCAGCTCGACAAAGTTCAGGTCGTGGTGGTGCGCGATCCGGCAGGCGAGCAGGAAGCGCGCTTTGACCTGACTCATGGCGCCTCGCTTATCTCTCTTAGGTACAGAGGCAAGGAAGTTCTCTTTGGCGAGTCTGCCAGCGCAGCACTTCTCATGTTCTCGCCGCGGCTGGGCGGGGAAGAAGATCTGAAAGGCTTGCCCACGTTCTGGTCCTCTTTCGTTCCCGATCAGGGCGATTCCAGCATGGGAATCTACCCGACCACCACCGGCGTAGCGTGTGAGACGGAAACCACTTTCCGCGCCTTTACCATGCTGGAAGACCGCGGCGTGGATGGCTCTTTTCAGGCCCATCCCCTGCTCGGCGTCTGGGCCGGCAAGATCAGCACCAATTATCCTCCCGGCTACGCCACTGCCTACTCCCTTGAGACCAACGCCAGCTGGGCTCCCAATCCAGGTGCGGGACCGAAGTACTTTCTCAAACTCGATTCAAGCGTTATCAACACGCGCGGCGGCGATTCCGGCCCGCTGCAATGGTATATGACGGTAACCGGCCCCTGGGAGGATGAACACCTCGCAAGCTATCCCGAGAAATGCACGAAGAAGACGCCGTGCACCAGCGCCGAGTCGAACGCCACCGCGATCGGACGTTACAGGGACGAGCAAATGGCAGAGGGCGTCGCCGTTGTGGTGCCGAATGGGATGTGGCGCAGCGACAGCGTTTACGCGCAGGACAATGCTGAGTTTCTGGCCATGTACGGAGGTGATTCGGCCAGTTGGAATCCGCCCCGCAGGACTGTCGGTGTCGCCATTCAGCATGCCCTCAAGGGCATTCAACCCAATCGCTTCAGCTGGTACATCTGCGCGGGTTCCTGGCAAGGAGCCAAGCAGTTTGCGGAGTCGCAGCCCACCCCTGACAAGACGGTTCTGCCCACCCCGCCGCCGGTCCCGGCCGGCAAGCCCGAGGCCAAGGCAATAGCGGCCGCGTGCCAGACCACCGAGTTTCAGCCCGAGCCCGGCCAGGTGGATCAGGCCATTGTGCTGGAAGATCCGGCTGGCGAACAGAGGGTCATATTCGACACCACCGAAGGCGGAGCGATTGTCTCCTGGAAGTACCACGGCGTCGAGCATACATGGGGTTACAACGGCGGCGGAATGATGCAGATGGCCTTCCACACCGATACGAAATTGGTTCCCTGGCCGGAAGACTACAACCCCACCCAGGCCGGCGACGGAACGGCGATGTCGCCCGTGACTGGAATTGCATGTGACGGCACCCGCAGCGTCGACCTCCTGGTCACTCCGCTGGATTTCAATCACAATTACGCCTTTTACAACCATCCGCTGCTCGCCGTTTGGGACGGCCGGATCAATACTTTCATGCCGCTGAGTTACTCCTCGCCCTACACGCTGGAGGAACGTGCATCGTGGGTTGAGAACCCCGGAGGCTCACCGAAGTACTACCTAAGGATGAAGGAACATTACGTCCATCTGGCCGATGAAAAGGTGGGTCCCATCGCCTATGACTTTGCTTCTTACAACCCCTGGGAGTTCTCCACGCGCGCCATCAGCCCTGAGAATTGCCCGTGCGATTCCAATAAACTCAATTACCTGGTGGGAGGCTGGTATCAGGATGACCGGCGCCTCGAAGGCTTCGCCGTAGCCATGCCAAGCAGCAACTTTCCCAACAATAAATTCCATGGCGACTTCAACACGGATTACATGTGGCGAAACCACAACTTCCACCTTGGATCCATGGAAAGTCTCGACGGCATTCAAGCCAAGGACTTTGTGTGGTATGGAATGCCGGGCTCCTGGGACAGTGCGCTCAAGTTTGCCCAGTCTCTTCAATAGCTGTGTCGTCCATTGCGATTGTCGGGCGAAACTCCGACGTCTTGAATGTCCGCGTCTTTGATTCAGGGAGGGTTTTCACGTGTTCTATAAAGTCGGTTTTAGATCAATCCTCGCAGCGCTGACTCTGATTATGGTCTTGCTCATGCTCTCGATGAGGGTCGCTTCGGCTCAAACTGCCACCCGCACAGCGCAGACGGGGTCGCTTGAAGCAGACAGCGTTTCCGATTCGCTGATCGGCATCCAGTATGAGCAGTGGTTTTATGGCCCGGAGTCGTGGCAAACGGCCGAGGCGATACCGCTGTTGGGCAAGTACACAACCGATGAGGCGACAGTCGGCAAGCATTATGCGCAATTCCAGGACCTCGGCATTGACTGGCTGTTGATCGACTGGAGCAACATGTTGTGGAGCAAACCCATGTGGGAAGAGCACACGGGAGACACGCAACGCCTCGAAGAAAAAACCGCGGTTCTGTTTAAGACGGCCTTGGATCTTCACCGCCAGGGAAAATACGCCCCCAAACTTGTTTTCATGCTCGGGCTGCAGAATGGGCCACCGGTTCCGAACGGAGTCGAGCGCATGAATGGTATCCTCGTCTGGCTGAAGGCCAATTACCTCGATCGGCCGGAATACAAAGATCTGTGGCTTTATGACGGTGGCAAACCGTTGCTGACCATCTTGTATTGGCCGCCTGACCCCTGTACTCAGCTGCAAAAGGACCTCGCCGCGACCAAACTAGAGGGCCAGGACTGGACGATTCGTTGGATGGCATCGCAACTGCAGGACAATCACTCGGAGCGCTGCGGATTTTGGTCCTGGATGGATGGGGTCATTCCACAAATACTCACCCGTCGCAACGGCAACGCCGAGGAGATCGTTGTCACACCGTCGTCATTCAAGCTGCCTGACAATGGCGGTTGGGCGGCTCCCTCCGCGATCGCGAGAGATCATGGCGTACCTTATCTTGAAAGTTGGAAAGCTGCCTTCGCGTCCAGACCAAAGTTCATCCAGGTGCACCAGTGGAACGAGTTTGCCGGGCAGGAGAATGGCAAAGGTATACCGGTTAACTACTGGGGACAGGAATCGGCCGCGGCTACACCGGCTAAACCCTCGGAGATGTATGGCGACGAGTACAACGTGCAACTCAGTGACGATATCGAACCTACCGAACTCCAGGGATGTGCGATGCGAGGCTGCGGCGGCTGGGGATATTACTATTACAACCTGACTCGCGCCCTGATCTCTCTCTACCGCGGAACAACGCCCGATATCACGGTGCTTGCGCTATCCGGCCCAACTGCTCCTGTCGACTCGAAGGCAAGCACGCTTAAATTGCACTGGGCCTATGTCGGCAAGGCGCCCAGCAGTTTCTCGATTGTTCTGGACGGGAAAACCGTCGCAACATCGATCCAGGGCTCTTCGTATTCGCTCGATATCTCGCACCTAGAATCGGGAACGCATCGAATCCTGTTGACCGCGGCAGGAGTCCATACGCGGTTTTCGCTCGATGCGACGCGCCCCGCTGTCTTGTCTCCAGAACCGCTTCCGGTTCAATCGGAGGTCAGCTTCGATTACGGCGTTCACGATTCGGCGAAACGATAAAGTCTCCGCTCAGAAAGGGGGACCAGATGATGCGGCGAGCGATACTTCTCGGGCTCATGACAATCATTGCGTCTCCGTGCTGCGCGACAAAGCACGAGGCGATCTCGCAAGTCACGGTTGCGCAACTGGAACAGGCGCTGACCGCGGCCGAGGGGGCGCACAAGTCGGACGATGCGATTGCCCGCCAAATTGGCTCTTCAGAACTCTCGGAGCGGCTCACAGAAGCTACGCTGGAGCGGCTCAGGTCAAATCTGAAGGCGGGAGGCAAGGCGGCGCTGGCCTTGCAATTGCTGGCCGATCGGTCGGCGTTTCTGGATCCACCGGTCAACGAATTGCCAGCCACGCCCGCTCTCGATTTCCTCTCGCAACTAAGATTGCTCCAAGCCGCCCGCATCTACGTGGCGCAAACATTGTCTCATCTCCCCAACTTCCTGGCCACCCGCACCGAAAACCGTTTTGACGACAGCAGTCGGAGGGCCTTCCACAAAGTTGGCACTTCGAGCGTTGAAGTCTCTACGCGCAACGATCGCGAGAATACGGCGACCGATCAAATGGCTTCCTGGGGCGAGTTCGGCGGCATGCTGACCCTGGTCCTGAAAGACGTAGACCATGGCGCGGTAGCCTGGAGCCACTGGGAACAGACCCCGGCTGGCCTGGCGGCGGTCTTCCATTATTCGGTACCCAAATCCGCCTCGCATTTCCAGGTCAACGTCCCTGTTCCGGCGCCTCTCGCGGACCGGGAACCGGCTCAGGACGTTGGCCGCTTTGGGAACTCCGCGGGGGTCAAGCAACCCGGCCGCACCGCTTCTTCGATCGTTCGTGTCGAACCTGGCTATCGCGGCTCACTTTGGCTCAATCCGGCCACCGGTGCCGTCCTTCGCATTACCATGGATGCCAATCCGGACGATGTCGCCCCATACGGGCGAGCATCGATGATGGTGCAGTATGGGCCAGCCAGGATCGGCGACGGGGTTTTCACCTGCCTTGTGCGCAGCCTGAGCCTGCTCGAGTTGTCTACGCGAGCCAAGGCGGAATTTGCATCAGGGCAGAATTGTCTTGTTGGGATCTCTGGACAAGTCCCGGATTGCGACCACGGTGATGTGAGCCCAAGCGACGCGCCGACCAAGTGGTTAAATGAGACCCTCTTCACCGGCTATCACTTGTTTGTTTCGACGATACGGATCCTCACCGATGCAGAGGCGACGCACTAACCCTTCGTGTCCTGTCCGCGTAAGACAACCCGCTTCTCAGTCTGGGCTCTTTAACCGTGGATAGCTGGAGTTTTTCGGCCCGGCTTGCTTTCCAGGTGCCTCGCAGCCACTGCGTCGACTTGGAAGCTTACTTTGTCGGTGGTGTGAGCGGAAGTTGCAGCCAAGCCAGCCCTATGCTGCGCCGCATGTGCGAAACACTGTGGCCTCCCGGCGCGTCGTAGAAGATCGCAAGTCTCTTACCGTAGCGAACCACTGAGGGCAGCCCAATGCAGCGCTTGGACCATTTGCAGTTCTTGCCATCCAGCACAATCGCCTTGTTGGCGGCGTTCCAATGATTGAGCGACTTGGTCCAATACACCCATATCGCATCCGTGTACTCGCCGTCCCGATCGAGCCCGATGTGATCGGTGAATAGAAACCAGGTTCCATTCGATTTCTCAAAATAAAGAGAGCTGTTTTCAACTTGCTCACTTAAGGGAAATATCGGAGCCGCGTCAACCGTCCATGTACCCTCGAGGTCGGAGGTGCGCGCGATACTCAGGGTGCGTTGAATGGAGTCTCCAACTCCCGTGTTGGCAAATTGCGAATTTCTCTTCCCGGGTTCGTCTACCGATGCGCTGAAGAATTGCAAATACTGGTTACCGTCGCGGACAATCTGTCCCGCACTCGCTGTCGCCGAGTAATAAGAGCCAGGCTGCGGCCGGAAGGGAATCACCTGCGGTTCCTTCGTCCACGGACCGGAAGGCGAAGAGGATCGCGCCTTCAAGGTGAGGTAAGGAAACATGGGAATGCGGTCCGGAGGCGGACTAGCGTGCGGCGAACCGATGTAGAACATCTGCCAGGTTCGCCCGTCGAAGTAGGTCGTCCCATAAGAGGCCGTGGCTGAATCGTCCTGCCCGGGCAACCCCAGGTTGAGCACCGGACCTTTCGTTTTCCAGTGAACAAGGTCATGGCTGATGGCTAGCGACGACAGCCAGCCGGTTTCCCCGGCCGCATCGTAATGCATAAAATAGCGGCCCCTGTATTCGAAGACCCACACGTCGCGGGCGCCAAATTTGTCGCAGCTGTTTGGGCCATGTCCATAAGGCAGAACGATGCCCTGATCCCTCGCGTCATATCGAAGGGTCGCCACCGCTCTCGTATCCGGGTAGGCCGATGCTCCGCCAAGGTTCGCGCTTGTGGCAAGGCAAGTCAATGCCGCCAGGATCGATACAAGGGGCAGGGAACTGGCATGATTCATAATTCGATTCCTTTCTGCTCGCCGATGAACTGGCAATGTCGATGATGCGGCGGCACCAAAGGCGATAGTAACGCAAGATGCTCCAGCAAGATCGCGGATTCGCCCCGTGGCAAGCGGTCGATGTTCCGAACCATTGCCGCCAAAGTAGCTGGCACAAGCTGGACAGCGGCAAAGGAAGACCGCGGTAGCTTTTGAAAGTTGCGAATGGAAACTGCCCTGGAGCTTCCCAGGCAGGAGTGCGGACTCACCAGTAGCGTTGAGCTACGACATCAATGGAAGTCGGTGTGCAATTGGAGAGAGTTGCGTGGATCACAATCTCGATATTCTTGTGTTCAAATGCATCGCGTGGCACGCTCCCCAGCTTCTTCAACTGAGCTGGATCCGTCAGGAACTCTCCGGCCGCCCGGTTCCCGCACATGGTGATTCCCGCGAGGATTAGAACCGGGGCTCCGGTTTTTGAATTAAGCAGCCTCGCGACAATCGCATAGTCCTGGGAGATTGTGTGGTCCGACCAAAGCGGGGTTGTCCAAACCCGCCCCTGATCGCCGCGCTCTCGGATGCGCAGGCCGCGGTCCACAAAAAATGGAAGATCCCGGGCCATGTCCAAGGTCCAGTAGTTGCTGCCGGCGCCGGTGAGAATAACCGGCGAGCCGCGTAAGTCTTCAAAAGGAAGATTGGGTCCTGAGCGCAGATCCAGGCCGCGATGATGGGAAGAAAGGTACGTCGCCACGTTGACAACCGCCGCTATGTCTCCGACCCCGACGAAGTCCTTTCGATCAATCAGAACATCGTCTGCCTTCAGCGCCTCTCCCTCAACTAGTGGGGGCAAGGGCCACTCCGACATTGGCTGATTGAGTTCGCTGGGCGGAAGCAGAGAGAGCGATTTTTCAGTAGAGGCGGCAGCGGGCACATAAAGCTGCGCCGTACCCATATAGACGACTACCGGCTTCTTGCTTTCGAGGAACGGCGCCCAAAAGAGATCGAGTCGGCTTTCGGTCCACTTCGGTATGCCGAACCACGCCGCTGCAACAACGAGGCATATCGACCCAGCAACAATACCCCGAGTGCGCCACAATGCCCGCGGCCGAGGTCCGGAGACGGCCGCCGCGGTCGGGGAATACCCGTCCGGGCCATGCGCCGGCTCCACGCGAGCTGGGGGCTTGACCGGAGGATCCTTGCTCTCGCCGTCCTTTTCAAGTCGGAATGTAAATGTGGGCCGATAAGACCCATGGGGGATGTCGATTTGAACCGGGGAAGCCTGCCCTTCGGGACTAAGGTAGTACTGCGCGAGCCGCCTTCGGACTTCCCCCACCCGGGCCCGCACAATCGCGTCATCGGCGGTATTGTAATCGTGCTTTCTTCCAAACACCTCGATCCCGATGGTGCGTTCTTTGAGCGAGCTCTCCCCTCCTTGCCCGCCTAACGAATTCTCAACGAGGTATTTGAGCAGGGCCTGGCACTGCTTGCTCCCTTGAAAGTTCGGGCTGCGCAAGATTTGGTTCAGAACCTCGCCGATTCTGAACGACCGAGGAGACTGCTCTGCGAAATTAGGTACTGTCACCATGTTGCCGCCTGGATGTACAAGTACTGTACCTTGTCGCTTTCCTCATAGCAAGCCTTCAAAAATATAGGTTTTGGAAAGTACCATGCCTCATACCGTTCGAAGCCTCGAAATCGAACCGTGCAGCACCTTGCGCAATCCGATGCAATGGTCCTAGCGTGACCAACCAAACCGGAATTGTTTTCAAACAGGGAACTGTGCCAATCCGGATGTTCGAATTCTGTACTGAAGTATCGTTCCGCTTTTTCATTGCGGATGGGGAAAGCAAAGATCAGACCAACAGGAGGCATATCGTTGAGACGCTCATGTCCGATCGATATGCGACTTTTTTGCGCAAGAGCAGTAATTCACATCTGAGAGGCTAAAAATGACGCAGCGGTTTTCTCTAATACGACAGGGCCTGGTCCGGCTGGCGATAACCTTGGCCATGACCATCTTCCTCGCAATCACCATGATTCATACGGCACGTGTTCAGGCCCAGGCACTCGGTACCGGCTCCATTTCCGGTACCGTCCAGGATCAATCGGGCGCTGTGGTTCCCGGCGCGTCGGTCACCGCAACCAATCTGGGCACCAATGGAAAGTTTGCCGAGAAGGCCTCGTCTTCCGGTACGTTTACCATCCCCAATCTTCAGCCAGGTGATTACACCGTGGACGTCCAAGCGGCGGGGTTCAGCGCTTGGCAGGCGCAAGTGCACGTGGAACAACTAGCCGAGGTGGCGCTAAACGTCAGCCTTAAGGTGGGATCGCAGTCCGAGAAGGTGGTCATCGCCGCGGACGAGCAGCCCATGATGAACACCGAAAACGGCCAGGTGGAAGACGTCATCCCGGCGGAGACCTACGACGACCTGCCGGTGGGCATGGGCGGCGGCACCAAGAGCCCCATCGCCTACATCACCTTGACTCCAGGCGTGACCGGCAACGGCTCCTCCGCCTTCGACAACGCTAACAACTACGTATTCAACGGCGGCATCGACGGCTCCTCTCAGTTGTACGTCAACGGACTTGAGCTGCCTTCTTCGGAATATCAGGGCGGCTGGGAGAACCTTAGTTCGGTTATGACCGCGGACATCGATTCGTTCACGGTACTCACCAGCGGCGTCCCCGCTTACTACGACGGACAGGGCATCGCCAACATGCTCTACAAGACCGGAACCAATCATCTCCATGGCGACATCTTTGAGAACTTGCGCAATACGGTGTTCGATGCCGCGCCCTGGTTCGACCAAGGCGTAAGGCAACCGGAGCATCAGAACGAGTACGGCATTGCCGCGGGCGGCCCGGTCAAGAAGGATCGAGCCTGGTTCTTCGGCAGCTACGACCACTACAAGATCACCAACAAGAGCGCTCCGTCTTTTGTCACCGTGCCAACCACGCCGGAGCAGCAGGGCGACTTCAGCGGCGGCTACCAGCCTATCTTCGATCCCGCCACAACTTACACGAATACGGACGGCTCGAGAACGCGCTGCCAGTTTGGCCAGACGGCCTCGATAAGCGGCGGTAAGGAGATCTGCTCGGGCACCGCCACCAACGTAATACCGAAGGCACGGTTTTCGAACGTGGCGTCGGCGCTGGAGTCGTATGGCCTGCCCCAGGTTACTGGCAAACTCACCAACAATTATGGCGGTATCTCTCCCTCCGGAAGTCAGCAATGGACCGAAATGGGCAAGGGCGACGTCAATATCACCAACAGTAACCGGATCTCGATCCTGATCCAGTACGACAGGAATGCGAACCTGAACACGGTTCAACCACTTCCGCTGCCCTATGGCAACAACCGGCCTGGCAACGGAACCCAGTGGTTGGGCCAACTCAACGATACTCAGACGATCAACTCCCGGCTGATTAACATCTTCGCCCTCGGGTTTACGCGCGTGAACGGCGTCAATCACAATCCGTCCCAGAACGGCAAATATACTGCCAACTCGGCCGGGATCCAGGGGCTCCCCGACGGATCCGACCTGCAAACCCAGTTTCCGATGGTCACCTTTAGCGGCGGCAATGCGACACCCTACTCGTGGGAATCGAATGCTTCCAACTTTGCCGAGATTCCCTACTCCGAAATCCTTCAGGACAACGTGCAGTGGATCAAGGGCAAGCACGCCTTTACCTTCGGCGGTCAGATTCTCTGGCAATACGAACAACTCAGTCAACCCTCCAATTGGACTGCTAATGGGATCGCATTCAATTCCACCGAGACAGGCCAGTTCTCGTCCAAAGGAAGCATCGATCCCTCTACGGGAGACCCGTACGCCAGCTTCCTCTTGGGCCTGGTGGACAATGCCAACTTCGCGGACAACACGGTGGCGACCACCGGAGGGCGGTGGCAGAACTATGCCATGTACGCCCAGGATGATTGGAAGGTGACACCGAAACTGACTGTGAATGTCGGCCTCCGCTATACCATTCCGAAACCCTTCACGGAAGAACACGATCGCTGGTCCGATTTCAATCCGAACGCTACGAATCCGATCACCAACAGTCCCGGCGCGGTTCAGTTCGGCGGAAATGGCGCGAACTCGTGCCATTGCCGTTCCGATGTCAAGACCCACTATCTGACCTTCGGGCCGAGGTTCGGCTTTGCCTACTCCCTCAACAATAAAACCGTGATTCGCTCCTCCTTTGCGATGGTGCATTTCAACGGCGGCATGCTGGGCGGAAACGGCACCCAGCAGGGTCCGGGCATCCTGGGGTTCAGCAGCAGCCCCTCCTTTGCCAGCCCCGATGGCATCAATCCGGCATTCCAGTTGGACAACGGCTTCCAGAACCCCACCGTGTACCCCGGCACCGCCGGCAATACAACCTACGTCAATCCACCGTTCTTCAGTGCGTCGCTCAACACTGGCTTCACCACTACCCCCGGCTTCCAGGGCAACCAGGGCGGGTATGAATATGACCGTCCTGAAACCTCGGGCCGCTCTCCTTACACCGAGGAATGGAACCTGACCATCGAACGGCAATTGCCCGGGTCGATGGTGCTGAACCTGACCTACGCGGGAACCGGGAGTCACTTCGATGGCATGGATGGAGGGGTGGGCACCTTCTCCAACCAGGTCAGTCCGGCGGTCTACCAGTTGCCCGGTCTGGGCAACATGCTGAACCTGCCGGCTACCGGGGCGAACATCGCAGCGGCGCAGGCCATTGACCCTGGGATTCAGATGCCTTACGCCAACTTCTCGGGGACCATCGGGCAGATGCTGCGGCCTTTCGCGCAGTACAGCACAACTGGCCCGGTGTGGAACGGCAATCCGGACAGCTTCTCGAATTTCGGCACCAACAGCTATAACGCGTTGCAGGCCACCCTCACTCGCAACATGAAGAATGGACTGTATCTGTTCGCCACCTACGCCTGGAGCAAGGAGATGGACGAGGCCGGTGCAACGGTGCAGTTCTTCGAGCAAAACGCGCGTTCGGCCTACGACTGGAACCTGGAGAGGTCCCCCGGATTGTCCGATACTCCGCAATCCCTCAGCTTCGCCGAGGTCTACGAACTGCCCATCGGCAAGGGCAAGCTCGTGAACGTGCAGAACGAGGCCGCCAATTTCATCATCGGCGGCTGGAAGTTGGCGGGTGCGGAGCAGTACAGCCAGGGAAATCCATTTAGCCCGGTCGCGGGCGACTGCACTCCCAATCATTACGGGGGAACGACGTCTGCGATCAATCCAGGGTTGAACCCCGGTTGCTACGCCGATTACAACAAGAGTTTCAACGGCAACGTGAAAATCAGGAAGATGGGCACCGGCGATAAGACCTTACCATACTTCGATAAAGGTGCCTTCAACTACGAACTAGCCACGCCGTACAGCCTGGGCGACACTCCGCGCACTTTGGCTTTCCCATCGATGCACGGGGAGTTCTACAAGAACGAAAACGTCTCGCTCACCAAGACCTTCCCGTTCCCATTCTTCTTTGGGGAGAACGCCAGCTTTGTGTTCAGGGCGGACATGCTCAACGTCTTCAACCGGACCATCTTCGAAATCGGCCCAGGGGCGGGTATGAACCCAAGCACCGACAGCTTCGGAAAGGTTACCGGTCAGGAGAACTCACCTCGATTCCTTCAGTTTGAGGGCCACGTCCGGTTCTGATCGGAAGGCTTTCTGCAGCAATGAAACACATGGTGGTGGCAGCCGGGATCCGATGGGTCGCGGCTGCCACCACCATCATTTTGGAAGCCACACGCTTTAATCACCAAGCCGCGGGCCTTATGTGCCAAGACTCGTTTGCCAAGGGACACGCTTTGGGACGCACGGCGCGTATATTAAAGTCTAACCACCAGCTCTGCTAATCTTCGCTCAACTGATTGCAGGCTCACGGTTGCCGGAGCGTGGATGAAGAAGTCGCGGCGAGCGTTTCTGTTAAGTACCTTGAGCGCCGCGGCAGCATCTGCATTCGCGCAAGAGGGCATGATTCAGCACGCGGTCACCGCCCAGCCGCGCGCCAGGCGATCCGGCCTGCCTTTCGATGCTCATTTTGAAGATGTGGCCAGGAGCGCGGGCATCGATCACCCCATTCTGTACGGCGCCCCCGTTCACAAGGAGTACATTCTCGAAGGCATTGGGTGCGGATGCGCCTTCCTGGATTACGACAATGACGGGTGGCTCGACATTCTGGTGCTGGGCGGAAGCGTGCTCGCAGGCCCTGATCCTGGCATCTCCAACCGCCTCTATCGAAACAACCGGGACGGCACGTTTCGCGATGTCACGGTGGAGGCGGGCCTGACGAAAACAGGCTGGGCATGCGGCGTGTGCGTCGCGGACTACAACAACGATGGATATGACGATATCTTTCTCACCTATTGGGGACACAACGTTCTCTATCGCAACAACGGGAACGGAACTTTCACCGATGTAACCAGCGAGGCCGGATTACTGGATTCCCCGGCGGGATACAGCGCCGGATGCGCCTTTCTGGATTATGACCGCGACGGACACCTCGACCTCTTTGTCTCCCACTACTGCGTCTTCGAGTATGGAAAATCGCCTCGCCCCGGAGAAAAACCCTTCTGTACCTACCGTTCCCAGCCAGTGATGTGCGGCCCCAACGGGCTCCCATACGGCAAGCACACTCTCTATCACAACGATGGCAAGGGACATTTCACAGACGTAAGCAAAGAAGCCGGAATCCTGGCCGCGCAAGAAAATTACGGCCTCACCGTGGTGGCAGCCGACTTTGACGACGATGGGTGGCCGGACATTTATGTCGCCGGAGACTCATCTCCGAGCCTTCTTTTTATCAACAACCACGATGGGACATTCAGCGAGGAAGGGGTATTGCGCGGCGTGGCCTACGGTGAAGATGGCCAGGTCGAGTCGGGGATGGGAGTGGCCGTCGGCGACTATGACGGCGCCGGTCACCTGGACATTCTCAAGACACACTTCGCTGGGGATATTCCCGTGCTCTACAAAAACCTGGGCAAGGCTAACTTCGACGTCGCCACGCGCGAGAGCGGGCTGGCGGTCGACAACCGCTTCGTGAGCTGGGGCGCGGGCTTTGAGGATTTTGACAACGACGGCTGGTTCGACATCACCATCGCCACGGGCCATCTCGCTCCCGAACTCGAACGCTACTATCGGGATGCCCCTGCCAAGAGCCCGCTCCTGCTTTTCCGTAACCTGGGCCACGGCCGTTTCGAGGAGTTGTTCGATGAGGCCGGCCCGGCGATCCAGGTTCCGCATTCCAGCCGGGGCATTGCGTATGGAGATTTCGATAACGATGGCGACATCGATATGCTGGTCGTGAATCTGGGCGAGCCGCCTTCGCTCCTGCGCAACGATGTCTCAGGAAAGAATCACTGGATAAAGATCAGGCCGGAGGGCTCGGTGTCGAATCGCTCGGCAATCGGCTCGCGCATCGAGGTCACGGCAAACGGGAAGAAGCAGATGAAAGAGCTGCAGAGTCAGTCTAGTTTCCTCTCCTGCAGTGATTTCCGGCTGCACTTCGGATTGGGTAGCGCGCCTACCGCTGACGTTAACCTTCGCTGGCCGAACGGTCAGCGGCAGACCTTCACCGGACTCAAAGCGGATCAGCTTTACACCATCAAGGAAGGCGCAGGCATCGTGGCCAACCGCGGGTGGAAATGACTGCAGTCGCGTGTTGGCAGACGCTCCTGTTTGACAGCCGCGCGGGCTCCTGCCAACAATGGGACCGGCGGGCATCTCGAATACGGAGCGATGCTGGAATGGCTTGGATGATTTCGCTATCGATATTTTCCGCCGCTTCGCGGGCATCGCGACTCGGCTTTCAGTGCATGTGGTCGGCTGTTGTCTTGGCGCTGATCGCATCTTCAGTTGTGGCTCAGCAACCGTCGTTGCTCAGCAAAGCGCAGGAAGCAATGAACGCCAGGCAATACACTGTTGCCGAGCAGCTATGCCGCAAAGCGCTCGCTCAAGGCCCTGCTTCCGCCGAGGCGCTCACAATCCTTGGCCTCAGTCTTCACATGCAGGGGCGCTCAGCGGATGCAATCTACTACTATTCGATGGCGCTCAAAAAGGGATTTACGCCCAGGATATATGCGCTGCTGGCCGCTGAAAAATGCAAGGTAGGAGATCTGGAAGCAGTTCGCCCCATGCTGGCAAAGTTATTTCGAGAAGACCTTAAGATTCTCCCGGTCATATCCGTGGTCGCTCCATGCTACCTGGATCTGGACGAGCCCGTTGAGGCCGCCACAATTTACAAGGAGCTTTTGAATAACAAGGACTATCCGCAGGATTTCACCCTGGTTACCTTGGCTAAGTCCTATATCCGGAGCGAGATATTCTTCACTTCGAAGTTGGACAAGGCTCAGGGATCGCAGCCTTTTATGGCAGCGCTGCGGCAGGCCGCCGGAGGAGGCTCGTCGGCAGCGCGCAGTGCATTTCCTGAAGCGGCGCGCATCTCTACCTACTTCAGCCCGGACCTGAGTTGGTCCGCAGCCGTAGAGCGCTGGCGCGAGCATCCTCAGGACGCGGCCCTGCTCTATCTGCTGTCAATCTTGAGCACCGAAGAGGCAATTCAGCAGATGCAGATATGCCAGGACCGCTATCCCGATTCCCCCTATCTGCGCCAATACATGGCCGATGTGATGGCCGAGCAAGGACACGTCGACGACGCGGTAGCGCAGTACGGGGAGCTCATCCGCGAGCATCCCGATTTGCCCGATCTGCAATTCGGCCTGGGGATGCTGCACGAGCGAAGGGGGGAATGGAAGGAAGCATCGGAAGCATTCAGGCAGCAACTGGACAAGTATCCTAGCGACGAGCAGGCCGCGGAAAATTTGAGCAAGTGTTTGCTGCAGGCCGAGCAATACTCTGAAGCTCAATCGTTCCTTCAACCAAAAATGCGATCGGATCATCCACCGCGATGGGCCAGCCTGGATCTTGCGGAAGCGGATCAAAAGCTGGGCAACGTCGACGCCGGCATCAAGGTGCTGGCTGCGGCGGAGCGCCAGGGTGGCGCCGATAAACTTCTGCACTATCGCCTGATGCACCTCTATTCGTTGGCGGGACGCTCTGACGATGCGAAGCGCGAACAGGCCCTCTTCCAGGCCGCTTCTCGAGAATAGGACGTCTCCATCGTTCTCGATTGATAGCGGCGTGACCCCCCGGCAGTTTCTCGTTTCCGTTTGACCTACTCTCAGTTCGCAGGAGCAGTTAGTGGAGGCAAAGAGCAAAATAAATTCGGCCCAAATAGTTATCAGTCGACGGCGCGCTCTGCAACAGGCCTCGTTGGCCATCGGCGCCGTCGTGGCTGCTCCAATGATGACTCCTTCCTCCATCATGAGCAAAAGCGAAACGGCTTCGCCCGGAAGGTGGGCAATGAAGGGCTCGTCCGTTGGCAAGCCAGCGCAGGAATCTAACGGCACAGCCATAAAGTACGGAGTCTTGAGAACTGGGACCACAGTTGGTCGACCGGTGCCGTCGATCATCGACGGCATTCCGTTCCTGAAGAGCGCAGTCTTTACTCTGAGCGAAGAGGGCGGCAGCGCCAGCCTACGAGGCCTGAACATCAAGGCGAAACACCTCTATCTGTCAGGCTGCGTCAATTCTGTCGACAGGCCACACGGTAATTGGGGAGGGACGGACGACTTCAAGAATCAGTTCGTTGGCGACACTGCCGGATATCTGCGTATCAAATATCGATCCGATGCGGTTGATAACATCCCGCTCATTTTTGGATACACACTTTGGTGGCGTAATGGATACAATTCGTCCCCGGAGCCTTTCAAGAGCGATGCCGCCAAACAAACGATCCTGAACAACGCATTATGCGTTGCGAATGGCGCCCGTGGCGAAGAGACTCCCTACTTAGTGCGGATTGATCTTCGCGATGAGCCTGTGCTGGAGATTGAATTGTGGGATAGTTCAGCGCATCTCGGTTATCCGGTAATAGACGGCATCACCTTTGCAGATCTCCTGGACACAACATCGTTCGACTCCAATCGTTTTAGCTTGATCGACGGTGAGCCGTTGCCCGAAGGCACATCGACTTGGTTGTCGACCCATTCCGTGGCATCGAACGACCCGCTCCCTCTTCATCGAAGGGATGCAATGCGCGACTTGAATCGGGTCATCTATACTTTCCCGGACGATATCGATACCGGGACGATAAATCGATTGGAGCCTGTTGACCCCGGGCACATTTTTGCGGGGCCCGATGTGAAGTTCATCGGGCCGCCCGAAGCCACAATCCTGACAAACGTATTCCTTGAGAACACCATTGGACTTCTTGACCGTGTGGACGACAGTACAGGGATGGTTCACGAATCCGCCCTGAAGGCCGCTAACTACATCGGATGGGTTGGTTACCTGCCGAACTTGCAAGCCTATTACGACGATTCCTACACAAGGACGCATTTCATTGCGCTCCTCAGCAACATGGGGTACCTGTCAAAAGCAGAGAAGGCCGTCGATTACTTCGATGAATGGATGATGTATTTTCCAAAATCTTATCCAGCCCTCCAAATGGGCGGCAAGCCTGTGCCGGGACATGCCACCGTAATTGCCAATAAGCCTCATATCTATTTCGACGAACTGGTCAAGGTTGGCTGGCCTACAAAATTCAAGACGCGCGATTACGGCAATCCCGAGACGGATGGCCATGGTTTATTGATGCTGTCCAGATGGCGTGCCTGGGCTAAGGCAGGCAGTACAAAGGATTGGATTGACCGGCGCTGGGAAGCGGTTCAAGAGGCCGCCGAATGGATTCCATGGTGCCTGGACAATCCTCAGTTGTCGCTCTCGGAACACGGCTTGCTGTATGCCGAAAGCGAGGGCGGGATGAACATCGAAAGTCTCTATTGCAACGTCCCTTGCTACTTCGGCTTGCTCGCCAGCGCGCAGATGGCCGAGGTGGCCGCAAAATCCGGCGTCGCACAGCGCTGGCGCGCTCAAGCCGCAAGACTGCTGGACGCGATGAATGCGTATTTTCCCATCACGCATGGCGACTGGGGAGATATATGGGATCCGAAAAAAGCGGGAGGGTGGGGGCTGCCAACTGGCACATCCCCAATCTTCGAGGGGATGGAGCTCTACGGCTATGATGCAGCCAACCTGTTGCCGCCAGGCTGGAAGGAGCGCTCCAGTCGCACCCATGCGATGCAAGTCTCCAAACTCAACCTTCCTTACTGCGATCCATCTGCGCTAGGGTATGGACAGGGTTTCATGACCGAGTCGGCACTGCTTTTGGATCGGATGGAAGACGCAACTCACATGACCGGGTGGATGACCAAACTCTGCTTTGCTCCCCGGCAGCCTTATCCCTTCAGGGTTCCCGAGAGCGCAATTGTGAAGTCCGACGGTTCAAAATGGTCCCGTGGCGGCGATCTCGGTAACGGATTCCAGATGGGCGAAGTTCTCCTTGTCTGCCATATTCTACTTGGCATCGACGACTATGCCGCGGGCACTCTTAAACTGATGCCTCGTTTGCCTGTTGGATGGACCGGCGTCAGCGTTCGAAATTGGCCAGTGCGAGTCCTTTCCATCGAAAAATCGCAGATGGCAATGTTGTCGATGGAACTTACTCGCGATAAGAACTGCAAGAGATGCGATTTCTATATCTCCGCGGACAAACCAATTGACGACCTTGCGATCAGGCTCGGACCGTATCCGATTTCCGCAACGGATCTGACCGTGGAAATGAACTCCGTTCACGCGGAGGCCAGGCTTTTCGAGTCCGGAGATTCAAAGTGGACGTGGATTCGAATCGGCAAACTGAATCAATCATGCCGCATTCGATCGCAACTGCGGTAGCCGCACTACGCCAGAACCAATCATTTTCTCACCTTGGCTAAGACGTCTTGCTCGTGGGCCACGTCTGGATGGTCACCGGTCCAAGCAGGCCCGATTCGAGCAGTGGGTCTTGCGGATGGAACGGATTTCCCGTGATCCATGTAAGCCGCTTCTCCGGCGGAAGTCCGCTATCGCCTATCAGGCGGTTGATCCAGAGATTGGCTACCACAATCTCAAGTGCGTTGCCGCGCGGTTTCAGCAGGCCAGCCGGCAGCGCCATGCGCCAGGGAAGGCACCAGACCACTCCCAGATCGCGGCCATTGAGTTTGATCGAGGCGATGTTGGCCACACTTCCGAGCGAGAGGAAGGCGCGCATGTTGGCATCGACCGAATCGCAATCGAAGACAGTCCTGTAACTAGCGTTGCCGGAGTAGTTGCGGATTCCCGCCTCCGGACGCTTGCTCCAATCTTCGAGTTGCGCAAAGGTAATGTGCTCCGGCCCGCCCCATTTGGGGTCGAAAGCAACCTCCCAGGGCGCGGCAAGCGTGGCCACCGTTCCAAAGCGCGGAAAGTTTTCACCGTGCAATGAGACTGGAGCCGTAGCTGGCTTGCGGAAGACCACGAATCCACTTTCGTTCGCCTCGAGTCGAATCGGAATCTCGGTGCGGCCGCCGCTTTGCGAAAACAGCGGCAGATCGCGCCGTTCGCCGGTCAACGGATCCCACCATTCGGGTTGACGGCCAGTTACGCGAAAGTTGCAGCGAGCGCTTTGCGCCTGCGATTCACCGTTGGCGATGAAATAGAACTCCTCGCCTTCGTCGCTGCGATGGATATAACGCAGAGGCGCGTCGGCTTCGAAGTCGTTCTTGACGCCCATCCGCTCAAGCAAGCGCGCGGTAGCGGCATAATTGGGATAAATATCATCCTGCTCGAAGGATGCGTCATTCAGCTTCCACGGCGGCATATCATACGGTCCCAGTTCGATCACCGATGCCGCGGGTCCGGACTCCGACGAGGAACAGGTCCATTCGACATCGGTATGGACGCCGAGCTCACTGCCATCCTGGAAGCGGACGGCCAGTGAAGCAATCACCCCGGGCTGCGCAGCCTTATCGACAACGCTGTCCGAGATCAGGGCGGACTGGCCCAACTTCATTGCGCTGCCTTCTACATAGACACAAAATTCATTCGTGCCGGAGCGGAGCAGGCTGCCCACATCCACTCGACTAACCTGCTCGACCGCGCTTCCGTTCAGGACGAAGCCCCCGTTCAACGACAATTTGTAACTCTTGTCCGCGGTGATCGCTAGCATCGCGGTTTCAATGTTGCGTGCATCCTCGATCGAGAATTTGCGCCTGAAATATAGGTTGCTCCCGCTCGCGCCCGACGCCGACCAAATCCATCGAGCCTCCGCAAGCGGATTCACCGGTGCTTTGTGTGCCGCGGCCACATCGTAGATTACGCGGCCTTGGCCCACTTGACGTTCCGGCGTTGTCTCGCCTTCCGGCCATAGCTTTGCGGCAAGTTCCCTGACCATACGGTCGCATTCCGGGTAATTTGACAGGCTCGGGGACTTCTCCGGTGGGGCTCCTAGAACGGTGGCGCCGCCTTCTACTAATTGCACCACTTTATCGAGAGTGCGTGGCGTCATGGTCTGAAACTGCGGCAGCACCAGCAGCCGGTACGACATGCCATCGGGAAACACGATGCGCCCGTCCTTCACCGAAGCACGTGCGATCAATGTTTCCGGCGCGCATCCGTCGAAGTTATAGCCCTTGCGATCGGCGAACGCGCCGGGACGAAACGCGGAGCGCGGCGGAAAGAAGACGTTGGGCGCCCCCTCCGGGGTCAGATAGAGAATGTCGGCGACAAACAGTCCGCGGCGCAGCATCTGCGAGCACCGGCTGATGTAGGCATGATAAGCGGGCACGAATTCCCACCACGTCTGGGTGCGTTCCCAATGAACGCCGAAGCCGCCATCGGTTCCCATGGTCATTCCCGGAAAGCGATCCAGCCAAGGCTGCGCCTGGTAACGGTGAATGACGAACTTGTTGATCCCCTGGCAGAAGGCCCAATCTCCTTCCGCCTTCACCGAGGCAGGATGCTGATGGCCTCTTTCCTCAATCAGGGCTGTAAATGACTCCGCGCTTATGACCTTGTGTCCCTGCGTGTGGCCAACCGAGGTCGCTTCCGCAAGGCTGAAATCCGTCGGGGGAAAGTACGGATACGTTCTCGACCAGAATTCGGCCATGGGTGTATCTGCCGTAGCGCCCAGATCGAGATCGGCGGAGGGATTCAGATCGTAAGGTTCGAGCGAGAGCACCAGTCCATATTGCCGGGCGCGCTCGCGCAGACGTCCTGCCTGCTTTTCGCAGACCAGTTCGCTGGCTGTCTTTCGGACGTCCCACAGAAACCGCTCTGAAACTTCGGGAGCGTCCACCACCAGCCCGGCGAACGTGGGCAAAAATACCACCGGGTCGTAGCCGCGGCGACGCTTGAACTCCTCACCGAAGCGAGGCGACCAGTTCTGCGAGCTCATCTCCCAACTGTCGAAGTGCAGGCCCACCAGCCCGCGGCCGGGATGTTGGGGCGCTCCGGTCTTCTTGAGAAGCGAGCCAATGTAGGCATCGAAATGCGCATCCATGGCGAGCGAGTCAAATTTGTCCGACTCCAGCCCTAGCCCCGGTTTAGGAGAAGGCCGCGTGGTCTGGCCGGTCAGCGTGCGGCCGAAACGCAGGATGGTCCAGTTCCCCGCGGGAACATTCCAGCTCAAACGCCCATCCGGCGACAACTTACCGGTCAGGTTGATGATCTTGCGCGAGGCGACACAATCTTGCGCGGGCGCCGGCTCGTAATTCGACTTGCTCGGCAGGAAGGGGCGCACCCACGGCCGCGTCGTGTAGGGTCCGGGAATCTGCGAAGAGTAAGACCCGCGCGTGTAAAGCGCCTTCTCATCGATATCGGGAATTGACCCGCCCGCTGCGGGAGTGGGAAAAGCGAGCACATATTCGTCGCGGTAAAACCCCTTGAACGTCTTCAGCAGGTCCGGAGACAGGGTATCTTCTCCAAAAAACGGTGTGCGCGGTTGCGGTTGAGGTAGGACAGCGTCGAATGCAGTTGGTCCCTGCACCTGGGACTTGCTCGCCACCAGGTGCTGCATGGATTGATCGGGCTTAACCCATGGGCCGCCGGCGCCGCACCAGCCGGGTCCTGCAGCCAGCGCTATCTCGATGCCCAGTCGATCGGCCTCTTCGAACGCATGGCCGAGAAGCTGCTGCCACGGCTCGCTCATGAATTCGATGGGACCCGGCGGAATGCCAATCCCCACTTCGATATAGATAGCGCCCCCGATGCCGGCACGCTTCATGGCCGCCAGGTCGGCCTCCATGCCCTCGCGTGTCAGATTGCCGTCCATAAAATACCAGTAGACCCACGGCCGCGCATCGTCGGGAGGCTGGATGAAATCGTCAACAATGCTGCCGGCATTCGGAGATTCCATTCCCAGCAATATCTTCGGAAACCCCACCGAGACCACCCCTGCCGCCGTCGACTTTAGAACTTCCCGCCTGCTGACTTTTTCGTTCACGAGTTCACCCCCGGTTTGATGTGCGGAGCCGCATCAGAACCAATGCGCACGTTGGCTTCTGGATTAACAGTCATTTCGGATCGAGCCATTGTTACACGCCGCTGTCGACCAATCCAAGTGCAATCAATTCGCGTGTCGTACATCACGAATAGCGTCACAAAGGCTGAATCAAAATCGACTGGAACTTCTACAAGACCATGGCCGAAGCCAGGTGGTATATTCGCTTCCAGCCCATAAACAGAATTGAAACTCCGATTGAAAGAGAAGTGGAGCGCAGCATGCCCGGCACGATGACTCCGCAGGAACGCATATTGGCTGTCTTGAATCGCGAGCCGGTTGACCGTTTGCCAATAGATCTCTGGCACACGCCCGAAGTCGGCGAGGTTTTGCGCCATCATTGCGGCGTGACCGACGATCTGGCGATGTACCGGGCGCTCAACCTCGACAAGATCGTCTGGGTGTTCATGGATTACCAGACATCCGGAGGCGAGCGCGCGGGTGCCCAGAGCGGCGCAGGCGCCGAGGCGGGCGGCGGCCGCACCATGTGGGGCGTGCCGCTCAAGCAGATTCAGGCCGGTGACGCCCTTTACGCAGAGTTCGACTCCGCCCCGCTGGCCGGCTACAACTCACCGGATTCGCTCGCCGATTATGCATGGTGGCCCGGCGTGGATCACTTCGATTACGACTCCGCCGTCACCAAGGCGCAAGAGGCGGCGAAGCACTTCGTTGTGATCGGGCCATGGGTCTCGCACTTCGAGATCTATTGCCAGTTGCGTGGCCTGGAACAGTCGTTGATGGACCTGGCGCAGGCGCCCGAACTTGTCGACGCCATTCTGGACCGCGTAGAGCAAATTCAAACCGTGATGATGCAGCGCTTTTTTGCGCGCGCCGGCAAGTCGCTCGATCTGGTGTTCATCAGTGACGACATCGCCGGACAACAGAAACTCCTGATGTCCCCCGCCATGTGGAAACGGCATCTGCAGCCGAGGCTCAAGCGCTGGTGCGATCTGATTCATTCCCATGGTTTGCGGGTCTTTTACCACACTGACGGCGCGGCGCGACGACTGCTCGGGCCCATTATCGACTGCGGCGTCGACGTTCTCAATCCGATTCAGCACGTCTGCCCGGGGATGGACAGGTCGGAGTTGAAACGCGAGTTCGGCCATCGTGTCACGTTTCACGGTGGTGTCGACAATCAGTTTGCGCTTCCGCGCGGAACTCCGGAAGACGTTCGCCGTGAGGTTCGCAATTGCCTCGACACTCTGGGCGCCGATGGAGCCGGTTACATCTGCTGTTCTTGCCACAATGTTCAGGCCGGGACGCCGATCGAAAATATCCTCGCCATGATCGAAACCGCCCAGCATGCACGGGTGCCCTGACAAGCATCAATGCTCGGGCCAGCGTGGAATCAGATCGCTCCAACCAGCCTTCGCGGTTCGTGCTAGCCTTATCCGGGCATTTCGCTGCTTGTCACGAAGTCCAGTTTCTGTTGTGCAGAAGCAGTCACGTCCACCTTGAATCGGGAGCGGATTGCTCCCCGCGAGAAATCCATGAGCGCAGTCAGTCGCAGGACATTCTTCGGCCAGGCAACGGCAGGCTTGGCAGCGCTTTCTTCCCTGAACCCGAACGGAAGAGCTGATACGGCAAGCACGCAGACCGAAGCGTCTTCCACTGCCCCCATTCCAGGCTTGCGTGTGGCCATACTCGGCGACCCTTCGGCCAAGGTCGAGTGGACCGATGTCGCGCTTGAAGCATTGAAGAGCATTGGTTTCAATACCATCCAGCTCAATATCGCGTGGGGCGATCATGTCTTCGATGAGCCTCTGAACCTGATCGACGTGGTCACTCTTCCCGGTGAGTCGCCGCTGCCCACCACGCCCGCGCGCCACGACGAGATTGAGCGCCGCGCGGCGCTGGCCAAGCGTCGTGGCCTCCGCACCCTCTTTCACTTCGGCTCGCCGTATCTGGATTACAACCCCTACACCGGCGAGGTCAGCCGCATCGGCCAGGGCGGCGTTGACGATAATTCCTTTGACTCAAATTACGATGTGTCGAACCCCAAGGTTGCGCAGCATGAATTGGACCTGCTCCAGCAATTCCGCCGCCTGTTTCCCGACGTCGACGATATTCTCGTCTATACCTACGATCAGGACGCATGGCAAACAGCGGAGTTTCAACACAGCAAATACTCCGACGGTGTTCCTCTCTCCGAGCGCCTTCCCGAATACATAAGGAAGCTTCATCACGTCTGGACTGATGGCCGCGCCGATACCCATCGCATGTGGTGGGAGCCGTGGGAGCTTTCAGCGGGACAGGTCTTCGCCGTCTTGCCGCAGCTGCCTCGCAGTGGCTTCGGTTTAATGATTCACACGAACATTGGCGAGGTACAGCGGGCCGTCCCCGTCGATCTCTGGTTTCGCAACACAGCGCGCATCTGCCACGGCCTGGGTATTCCTGTCATCGCTGAGGCTTTCTGGGCGTCTCACAACGAAGAGCTCGAGCCTCTGGAGATTCCCGCCCCGCGCCTCGCCGACGAGGCCTGGCTCGCCATCATGCGCCAGCCGGGAATCGCCGGCATCAAAGAGTACTACGGCTTGCAGCCGACAAAAATCGATCTCGATACAGAGGTTCTTCGCATTCGGCTGGCCGGGTTTACAGGCGGCACGCAGGAACTGCTCCAAAAAATTGCCGAACCATTTGGCAACGCCGCCGGTGAGGTCTTCACTTATCTCAACCTTCTGTCGGATGCGCGCCAGATTTACCCATCCGATGCTTCGTGGTTCGGGCGAGAGATAGGCAAGGCCAGGATCGATCATGGCTGGTCGGCTGCATTCATTCGCGGCCAGCAGGCCAATACGCCGGCCTGGAGATCCACGCGAAAAATCATCTTCATGATGACTGACGATGTGCAGCCGCCCTTCTGGCTGCTTGAAGATATTCAGTTGCGCTGCCAGATTGCCGCCGATACTACCCAGCAGGCGCTGACCGTCGGCAACAGAATTCTGAACCTGGTTTCAGATGCCGCTCAAAAGGAATTGTTCACCCACATCCAGCACGACGCCGACCATTTTCGGCGCGTCTGCTTGAGCTATGCGCTGCACATTCGCGAAACCAATATTGCCCAGCAGTTGAGGTCCGATCTCGCGCTCGTCAAGCCGCTCAATGAGAGGCTGGTTGCCGAGATGAGGAGGGTCCTCGAAGCGGACGTCGCCAACCAGGATGGCAAGGGAAGAGTGGTCGAGATGATGCGCCTGTTTTCCGAGAATCCAGCCGCATTCGTTCAGAAATACCTGCTTCCGACCGATGTCACCGTGGGCGAGAAAGGCATCTTCACGTTGACCTCGCGTTGATCGATGCTTCTCAGCCACGGTCAATTTTTTATTTGACAAAGCCATGATCATCGGAGACCATCAGGACTTCCGAAGTTTTCTTCGTCTCCTGCAAGCGGAAAATCTGAGTTCAAGGCTGTCGCCATGAGGCAACAGATCCAAAGCATGCTTCGGGCCGCGTTGTGCGCGGCTGCGGTTTTTTACCTGGCAGCCTGCGGAACTTCCCGGATATCAACCTCCACGACTTCCGGGGGCCAACCCCTCACGGCCAGCAAGACTGCTGCATCCGGGCCACTCCTTGGTGCCTGGTGGGATCGAAGTTCCAACGGCCTGCGTACCGTGTACGGTGTTGTTGGCGCAGCGTATCAGGGCGCGCCTTCATTCAACGATGACTCATTTAGTAGCGGCGCCGCCTGCATGAGGCAGCGCATCGCCTTGCTCACCACCTCCTCGGGTTCCATCTATTCCGTCACTCTGCCGCAAGGTGAGCCTCGCGCAATTTCGAGCAGCGGCATCTCAAAGCCCATCATCGTCTTCAGCCCCTCTTGCACTGCGGCTCTTATCTATGCGCCTGGCACTTCCGCGGCCCTGCTGGTGCAGGGTTTGCTCTCTGCTCCCTCTGGCACCCAGGTCAATCTTCCAGCCGCCAATTCCGCCGCGGCTCTTGCAGATTCCGGCTCGATCCTCATCGCCTCGCCCGCGGCCAACGGTTCCACGTCGATTCAGTTGCTTGCCGCCGGGTCTGGCTCTCTCCAGCCTGTGAACGTTCTGGGCAAATTCGGCGGCATGACATTTCTTCCCGCCGCGGACACTGCGCTTCTCGCTGATGCGTCGGCAAGCACTGTCATCGAAGCCTCGCACATCACCAGCGGCCCAAGCCTGGCAATCGTTGCAGGCGCCGTCGACGGGATATCGCAACCCGCAGCAGTCGGCATTTCAGCGGATGGCCATCTGGCGGCCGTTGCGAATAACGGCGGTTCAAGCGTGATACGTCTCGATCTGTCGGGCAAGTCGGCTCCGGTGAAAACTACCTGTCAATGTTCGCCGACGGAACTCGAACCGCTGGCGGGAAACTTCGCATTCCGGCTCAACGAGCCTGGGGCGGGAACCGTCTGGGCCTTTGATGGAAATAGCACGCTTCCTCGAGTGGTCTTCATCCCCACAGATCAGACCGCAACTGCTCAGGCCGCGACAGCGGCACCCGGAGGAAGCCGATGAGACGACAATGGCTTCGATATCTCCTGCTGCTGATCCTGGCTCCTTTACCGGCCGGCAACGCGCAGCAGGGGGCCAGCACCACGACGCTGACCAGCAGCAGCTCGTCCCTGCAGCTGCCGGGTAGTATTACCCTCACTGCCACGGTAGCCCCTCCGCAGGCAACCGGCGGAATGCCCAGCGGAAGCGTGCAGTTTTTCAACAACACAACCAGTTCGCTGGGGACGGCGCCGCTGACAGCGATCCCCTCCACTCAGAACTTTTCCGCGCCCGCCATCAACGGCAGTTTCGGCTATAGCCCATACGGTCTGTTCACAATCCCTTCCGGCACGGCGAATTACTCCGCCCTGGGTGTGTTGGACTCGAACGTGGTGAATCCAGCCAACGGCATCCTGTATCCCCAGCTCACCATCTACTCCGGCCTGGGGGCCAATCTCTTTCAAACCGCCACAGCCTACGAATTGACGAATAGCGATATCACGGGGGCCGGCCCCGGCGTGGATGCCTATGGAGTCGGCGACTTCAACCACGACGGCATTCCCGACGTTGTGATTCATGGCTATAACACCAGCGATTCTTCCAGCAACGGATTTGAGTACTACGTCCTGCCCGGATTGGCGGGCGCCTCTTTCGATTTAAGTAACACGGTCATCTCTGCTGACAACACCGGCATCTCCTGCGGCGAGTGCTACCCGACGCAAGCCATCGCCGCCGACGATTTCAATGGAGACGGCTATGCGGATGTAGCCTACACCGGCACCCAGGCCGGGTCGGATGGGCAGACAGGCGTGGCGCTCAACGGCGGATCAGCCGCTCCAGCCAGCTTCACGACTTTCGTGACCGCCCCTGCGATTGCCTCAACGAACATCTACGAATCGTTCCAATCTGCGGCTATTGCAACCGGCCACTTTACCTCCAGTGGTCGTCCGGATATCGTGGTCGCCGGTTCGCCTTCGACCGGCGGGGCCGGATACGTAGCTCTCTATCTCAACCAAGGCGTCAGCAATGGCGCGCTCAGCTTTGCCGCCCCGGTTTTATTCAATGTCGGAGTTCTGCCGAGCTCAATCGCAACCGCGAGCTTCCGCGCCAATGGAACCACCGACGTCGTAGTCACCAATCTTGTTCCGGCCACCCAGTCCGGTTCGGTGCAGGTATTGTTTGGCGACGGCGCCGGCAACTTGACTTCTTCCTCTACAGTTGCCATCGCCGACGAACTGGCCTCGGTGTCTGTCGCGGATTTCAACAAGGACGGCTATCCAGACATTCTCGTCGCAGGCCTTGATGGCGCGCTCTTTGTTCTCCTCAACGACAAGACCGGTCACTTCAGTTCCGCCGTTCCGTTCACCTCCGGCGCCGGGGGCTCGTTGACCGCAATCGGCGACTTCAATAATGATGGGCTCGCAGACATTGCATCGATTACCACCAATGGCGTCAACGACACATCGACATCGTTAGCATCGGAGTTCTTGAGTTCGGCTTCTTCTCAGGCAACGCTGGTTACGGCGGCGCAGACGCTGCCCGCCGGGTCGGACACCCTCACCGCTGGATTTCCCGGTGACAACAACTTCAATGCCAGCACCTCCCCGGGAGTTCGAGTAACAGTCACTCAAACGCCATCAAGCCTTACGTGGGCCCAGCCCGCCGCGATGGAATATGGAACTCCGCTGAGCGCAATCCAACTCGATGCGACCCCCAGTGTCGCCGGAGCCATCACCTATAATCCCGCGGCAGGGACAGTGCTGCCTCCCGGCATCACACCTGTCATCGCGACATTCGTCCCCACGGACGCATTCGATTACACCGGCGTCACGCAGACTCAGTCGATCACCGTGACTGCTCCGACCTTGACCGGAATTTCACCCTCCAGCGGCAAACTCGGTGATGCGGCTACCACACTCACGGTCAACGGCCAGGGTCTGGTGCAGGGCGCGGTGGTGGAGTGGAATGGCGCCGCGCTCAGCACCACATGGGTAAGTCTGAATCAACTGCAGGCAGTGATTCCCGCATCGGCCTTCGCTGCTGCAGGCACTCAAATCATTACCGTTGCCGATCCCAATATGGTTGCTGTCTCCGGGTCGCAGACCTTTACCATTACCGCCAGCCCGGCGACAGTTTCGGCAAACGTGAAAGCCACGGTAGATGCGGGCCAGGATGATTCCGTGACATTAACCGTCAGCCCCTATCCCGCACCGATTACCGCAACCCTGTCGCTCGACTTTACGCCAACACCACCCAACACGGTTGCAGATCCAGCGGTGCTTTTCCCCAACAACACGACCACTGACGTGATTCAGATTCCGGCCAACAGCACGGCTGCCATTCCCGCCATCGACTTCGCGGCTGGGTCCGCGGCAGGGACCATCACGCTGACGATTACTCTCACGGCGGGTGGCGTCGACATTACCCCGGCGAGCTTGACTCCCGTCACAGTCGCGGTGCCTGCGGCGCCTCCCGTAATTAACTCTGTAACGCTTGACCGCAGTGGCGACACTCTTACTGTAGCGATTTTGGGCTTGTCGTCGACGCGCGATATGACACAGGCAACTTTCAACTTCACTGCGGCTCCCGGAGCAAATTTGAAAACAACCCAGCTCACGGTCGATCTGACTACGGCGTTTACCGGCTGGTATGGTTCGGCGCCTTCTGACGCCTTCGGGACGACGTTCCTCTACACGCAGCCTTTCACGCTCAGTTCGGATGCTAACAATATTGGAAGCGTAACGGTTACACTGACGAATTCGCAGGGCGCATCGCAGCCGGGCAATGCACAATGACGCTTGTGGGGAGAGGCCATATGGTTGGATGGGAAACAGTCTTAAAACGCATTGCGGCTGCCGCAACCTGCCTGCTCGTTGTTTTGCATGGTCCCGCTGTTCGCGCTCAGGCGGCGAACCCCGCTCCGTCCCTGGTGATTACGATTCTGGAGGGGGAAGGCGCGCTGAACGATATTCGCCAGCGAACCGCGCGCGAGCCTATCGTCGAAGTGGACGATGAAAATCATAAGCCGATCGCCGGTGCCCTGGTGCTGTTCTCGCTGCCAACCTCGGGTCCCGGCGGCGTCTTCGCTGACGGCACGCAATCCTTCTCGACGGTTACTGACAGCGCCGGCCGCGCGGTCGCGCAGGGACTGCGCCCCAACAACATCTCGGGCTCTTACAACATTCATGTCCACGTGACCTATAACGGCGTCACGAACGACGCCACCATCCATCAGCAAAATGTCTCCGGTGAGTCTTCCGCCCCAACCCATGTGGCCCATGCGGTTTCCCTCAAGACCGTGTTGATTGTGCTCGCGGCGGCCGCTGCTGCGGGCACGGCGGCGGCTATCCTTTCAACGCAGGGAGGCAACTCAACCACGATCACTGCTGGGTCGCCGACCGTGGGTCCGCCTACCGCCGGTGTGCGTGCAGGCATTCGTATCCAGCTGCATTTTCATGCTCATTGAGTGCTGGGCCGTACACTTAAGCCATCCATGAATCCGATCTCGCAGGTACGGTCACGCCTCAGCTGCTTCGCACGCTTAGCCGCGTTCATCCCTCTGTTTTTCCCAGGACCGGAGCAATCGGTCAATGCGCAGCAGCCCGACCCCGCGGGACTTATAACCATTCGTCTGGAACAAAAGCGCGGAGACAATTCAGTCACGGTTCCTCAGAACACCGTCTTCCGCAACGGCGACGTCCTGCGTTTCCGCCTCATCAGCCGCATCGCAGGCTATCTGTACGTCGTGGATAAAGGAACAACCGGACAGACCATCACTCTGTTTCCCGTCTCGACAGCTGCAGGGACTCAGAACCGGATCGAGCCCGATCAAACCATGATTGTGCCGGCTATGGGCGATGGCTGGTTTGAAGTATCCGGCCCCTCGGGATTCGATACCATTTACCTGCTGGTCAGCTCGACTCCCATCCTGATTCCTCCCGCGCCACAACCCGAAACGCAGCAAACTCCGCAGAATGAACCGCCCTCGAATCTGCTGCCGCGCTGCAACGATGAGATATTCAAAGCCCGCGGCGTGTGCATCGACTCCTCCGCCGGCGTTGCCCCGCTGCCTCCGGACGCACCCCTGCCGCGCGAACTCGTTCCCCTCGCCAAGTCTGCAGCCAGAGACATTATCCTTGCCGATGACGGCGATGAAGTCACCGTGAAATCCGCCCCTTCCGCGAAGCTGCCTCTCATCTACACGTTTCGCCTGGCGCATCTCGAGTAGATAGAAGGGAGGTCAACGATGCATTGTTTTTCGAGCTCGTTCGCTCTGCGGTTTGCGGCAAGTGTCTGGATGATCGCAGCGCTTCTCGCCACATCACAAGCCCAGACACCGCCGCAGCCCGCCGCTCAACAGGGCTCACCCGACACTTCGCGCGATTTGAAGCCTGTCCATCCCGGCGAAAACGCCAAGCCGATTGTTCCCGGCGCGGTGCCTCAAAGCTATGCGCTGGTAATCGGGATCGCGACCTACCAAAACCTTCCCGCCGGCGCTCAATTGCACTATCCAGGCCGCGACGCGCAATCCATCTACACCACGTTGATCAGCGAACAAGGCGGCGAGTTTCCCTCGAGCCATGTCCACATGCTCACCGATTCGCAAGCCACGCAAGCCAACATTATGCACGAGCTCGATTCGTGGCTGCCCTCGGTGACAGCCCCGGATGATCGCGTGCTGATCTACTTCGCGGGCCACGGATTCATCTCCGGCGGCAGAGGTTATCTCGCTCCCTACGACATCGATCTGCACAACATTGCCGCGACGGCGATCCCCATGGATACGCTGGGCAAGCTGATCGGCACCAGCATCAAGGGCAAATGGAAGGTGCTGCTCACCGACGCCTGCCACAGCGGCGCCATCACCCCGGAGACCGATCCACAGCAGTTGAACCAGCTTCTCCTCGACATGCACCAATCGATCTTCTCGCTGACCGCCAGCCGCGATCGCGAGCAGAGCTTTGAAAGCGCAGACTGGGGCGGTGGACACGGCATCTTTACCTACTATGTGGTGCAAGGCCTGCAAGGCGCCGCAGACACCAATGGCGACGGCGTTGTAACCGCCGACGAACTCGCCGAATATGTCCACACCAACGTGCGCCAGGCAACGAATTCGCGCCAAAATCCTACCTCCGAGCGGGGAAGCTTCGACCCCAACATGTTGCTGGCCTTCAATCCGGATAGGGTGAAAACCGCGCCCCAGGCCGGACTCGACTACGGGACACTGATCGTCCAGAGCAATATGGACGATACGGAGTTCTGGCTGGACGGAAAGAAGGCCGGAGTGGTGAGCAAATCCACCGCGCTTCGTCTCCCCGGCCTTGCGCCCGGCTCTCACACCATCAAGGCAGTGCATCTGGGCTACGAGCCCGATGGTCCGCGGGAAGAAATGATTTATCCCGGGCAGGAAACCTCGGTGAGCGTGCGAATTCTCATTCCCCGCCACCGCAATCAGGGAGCCATCGACCTGCTCGATGAGGGGGTCGATTTCTACAAGCAGGGATTCGAATCAAACTACAAAAAGGCGGAAGCAAAACTCAATCAGGCCATCGCAATCGATCCCAATTACAGCGAGGCCTGGATGTATCTTGGCCGCGTTGAAGACGCGCTCTGGGAGGACGAAAAGGCGACCGCCGCCTTCCAGAAAGCCATCGCCATCGACCCCGATTTCGAAGAGGCGCGCGTCAGCTATGCATCAGCCTTGCTCGATCAAGGCGGCCTGGATGAAGCGGTTCGACAATTGAATGCCGCGCTGGAGAGGACGCCCAATGACGGTACCGCTCTCTACCTGCTGTCGCAGGCCTATGCGCGCCAGGGCGACTTTGCGGCTTGTAAGCAAGCTGCCCTTCGCGCCACCTCAGCATCGCCCGGCAACGGCGAAGGCCATTTTTGGCTCGCGGAGTGCGAACGGCACCTCAACCAGGCAGCGGACGCGGAGGCAGAGTACCGGGTTTACCTGAAGCAGACTAACTTCAACTCTGGAGCCTGGGGGAACGCCAACTATTATGTCGTCGGATTCCTCCTGGGCGTGGGCAAAAGGCACCACGCGGCGCAGCAGGATATCTGGCGCGAGCAACAGGGACAGGCCAATCTCGGCATCTGTGATTGCGAGTGGCTGCAGAAGCGTAATGAGACTGCTATACCATTCTGCGAAAAAGCCCTGACGCTCATGCCTGCGGATCTCTGGGCAAACTACCGGCTGGGCATGATCTACATTGACCAGGCTAACGCCCGCGCGGTGACCGTCAATACGGCGTCGGCTGACACGCAGAGCGTCACGGATCTCCTGAAAGCCGCCAGAACGCGATTCGCGAATGTTGTCACCGCAAATCCGGATACCGACGAGGCAGGCCGCGCCCGCAAGTATATCGCGCAGATTGACGCCGCTCTCGCATCTTCACCGCATCCCTGAGTCCAAATTCATTGGTGTTGAAGATCCAGGTTCAGCAGCACCTGGGAGTTCGAATCGGGCCCCGCGCTTTTGCTCACCACGTAAATTGCCTTTTCACCCTGAACATCCGTCTTGGAAGATTCATCCACCGTCTCTTCATCCACCAGGCTCAGGTCGCGGCTTGCCAGCCCCTTCACAAACTCGTCTGGAATCTTGTTTGCCGCTTCGACCATCGCTCCGGAATCGCCGCCGGCAGCCGGCTGTTCCGGCGCAGCAGGCTTTCCGGTTCTCAAGTTGTCGATGACGCGGTCGATATCGGCGATGGGCATGCGGCTGAGAATGACATACAGCTTTTCGTCGCCCGGATGTTGGTCAAACGCGAAAGCCCGCGTGCCGCCCGGCACCACCTGGGGCTGCCCGGCAAGAATCTTGTTCGCATCCGGCGCGGCATTCGCCGGCGGAAATACGGGCGACCATGCCCCGGTGGACCCCTGCTGAATCACATACAGATATCCCGGCTCATTGGCCAGAACACTCAGGCGGATGTGATCGCCGCTGTGAAAGACGCTGCCTGGCGTCACCTCGATATACTCTTTGCCCGCATTGCGAAGCATCAACGAACAGCGCAGGCCGAGGCGATTGTCCGCGGCTCGCACCAATCGCGGCGGAGCCCCATAGCCATTGGCCGCTACCAGTTGCGCAACCTCGGTATTGGCCCGCGCAGGCCGTCTTGAATGGCTTGAGTCGGTCCCCCCGGACCCGTCACCACCGCTATTCGCGCGGGCCGTTGGCTTATGCGCCGCCGGATTGGGCGCCACGCTGATCAAGTCACTCGCAGACCAGAAGGCGTCCCGCGCCGTCAATTCCTGCGCCGAAAGACCGCCGGCGAAAACCATCGCGAAGACTGCGGCTGCGATGACAACATTTCTAAGCACCATCGATTTTCCTTTTCGCGGAGTAGTGCCGCAAAGCAAGTTTTACGCTTCTCCGTGTATCTATTTAAGGAGCGCTTCGTACACAACGAAATCCGATCCACAATGAGCGTGCGTCGATCGGCAGGCCTCGATGCGTCGAAATATTAAACCCGTCCTTCGATCCAGGTGCGAAGCTGCCGCCCTTAATCGTCCGCCATTCTGGGGAAAAGCTCTGACCCTTCAGAAGCCGTTTCATGCCGTCGGTATCCGTCGAGTTCGGCGCGTAGGGGGTCGCAGTCCACTCCCAGACATTTCCTGCCATGTTATATGCGCCGTAGGGACTCTTGCGCAATGGCTCTGACATCACCGGCTGCAGTTTGTCCGGAACATCGCCGGCCCACTCGTCGTTTCCCCATGGATAGCTGCGCCCATCCGTGCCCCGCGCCGCCTTCTCCCACTCCTCTTCGGTCGGCAGTCGTCGTCCCGCCCAGGCGGCATACGTGGCGGCGTCCTGGTAGGAAATGTTGCTTACCGGAAAATGAGGATGCGCAGCGTAATCCGGCGAGTTGGGAGGCGCGTGACCGGTAGCGTCGCAAAACCGCCTGTACTCCGCGTTCGATACTTCCGTTTCATCGATGTAGAAGGCCGGAAGAGAAATTGTGCGACCCGGATCTTCAGTCCCTGAATTGAATTTGAACCTGCCCTCCGGCACCAGCACCATGCGGCCATGCGCATCCGAGAAGTCCGGGGCCAGTTCGGCCTGGTCGACTCGCAGATGTTTCTTTGTCCTGGCCTCCCTCGCCGGCCGCAGCAGCCACGCGGCGGCTCCAACAATAGCCAGCAACACGACAACCGCAATGCCCATCATCAACCACTTGCTCGATCCCGGTGCAACCGGTTCCGGCGCTGGAGCCGCCGGTTGCGGGACCGGTGCTTCCGGAACCAAAGGCTGACTGGCCTGCGCGGGAGGATAGGAATTGGCCGCGGTAGAATTTCCTTCAAGCTCAGCAGCACGGGCGACGGAAGCCGGCGTCATCGTCGGAACGTCGAGAGGCATTTGGTCAGCGCGGGCGATGAGTTCGCCGAGATCGTGCTCTACTTCGGGCCGCAGTTCACCCGCGTTCGGGCTTGCTCCACGAGCTACCAGGATCGACAGCAGTTCCGCCGGATTCTGATACCGGTCTTCGGGCCGCTTGGCAATGAGCTTCTGCAGAATGACATCGCACTCTGCAGGCAATTGCGAATCGTACTCGAGCAGCGAGGGCGGCACTGTATTCAAATGCGCCATTTGGACGCCGATCGCGCTTTCCATTTCAAACGGCCGCTTCCCGGTCAGCAATTCAAAGAAAACAATTCCCAGAGAGTAAAGATCGCTGCGAATGTCGCACGTCTCCCCTCGAATCTGCTCCGGGCTCATATAGTACGGCGTGCCCATGCTCTCGCCGGGCCGTGTAAGTCCGTCGGAAACGTCGGCAATGCGCGAGATTCCAAAGTCGAGCAGCTTGATGCGCCCATTCTCATCCAGCAGCATATTGGCTGGCTTCAAATCGCGATGCACGATGCGTTTGCCCTCGGCGCAGGAGAGCGCTTCGGCCACCTGCGCAATCACATTCGCGGCCTGCGGCACGGTCAACCGGCCCTCGCGCTTCAGGAAGTGTGCCAGGTCCTCTCCTGGGATAAACTGCATCACCAGGAAATAGAGACCATTGCCTTCCCCGATGTCGAAGACCGGGACGATATTGGGATGATTGCCGAGTGAGGCCGTCATGCGCGCCTCTCGCTGGAATCGCATCACGATGCTGGGATCTTCGGCGAGGTGTTCAGCCAATACCTTGATGGCCACCAGGCCCCCATGAAAACGGTGCCGCGCCAGGTAGACCTGCGACATTCCGCCGCCGCCCAGACGGCAGAGAATATGATACTTGCTGCCCAATGCTTCGCTGAGCCGTCCCTCGAGATCTGCTGTCGCCATTTTGGGGTTCACTTCGTATTTCGTATCAATATTCTAAGGCCCGATGCCAAGAACCTCAGCTTGCCGATAAACCTTGTGGAAGCCGCGCTTACGAGTCTAATTTATCTCACCCCCCGCCGGTCTCCGGATGGCATTTACGCGTGTCGCTCGACGGCTTCGCCAGAAAAACAGGCTCTCTAATGTGCGGGCCGCCTGCCTGGACTCGATAAATGACACTGTCCGAACTGGCGGATAGACCCAAAGCTGTAAAGTCGGGAGGAAATTTATTCTGATAGGACAGGACGCCAAGACAGATTCGAGAGGCCGACGATCGGCAAGTCGAGCTTTTCAGATCCCCGCATACCACGAGTATCCGTAATCCGGATCGACGGAGCCCTTTCCGCTTCCGAACCTCTTGATGTCATCCGTCACAGTGACTTGTGCTAGGTATTTCAGGCTCTTGTAGCCGAGTTGGCGTGGCAGGCGCAGGCGTAGCGGGCCGCCGAACGGCACGGGAAGATCTCCATCATTCATCCCCATGGTCACAAACGTGTGAGGATGCATCGCGTCAGCCATGTCGATACTCTCCCACATGCCCTTTTCGAAGGAGTAATAGACCACGAAGCGCGACCCCGGGAGCGCACCCGCCTCGCGGAGAACCGCGGATAGTGGCGTGCCAATCCATTCTGCGATGTAGGACCATCCTTCCTCGCAGGCGATCTCGGTGATCTGGCTCTGAATCGGAAGGCTCTTCAGATCGGCCAGCGAGAGTGACATCGGCCATGCCACTCGACCGTCCACCACCAGCCGCCAATCCCTGAAACCTCCGGCCTGCAACTGCTTGAACTCTTCGGTGGGAGCCGCTACGGCATTCGCAAACGGATCTTTCGAGATCATGCTGCGCGGAAACTGGCGCGCCGGTGACCGCGTGGTCAGCAGCCGCTGGCAGGCATAAGTCAATGTCTCGCCGGGTCCATAAACTCCGCTGCCATCCGGCGGAATCAGTCCGTACCGCCCTGCCAGCCGCTCTGCCGCGATCAAGCCTCCAAAGCTCGCCGCCGCAGCAACCCCTCCGTAGATCAGTTTGCGTCGTGAAATTGGATTCATTCGTCCTCCCCTGAATCGCGTGACTGTCCCGTAATCATCGCCCGCATCCGGCTCCTGAACCCCGACAGGGCAACCATCGCCACGTGCACGAAGAGGAAGAGCAGAAGCAGCCACGAAACAAAGAAGTGAATGGTGCGCGCGGATTGCCGGCCGCCAAGCAGTGCCGCTGTCGCCGGAAACGCAGACGTGAACGAAGGCGACATGGCTAACCCGGTCCAGATGATCAGCGGAAACAGCACCAGGATTACCACCAGATAAGCAGTCCTTTGCAGCACGTTATACGTGCTTTCTTCCGAGCGGTCGGCTCGCCCGCGGTGTATATACTTCGCGATACGATCTCGGTAGGCGCGCCACGTCCAATCGCTTCGCGCCGGAATCAGATTCTTGCGGAAATGACCGCTCCACAGGCCGTAAATTCCATACACCAGCCCAGTCAGCACAACGACCCACGCGGCTTCGAAGTGCAAATACCGGCTCCAGCCGTTCTGGTCGGGCATCACGTAACCATAACCTGTCGGCACCGTGGCGCGCGAAGCTGGAATCGGGATGATGAACAGCGGGCGAGTGTTCACGTTTCCCACCTCGCCCCAGTAGAACCGTGGGTGCGAGATGACGATCTCGCCGCCGGTAATTAGCAACGCGACGAAGGCGATGAACGTGATCCAGTGTGTCACGCGCACCACTGCGGAGTGACGTCGGGTCTTTCTCGTTTTTTCAAGCTGGGAAACCGCTGGCACGGGGCCAGACTAGCACATTTCGCGCCGGCCGATGCCACTTTTGTCGAGTTGGTGCGAATCCAGCGTTTCCTGCCGGCACAACGCTGATGCCCGCCAGGTCTCTCGGTTCGGCAAGTTGGAAACATCATCGTTAACTGAATAGCTACACAACACTGCACCGGGCGCCGCGGCGGACCGGCAACTCTCAGTGCCAAGAGCGCGCGGGGAGCGAAATGTTCCACGACCCTGACCCAGCCGCACCGGCGCTTTCTCCAAAATAATCCTCGTCTATATTTACGTCTTTGAGTTACGATGTTTTTTCAGTTTGGCAATCACATGTCTAGCGGGGGTCGACGTGGTCAATTGGAGAAAATTCTGGCGCAGGTGGGGAATCGCACTCAGCCTGCGTGAGCCGCCCATACTGCCAACTTATGCCTGGTCATATTTCGACCATCTGGCAGCAGTCTATGTGACCTTGAATACTGCCGATTCACGAGCCGATGAAGTCATCAGGAAAGCGACTGAGAAGCCCGACAATCTCACCTGGGGCGATATCTTCCTGCTCGAAGATGTCATCTTTACCCTCCAGCCGCCCGAGGTCGTGAATCGCAATGCATGGATCCTCCGCGAGAGGTTTCGTGAGATTGCAGGTTCGACTGTGTACGACAAATACATAGCCTCCAATGTCCCCACGGAAACGGACACGCCCGAGAAGATGTCTCTTCTCAAGGCTGACCTGACTCGGATTCTTGACGTGCTGCATTGGCATTATTCACTCATACCGATGAGAGAGAGAATGAGGAAATCTCTCACCAAGTATTGCATCGTGTATGTCGTCGCCTACACTTTACTCGCCGGAATTCTTCTCCATGGCTTCCACCTGTACGGGAACGATTTTGCCGCGGTGCTGACCTGTGTCGTTTATTGGGGCATCATCGGTGGATTCGTAAGTTCGCAGAGGCGGATGGAAAGAATCCCCAGTGATGGTGATCCGTTATTGGGGGTTTTCGGCCTTGATAGCGCCGACTACTATCTCTGGCTGTCACCCATGCTCGGCGGCATCTTCGCCGTCATCCTGATGTTGATGTTTGTTGCGGGAATCCTCAAAGGAACCGTATTCCCCGACTTTTTTGTTCCAGCCAGAAAAGAAGGTCTGTCCTACTTCGAATTCGCCTGGCACACGCTCCCCAGAGCGGGCGACGATTACGCCAAGCTGTTTGTGTGGGCCTTCCTCGCTGGATTTGCTGAGCGGCTGGTTCCCGATAGCCTCGACCGGCTCACTTCAAAATTGAACGCGGATGATAAGCCTTCGGCGCCAAAGACCCCGCCGGTAGGTCCAAAGGCGCCAGCGGCGGATTTAAAGAAGCAATTAACAAATCCCGATCAACCGCAGACTCAGGTTGGCGCCGACGTCGCTGCCGCCGAACAAGCAATATCGCCAGCCACCTTGACAAACGTCATGCACACCGGCGAAGGCATTGCACCGGAAAATCTCGAACCGCAAACTGAAAAATAGAGGGGCGGAATCGGCGCAAGACCTCGACCGGGCACAAACCGAGCTCGCTGACTTTTCGAGCCTCGCTGACGACGGCTTCGCCATAGCTGTTACCGCCGCGCAGTATTGACGCCGGAAAACTGAACCATCTTCGCTTCGGCGAGGCATCGGTGAGCCGCCGTCCCGTCGGGAGCAACAGTTTTGAAAGGGCACGGCTTCAAAGGCTGCGGAAAAACTCATCGGAGAGTCAGATCTTCGAGGCCTTGTAACAGGGCATGACCTCAGTCGTGCCGATAAAGCCGCTCGAATTGATGCTGGGCTCCAGCCCCTGCAAACGCCAATACTCGAAAAAACCCTCGAACCTGGACTTTCTCCGCAGGCTCTTCACCTGTGCCGCTCTCGTTTCAAGCAACGATCTTCCCCCGCAGCGCAATCGCACCCACGCGACTCAACTCCCGGGTGTAATCTTGGTGCGCGGAGAAAGCGGAGCTTCAGCCGCTCTCAATTCTCTAGCGCTCCGACTGCAACCATGCACCATGAAAGTGGGGACTCATGAAATCATCCAACCTTTCTTCTCGCAGAAGTTTTCTTCATAATTCAGCTCTGTCCATCGCCGCCACGATGCTCCCGGCCCATCAGGCATTTGCGTCCGGCTCGTCGCCTTTCAAGGCAAAACTGAGCGCGCATATCTGGGTTTATGCAAGCGCTTTTCCGCCCAACTGGGATGCCACTCCTGTTTTGGACAAAATATTTAGCGACCTGCACTCCGCGGGCTACGACGGCGTTGAACTGATGGAAGTCGACCTCCGCCACGATGACGCTGTCGAGCATCTGCGTCGCCTGGCCAATCAATACCAGATTCCCGTAAGCGGAGCGTCCTATGGGGCGGCCATGTGGGACTCGAGCAAGCACGACGAGATTCTGGCCGATGCCACCTCCGTCATTTCGCGCCTTGGCCAGCTCCAGGCCAAGACGCTGGGCGTCTCGGTTGGCGATGCGGGACACGCCAAGACCGAATCGGAACTCGATGCGCAGGCCAGATTGCTCTTGGCCATCATGCCCATCTGCGCCGATCACGGCATCGTTCTCAATCTGCACAACCACACCTATGAGGTCAAAGACAACCTGCACGATCTGAATGGAACGCTCGCCCGCATTCCCACCATCAAGCTCGGCCCCGATCTCAACTGGCTGGTTCGTGCCGGCGTCGATCCCGTCTGGTTCGTCAAAACCTACGGCCATCAAATGGTCTACATGCACATCCGCGATCAGTACAAAGACGGCACATGGACCGAATATGTCGGTGAGGGAGTCACCGACTTTCCCGCCATCGCCGCCGCTCTCAGAAGCGTCGACTTCAAGGGCCGGGCCGCCGTCGAGCTGGCTTTTCCCCAGGGCTTTGTTCCCTTATATCCTCTGGCCGAGGACTGGAAGCGTAGCCGCGAATACGTCCAATCCACCTTCGGCTGGTGAACCCCGTCAAGCTGGCCGCCTGCGCCTGCAATTATCCGCGCAGGCCGGTCAGCTCCATCAGCCGCGCGGTCTCGCGGTAGGCTTCTTCCACCCATTCCACGATCCGCGCCGGGTCGGGCGAATACTCCAGCTCGATCGAGACCACTCCCTCCATATCCAGTTCCTTGATCGCCTGAAGATACGGGCTGAATTTCACAATGCCCCTCCCTGGCGGAAGATCCCCGTGTACTTTGCCATCGCAGTCGCTAATGTGCACGTGGATGGCCTTGCCCTTCAAAGCCGACAACGTCTCCGGGCCGCTGTCCGACAGTACGCAGTGGCTGATGTCGATGTTGGCTCGCACCCGCGGATGCCAGCAGTCGTCGATAAAACGCGCCATCTCGCCGGCGCTGTTCAGCAGGCTCATCCGGAACGGCTCCAGCTCCAGGGCAATCTCCAGGTTTTTATTCCCGGCGTAATCGCCCAGCATGCGGCATGTCTCAATCGCCCATCCCCATTGATCTGCTGCCTGGATCACCTCCCGCTGCCAAAGATACTCGCCCAGCACCAGCAGAATGTTCTTCGCTCCGAACTCGGCGGCCAGATCGATGAACCGCTTGCATCGCGTCACGTGAAAATCGCGCACCGGCTCATTGAAATCGATCAGCCCCGTAGCCACCACCGGCAGCGACACGATGGGCAACCCATGCCTCTCGCAAGTCGCGGCGATCGTGCGTTTCTCCTCGGCCGTAATCGTCATGGCCTCGGTGAAGAGGTCCACGCAATCGAAGCCGATGCGGGCAATGTGTCCCAGGCCCGTGGCCGTATCCATGCCAACTTGGGAGAAAGCGCTATTGATGATGCCGAGTTTCATGCTTCACCTCGTTTCCGGCTGGCTTCGACGATCTCCCCAGGGCTGGTCATCCGATGTTCCGCGGCGCTCAAGGCCGCGGCCTCCACCAGCGCCATGCTTTTCAAATGATCCCGCCCCGTCAGCGCCGGAGCCTGCCCCGTTTCCAGAGCGATGAGCAGCTGGTTCATGGTCGCTCCGAATGCGTCGGGAAACCAGCTCTCAGGCGGGGTGAAATGCCGAAACTCCGCATCCCCCTTGCGCGCGTACCGCATCGTCGACGGCGTGGTGAAAGGGTCCTGGCACCAGCCGATATTCCCGATCGCGAGACCATCGAGCCCTTCAATGCGCCACTCGATGCGCGGATCTCCCGGACATCCCTCTCTCGCCGGTCCGGTCCAGACGTCGTCGATCACCACTGCGCGCAGGCCGCTCTCATATTCCAGGGTCGTGGTACAGATCCCGTCCGTATGCGCAAACCTGGTGCGCGGATCGGTCCGCGTGCTGGTGAAGACGCGATCCGGTTCGCCGAACCAGCCGCGCATGCAATCCAAATGATGAATCGACATGATCCGCAGCGTGGCCGAGCCCACCTCCGCCTGCCAGGGCTGCCAGTGCAGCACCGCCCGCATATCGATGGTGGCAAAAACCGGCGCCCCGAAAAACCCTTCCCGGAGCAGGGAACTGGCCGCATACACCGACGGATCGTAGCGCATATTCTGATTCACTGACAGCACGATACCCGACCGCTCGCAGCAGCGGACAGCCTCTTCTGCCTCGCCATAGCTGAGCGCCAGCGGCTTCTGCGCCAGGATCCCTTTCACCGTGCCGCGTGCGCACGCCGCGCGAATCAACTCAGGCTGGTTCTGCGGCGGCACAGCGATATCGAGCACTTCGATGCTCGCATCGTCGAGCAATTCCTCGTAGCTCGCGGCGGCCCGTGGAATCGAATGCCGCTCCGCCACCTCCGCGGCTTTCTCTCGCCTGCGCGACGCAATGGCCACCGGGTTAAGCCCGTTGCGCCTGTAGCTCACCAGGTGGCAACTGTCGACAATAAATCCGCTGCCGAGAATCCCGATGCGGAAATCTCTTCTCTTCGGAGTCGGCGGAGAGTAACGCAAGCTATGGTCAGGCATGGATTTCCACACGCCTAGGCATTATAGGTCGCCCTGCGGCTAAGAGTCTTAGCCGCAGATCACGTCGTTCAGGATTTGTAAAAATCCTCCACCGGCAAAGCCCACCCACGGAGGATGAAACTGGTGCCCCATCGAGCGCCCCCGGGGTTCCCGGCGACAGGTCTCCGTCTCTCGGGTGGGTAGTTGATCGGTGGGAGGCCGCAAAATGCCGACTGTTCGCTAACCCTGCCTTATTCGCTCATTGCCGCTTGCACAATCCCCGCCCTCCTCATTCCTGACTGCTTACCAGCGAGAACATGGCTCCCTGTGGATCCTGTGCGTTGATGATCCAGCTCCCGCCGGGCACCTGCATTGGACCGTTCAAGACCTTCCCGCCGCCGGATTCGACGCGCTGGATGGCCGCCTTGATCGCATCGACGCAGAAGTAGAAGTTCCAGCATGAGACAGGCATGTGCGGCGCTTTGGTCATCATCCCGCCGTCGCCCATTTCCTGGTGGTCGCCTTCGTCGAAGATGCGATAGAGACCCATGGGCCCCATGTCCATATCGCTGACTTTAGTCCAGCCGAAGAGCTTGTTGTAGAAGGCGAACCCGCCATCGAGATCGGTGGTGTAGAGCTCGTGCCATCCGATGGTGCCGGAAGCCGGCGGTGAGGGGCGCTCCGGCGAAGGCATGGCTGGATTCGGCGTGAAAACCACAATGGCAGCGCCCTGCGGGTCTGACAGGACCGCGAAACGAAGCATGCCTGGAACGTCGGTAGCAGGCTTCCATAGTTTGCCGCCGGCTTCGACAATCTTTTCGATGTGAGCATCCACATCGTCGACCGCAATGTAGCCTATCCAGGCGGTGTGTCCGGAGAGGTTCAGCATCCCGGCGATTCCAACGCTGCCGAGATTGAAAACGGTGTAAGGAGGGCCGTCATAGGCAGGCATCTCCTGGGTTGTCCAGCCCACGACATCCGAGTAAAACTTGCCGGCGGCTTTTGTGTCGCTGGTCATGAGTTCGTACCAGCCGAATTTTCCTTTGGGGGTAAACATAGCGAGAGATCTCCTTTCGGGGAATGAGCCAGAGTTACTGCGTTCAGTCAACTCATAGTTGATATCAACCAGCTTGCAGCCGTGTCAACGCAATGACGTGTTAATTTTCGCGCAACTGAAAGAGTGAGGGTCTCCCAGCCTGTGCTGTATGTTGAGTTTTGAATGCGGCCTATAGTCGCTTCGGCGAGCCATCAATGCTTCGGGGCCTCATTTTCTGAGAGTCCCTCTCCGGCCTGCTCACTCTCCGAGGCCACCTTGCGCAGGCTGATATGGTCAACCTGCGCCCAGACCAGGCCCACCGGCACGATGCTGATGAAGGTGACCAGAAGAAGGGTAGCGGCGCATGCCGTGGCGGCTTCAGCCGAAGCGCCGAGTACCCGGATCAGCACCAGCATCACGATTCCGATCTGCGAGAACCACCCGATCACCGGAAGCTGAATGATGCTGGCGCTTCCGCTGGCGATCATCAGCAGGACGCACTTGGGCAAAGAGACGGAAGCGAGCTCGGGACTGGCAGCGAAGGCTCTGAAGGTCTCAAGATAGGCAAAGGAGATCAGCAACCACATGCCTAGAGAAAGCGAGGCCGCCGCGGCAAAATCAGAGAACGAGCGCATCGTGTCCAGACCGGAGTGAAAGGTTCGGATCTTGCTTCCGACCGAGGCTCCCAGCCGGCTGGAAATCGTTCCCAGAGTACGTTCGAAGAAGATGGCGACCGCTTCGCCGGCCACGCGGATGGCGATCAGGAAAAGCGCTCCGAAGAGAGTGAGGGCCAGGCCTCCGTAACGCACCACCAGCAAACCCAGGAAGGGATGGTTCGCCGTCAGGTGAGACATGGAACCGGAATGTGCTGTGGCCTGGATGATGTCGCTGGTCGGCACCCAGAACATGGCAATTGAAAATACCAACGCCATCGAGCCGGCGTCGAGAAGCCGTTCCACGATATACACAGCGATCTGCGAGCTCACTGGCAGGCCCGTCTTCTTTGCGACCAGGTAGGGACGGACGAGATCGGCCACCCGGCCAATCAACGCGACCGCGGTAAAGCCGATAACCTGCGTTCCCACCAGCGAAAACAGGGGAACTTTCCTGTTGTGCCGCAGCAGCAGCGCCCAGCGCGCGGAACGAAAACCGTAGGCAAGGTAGATGCAGCCGACCGCCACGGCGATCTTGCGCCAGTCCGCCTGCCCAACCTGCGAACGAAAAACTGCAAAATCGAAATGAACCCTGCCGCGGGCCCACACCACCAGCGCCGCGACAGCTCCCAGCAGTACCACGCTCAGGATCAACTGACTTTGTTTCAAACGTTCTCCGTTCGACGCATATCGATACTGAGTTTAATGGATGCGCGTGACGACTTCAGCGGAGGGATGGGCTATCGGCTGCCGGTTTGCCGGGAGTTGAGTGAGGACGTTCGCGGCTGAATCAGGGCCTCGCGTGCCAGAACGCGGCGATTGAACTCGTGAATGACGCGCGCCACGTAAACCCGGGTCTCATGGTAAGGAGGAATCCCATGGTACTTATCCACCGCGGCGGGGCCGGCGTTGTAGGCGGCCAGCGCCACGGCCAGATTGTCCCGGTAGCGGATTAGCAGTTCGTCCAGATAGGTTGAGCCGCCGCGGACGTTCTGCCCCGGCTCAAAGCTGTTCGTGACTCCGAGACCGTTTGCTGTCCCCGGCATCAACTGCATCAGACCGCGAGCCCCGGCATGGCTTACCGCTTGGGAATTGCCGGCGCTCTCGGCCTTGACGACCGCGGCCAGAAGGTCGACGTCCAGATTGTGCTCCTTGCCGGCCGCGGCGAGGATCTGGCTCACATCCGCGGCGGTGAGTCTTGCCTCATTACCGGGATGGGCCGGGGCGGCCTGCGGGACCGGGGTGTCGGGAACCAGGTCAACAGCAGCGATCTTCTCCGCTTCCAACTCGACATAATTGTCTTCGCCCGAACTCAGGTAGAGGCGCACACGGGCTTCCACCCGCGCGTGATGATCGCAACGCATGGTGAAGCCGTTATTCAGAGTCACCAGCTCGCCGGCGCGGACAATAGGCGCCGGAACGGACAATGCCGCCGCCACCATCGTGCCGAACACCACTCTCCCCGTTCTTCTCACTTTCACCGCTCAATTCTGGTTCAAATCTATGTACTTCAGCGCTGCTGCGGGGCCGACGGAAATCTTTTAAGGGCCGCTTCCAGCACCACGGCTACGCCATCCTGGTCGTTGTGGGGTGCTTGCTTCCAACCGTGTAGCCTGGCCATCGAGCGTAATTCGGCAGCCGCGTTACCCATAATCACTCCCTGACCTGCCCACTCAAGCATGTTGATATCGTTCCAATTGTCGCCGATGGCCATGGTTTCTTCGCGCTCAACACCCAGTCTGGCGGCCAGCATTTTAAGAGCCCAGCCCTTGGTCACACCCTTGGGCAGCAGGTCCAGGATCGAGAGGTCACGCGCCGGATACTCGGTTCGAACCGACTCGCAAAAACCCGCCCACTGGCTCGATTTCAATGCTTTCTCAGCCTCCTGCATCTTCACCACTCCGCCGGCAACCATTGCCTGGATGGGGTCGTTTCCATCTCCAAGCGCAAGCTCGAGAGGTTTGACCACCTCGATAGCATTGCGGTTCGCCTCCACCCAAAGAGCGATGCGCCCGGCGGCCTGTCCCAGGTCTTCCAGAACCAGTTCGCCACGGTCGGGCCGGTCGAAGGTGAAGACCACGCTGCCGAACGGTCTCATGAGTCCGCAAAGCCCGCGCGCCACCCGCGCTTCAAGATGGCAGCGGTCGATGGACTCGCCGCCAATGGTCCTGATCACTGCACCATTAGACGTAATGAGGGGCGTATCCGCTCGGAGGTCGAGGTGCTCCAGCAGCGGGATCGTATAGGCCAAACGACGGCCTGTGGCGATGGCCACAGTCATTCCGGCTGCCTGGGCGTTCCTTAGCGCCTGGGCGTTTCGCAGGCTCACGGTCTGCTTGAGCGTGGGCAGAAGCGTGCCGTCCATATCGATGGCGACCAGGCGGACCGGAGGATGCATAGTTTCAGTGTACCGGGAGAGATAGCCTGAAGCCCGGCGGATGGAGCGGGCTGGCCTGGAATGGGATGGCGTTCTCGGGATAATCTAAGCGCATGGAGCAAATCTGCAGCCGATGCCGCGCCCTCCTGGGCACTGAAACCGTAGCCGACTGGTGCCCGGCATGTGGCGGTGCGCTCATCGAGCGCGAAGTTGGGGAGGAACTGGGGGCGCCGGCTGAGCCTGCTGAGGAGATCGATCATCGCGGCATCGTGTTGCCGCGACGCCACGCCCTGGGCGGGATTATTACCCCGCAGTAGTTTACTGAAGGGGTCACGGTTTCGTGTTGAGGCCTACCGCTTCGGCCAGCTTAGCCTGCCGCTCATCGAAGGTCCAGAACTTGTCGGCCCGCAATTCCAATGCGCAGGCGACGTGCAGAGCGTCCAAAGTGCGCACACCGAGCGTCGGAACGAAACGGCGGCCAAGATCGACGATTACATTCCAGGCAGTTCCGGGAAATGCCGCCATCTGCAGGGGACCCGCAAGACAGTCGAATTCGAAGTTCTCCCATGCGCGCCTTGCATCGACCTCCGAAATACGCCGGAGGAATACTTGTCGATAGATCGAATTCGCAAATTCGGCACGGCCGAACGGGGAGATCGGCAGATTCGGACGCACTGCCATCCGGCTATACGCTTCGCGCGAATGCACGTCCCGCAAGTAAACAGCCGTTAGAAAACTCGTGTCGGTATAGACGGTCAATACCGGCTCTCTTCTCGATCCTTTATCAGATCATCCACGGCTGTGAGGACGCGATCACCGAAGATCTCTTTCGCGCGCGCCTCGAAATCCGGCCATTCGACCGGCCCTGGCCGTCGCGATTCAGGCACAATGCGAGCCACGACTCGATCGCGCTTTTTAAGCTCGACGATCTCACCTGCCTCGATCCATTTCATGAGGAGCGGTGTGTTGCGCAATTGACGCAGATTAACGCTTGGCATGGGTTCAATGTGACACAAAATGTGACACATTGCAAGACAGAACCTTTACAGGTGCCCCTAAGCTATAACATAATCAGTAACTTAACCAAGTTTCCCCGATTCCTAGACATTGTTGCCAACGTAGCCAGACCACGAGAGCGCGAATAACAGGAGCCCAATAACAATGAAAAGGACTCTTGCAGCACCTCGCCCGAAAGTCGCTAGAGCCGTTGTTAGCAGTGATGAGCAAAGGCTTGCGACGGGGAGACGCTCGTCTAGTGGATTGGTCTTATATCCACCGTCAGGCAGTGCGAGTAGCGGAAAAGGGTTTTGCCAACAACCGAGGGTGCCCGCTGCGGCGAGGACACACATAATCACCCCAGCCGTAAATAGGCGCTTCCTCCAATTTGGGCGCTCTTGCATATCTCTATTCGTACCTCAGGGCTTCAGCCGGCAAGATCCGCGACGCCGAGTGGGACGGATACAGCGTTGCCAGCAGTGAAATCCCGATCGAGACCGCCGAGACAATCACCCCATCGACCCAGCGCGGCGCGAAGGGAAGCGTGTCGATGGAATAGACATCCGCGGGGAGATGAATGAAGCGATAGTGGCCACCGGCCCAGGCCGCCAGGTAGCCGAGAAGCAGTCCAAGGCCGGTCCCGACCACGCTGATCAGAAACCCCTGCAGCAGAAAGATGCGGCGAACCTGGCCCGGATCGACTCCAAAGCTCATCATCACCGCGATGTCGCGCGTTTTCTCCATCACCATCATGGTGAGGGCGATGAGAATGTTGAGCGCAGCCACGATCACGATGAGCGCAATCACGATGAAGGTGACTACCTGTTCCAGCTTCAGAGCTCGAAATAGTTCGCGGTTCTGTTCGGTCCAGTCTGAGGTCATGTAGCCTTTGCCGGCGGCTTTTTCGATCTCCCGAGCGATCTCCGGGGCGCGGTTGAGGTCGTCGACTCTGAAACTGATGACCGAAAGCAGGTCGGGCTCGTCGAAGAGCCGCTGCGAATCTGTCAAACGGAGAAAGCCCATCTGCGAGTCGTACTGATAAAAACCTGTGTGGTAGGTTCCGGCGAGTCTGAAACGCACGTAGTTGGGAATTTCGCCCAAGGGGGTCAGTTCGCCCTGGGGGCTGATGACCATGACAGAATCCCCAACAGCTGCCCCGACGGTCTCGGCGAGGTCTTGGCCCAGGACGATGGGCGGAAGTTCTCCGCCTGCGGCTGCGGTTTGGGGCTCAAGTGCCTGGACCGCTCCGGGGGTGGACTTGTCGAGCAGATGGCTGACCTTGAGTTCCTGATCGGGAAGGATGCCTTCAACGAGCGCACCGCCATCGCGGGCTCCGCGCGCCACCAGCACCTGCTCGTAGAGGCCGGGCGAGACCGCAACCACGTGGGGAACCCTGCGGACGCGCTCGAGCAGCGGACGCCAGTCCTTGATGCCCAAACCGTCAGAGGCCATCAGCTGCACATGGGCGCTCGAGTCGACCAGCCGGTCCTGGAGATCACGCCGCATCCCGTTGGTGATGGCCAGCGCGATGATCAACGCGGCCACTCCGGCGGCCACCCCGGCAATGGAGATCGCGGTGACCACGCCAACCACCGCCTGGCGCCGCTTGGCCCTCAAGTACCTGGCCGCAACATAGAGCTCAAATCGCATGATTCCTACTGGGCCTGTGCGGCAAAGACGGCTTTGGCCACGCCCACATTGTCGTATCGGTCGTAAGCCCGGACGGTGACCAGGTGCTCGGCCTTCAAGTCCGCAACCGGGATCTGGACTTCATAGTGTTCTCGCTTGGAATCCGAAATTCGGCCCACCGGCTCAACGTAGATCCACGGCCCCGCATCCAGAGAATATTCGGCGCGGGCAATGGGCGAGGCGTCGTCCTGGGCGTCGAAAGTAACCATCAATCCGCTCGCGCAGGGAGCGCCCCCGCACTCGATTCTTTTCACGGCCCTGAGATCGGTGATGACCGGCGGCGTGGTGTCGATCACAAACCGCTCGCTGATCTTCTCTCCACTGAGCGCATCTCCCGGAGAATGCGAAGGCGAGTCGGACGCCACCACTTTGATCTGGTAGCCGCCGTCCGGAATCTGTATTGAATCAAAGCTGTACGCCTTCTCGTTAATCTTATCTTTTAATAACCGCCAAACGGTTTCTCCATCGCCACGAAGGTAAAGGGAGTAGACGAGATCATCGCCATTGTCGTCGTGCGCGGCCCAGCGGACAGTCGTCGAGGTGCGGTCCTTGAGGGCTTGCAAAGGCGTGCCGGGGTTGGAACCGGAATCGAAGTTCACGCTTTGAGTCGAGGAGGGAAAGGTGATATTCACCGTCGACTGCTGGTTGAATGGCTGGTTCTGCGGATTGAGCCTGGCACCTGTGGCGACCACGACCTCATCCACCGCCGGAGCCGCGTTGACCGGCAAATAGTTCACCGCGACGCTGCCTACGGTCCCGCCGTCGTGCAGCACGGCCCTCCACTCAAGAAAGCGGCCCGGCGGAGAAGCTGTGGTGCCATCTTTCAGCGGCTCCCAATCGCTCCAGCCTCTGGCCGGCTGCTCGACGTTGCCGGAACGGGTGAAGAGCTCGTAGCCTTGCGATCCGGGCTGGACCTCGACGCGCCCAAACCGGGCCAGGGCCCCGGCATCGAGAACGTCACTGGCGTACTCATGCTTCTCCGCCGTACCGAACTCGAACAGCTTTCCCGTGTTTCCGGAGCCGATCAGCATGCCGCCGTCTACGAGGCTGGCAAAGCTCAGCCCCTGTTGCGCTTCCAAGCGCCCCACATCGGCGTAGCTGCCGTCCGTCTGAATGCGGTAGATGTGCCCGCGGTTACCCGTCAAAGCAAGGAGGCCGTTCGGCTGCGTAGCCAGAGCGTAAACGATGTCATCCTTGCTCGCCCAGAGCTTGCTCGGCGCCTGCCCTTCGGCAAGCGCATAAATCTCGGTCCCTTCCGGGACCGAAGTGCTTGAATTCACCGCCTGCAGCGATCCCGGTTGCACAATCGTGATGGTGACGGAACCGACCCCCTGCACCGGCAGCGGTGGCAACGTATTGCGGGTCTTGTCTCCTACGCAGGCGGCAAAAATGGTTCCATCGGATCCCACCGTGACCGATGTGATCTCTCGCCGCGGCGCCTCGAACAGTACGTAGCCCTTTCCTTGAGAGTCAATGCGGTAGACCAGCCCGGAACCATCGGATCCTGCAATGAGATTGCCTTTCTGATCCCACCCAAGAGAACGGATATGCGCCTCGTCGCTTTTGAAAAACTCCTCCGGCCCCGCGCCTGGTTGGTCGGGATCCACGCGGTAGACCGCTCCGGGACCTCCGGTGGCGATATAGAGCCGGCCGCGTGCGTCGAAGGTCAGGTCCCAGATGTAGTGGGGCTTGTCGCCTGTTTTACCGTCGAGGTCGACTTTTGATGCGTCAAAAATCACAGTCGCCCCGGCCTCGTCTTGCTTCGCTTCCGATGCGGGGTTGAGCTTGTAGACTTTGCCGCTGGGCAGTGTAGCGGCGTAGAGCGCGCCATCGGGCCCGATCCGCAGCACCTGCACGCTAATGTCTTTCGTCTCAAATAGGGTGAAGGGTTTGCCGTCGCTGCCGACGCGCAGGACCGTGGCCGGCGAGCCGGTACCAGCGTACGATATCCCTTTTCTGTCCGCCGCCACCGACCAGACGAAAGTCGAGGGAGTGGTCAGCAGCTCCTTGAGTCCCGGACCTTGGCGCAGGTGACCGTCGCTCTCAATCGCAACTCCCCGCGAAGTGCCTTTCTCAAACTCCTCAAGTTGCGATTGTGTCCACAGGTGTGTGCCTTGGGCGTCGGAAGACTGGGGCAGGGAAGCAACAGCCGCGAGTAAAGACAGCGCCAGAGCGGAGACCCCGGGCAGGGAGCGATTAAGGGAGTTTATATGTTGGGAAACAACCATACTGCCGTTAAGTCTACTAAACTTCGTCGGCTACGGACGGGTGCAGGTTGCTTCAATTACGGCAAACGAGAGCCAGGAAATAACCGAAAATTCGGAACTCACCGTGCGATAAGGCTAAAGTTCGAGGACGTTGTCTTCGATTGCCAGCCGGACATTACCGTCGGACTTCGCAAGTCGGCGAACTGCCTCGGGCTTGTCGACGCGGGCTTTGAGCATAACCAGCGCCACGGGAACGCTGCGGCCGGCGCTCTTGATGGTCTGCACGGCGGTTTCGCGGTCGATACCGCAGGCTCCCATCAAGATGCGAATCCCGCGCTCAACCAGTTTTGAGTTCTGCATGTGTACATTAACCATCAGGTTTTCATACACATAGCCGAGACGAGTCATGGCGCCCGTAGTGATCATATTAAGCACCATCTTCTGTGCCGAGCCTGCCTTCATGCGGGTGGAGCCCGAGATCACTTCAGGGCCGACCTCGGTGACGATCGCGATATCGGCGGCGTCCGCCAGTGGGGTCCCCTGATTGCAAATCACCGCGGCTGTATGTGCGCCGCGGGCGCGGCCGTAGGCCACGGCGGCTACCACATACGGAGTGCGGCCGGAAGCCGAGACCCCTATTACGATGTCCTTGCGGGTGGGACGGCGACGGGCAATGTCGCGCTGGCCCAGTTCTTCGGAGTCTTCATTCACCTCCACCGCCGATGCCAGGGCCTTGGGTCCACCCGCCATGATGTACTGCACTTGGCCGGGAGTGGACGAGTAGGTTGGGGGGCATTCGGAAGAGTCGAGGGCGGCGATGCGTCCGCTGGAGCCTGCCCCCACGTAGATGAGCCGGCCTCCATCGCGAAGACACCGGGCCACCTGGTCGATCACTTGAGCGATCTCGGGAAGAGCTCGTTTGACCGCCGCTGCAACCTTGGCATCCTCGTGGTTGATAATGCGGGCTACTTCGAGTGCGGACTTGGTATCGAAGCCTTGGGAGGCTTCATTTTGGCTTTCGGTGAGTAGATGTTCGAGAAGTGAGGTTTGGTCTTTTCCGGTGCCATTTTTGTGACTACCGGCCGCCTCGGGCATCATCGTGCTTGAAAGCATCGCGTTCGGTCCCCAGAATTTCATTGTATCTGAAAATGTGCAATAGTGAACAAATTAGGACGGTGGGAACCTGGTACAGAAACAAGCAAACGGTTTACTAACGCAGCGCCCCTCGAATAGCGTCGTGAAAGGCCGGCCGCACCTGGCGGATCTTCTGGTTTGAACGGTCGGGCCAAGTGCGGTTGGTGAGCAGGACGATGGCCACCCTGGCATCTAGATCGATCCACAGAGAACAGCCGCTGTAGCCGAGATGTCCGATCGAGCGCAGAGAGAATTGCTTTCCCGACGAAGAATTTTCCGAGGGAGTGTCCCATCCCAAGCCACGCGAACTGCCATATGGACCCTGTCTTTGGGCAAAAAACTCGACCGTATCGCTATGGAAAAGGCGCGGCCTCTCCGATTCCGGAGACTGGGCACCTTCGGCACCCAGGATTTGGTGGGCGAAGGAGAGCAGGTCGGGCACATTGGAAAAAACCCCTGCATGGCCAGCGGCCCCCTCCAGAACCCAGGCGTTCTCATCCTGGACCTCGCCCTGGATGCGCCGGTGGCGGAAGCCCATATCCTCCTCAGTGGGGGGGATGGCAGCGCGAACTGGCGGGAGCGGACAAAATCCGGTCGCCGTCATGCCGGCGGGCTGGAAGATCTCGCGACGGGTCCAGGCGGCAAGTTGCTCGCCCATAGAGAGTTCGAGCGCCTTTCCGAGCAGGATGAAGCCGGGATCGGAGTATTCCGACCTGGTGCCCGGTTCGGCCTCAATCGGAAGTTCCAGGCAGGCCCGGTAGAGGGCTGCAGGGGTGCTCAGGGTTCGAAAAAACTCCACATAACCCGGAAGACCCGAGTTGTGCGCCAGGAGGTGGCGCAGCCTCACATGGCGGGCTTTGTCACCAATGGGCCGGCCCACCACGAAACCGGGAAGTAGATCGCCAAGCGGCTGGTCCAGGTCGAGTTGGCCCCTCTGGTGAAGCAGCATGGCTACGGAAGTGGTGGACACGACCTTGGTCAGGCTGGCGACGTCAAAAGCTGTTTCCGGCTTTACGGCAGGGACGTCGGTTTCGTAGGTAAAGCGGCCCATCGCATCGACGAGCAGGGATTCGCCTCCAGCCAGTACCCCGAAGGCGCAGCCGGGGAAGGCGTGCGCGTCCATCGCGTCTTCGAGAATACGGTAGGCCTCCGGGAACTGGCGGCGGCCAGTGACCGGGCGGTGTCGGAGAAATGGGTCTTCAGGCTGCATCGCTTTCTGGAATGGTAGCGCGAATCCGAGCTGCGACCGCTGCGGGCAGCTTCATTTTTAATCTCAGTTGCGGTGTTCGGGCTATCCTTATCTGCGAACGGCGAGTCTATCAGCCGAAGCATCAGCAGGAGGAGCCCATGCAATTGCGACTCGGATCCATCGCGGAACTCAGGTTGGTCGGCGGTCTTATCCTGGGCTGCATCCCGGCC
>Ga0302140_10000053_pt1 | contig 114691 bp, 96 predicted proteins | sample I_Bog_E1_1_FD_202095 | JGI IMG/M metagenome (GOLD analysis project Ga0302140, IMG submission 202095) | Peat permafrost microbial communities from Stordalen Mire near Abisko, Sweden - I_Bog_E1_1 | ecosystem: Environmental > Terrestrial > Soil > Wetlands > Peat | place: Sweden: Abisko, Stordalen... | reverse complement strand
ATCAGGTGAAACAGCAGATACTTTAGCAGCGCTTAGAAATTCTAAGAATATTGGAGCTACAATAATTGCATTAACCAATGTAGTAGGAAGTTCAGTTTCAAGAGAAGCTGACCATGTATTATATACACTAGCTGGACCAGAAATTTCAGTTGCTTCAACTAAGGCGTATACAACTCAAATCATAGGAATGTATATGATAGCTATGAGATTTGCAGAAATTACAGGTAAATTAAAGAGTGATAGATTAATTAAATTAAAAGAAGAATTATTAGATTTACCAGAAAAAGTTGAATTAGTTTTAGAAGATAAAGAAAAAATAAAAGCTATAGCAGAAAACGTAGCAGAAGAAAAAGATATGTATTATTTAGGTAGAGGATTAGATTATGCATTAGCGTTAGAAGGTTCACTAAAACTTAAAGAAATATCATATATCCATTCAGATGCATATGCTGGTGGAGAATTAAAGCATGGTCCTATAGCACTAATTGAAGAGGGAACAAAAGTTGTAACCTTATTAACTCAAGAAGCTTTAAAAGAAAAAATGGTAAGTAATATAGTTGAAATTAAAGCTAGAGGAGCAAAGGTTATTGGAGTTTGCTATGAAGGAACAAAGGGATTAGAAGAAGTTCTAGATGACGTTATATATATCCCAAGAACTATAGATATATTTGCACCAGTACTTGGTGTTGCAGTACTTCAACTATTTTCATATTATATTGCTAAAGCTAAGGGTTGTGATATTGATAAGCCTAGGAATTTAGCTAAATCAGTAACAGTAGAATAATTTGAAAGATTAATTGTATAATTTTCTAGAGTTAGAATAAAGTTATTTAGAAATAGAGAGGAAATCAGGATTACTACCTGGCTTTCTCTCTTATTTTTAGTGAAAAGTTATAAGAAGATAGTTGAGTCTAGAATACAAGTGATTTATAATATCAAGAATATAAGAATATAAGAATATAAGAATATAAGCTTTTTAAAAGTTATATGCTTAAATGTTTTACAATAAAAGCATTTAAAAATAAAAACATATAACAATTTATAGGAAACATCAAGGTTTACAAGGAATGTTATAATTATTATCCACCATACTAGAATAAAATTATTAAGATAATGAATACCTAGGTTGTACTTTTAAATAAAGTACACAAATTTTTAATATTAAGACATAATTTATACTATGAAATCAAAGGAGTTATTTTAAAATGAAAAAGAAGAAAAAATCAACAAACATAGATGTATACGATGCTTATGATGAAGATAGTGATGAATATTTTTATTATATAGCTGGATATACTTCTAATGGAGTTCCTTTTGGTATAACATGGGAAGAAGCTATTGAAGATAAATTAGTAGAGATTAATAGTATAACTGATGGAAATAGGTTGAAGAAGTATAATGTTGCAAAGAAATTAGTAGAAAATAGTAGTTCAATTGATGATATACCATTTTAATATTAGGCTATGTTTTAACACAGTGTTGAAATTGATATATAAATAGTTGCATTTTAAATGAACGATAGTATTTTATAATCTGATACAAGTTTAAATCTATTGATATATCTAACTTTAAGAATTCAACATTCATTTAAAACATAGCCTAATATTAATTGGTGATCAATAGAAAAGCTCTGGTATATATTTAGAGTTCAAAATTAAAAATTATAGATTGGGAGAAATGAAAAAAATGAACAATGAGATAGTAAATACGCATAAAGTAGCTTTAATGGAAAAAAAAGTTGTAGAAGATTTGATAGTTAAATCAAAATTTTATCCTTCAAGTATTATTATAGAAGAAAGTTATTGTCCTGATCCTAAGTGCAATTGTAGAGAGTTTAATCTAAAATTCTTGAAGTTTGATGAAAAGAATAAAGAAAATGAACTACTTTTTACTATAAAATTAAACATAGATACTTTTGAAGTAGTATATAAAAATATATATGATAAGTCTGTTAAGGTTGACGATATAATCAATGAATTTTTAACTGACCTTGAGGTTGGAACAAAAGAGAGATTTAATGAAAATTATAAATTTGCTAAGTTGAAACATGAAAAAATACTAAAACCAATTAATAAGAAGATGAAAGAGCTTATATCTAATGGAAATTGCATAGCTTTTAATGAAATATTTGATAATGTAGAAACAATTATGTTTAGAGATGATAAAAATAATTTGATTTATATTGATGATCAATATTGTATGAATCCTAAGTGCCATTGTAATAAAACTGTTCTTTCTTTTATATGGGTGGATGAATTGCAAAGAAAAGGTGAAAATATTTGTACATTAAGATATAGCTTAAAAAATGGAAATTATGAGGTTGAACTTGAAGACTTCGCGGAAGAAGATGCGAAGCATATATTAAAAACTTTTAAGACAGAAGAAAAAGAAATAAGAGGCAAGTTAAAGAGACGATATGATGATATGAAAAGTATTGGCAAAAAAATAAATGATGAAGATAAGATAAAGATAGTGCCACAAATAAATGATACTAAAGTAGGAAGAAATGATATGTGTCCTTGTGGAAGTGGCAAGAAGTATAAGAAGTGCTGTGGGAAATAGGATAGTTTTAATATAATATAGATACAGTCTAGTTCAATTAGGCACATGAAAGAAAATAACAAGTCCATGATGCGATGTATATTTTGAGTCAGACAAGGAGGTATGTTTGCCTCATAGTGGGCTATTAGGTGAACATGCTGACGCAGTATGACACAAAATAGACTAGCATGCTGACTTGTTATTTTTTTGAATGTGCATTAATAAGACTGTTGGTTTAAATGGAATACAAGGATAAAATTTTAATTATACGAGGAGATAAACAATGAAAAATAATAAAGAAGCAAATGTACCTAAAATAATGAAAGATAAATATGAAGAAATAGAGGCAATAATAAAGAGCTTTTGTAATGAATATTTAAATGAGGAATATGAAGAAGTTTGTTGTCAGTTATGTGCAGCTTTATGTAGGAAAAGACCATCACCGCTTTTAAGTGGAAAAAGTAATACTTGGGCATGCGGGATTGTTCATGCAATTGGTTTTGTTAATTTTTTATTTGATTCAACGCAAACACCATTTATAAAAGCGGCAGATTTATATGCAAATTTTGGCGTAAGTAGTAGTACTGGTTTGGGAAAATCAAAGCAGATACGTGACTTAATGAAAATGTCACAATTTGATCCTAAATGGACTTTACCAAGTGGAATGGAAAGCAATCCGCTAGTGTGGATGATTGAAGTTAATGGATTGCCTATAGATATAAGATACGCTCCAAAAGAAATACAAGAAATAGCTTATGAAAAAGGTTTGATACCTTATATACCTTATGAAAAAATGAAATAAAAGATGCTGAGGATAATAAATTTGATAAAATAAATAAACTGAAAAAAAATATAATTTAGGTGGTTAAAAAATTGAGCTATAGTGATAAAGAAGAATTAAACGAAGAAGAATATTTTGATGAAGATAATGAAGTGTTAACGGAAACGACCGCAGTTAGTAGAATTATGGGCATTGTTTCAAGCATATGGCTTTTGGGTGGAATAATAGTGGGCGTTATTAATTTCTTTAAATCAAACTGGATGTGGGGAATAGAGATAATATTTATAAGCTTAAGTGTAGTTACTCTTTTTGCAGCGGTATCAAAAATGATGCAATTGTTATGTTTGAATTATATGTTTATGATTTCAACACATGAAAATATAGAAGAGTTATCCGAAAAAATGCAGTTGAAAAATATGTTTGTTGAAGTAATAAAAAAGAAAAGAAGATGATATTAAAATTTGCATGGACAAAATACAGTTAAATGACGGTATTTTGTCCATGTTTTTTAGTACCAAATAATTCTAAAATATTTCAAAGATTGGAAATAAAACTATTGCATTTAGTGAAAACATTCTATAAAATAATCTTAGAAGATGAAACTGAATTCAGGTGAAATTATGTTGTGATAGGAGAGAGCGAATGAATAATATTTTTATCAACCTACAAACAATAGATGGAAATAAAATTTCTTATGAGTATGTATTAAGTAGAGTTGAAATTCAAAAAGCTCTTAAAGGAGAAAAAATTAGATTATTAAAAGATATGAATGTTGAAATTAAAGATGGTACAAGAGTTAAAAAGGAATATGCAGAAAAAGAAGGAATAAGAATTATTAGTCCTGGTGATATAAGGGCTAGTATTATATATATAAATAAACTTAGAATAATACGAAAAGATAGCTTAAAAGAAAAAGATTTTATACAAGAAGCAGATCTTTTAATTACTACAGCAGGAAAATCAGGACAAATTATATACGTATCAGAAGAGTTAGAAGGTAGTGCTATAACATGTGATATAACGAGATTGAGATTTATAAATAAAAATGATGCTATAAAAGTATATTATTTTTTAAAAAGTGAATTAGGGCAATTACAAATTGAAGCATTAAAAATGGGAAAGTTAAATAGAATTTTACTTGAGGACATAGGTAATATAAAAATTCCAGTAGATATTAAGAATATGGAAGAACATACAACAGATGATATAGAATTTCAGGTTAAATATAATAGGTTATACAATGAATGTGTAAATATATTTGAAAATACAGTAAAGTATGATTATTTGGATGATGAACTTAAAAAAAAATTCTATGTTACAGGTAATACATTGGAAACTTTAAGACTAGACGCAGAACACTATGCTTATTATCAAAGTGAATTATTTAAATTTATTTATAAGGAAACAGATAATATAAAATGGAATAAACTTGGGAATTTAATTTTTATAAAAAGAGCTGTAAAGCCTCAAATTGATGAAAATCAAAAAATCAATTATTTTACATTGAAAGATATTAATGCAGATTTATCAATAATACAAAACATTGAATCTGATAAATATAGTGATTTGAGTAATCGTATAAGATATATAGTCAATGAAGGAGAAATAGTGACAGCAAAAGCAGGAAGTGCAACTGGAACAAATGGACATATAAGTGCTGTTATTACTAAGAAATTTTCAGGGATGCTTACAACAGATGCATTTTTTAATATTATTCCTAAAGAAATTGATCCTTATTACTTACTTTTTCTGTTGAAACAGCCTGTAATATTAAAACAGATTGATATGTTTACTAGTGGAACTACATTCAAGATGCTTATGAGGGAAGATTTTGAAAATTTAAGAATACCAAGGTTAGATGCAAAGTATGAGGAAACTATAGCTGAAAATATGAAAAAATATATATTTGCGTATGAAAAATAAAGAGACTCAAGAAAAAAGTACATTTTATATTGGAGGATGATCTGATGCAAGAACTAATATATAGCCAACTAAAAACACCTAAGAATCTAGAGGAAGTATATGCGAGATTGAACGAAATAGGTATCTTATGGAACAAAGCACAAATTAAATTATTTTTAGAAATGGACAAAACTATAATTGAAAAAGACGATAAATGGCAAGTAGAAGATGGAGATAATAAAGAGATTATTCTAGAAATTATAGATAAAGTTTTAGGTAATAAGCCTATTGTACCAATAAAGTTAATAAAAAATGAGATGCCATTGGACATATTTACAAGCGAAGAAGAAATATTAAAGGTTGCCGTGGAAAGTGGAAAATATATTTCGCCAAATGGTAAAACTATAAAAGTGAAATAAATAAAAGAATAGGTTCAAAATTATGGATAATAATACAGAAATACTGATATATCAAATGGAAGATGGAACAACAAAGATAGATGTTAGACTAGAAAATGAAACAGTTTGGATGACTCAAAAAGCAATAGCAGAACTATATCAAACAACTCCACAGAATATTACATTGCATATAAAAAATATTTATGAAGAAGAGGGATTACTTGAAGAGGCAACTTGTAAGAATTACTTACAAGTTCAAAATGAGGGAAAAAGAGAAGTAGGCAGAAATAAATTACATTACAATCTTGAAATGATTATAGCAATAGGCTATAGAGTTCGTTCACATAGAGGTGCACAATTTAGAAGATGGGCAACAGAAAGACTTAATGAATATCTAGTAAAAGGATTCACAATGAATGATGAACGATTAAAAAAATAGTAATGAGGATGATTTTGATATATTCATAAAAGAAAACAATCTTAAAGGCAAAAGATAGAATTTAGGAGGAAAATTAAAATGAAGAACTTAAAAGAAAAAGTACAAAGTTTAGGTTATAAAGAAATTAAAGATATTGATTCAAATACTTTTTTAGGGAGTAGTAAAGGAAGTAGCGTATATGTAAAAAAACTTGAAGAAGGTGCTGAGTTAAAGCCAGAGATAGTATCAGCAATAACATATGAAGCAATGGAAATAGACCCTATGCCTACATATGCCTGGATTACTAATGGAACTAGTAATAACTATATTTTAGTTGAAGATGATAAATCAGTTTCAGAAATACCAGCAATATTTTCAGAGGAAGATGCAAAAAAATTAGGACATAAAGTATTAACTGATAGAGATAAATGGTCTATAAAAAAATATCAGGAATTACAAGAGGCTTTTGATAACATACATGAACTAATATATAGCATTAAAGATCATGTTAATAATTCAAATGATGCTATTGATGAATTTTGTAAACTGATATTCATGGAAGAGTTTAGACTTAATCATAAAGGTTATACTTTAACACAAGGAAGTGTAGCGGGTAAAAAATTAGATACAATTTTAAGTTATGAAATCATAGAAAGTACTGAAAATAAAACTGTAATAGTTAATGAAATAAGGGAAGCGTTTAAAGAAATAAAAAATCATACAGATTATATGGCTGTACTTGATGATGGAACAAATGCACCTATATTTGGAGCAGATGAGTATATAAAATTAGAGAATCCTAATATATACATTTCCGTATTAAAAGCCCTTCAAGACTTAGGAAATTTACCACAAAGCTTAGGTGGTGGAAAGGCTTCATTAACAGATTTATCAGGAGATGTATTAGGAAGAGTATTTGATGTTTTACTTAGAGGTAAATATGAAAATAAAGGTGGAATGGGAATATATCTTACACCAAGACAGGTTACAGAAGCAGCAACAGAGATGGTAATTCATGATTTAACTAAAGATGGAGCAGGAAAAGTAATTGAACTTGATGCAGATGGTATTCCTAAACTTAGAGTAATAGATGGATGTTGTGGGTCAGCAGGTTTTATTATAAAGGCACTTTTAGAAATTAAAAATTATTTACTTAATAAATTAACTGGTGATAAGAGGTATTATGAAGAACTTTTTGAAAAGATGAAAGAACATTCTTTTGTAGGTGCAGATAGCTCTCCAGGGATGATATTAAAGGCTAGAATTAATATGGCATTACATGGAGCAAATAAATGTCCTATATTCCAAACAAGAAATTCATTAATGTCAGAAAATTTAAAACCTGGAACTTTCGATGTGGTTTTAACTAATCCTCCATTTTCAAGTACAGGAGTTTCTAAAAAAATAAAAACTAAAGTAAATGAAGAGGGAGTAAAAACTATAGAGCATTATTCATCAGATATAGATAAAGATGGACAAAATAGAATGAGTGAATATGGATTATGTCTTGGGTCTAAACCTAATAACAAAGGTAAATGGAGTGAAGTTAATTCAATAGATCCAGCAGTACTATTTATAGATAGATATCTGCAATTATTAAAACCAGGTGGACTTTGTATGATGATTGTTCCTGATGGTATTTTATCTAACTCAGGAAATAAATATGTTAGAGAATATCTTATGGGTAAAAAGAATGAAGTCACAGGTGAATTTGAAGGTGGAAAAGCAGTTCTTAAAGCAGTAGTAAGTTTACCACAAGAAACCTTTGCATTATCAGGCGCAGGAGCTAAAACATCATTACTTTACTTTAAAAAGAAAGAACACACAGGAGAAAAACAAGGCCCAGTATTTATGGCAGTAGCAGATGAAGTCGGATTTGCTGTAAAGAATAATGTAGAAGTGCAATTAGGTGATGATAGAAATGATTTGTTGAAGATTGTTGAGGCTTATAAAAAGGGAATGCCAGAGGATGAAGGGAATTAATAAAAAAGAGGATGATTATTTTTGTGTGGACTGTAAGTCTCATCACGAAAGAATACTCATCATCTATTCAATAATTCCTTAACCCGCATTTTTGGCGCATATTCTGAAGAATATATATGGTTCACCATAAATATGGTGAAGAATATTATATTGAAGATTGCTGAGACGTATAAAAAAGGAGAGTGAATTGATGTTAAAAGAGATTAAGTTCTTAAATTGGAAAAGTTTTGAGGATGCTACTTTATTTATTGATCCATTGACGGTTTTAATTGGAACTAATGCCAGTGGAAAATCTAATATAATTGATGGCATAGCATTTTTAAATAGAATAATTCAAGGAAAGGAACTTCAAGGAGCATTAGACGGTGAAAATGGTGTGTTTTTAGATGCTACTATAGGTGCTATTAGAGGTGGATCAGAATGGGCAGCAATGAAACCTTTTAATGAATTCACTATTGAGGCACTCATAGGTGAAAATGATAATGTAGATTATAGATATAGTATAACTGTTGATACATCTCAGCAGGTTATAGTAAAATCTGAAAGTTTAGTAATGATACAGTATATAAAGGATAAACCTAGAGAAATAAATCTTTTTACTGCAAATTTATCAGCTGAAGATATTCATGCACCTGTTATATCGGTTTTCATTAATAGTGGTTATGGTAAATTAGGACGAAAGGATTTAAAAAATACTCTTTCGTCAATAAGTCAGCTTAAGAATTATGAATTAAAACCTAAAGTAACAGCAGGTATAAAGGCTGTAAGTGAAAGTTTAGAAGGGATATTTATTCTTGATCCAGTACCATCACTCATGAGAAATTATACGGCTTTCTCACCACAACTATCAAGAAATGCATCGAATCTAGCAGGTATGCTTGCTGCGCTTCCAGAAGAAAGAAAGGTTAAAATAGAAAAATCTCTTTCTGAATATTTATCAAAATTACCAGAGGGTGAAATTGAAAAGGTTTGGTCTGAACCAATAGGGAAATTTAAAAAGGATGCAATGTTATATTGTGAGGAAAAGTGGGGCAACAATAAAACTAAAGTAATAGTTGATGCAAGAGGAATGTCAGATGGAACATTAAGGTTTTTAGGTATAATTACAGCCTTACTTACAAGACCTAAAGAAACTCTTGTTGTAATAGAGGAAGTGGATAATGGGCTTCATCCTTCAAGAGCAAAATTATTAATTAAAATGTTAAAAGATATTGGAAAACAAAGAAATATAGATATTTTAATAACAACTCATAATCCAGCACTTATGGATGAACTAGGAATAGAAATGATACCTTTCATTCAAGTAATACACCGTTCAAATGAAAAAGGAACTAGCGTAATAACACTGCTTGAAGATCTTAAAAATTTACCTAAGCTACTAGCTCATGGCTCATTAGGAACTTTAACATCAAAGGGAGAAATTGAAAAAAGCATTTCGGAAAATGGGGTACTAAAGGATGAAGAGTAAGATCATTATAGTGGATACTTCAATATTGTGTTGCTGGCTTAATATTGATGGTAAAGAAACTTGTGGACCAGAATATGATAAGTGGAACAATGAAAGAGTAGAAAAATATATAGAAGATGAAACAAATAAAGGTTCAATACTTGTGTTACCTTTTCCAGTTATTATTGAAACAGGAAATCATATAGCACAAGCAAAGGTTAGAAGATATGATTGTGCTCTAGATTTTGTAGATATGATTAATAGATCATTAGATAGTGAAACTCCTTGGGCAGCATTTTCAAATCAATCAGAATTATGGGATAAAGAAAATATGAGAGAATTGCTTAAAAATTGGCCTGAAATGGTAAGACCTAATACAAAGGGAAACTTATCAATGGGAGACATTATGATCAAATCTGTTGCTGATTATTATTCAAAAGTTGATAAATATCAAGTAGAGATATTAACAGGAGATCAAGGTTTGAAAATTTATGAAAATGTAGATTTAAAAGAGGTAAATATACCAAGAAGAAGGAAAAGAAGATGAAATTTATAGAGGTAGAAGACGAAGTTGGATTTACTGTAAAGAATAATGTAGAAGTGCAATTAGGTGATGATAGAAATGATTTACTGAAGATTGTTGAGGCTTATAAAAAAGGAATGCTAGAAGAAGCCAATTAATAAATAATATATGATTAGATAGGAGTAACCCAGATGGCTCAAATTAATGCAAAAAAACATGAGTTAAAGAATGTTTCAAAATTACATTTTGCTAAATATAAAAGTAATACTTCAATTTCTACAGGGTCTGAAAAACTACTGTTATTTTATTCAATAGAGTGTGGTTTAAAGTACTTAATATTAGAGCAAAATAAAAAAAATAGTACTAATGATTTTCAAAACATATTAGATTCAAATGGAAAAAGTGTTAAAGAAATAGGTCATAATATAGAAAAAATGTTAAGAATTTTAAAAGTAGAGAATATTAAATTACCTAAATTACCAACAAAAATAAAGGATGAGAAAGGTAATATAATAAATGCGGAATCATCACAATATAATCAAGTATGGAGATATGGAATTGAGTGTGATGAAGAAATAGAACTTAAAATTGAAGAGGCACTAAATAAAGTAATGAAACATATAAGAAATAGAATGGGGAACAGAGCTTAATATAAAGGGAGGACAATTATGATATATTATACATGGCATGATATAGAAAGGGCTTTCAAATTTGAATTTAAAGATAAATGGCATAAATGTTGGAATGAGATAGATGTTTATGATGACGAAATCGTTATTTTTGTACAACCTAGTTCTATTAAAATGTATGAAAATGATTTTTCGAGTTTATTGAAAGAGTTTTTTGGAGGCAGATTTTCAATTGAAAATAATGAAATTGATTTGGATTATAAAAATAATAAATTAAGAATAACCTATGAAGAAAATGAAGAAGAGGATGGGTCACCTATTCCATTATTTAAAGCACAAAACAGAAAATATAAAGAAGAAAGCAAAATGCAACCATTAAAAGGTAAACCTGTAATAGCGTTTCATTCATATAAAGGAGGGACAGGGAGAACCTTATCTTTATTGTCCACAGCTTTTTCAAGCTCAAGTTTAAAAAACAATGATAAACCTTATAAGCTATTAATAGTAGACGGAGATTTGGAGGCACCTGGACTAACATGGCTTGCAGCTGAACAAAATATTTGTGACTTTAGTTTTTTAGATGCTTTATCTATTATACATGGTGAAGAAAATTGGAGAGAACCAATGCCATTTATAGCTAAAAAACTTAATACTTCAATAATAGAAATACCAACAGGTGAGCAGATATCAGAACACTATTTCTTACCAGCATATAGAGAACCATATCAATTAATAGATATGCCTGTTACACCACAATTGGCTGTGCAGATGATAGATAGACAGTGGATAATAGGTGATTTTTTATCAGAACTTGGTGCAAGCGTAGGTGCAGATTTGGTACTTGTAGATTTACGTGCTGGTGTAAGTGAATATTCTGCTCCACTTCTATTTGACAATAGAATACAGAAAGTTTTTGTTACTACCACATCTATGCAGTCTACAAAAGGATTAAACTCTATTTTAAAGGAAGTATACAAAACACCTTTAACATCTGAGCAATTATTACCAAATATATTTGTAACTATGATTCCGCCTGATTGGGATCAAGACAAAGATTTTGAAAAAACAAAAAAAGAACAGATTAAAGAAGAAATATTGAAAGACGTAAATATATTAGATGAAAATGCTATAGAAAATGATTTGGATATACCATTTAGATTTTTTGATTTTGCGCAACAATTAATTCATCTAGATGGATTTGAATCAACAAATAAAAAATTAATTGGAACACAGATGTTAAAAGAAGTAAATAAGTTTGTTAAAGATATTTATTTTCAAGGACAATATGTAGTAGATGCAAATGCAGGTGAAGTTATAAGTATTAAAGAGGAACAAAAAGAAACATTTTTACAAAGTTTGTTAAAAATAGCTAGCGAAAGAGAATATGCAGAGCAATCAACAGTATATAAATTTTTGGTTACGTCCTCATTTAAAAATATTATTCAAAAATTTAAGTATGATATTCCATTAGCAGTTATACTGGGAACAAAAGGTTCAGGAAAAACATTTATGTATAATCAACTTTTAAATTCTTTAACTTGGGAAGAATTTAGAAATAAAGTAGAGGTGAATAGTGATTCAAAGAATACTATAGTTGTACCTTTTCTATTCTCAAAAAATAATTTAAGTTCTACTGACTTTATAAACGCATTAAATAAAAATATTGATTATGCTAATGAAAATTTAGGATTTAAGATTAAACTTGAAAATATAGTAGCTGCTACTTCACAAATACCAAGTTATGAAAACACTACACAAATAGATTGGAAAAATATATGGAAGAAAGAATTATTTAAAATTATAGGAATGGATTTTAATTCTTTTGATGAATTAAGCAATTATTTGGAAAAGATGAATAAAAAAGTAGTTTTTATAGTGGATGGCATAGAAGATATATTCCAAAACACTCAGGAAAATACTTCACAAAAAATGGCTACAAGGGTTTTGATTCAAGACATTATGAATGAATTGAGAACTTTTTCAAAGAGCAGAATTGGTTTGATTGTTTTTTCACGATTAGATATAGCTGAAAATGCAATTGAACAAAATTGGGGTCAATTTAAATCTCAATATGAATCGTATGAGTTGAAATGGAATAGATCAGAGGCTTTAAGATTAATTTTGTGGTTGGCAAAGGAAGCAAATTTTGAAAGTAAAGTAAATGATATAGAGAAAGCATCGGAAGATATATTAATTGAAGCTTTATATCCTTTATGGGGAGTGAAACTTGGAAGTAATCAGTCAAACAATGCAAAATCAGCAGATTGGGTTTTAGCAGCACTATCAGATTTGAAAGGAAGGCTTCAAGCGAGAGATATCGTAAGATTCTTAATTGAAACTACAAGAGGCAGTTTAAAATCAAAAGATGCATATACGGATAGGTATTTAACGCCAACTGCTATAAGGAATTCAATAGAACCGTGTTCAACTGAAAAAATAAAAGAAATTGAGAAAGAAATGATTTCTGTAAAATTAATATTTGACAAATTTAGGGGAACATCAATAGATAAAAGATTTCTGCCACTAAAGGTTACGAGCTACAAATTAAATAATTCAGAAATAGAATTTTTAATACAGCAGGGATTTTTAATAAAATTAGACGATGGTTACTATATGCCAGAGATTATTAGATATGGTCTTGAGTTCTCTTATAAAGCTAGAGGGAGAAGTAAAGTTCTTTCAATGCTAAAAAAAGCAAATTCAAGTGTGTATTAAACAGTTTAATATCTCAATAATTCCTTAACTCGCATTTTTGGCGCATATTCTGAAGAATATATATGGTTCACCATATATATGTAAATATTCTTCACCATAAATATGGTGAAGAATATTATAGTTGAAGATTGCTGAGAATTAGAGAAAAGGAATGGCAGAAGATATAGAGTAGGTGGTGTATTAAATGGATAATGTATCAGTAATATTGAAAAAACCAAGTATTGTATATATAAACTCTAGCATTATAGATAGTGATAGAATGGATGGTGAATTTTATAATAATAAATACATAGAAAATAATATAAAGTTAAAAAAATCTCAACTTAAAATTGAGATATTAAATAATATTATAGAAACAATGAATGCGCCCATAGGATGGCAAGGAATACCTTCAGATTCATATATGCCTCATGGCGAAGGCATTCCTTTAATTAGAGTTCAAAATGTTAATGATTTAATACTGGATGAAGATTCGCTTATCGGAGTGGAAGAATATATATATGATGAACAACCAGCAATTCAAGCACAAGCAAATGATATAATTATCACAAGAGTTGGAACTGTAGGAAGAATATGTAGAATACCTGAAAAAATTGATAGAATTGCTATGAGACAGAATTTAACAAGAATAAAATTGAAAGAAACAGTTATTGAAAGTGGATTTATGCTTGCATATATGGCATCGAAATTTTGTCAGTTACAAATGAAGAGATACGCTTATGGTGGAGTTCAAGCTTCATTAACTAACAAAAATATCAGGCAACTTTTAATTCCTATCCCATCTCCTGAAATTCAAAAATATATAGGAGATAAGGTGCGAAAAGCAGAAGAATTAAGAGAAGAAGCAAAAAGATTAAAAAAAGAGGCTGAAGAAATGTTTGAAAAGACACTTCAGATAGATGATAATTTTATAAATCGCAATAAAGATAAGGGTACATGGGTAAGAGAAAATAGAATAAACATAAATAATATTACTGGTGACTATTATAAGCAAATATATTTAGAAATAGAAAACAAAATGGATAGTGTAGGAGTTAAATTACTTTATCTTGAAGAAATAAGTAAAGCAATATTATTAGGAAATACAAAAAAAATTAGTGATTATTATTCTGAGGAGGGGGTGCCATATATAACAACTAAAAATGTTAAGACAGAAGGTATAGATTTTAAGTCATTATTATATATACCAACAGATATACATAATAATGATTTAAAAAAATCAAAGGCGTTTATAGGCGATATTTTATATAATAAATCAGGTAATGTTGGTTTATCAGCAATATTAAATGACAAGTATAAAGAATATAATGTTGTGTCAGATATAATAATTATAAGACCAGATGCAGCGAAAATAAATGCGTATTATTTAGTTTTATTCTTAAATTCAAAATTGGGAAAAAATATTTCTGAGAGAATGGCAGGTGGCGCTATTTTCCAACATATAAGTATGCATGATATTACTAAAATAAAAGTTCCAATTTTGCCAATAGAAATTCAAAATAGTATTGGTGATAAAAAGATGAAATCAGAGTTATATAATGATAAATCTAAAAAACTAATCAATGAAGCTAAACAAGACATAGGAGACCTAATAGAAGGCAATTTCGATACATCAAAAATCAAAGAAATAAATCAAGATTAAAGTCCTATGAATATTCAAATGAAATGAAAAGAAAGGTAAGTTTTAAAAATGCAAGTAGAAAAACATTTTGCCGAAATTTCAGAGTTAATGGAACAAGCAAGGAATAAAACTTTATCTATTATAAATCGTGAACTCATAGAACTGTACTGGCAGATTGGTGAGTATATAAGTTCAAAATGTGAAAATTCAGGCTGGGGAAAAAATGTGGTTAAAAATCTTGCAGATTATTTAAACACAACAAGTCCTGATTTGAAAGGTTTTTCATCACAAAATATTTGGAGAATGAAGCAGTTTTGTGAGTGTTATAAAGATAATGAAAAACTCTCATCACTGCTGAGAGTTTTTAGTTAGGTGAGGGTAATAATGAATAATTTAAAAGAATTTATAGGAAATTTAAATAATTTATATGATTATGGAGAAATAGATGAATATATGCCTTTTACTTATCTAATAGATTTGAATTTTCTTACAGATAAACAAGGCAAATATATCATAACTAAAAAGTTTATCAAATTTAGTAAGGTAGTCACAAAAGAAGATTTTATATCTGCTCTTATATGCTACTATCCAAGCCTATTGGAAACACTTTTATTAAAGATTTATAAAGAAGCAGTTAATATAGGTAAAAGTGGTGATGGTAAAGCCTTATTTGAATTCATAGATAGTGTACCTAAATTTGCAGATAAAATTATTGAAATAAGAGATGGTGAAATAAATGAAAACGAAGAAATAAAAAGTTTTTATACCCTGATTTTTCAGGGATATCCTCAATATTTAAAAGTACTTAACATTTTTAAACATATGCAAAAAGCTGAGGAATATATACAAATAGAAGATACATTAATAGGAAAAGTTCTAGATCAAATGTGGACTAATGGTAGAAAAATAACTTCTAATGTTAAGTTAGCAAAGGCAAAAAGAAATAAAGAATATACATTAGTTCCTTTTGAATATACACATTATGAGACTAAGGAAGATATAAAGGATATATTATCACACCCTTGGAAAACATTTTTAGTAGTCCTTGGAATGGTTATTTCCGAAGCTAAAAGTGTTGGATTTGAAGCAATATCTATAAAGCCACAAGATTTTAGTAATCCATATGTAATTCAAGATTTAAACGTATATATTCATAATATTTCAGGAAAAGAAGTAAGAGTTGGAAATTTAAATAAGTTTGCTTATGAGGTATGTATACAGAGTGAATTCTTACTTTTTCCAGATAAAAAGCCAGATGTAAACATAGTAGTTTTTGAATTAATGGATCAGAATATATTTAAATATAAAGATAGACAATATTTATTAGAACAAGCTTTTGATGAAAGAATCTATCAAAGTGAAATAATACTGAAAAATTATTCGAGAAAATTAAAAAATAAGATAAAAGATTATGTTGAAGAATTGAGGAAGGTGCTATGATTTTCAAAATATCTAAGGAAAAATTTTGGGATAACTCATCAGGTATTGAAAGATGGCCTGAGATGCTAAAAAAGTTGCCTCACGAAATAGAATATAGCGACAAAAACAAGATTGCTGAGAAATACTTTGGTATGAAAAAAGATGAAAAAGGTAGATTAAATGGTTCTTATGAGGTATATGGATTGTTTGGTGGAGAAATTAAAGATAATGTAGTTACTCTTACAGGTTGTAATTTAATAAGAAAGCTAGAACGTAAGTGTAAATTAACAGAGGAAGCAGTTAATTTAGTTGAGGCTTATGATAATGATAATAAGTGGGAAAAACTTCTTATGGAACAATTATTGAAGTATTCATTAAGGGCAAGAACAATTGTCATTGCACTTTTAAATGGTGGTAAATTTTCCTTTAAAGAAGGATACTTAAAGGCAATGTCTAAGTCATTCATAGAATATAAAGATGAAGTATATTATGTATTTTATGATAAGTCTGATAAAAAGAATTTAAATGATTTGATGCGTTTATTCCCAAGAAAGGCAGTCGGCGAATTTTGGCTGGAAGAATTTGAAGTCAATAAAGATGAAAATATAGAAATAGAAGGAATAAGTAATAGTAATCCTTCTATTAATAATATATCTACACAAATTAAAATACCTATGGTTTTACTTGAACATTTAGGATTTACAAAAGAAGTAGAGATAGGATATTATTCTATAAATAAAACTAAATTCAAAGAAGATATATCAAGTGATGTATTTGAAAGTTTTCTATTAGAAGATGAAGTAGATGAACTACAAATATTAAAAGAATCAATACAAGAATATAAGGATTATAACGGATATTTCCCAGTTGCTATTGTGGGAGAGACGTTAAAGGCAAGACTAGAACCTGATAGTAGATTATCAGTAGAGAGTTGGATTGATAAATATTTTATATCGGGATTTAATTTGGGCAAATTCAAATTAAGTGCTTATCAACAAGGACAGCCAAGGCATGGACGAGGGCTATTAGGAAAAAGAGAGCAACAATTGATTAAGATTGAAATTAAAGAATAGGGGAGAGAGATTTATGGATTCTATATGGGCTTTATATGGTACAAGTGATTTTCCTTTAAATCAGCCAATGGTAGGTCAAAAGGAGTTTTATGATACATTCAAAGGTTTTACTAAAACAATGAAAAACGTTGGAATGGCAACTATATTTCCACTGATTGCAAAGTGGGGTATTGGTAAATCAAGAATAGGGTTTGAAATAGTTTCAGAGCCATTAGGCATGGATAAAGGCTGGGTAATAACAGAAGATGGTGAGCAAAAAAATATAAGAATATTTAAAGAAAACTTTGAAGATGGAGTATTACCAATATATATTAGATATTCTCAAATGTGTTATAAAGATTTAATGGGAGATTCTTGGATTGGATTTGGTGCTTACATTGCATTATCAATTTTAAGTAAAGAACCTGATAATAGCATTCAAGGTAAGATTATAAGGGAAATTCAAAATGCCTTTGAGCCTATGGGATTTGACAGAGATACTTTAAAAGGAATTTTAAAGGTAGGGGAAGTTACAACAGAGGAATTGTTATCATTGGATTCTCCGCTTGATCTATTAGTAAAAGGGGCAACAGAATATTTAAAGAAATTTGGGATAGATCATCTTTTAGTAGTATGTGATGAACTTGAAACAGCAGGTGAAATAGCAAAGTACGGTATTGAAAAAGATGAAGATGAAATGAGAAAAGTTGATGGAGAAGCAATAAATGTAATCACTGGTGCTATAAAACATGAAGATCCTAAAAAGAAGTATCCTAATGTATCATATTTACTTCTTTGTTCTACAGTAATAGGTGTTAGTATACAGGATATAGGAGCATTAAACAGAAGAACAGAAATGAGTGAAATGGTGCAAAATTCTTTTGCTGATATAGTTGAGTTTACAGATTATTTATCAAAAAATAATATTAATTCTTATAATTATCCAAAAGGTTTAATTGAAGCAGCATATACAATAGCAGGCGGTAATTTTGGATGGTTTAACGTTATTATGGCTAGTGTGGATCAGTATTTAAAGGATAAACCTAATGGTGATACAGGTGAGATTTTTGAAAGTCTACTAAATAGTAGTTCAAGATTTAAAATGAGTTTGATAGATAAAGATGCATTTGAATATATAAAATGTGAAGAAAAATATCGTAAATTAATAAAAACATCTCTATTAACACAATTACCTCTACAAAAATCCTTATACACAAGTGAGGAACTAGAAGTTTTATCATATGCTAAAGCAGAAAATGGAGAAAAATTATTTAAGGAATTTAATAACTTAAGAATCACTAAAGATGATATAGGTTCGTATTTGAATTCAGTTGGTTATAAACGTGAATCTGGTAATTTATTTGTAAATGAAATTGGTGGAAGTTTTGACTTACAGGTTTTATTAAAAAGCCTTAAAACATTCTCTTTAAATGTAAAGGAAAATGAATATTTAATAGGAGCAGATAAAGAAACTTTTATTGAACAGCTTAGAATGTTATATCCTAAAGACAATATAGATGAAGCAGGAGAATATATGTTTCAATATATTCTTGAAAAAGCAAATAAGGAAGATTTAAAAGATCCAGAATTTATAGGACCAAGCTTTGCATATCTACAGATTTTAGATAAACGTTATAGAGCAGAAAAGGGAGAGTCAGGATATGCTACAGACAGTCCACAAAATAAAGACATTGAAGAACAAGTAAAAGAGTTTGAAAGAGATAAAAAAGGATCTATAAGAAGAATATTGTCAGGCTTTGCAAGATCAATAGAAATGAATTATCCACAAGAAAAATATTTTGAAATAGATGAAGTTCCTTGTATGGAAGTTATAATTCAGGATAATCCTTTTTTGAGTGTAAATCAAAAAAATACAGTTCATATACTTTGGGGAAAAGATGAAGAGGCGTTAAAAAAAGTAGTAGAAAATAAGAATCTGTTAAATGGAGGTGTACATCCTATCTTTGTTATTTGCAATAATCATGACATAATTCTTGAAAACAAGTTAAAAGATGATTTTAAACAAATAGGAAGATGTTTAATATTTATTAGTTTAACTAAAATACAAGAACAAACATTAGAAGTTATGTCAATAAGCAAGGAGAAAATTGATTTTAGGGATGTAGCTAATCAAGCAACTACTACTTATCAAGAAAAGATTAGAAAAATCAAGAAAAATATAGGGACGTTATCTAATAAATGGTTTGATGAAATAGATGAAGCAGGATGGGTATTAAGACCTATAATATATAAGAAACATAATAATGAAGATATTGCATTACTTGCTAAGTCATTTAAGAAAATGATTATAAATGATGCTACTTATGAACAATTAGGTTCTGATCCAGAGGTTAAATTAAAAGATGGAGAATATGCAGATTTAAATAGCATACTTAGAAATGCAATTGCTGGTAAAATATATACTGACAAAGAATATAGAGAAACAGGATTGTTTTTAAAAGATAGGGATTCATATTATGTAGAAATACCTGCATGTATGAGAAGAATATTAAAATTTGTGGGGAATTCAAGAAGGTCAAATAGTGAGTTTGAAGGAGCATTTTTCTTTAGCTGTTTTGATAAGGTTAAGCCTAAGAACATATTAGAACAATGGAGTTTATTTTTTATAAATTTAAGGTTATTAAATGAAAAACAAGGTCTTATTGAAAAGATATCAAAATATGATTTAGATAATAAGTTTGATGAGGTAAAAGGTTGGTTTGATACGGATTATAAAGCAGAGATAGCAAATATGAAAAAACTAATAGATGGACCATATATGAGTGCACTGTCAATGCAGGATACTGATTATAAAGAGAAACTTGAAGATATAAATAATATTAAAAATAAAATACAGTTAGATATATTTATAAAAGATAATGATGAGCTTACAAATAATTGGAAAGATGAACTTTCAAAATTAGAAAAATTTTATGAGTTATGCTATATGATATTTGATAGTAATGAGTGGGATTCTTATAAGACATATAATGAAAATATAATTAAAGAATTGAAGATAGATGATTTAAAGAAACCATTATGGTATAGAATTAAGCATGTAAGATTATTTTTAGATCATATAAAAGAGTTAAAGAATCCAGCTGCAAAAATGGTTAAAGAGAAAATTGATAAAATAAAGCAAGAAAATGAATATAAGGGCTTTGAACTTCATATTTCTGCAGTAACAAATATACTTAATAGTTATTGCAATGAACTTGAGTATGCTACTGATTTGAAAAGTTTAACAACCTATAAAACAATGGTGAAAACAACAAGTACATTAGCATATAAACTTCAAGCTGGTGACTATGGAGAGGCTGTTATAAGGCTGGAAAATATTCTTGAGGAATGTGGAATTGAAGGCAAAGAAATTAAAGATTTAAAGTGGTCTACAGATTCAGGAGTAATTGGTGATTATAAGATTATATTTAAATCATTTAAGAATATGGTTGATGGCTATTTAGATAAATCAAATGAGGCAGAACATTGGGGTAAATACTTCCTTGATGCATATGATAATTTGAAAAACATGATAGAGGTTAAAAATATTAATGGAGATATAATGAAACTTAGTATATATCTTGAAAGTGGACATAATGAAGAAATAGAACAAAAAGAGAAGGAATTATTGGGTGATCCTAAAGCATATTTAGATTACTTAAAAGAAAGTGTTCAAAATATGGAACAAGTTATAGGAGTAATTGAAGGTTATAAGGAAAGTATTAAAAATAAAGCAAGAGAAGAAAAGAATAAATTATATGATGAAGTAATTATTACTTCCATTGAGAAAATAAGAAAAATAAAAGAAGGTAAATTTATAACTTTAGGCATAGATAAATCAAATTACCCAAGTGAAAGGACATATGCAGAAACAGAGAAAGCTATTAGTGAATTAATGACGGAATTAAATAGAGAAGGAAATAAATATTTTGAAGAAAATGCTAAGAATACTAAATTTAATTTCTTTAAGAAGATGATAGAAGCCAATGGAGATATAGATTGGAATGATAACGTAAATGAGAAAAGAGAGTTAGAAAGTTTGAAATTCATAAGAACTAAGGTTGAGGTGCTCTAGATGATTCAAATACTTAGTGAGTTTGAAAAAAGATCAGAATATAAAGTTTTGAAAGAATTAACTCCATTTACAAGTGTTTTTATAAATGAATTAAAAAGCGGAAAATTAATAATTCCAGGATTTGCAATTATAAAGATGACAGAAGGAGAGTTGGAAAAATTAAGTAAGTGGTTGGAGAATAGAAATAATCATCTTATTATAGTACCTTCATGGATAGAAATGGATTTGGGAAAAATATTTAAGTCTTCCTTGCCATTAGAAATTCAAGCTGTTGAAGAAATGATTTATGATGATATACCAGTTAACTATAGTGTTAAAACTATGATAAAAGATAAGTTGTTTGAACAAGATGGGAATATTTTTGGTGTAAATTATAGGAAAAATACAGGTGTTGGTTTAGTAACGGTAGTAACTCTACCGTTACTAGATTATAAACTATTTCAATTACAAGATAGATTTAAGGGAATATTAAATAATTTGCTTTCATTTAGTGAGGTAGTAGTAGAAGAAAAGGTATTAAATAATGAGAATATGGTTTTAGATCCTATTCACATTAATTTGATAATACTAAAAGCTTCTGGAATAGAATTAGATTTGAAAGAGAAAATGTTTAAGTATTTTTATGCAGATATATCTAAAGCAATAATTGAAAGTAAGTTAAAAGATCTTATAGTAGGTGAATTTATTTTAAATGATAAATTAACGGATAAGGCAAATGAAGTCATAAGGGAAAAGAGATTAAAGGCTTTTATAGATGTGGTAAAGAAGAAGGAGATGAGCAGTGATGGGTGGGAGTGAAAAACAGGATAGACCAGTATCTCAAAGTATAGTAGCTAATATACAGTTGGGATTACCAGCTACGGTATCTAAGTTATCTTCTAAAATGAGATTCATTGATAAAACAGCACCTATACTAAAAGAGGCTGGAATTATAAGAAATATAGAATTAATTAAGCCATTAAATATAAGAGCTTGTGGAATAGCAACTTCAAGTAGAACAACTAATGCTTTTGGTGGAATTTTATATGTGGCTGGCGCTGTACGTCAAGATGTATTAATAGAAAATGGCACAATCTATAAAACGAGACAAGAAAGTACAATAGATTTGGATGAAATTGATGATTTAGATATACAAAAGAAGTTAAAATATATAAGTATTATGAACACATATAAATTGCTAGATGAATTAATGGAAGACACAGAAAAACCAGAATTAGTTATGGTAGATACTCCTCTATTACTAGAAAGAGCAGATGATCCGCTTGATGATAGAGTTGATATAAAGGAACTTTATGATAACTGCAAAGCTGTAATTCATGATTTTTGGATGAAACATAAAGAAAGAGTATATCCATATAAAAAAAACGGAGTAAAGATAGTTTCAATAGGTAATAAAAGATTTGGAGCAGTCATATTTGCACTAAAGGAAGATAAAATTCAATTTATACCTGATATTATAGATAAATCTATAGTAAATAAATTAACAGATAAGAAATCAGAAAATGATAAAAGTTATATAGAAAAGATGCAGGTAGTAGGTATAAAAAGGCTTTTATATGGAATCCTTGTTAAAAGAACAAGGACAGCAGCCTTTCAACTTGATGGAATAAATGAAGATACTAGATTAGAACCAGAAGCCTTACGAAGTTTAGGACTTATGGGAATGCATATAAAAGCAGGGAATAGTACACCACCACTATTAATAGAAATGTTAGGTACGGTGAATGATTGGTCTACAGATATATTAGATGAATTATCAGCACAAGTGATGTCATTAATAACTTTTGATCAAAGCAAAGCAAAACCACTGCCAATGTGGTATGCAGAGTATGCATTAAAACCTATAGAAGTAAAACCTGGGGTGCTAGAGTATTATAAGGCAGAAGCAAAACAGATGCTAAGAGAACAGGAGTTGGAAAATGTCTGGAAAAATGGATTTGATGTTTTTGAAGAGTAAGGCATTAGCAAAAAAATAGATTAGTATACGGACTTGTCATTTTTTGAATATGCTTAAATAAAAATAAACGAGAATGGTGACTTGCTATTCTTGAAAATTTGGTTAATTTAGGGGTGAAGTAATGGATAAATATATAGGTAAACTTATAGGTAATACTGGTAATCCGAATGATTTAAAAATTGCTCTTGAAAATAGTTTTTCTGCTAAAAGAGGGGAATTTGTAAAAATAAAACATACAGAAGTTGAAAGTGAAGGAGAAACTTATGTTTTAGGTAGAATAGTATCTATTTCAAGAAATAATATATTATATAACTCAAATATGGGTGAAGGGTTATCTTCACTTGAAATATTACCTGGTGCACAAATTACAGGGGAAACTTTATTTGGGACAATACAACTTGTGGGTTATAGAGATGCTTTAGGTCAAATAAAAATACCAAGAAGACCACTGAATCCAGGAGAAAAGATTCATGGGGTTGATTATGACTTTTTAGCAAAGTTTTATTTTCCAATAGAACGCTTTAGCGTTCCGAAGGAACTTGTTCCGTGGTTTAAAACCACCTACTTTCAGTAGAATGAGCTTTCAGTCGCCTTTAGGCGAAATCACTCATAGGTGGTGAAGTCCACCTATGAAAATTCTCCATACTTTAGTGTGGAGTGGTTTAATAAAAAGACCTATTGATGTAGTTGATTTAAGAAGTGAAACTTTGGACTTGTTTATAAAGATAGATATATTAAATACAGGAAAGAGTATATATACGACCGATAATAATGAGAGCTTAGAAAAATTTATAGATGAATTAGACTGGTATTATAAAGAAAAAAGATTGTATACTAACATATGCCTAAATCTAAACCTAAACAAAAATTTAATATGTGTTAATTATAAAGAGCCCTGAATAACTTTTTTAGTAGATTTATTTAGGGCACTTTGTTTTATTTCATAGTGCTAATTTTAGACAGTTATTACTTAACATGATAGAATATAAAAAGGTAAGAAATTAGTGTAAATATAAAAAATATTATTTCTTTGACTCATTAATTTATTTCATATGCTAATGTGAAATAAATTACTAAATAAATATATGCATAAAAATTGAAGCAGATGGTGATCAAATGATTAAAGTGAAATTAGAGAAAAATAAAAGTGGGAAAATAATATTTAAATTGAAAATTAAGGATACTGATAAAGGAAATATTTTATTTAAGAGGGTACTTATGGAATCTAAAATTATTAAAGGAAAATCAATGTATGATTATGAAGTACCATTAAGATTTTTTATTCCAATATGTAATAACATAGATAAAGAAAATCTAAAATTAGATAAAAAAAGTATATTATCTTATTTGGAGTTTTCAGATTACTATGATGAAAATTACTATACAGATGTAGATGCTACAGCCAAGTATATGAAAAAGTGGAGAGAGGAAGGATGTCCGGATATCTATAGAATTACTATAGATCAAGATAATTATGAGATAAAAAAAGAGGTGGTCTTTAAGAAACATAAAATAAAGATTAAAGAATTCAATTTATAATATAGTTTGTAAATGTATAATAGAGAGGAAGCATCTCAAATTAAAAACAATAATTTAAGATGCTTCCTTTGATGAAGTATAGGTTATGAACGATAAATTATACTTGCTATTATATTAGTAACTTCTAATGAATTACTAGAAAACATAAATTCAGATACAAAACTTGAACTTATACAATCAATTAACAATAAATCTTTAGGATTAACTTTAAAGAAGTTATTATTTATAGTAGATTTAAAACTACCATTTACAACATAAAAGCAAATTGCTACTAAGTCTTTATTTAATGAAGTTTCATATTTAAATTCAACTTGTTTTTTAGGGGGAATATCTAAATGGATTAATTCTCCGTGATAATTTTCTTTTGTCATTAAATTAAAAACAGAGGCACTACCATAGGTTTTAGTTTTCCAATATCCCATAAAACTATCTTGCTCAAAGGCATTAAGCAATTTTGTATACTTATTTTCATGATCAAGAGTGATTTGTCCTTCAGTAACCATAAATTTTCGGGATACATTTGGCAGGGTACTAAAAGTAGATTCCAATATATCAATTTTAGCAATTCCAAGTCTCCATAAAAAGTTTCTACTTGCATAATCAGAGTTTAATGGATATGTTATTAATTCTGTAGCCATACCCCCAGACCAAAATGTTGGTTTATAATTTTCTTGTTTTATTAATTCAACATTATAGTTCATAAAGTAGCACTCCTTTTATTTAAGGCACATTTTCTTTCATATGCCATATATTGATTATATTATATTAAAATATATATGTATAATCAAGGGATATAAGTACAAGGATAGGATAAAATGATAATATTTATTCTACAATTTAATATAAATAACATGGAATTTTTTTATGTAATAAAGAATGCTTGTGACCTAGATAAAAGGAATAGACATAATAATGTGAAATAAGTAAAATTATAATTAGTATGGCATATTCCTTAAAGGTTTAATTATATGATTATAAATAAAAAAAGAATTTAAACGTATATTACATAGAAAATATAATTATAGGGGCTGAAGTTATGGAAGTATTTAATGAGAAGAAAATATTAAGAAAAGAAATTTTAACTAAACGTAAAAATATAGATATAGTTGAAAAAGAAAAAATGGACAGAAAAATATCAAAGAAATTTTATGAAAGTAAATATTATAGAGAAGCAAAAAATATCTTCATTTACATATCATATGATTCAGAAATAAATACTAAGGAAATAATAAATAAGGCTTTAAAAGACAACAAAAAAATTTATGTGCCAACGACTGAATTTAAAACCAGACTTATGGATGCCGTAGAAATTACATCATTAGATAATTTAATAGAAAGTGAATATGGAATTTTAGAGCCATCAGCAGAAGAGGCACATATTAATCCTAATGAACTTGATTTAATTATAGTGCCGGGAGTAGCTTTTGATAGAAATGGTGGGAGAATGGGCTATGGGGCAGGTTTTTATGATAGATACTTTAAGAAAATTAATAAAGATAACATAAAAAAAATTAAAAAACTAGCATTAGCTTATGATTTTCAAATATTAGAGAAGATACCAATGAATGAGCAAGATGTACCAGTAAGTTATATTATAACTGAAAAAGAATTTATACACATATAAAAAAGCGCGTCAGCGCAACCACAATCATTTAGCCTATAACTAAAGAAATAAACAAGTTAATAGTTAAGAATAAAATTTTGAGAAACTTCTGATGGAATTTCATCAATAATTCTAAATTTTGAATTAAAGAAAGAGGGGAGGAGAGATTTCATGGAATATAATGAAAGTAATTTTATCTATTTAAAAACTACTAGTATGGAAAAGTATTATGATGAATTAGTAAAAGCAGAAAGTATATGTGAATATTTTCCGATAATTACAAAAATCATTGTTAGAAAAGTACTAGAAGGCGTTTTGAAAAATATAGCAGAAAAATATAGCATCGAGAGTACTGTATCTGTATGGAATTTACTTGATAATATTAAATTTAATGTTAATCTTTCTTTACCAGAAGAAATTTATAATTATATTGAAATTGTATTAGTTAATGGGTATGAGCACGCTTCTCGTAATAATAAGAACAAAAAAATTTCTAAGCATTATATAGAAGTTTTAGAAACTATGCATAATATTTTGTGTTGGTATCTTAAGAAATCAGAACCACAAAAAATGATATCAATTAAAGACTTAAAATTTAAAGCTCCAAGTACTATTGAATATCATCAAAAAGAAGTTGATAAAATTAAAGATGATATTTTATTAAAGGACAATCAAATTAATAATTTAAGACAGAAAATTATTGAATTAAGTAGTCAATCAAAGAGTATAAGTGAATTAAATAAAATTATAATAGCAATAAAGGAAGAAAGAGCTCATTTAGAAGCTACACAAGTTTTATTAACTAAAAAAATTCAAGTACAAAAAGATCAAGTATCCCATATAGAAAAGAATTATAAAACGTATATAAAAAAAATTGATGAGTTACAAGAAAAATGTAATGAAAATCAAAAATTTATTTTTAATAAAGAAAGTCAACTTGTTAAGACTGAGATACAAAAGCAAGAATTAAAAAATTTAGATAAAGAATTAGATGAGCAAGATGAATCTATAAGAAGAAGTGAAAAACTTCTTGAAGAGGAATTAAAAACAGTAAGAAAAGCGTATGAACATTTAGTAAACTTAACTACTCAGTATCAAGATATTTTAGAAACTTTAGAATTTTCATATGATAAGGAATTACAGAAAACACTGGGGATCCAAGAAAATAATGTCAAAATGGAAATTAACTTTGAAGATAGAATATTTAATGAAAATATAGCTATCTATACTAAAAATATGGCTGAAGCTAAAAGGAAAATAATAATATTTAAAGAAATATTAAATGAAAAAATTAAGAGGGAAATTAAGTATGAGCCATTTTATAGGGGATTTCTAAGATTAGGAGATAAACAACTTAGAATTATTTATACAATGATTACTAATATTAATACGAAATCTAATTTGATAAATAAATCCAAAGAATTATTGTTAAAGCCTAGTGAAGATAAATTTTTAGAATCAATAAACAGAAACTTAGAAGAACTAAAAAATATAAATGATGATGAAATGAAATTAGTTTTGTATTATAAGTTAATAAAATTATCACAGGTTTCGTTGGGAAATATCTATAATAGAAGACAATTTATACAAGTCCTAGACAGCATGGTAGATAGGGCGTATGAAATTCTAATGCCTAAAAAAGATTTTAATGGTAAAATAAGAAAATTAGATGCAATGATTACATATTACTTGGAAAAAGTAATAGCAGATTTAAAAAATAAAAGTAACAATCTACAAATAAATGATGCGTTAGTAGATAAAATTTATAAAAAAATTATAACATTAAAACAAAGTGCAGAAAATATAGGAAAAGAAAAGATATATTATGATAAATTCAATTTAGATAATATGTCAGAAAGTATACTTAGAACATCTATAGAATCACAGCCATTCACTTTTTTATCAATAATGGTAGATTTAGGAGGGATTGCTTCATATAAAGAGATTTCTAGTATTATATTTGAAGTTGAAAATTTCATAGCCAAAAGATCTTCAGTTAAAGGATATGAGAAAGAGAATTTCACCATAAGTTTTTCAAATGAATATTTTATGATTCTTTTATTTTTATCTAGTGGGACCATCTCTCTAATTCAAAAACAACAAGAAGAATTATTGCCATTATTAATAATCGTAATAATGAGTATAGATTTAATCTGTGAGAATGAGGTTATTAATTTAGAAAATTATAATAGAATGGTTGACCTATGGAAGCATAAGCAACAAAAATATAATGATATTTCTATAAAAAAAGAAGATAAAGAAAGCGAATTAGAATTATTGATAAAAGAAAAGCAGGAGTTAGAAATTAATTGTGAAAAGTTATTAATCACTCATGAAGTGTTATCTGAAAATTATAATAATTACAAAGAAGAATTCAAGAAGATTGTAATGAATTCAGAAAAAAGAATTCTCTTACAATCATTTAGGGAATATGATAAACTGCGTAGTAAAAAAGAAGAGGTTGAAGAGCATATTAATGAGTATAAAAATAAATTTGGAACATTAAAAAGTATACTTTCTCCAGAGATGTGGAAAGATCAAGCAAATAAGATTATTAATGAATCGAATATTATGCAATTAGAGAAGTCATTAATTGAAGAAGCAAAACAAAAACCATATTTTAAAAAAGAATATCAAGTTTTTACAGATTTGAAGGTGAAAATTGAAGAGACAAATGAATTAATAAATAAAGAAAAAGAAAATCTAAAAAATAAGAATTTGTTAATTGATAATATTAAAATTAAAATGAATAAACTACAAAGGCAACTTAATAATATAAAAGATGTGTATCTTGATATAGAAGAGGGGTACTACTAGTTAAAATATTGATGTATAATTAAATTGAATTTTTATTAAAAGATTTTAGGAGGGCTATAATTATGAAAATTGAAACAAAATGCTTACATGAAGGTTATAAACCCAAAAATGGAGAGCCTGTAGCATTACCGATATATCAAAGCACAACCTACAGATATGATTCTACAGAAGAAATAGGTAAATTATTTGACTTAACTTCTGATGGACATATGTATTCTCGTATTTCAAATCCAACAGTTGGGGCAGTTGAAGCAAAAATAGCAGCATTAGAAGGTGGCGTAGGTGCTCTTTGTACAACTTCAGGTCAAGCAGCTTCTTTTATAAGTGTATTAAATATACTTAGTGCTGGAGATCATATGGTAAGTGTTTCTACTATATATGGAGGGACAATTAATCTTTTTGCAGTAACACTTAAAAAATTTGGGATAGAATGTACATTTGTTGATGCTGATGCATCAGAAGAAGAAATACAAAAAGCATTTAAGCCAAATACTAAAGCAGTTTTTGGGGAAACTATTGCTAATCCTGCAATTGCCATATTTGATATTGAAAAATTTGCAAATATTGCACATAAAAATAATGTTCCACTTATTGTTGATAATACATTTGCAACACCGATTCTTTGTAGACCTATAGAATTTGGAGCAGATATAGTTATTCATTCAACAAGTAAATATATGGATGGGCATGCAATTCAAATTGGTGGAGTTATTGTTGATAGTGGGAATTTTGATTGGACAAATGGTAAGTTCAAAGAATTTACAGAACCAGATGAATCCTATCATGGAATAGTGTATACTGAACAATTTGGAAAAGCTGCATACATAACAAAAGCGAGAGTTCAACTTATGAGAGATTTAGGGGTATACCCATCTGCAAATGCAGCATTTCTTTTAAATTTAGGACTTGAGACTCTTCCAGTTAGAATTGAAAAGCATTGTAGGAATGCAGAAACAGTAGCACAGTTTTTAAATGAATGTGATAAAGTTGAATTTGTAAATTATCCAACTATTAAAGGTAATAGATATAGTGATTTAGCTAAAAAATATTTACCAAAAGGATGTAGTGGAGTAATTTCATTTTCTATTAAAGGAAGCAGAGAAGATGCAATTAGATTTATGGATAGTTTAAAGCTAGCAGAAAATGTAGTACATGTAGCAGATATCCGTACATGTGTACTTCATCCAGCAAGTGCAACACATCGTCAACTTTCAGATGAGCAACTAATAGCAGCTGGCATAACACCAGGTCTTATAAGATTATCAGTAGGACTTGAAAATGTTGAAGATATTATAGAAGATGTTAAACAAGCATTAGAACAAGTTTAACATTGACACTAAACAGTAAAACGGCAGTATTAAAATATTTTTAATACTGCCACCTTTTTTATTTTATCTTTCTTTATTAGCTATTTCTGTTACAATTCTTTCTATGAATGCATCTAACTTTATAGCACCTTCATCATCATTTTTTCTGCTTCTTACAGAAACTTCATTATTTGCAGCTTCCTTTTCTCCAACAACTAGGATATAAGGAATTCTTTCAAGTCTTGCTTCTCTTATCTTATAACCAATTTTTTCAGCTCTGTAATCTGCTTCAACGCTAACACCTTTATTTCTTAAAGATTTCACAACTGATTCAGCATAATCGCTATATTTATCAGAGATTGGTAGTACTTTTACTTGAACTGGAGCGAGCCATGTAGGGAAGGCACCAGCATATTTTTCTATAAGCATTGCTATAGTTCTTTCGTAGCAACCGATTGATGATCTATGAATAACGAATGGTATTTTCTTGTCGCCATTTTTATCAATATAAGACATTCCTAATCTTTCAGCTAAAGCAAAGTCGATTTGAACTGTGATTATAGTATCTTCTTTACCGTGTACATTTTTAAATTGAATATCAAGCTTTGGACCATAGAATGCAGCTTCACCTTCAACTTCAGTATAGTTTATTTTTAAGTGATCTAAAATAATTCTCATTTGATTTTGAGTAGATTCCCACGCTTCTGGGTTATTAATATATTTTTCAGTATTGTTTGGATCCCATTTAGAGAATCTATATGTTATGTCTTTATCTATTCCTAAAGTGGACATAACGTAATCTATTAAATCAATTACTCCTCTAAATTCTTCTTCTACTTGCTCAGGAGTACAAACTAGATGGCCTTCTGCTAAAGTAAATTGTCGTATTCTAATTAAACCATGCATTTCGCCGGAAGCTTCTTTTCTAAATAAAGTAGAAGTTTCATTATATCTTATTGGAAGATCTCTATAGCTGTGTTGTTCTGCATTATATACAGTAAATTGGAACGGGCAAGTCATTGGTCTTAAACATAAGATTTCTGAATCTGTTTCTTCATTTCCTAAAACGAACATTCCATCTTTATAGTGATCCCAGTGCCCTGAAGCTTTAAATAAATCATTCTTAGACATGAAAGGAGTTTTAGTTAATACATAACCTCTTTTTGCCTCCTCATCTTCAATCCATCTTTGAAGAGTTTGGAATATTTTAGCTCCCTTAGGCATTAATAATGGAAGACCTTGACCTACTTTTTCATCAGTTGTGAATATTCCAAGTTCACGACCTAACTTATTATGATCTCTCTTTTTAGCTTCTTCTAGAGCTTCTAAGAATTCGTCTAAGTCTGATTTCTTTAAGAAAGCAGTACCGTAAATTCTTGTAAGCATTTTATTCTTTTCATCACCCTTCCAGTAAGCACCTGCACTTCTAGTAAGCTTAATTGCTTTTACTGGTTTTACTGACATAAGGTGAGGACCAGCACATAAATCAGTGAAATCTCCAATCTTATAGAATGATATTATTTCACCTTCAGGAAGATCATTGATTAATTCTACCTTAAAAGGCTCTTCTTTCATTAATTCTAATGCTTCATTTCTTGGAAGCTCAAATTTTTCTATAGAAGGATTCTCTTTAATAATTTTTTGCATTTCACTTTCAAGTTTCTCTAGATCTTGAGCAGAAAAGGCAATACTCTTATCAAAATCATAATAAAATCCAGTAGCAATAGAAGGTCCTATAGCTAATTTTGTTTCAGGGAATAATCTCTTTACAGCATAAGCTAAAACATGAGATACGCTATGTCTTAATGCATCTTTACCTTCTTGAGAATCAAATGTGCATATACTTAAAGACACATCTTCACTAATTTCCTTTCTAAGGTCACAGACTTTGTCATTAACAATACCACAACAGGCATTTCTTGCTAAACCCTCACTAATTGATTTGGCAATTTCATAAACTGATAATCCAGCTTCAAATTCTTTAACTGAACCATCTTTTAAAGTTACTTTTATCATTTTTAAAACTCCTCTCAACATATAAAATATAATTATTTTTTGAATGTGATTTATATAATTTTAATAATCATTGTAGCTGGCATGGAAATATGACTATAAAGATTATATAATTTTTGAAAATAAAAAAACTTCGTCTCTAAAAAATAGAGACGAAGTAATATCCGTGGTTCCACTCTAATTACCTAAAAATAGATTAATTAAAAAAGTCTTAATACTAAAATTATAGTAATAAAAAAAGACTATCTTAAATAACTAAAAAAATAGGTCACTTAAATTTATCGTAACGTGATAATTACGGGCTTTATTAAAGCCGCTCAGAGGTGGTTTTCAGTCTAAATTTATTTAAGAATAATCACACCAACATATTCTCTCTCTGAAAATAAGATTTTAGCTTACTGTCCTCGTCAACGTATTATTATATTAATATTTATTATTATAATCATTGAAATTTTTTATGTCAACAAATTAATAGAAAAAAATATTAAATAAATAATTCTTAAAAAGGAATATTTTAAGATGTTTAACAATATTTTAATGATATTTTAATAAGAACTTTAATAAAATACATTACAATCAAACTATATAGGAATATATAATCATGTTATTTACTTTAGGAGGTAGAGATGAATAGAAAAATAAAAAGCATTAAAGTAAAAATCATAATGTTTTTAATACCAATGTTATTGATTGCATTTACAGTGCTATCTGGGCTAGGATATAAATTTGCAAGTAATTCTTTAAAGGAAAGTAATTTAAATATAATGGCAGAAATGACTAAAACATCAGCAGGTAGAGCAGAAGATCAGATAAAGAGTGAGATTAAAAATCTTGAAGTGATAGCAAGTAATCCTACAATTAGTGATGAAAGTGTACCATTAAAAGACAAAATAGAAATTTTAAAGCCAGCATTAAAAACAATTGGACAAGTACAATTAAGCATAAGTGATAAAGACGGAATTTCAATAGACACAGAAGGAAATACAAAGAAAATAAAGACAACTCAAAGTTTTATGAAATCAATGAAAGGGGAAAATTCTATAACAAATCCTTATATTGACCCAATTACAAATATTAAAGTAATTTCATATTCAGTGCCAATTAAGGATTCTAAAGATAATATAATTGGAGTTATAACATCAGTAAAAGATTGTAAGGATTTTTCAGTTTTAAACAAAGAGATAAATTTCTTAAAAACAGGAAGTGCTTTAATTGTAGATAGTAATGGTAATTTCATAGTAGCAGAAGATGAAGCACTTGTAAGTGAAAACAAGAATATTACAAATATGACATCAGATAAGGGTCCATTAGATGACTTAAATAATATAGGAAAAAGTATGATTATTGGAGATGAATCTGGAATTGGTAAATATACTTATGAAGGCAAAGTGGAGTATATTACATATACTCCAATAGGAAAAACAGGACTTTCTATGGGGATTTCAGTTGAGGAAAAAGATTTATTAAGTCCGTTGAGTAGTTTAGCAATGGTTGATACAATAGTAACAATAGTCATGCTATTATTAATAGTTAGCATAATAGTTTGGTTTACTATTAAGGTTATTAACAGGCTACTAGGTGCTAAAAATTATGTAGATAGTATTGCAATGGGAGATTTCTATACCCCAATTGATAATAAATACATTAAGGGGAATGATGAAATAAATGAGATTTGTACAAGTGTAGGTCAAGCCAAAACATCCATTGGCGGTATGATAAAATCTGTAAGAAATAATGCTACCGTAGTTAAGGATGGTTCATTATCTTTAAATAAAATTGCAACAGATTTATCAGTACTTACAGAAGAAATATCAGCATCTATAGAAGAAGTTTCAGAGAATGCCAACAGGCAAAGTCTAGATTTTAAAGAAATGAGTAATAAACTTGCAAATTTTAGTGATGAAGTAAATTTAGCTAAAGACAATGTTCATTCAATTAGCAAAGATGTTTCAGTTATTAATGATAAATCATTTAGAGGAAACAAGGATATAGAGGAATTAAATCATGGAATTGTAAGTGTTAATAATAGCTTTGAAAAATTTTCAGTTAGCATAGAATATATACAAGGAGATATGAAAAATGTAGATAAAATCACTCATATTATGAATGGGATTTCAGAACAAATAAATCTCTTAGCATTTAATGCAGCAATTGAGGCAGCTAGTGCAGGGGAAGCTGGTAGAGGATTTAATGTTATAGCATCAGAAATTAGAAAGCTTTCAGATAAGAGTAAAGAATCATCACAAAATATTTATATAATAATAAATAGGCTTATGAAGATAATAAATAAAATTGTAGGTGAATCTCAAAATATGGATTCTGAGCTACAAAAACAAAAAGATATAGTTAATAAAGCTTCAACTTCATTTTCAGAGATAGCGGTATTAGTTACAGAAATAGCACCTAAAGTTTCAAATATAGATGGGGCATTTGAAAATATTAGTCAAGATAAGGATTTAATTCTTGAGAATATATATGAATTATCAGAAGACGTAAAGAATACTTCAGAGTCTGTAGAGCAAATAGGATTTTCATCATTAGAGCTTGCAAAACTTGGAGAAGAGTTAAACAATCATTCAGATATATTAATATATAAAGCGGATGAACTTATAGAAAAGGTAAAGCAATTTAGAATAGAAAAAGAAGATTTGACAAATGAATTAGCAATAGATGTGCAAACTCTAGAATTACAATTATTAGAGTCAGAAGATTTAGAAGAATCAAATCTAGTAAAGGAAATAGTAGATATAAGAATAGAAAAAAACCAGCATAAAAGAAATTTAGATTTGACATTAGAGGAAGATTTGAAGGAGTTAGCTATGCCATCAAAAGAAGAAGCATTGGATTTAGAATATGCAGATCAGGAGATAATTAATTTAGATTTAGCACTAGTAGAAAATTTTGTTGATTTAAGTATATCATCCTTAGAAAAATTAGAGGCAGATTTACCAACAAAAGATTTTGGCTTAGGATGTAGTAAGGTAACAGAATTTAAAGAGTACATTAGACAAAAAGAAGTGAAAGAAAATGAAGAGGAAAATGAAGAGTTAAGAAATTATAATATATAAGATATTATGTAAAATAAATAAAGAGGATACCTCGAAATAATTTTTATTCGATTTTATAAGGTTATAAGGCATATTCAAAAAAAAGAACTTTCTAAAAATAGAAGTTCTTTTTTTATATAAAAAGTAGTAAATTTAATAATAAAGATTACTCAATATTTTTAATTAATTTATCTAAAGTCAAATTAACAATCATTTCTTCGGAATAGAATTTCTCACCCATTATTTTAAAAATTAATTCTGACTTTTTATAGCCTTCTTTATAAAGTTTTAAATTTTTGGTTATTCTTTTAAGTGTATTCTTAGGTATATTCAACCCTAATACTAATTCCTTAAAAGAGTAATAATCTTTTTTTAATATGTCATATAATTTATTTTGAAGATCTAACTTATATCTAAGATCTACTTCTTCGGATTGATGGGGTCCATATTTTCCTCTATGATGCGATGAACATAAATATTTATAATTTAATTCTATATCAAAGCCACCTTCACTTCTGTGAACAATATGATGTATATCAGCTTCGGCATTGCATATTTCACATAAAGACAATGTTCAATCCCCCTTAGAATTTATCTCATATATTTAAAAGATATATATAGCCTTTTAAAAATATTATTTATATTAACTAATATTTAGAACTCTAGTTTTATATAAGTGGGAATTAAAATAAACCCACATCCTATACCAAATTACTTGATATGTAATATTATAAAGTAATCAAGAAAAAATATCAATTTTAATATATATACATAACAAAAAATAACAAATAAGGAACAAAATAGAGTATAATATAAATAGAAAGAAATAATTTTAAAACACTCAATATAGGAAAATTTAAAATATAGTGTAGCATCCTTTATATTATTATAAAAAGTAAAGGATAACATTTATATATTATATTTTATAAAATATTGACTAGGAAGGTGAATAAAGTGAGGGAAAATTATAATTCATTTAATTACTGGGAAAACATTATCAATGAACATAAGACAATAAGAGGACATATGTTTATGCAAAAACCACCTACTGAAAAAAGTATCTATTTTCATACACTTATATTTGGAAATAAAAGTGGAATAAACAACATATGGGGATACTGTCCTAATATAAGAGGTTTAATTGGATATTTTCAGTACTCATTTTTACAAGAAGCTTTTTATAAATGGATATATGGTCAAGAAAAAATAATCACTAGAATTCCACATTTAAAAGTTGATAAAATTGCTAGTGAAGGAGAAAAATTAAATAAAATAAGTAAAGAAGTTTCGATTAACATGAAAAACGATTATGAATTTTTGAACAATTTATGGACAATGCCATCTAACAAAAGTGAAATAGAATTAAGCAAATTTGTTATAGATTTTAATAGAAAATGGATTGGGGGTAATAAAGAATTCATATATATAAAAGTTTTCAAGACTCCAGAAGAATTAGGGGAATTTGTAATTTCATCTACGTTAATAACAAGTACGGAAAAAGAATTAGAAAACAGAGTAGGCATGACAATAGATGAATGGAGAAATACTTGTAAGTTTGCAATAAAGAATTCAATCAAAGGCGAAACATTTAGACGAGTTTTACTCAAAAAATTAAGTGAGGTATATTAATATATATATATATAAAAGTTAAGGATTAAATATTTTCTTCATAATTAATGTAGGGAAAATATAAGAAGTAAGATATTAAAAAGCAATATGCCTTTTAATAAAAAACAATAGAAGGGATATTTACTAGTTACTGAGTGAGCTAGAATAAATAGCCCTTTCATTTTTATTTATTATATATTTTATAATGACTAAATTTCAATATTTTGAACAGAAGCTATACTTTGAGAAGAAATTCCAAGCATTTCACCAGTAAACCCAAGTCCTTCTTCAGTAGTAGCCTTAATATTTATCTTATTAATATCTATACAAAGCGCTTTTGATATATTTTTTCTCATATATTCAATATGTGGTAACATTTTAGGTTTTTGAGCTATTATTGTAGCATCTATATTATTTATTGTATAGCCGGCTTTGAAAACCAGCCTGCCAGCCTCTTCAAGTAATTCAATACTTGATATTCCTTTGAAAGCATTATCTGTATCTGGGAAGTGTTTACCGATATCACCAAGGGCACATGCCCCTAATAAAGAATCTATTATAGCGTGAAGAAGTACATCAGCATCAGAATGACCTAATAATCCTTTGACATATGGAATTTCAACTCCACCCAAAATTAATTTTCTGTTTTCAACTAATCTATGAACATCATATCCTAATCCAACTCTCATATAGTCACCTCGTTCAAATGTTTTAATATAATATATATTTTAACATATATATTGCAATTTACAATTGACAATGCACAATTTACAATTAAAGGACAAACTTCTATGGAGTTTGAAAAAAGTATATGTTTAAAAAAATCCAAAAGTGAAAAGTGAAACTCCAAATTTTATATTTGGTTCACTGAAATTTCCATGTGGGCATTTTATATTTGGATACGTAAACTTCCCCAGCGAACGAATGTGAGTCGGATTCCCTATATTTGATTAGTTGAACTTTTTCTTTGAGCTTTATCCTTAATTGTACATTGCAAATGGTGCATTGTTAACTACAACATATATATTATAATATTTAGTTATATTAAAAAAACAAGTCAGTATGCTAATTGGAAATACGTCTATTTTTACTAACATATATATTTTTGGAAGAGCTAGTCTTAATGTTAAATTTAATAAACAATAAAGAAATAAAGTTATTTATAATGAAATGTATAAATGTTATTCTACGCTTTTTTATAAAGTTTACATAAATAATTTTTCTTTTCATAAAATAACCTCCCAAATATTGATTTGGAATTAGGCAAGTGAAAGAAGCGATGTATATTTTGATTCAGGCAAGGGGGTATGTTTGCCTCATAGTGGTCTATTAGGTGAACATGCAGACGTAGCATGACACTAAATAGACTAGCATACTGACTTGTTATTTTTTTTTATGTGCCTTGGCACATAAAGGTTTATGGATAAGTAGATTTATATGCTATAATAACATAGTATGAAGAAGTTATATAAAGGGTTAATCTTTTTAAAGAGGTGTTAATTATATGGAAAAATTGAGCTTTAATAAAGATAAATATGTATTTGCTTCACTCCCATCAATGTTATTAATAGGAGATTCAGCAGAAAACAATATAAATAAACAGATAGTTTTATTTTTCAATGAATTAAACATGTATAATGTTTTAATTAAAGACTTAGTAAATTTTTCGATTAAAGAAAATGATAGAAATATAGCTTTAAATATAGCTTACTACATAACTGATAATGATGAGCTACTTAGAATAATAATTCAAAAAAAAGATTTACCTATATCAAAGCTAAGTAAATTAACTAAGATTAAACCTGAATATATAGAGAATTGTAGAGATTATATTATAGCTTATTATATCATATTAACTAATCCTAATTATAGACATATACAAGATTATTTTAAGATAAAGCTAAGAGAAGATAATAATGTAATAAGCATTTCAAATAAGAAGCAGGATTCGTATAAAGGTTTAGTAATAAAATCATTAAAAAAATCTGCTTATATAGTGACGTCTAAAGGTGAATTTTTAAAAATAAAAACCAAGAGTAAAGCAGATATTGGGGAAATCTGTGAAGGCAAAAAAAAGAAAACTCTAAGAAACTATAGAATACATATTTCTATTTTATTGGTTATACTTATATTAATTGGAAGTGGCATCATTATTGAATACAGGATGACCCAAAGTATAGTTATTATAGAAGCAACTTCTAATATAAAAATACATGTTAATAAATTTAATAAAGTTATATATGCATATTCACCTACAGATAAAGGACAAGAGCTCCTTGATAATACTAATATTTTAGATAAAGACATTGATGAAGCCATGGCTGGAATCTTTGAATATGCATTAAAAAATGAAATGTTAGATTTAAGCAAGAAAACTTTGGTGACAGTAAATGGACAAGCAGTAAAGTATGGTTTACTTACTAAAACCAATAAAGTTATATCTGAAAATAATATACCTATAATTATAAATAATGCAGGAAATCAACAAAAGTTACCACAATATTTAACTGAAGATAAGGGTAATAAAACAGAAAAGTAACTCTCTTAAGAGAGTTACTTTTCTGTTTTAGCTAAAATTTCTTTAAATGTATTCATATCATATTTAGAACTAATATAAATCCTATCAAGTTTAAGAGGATTATCGCCTCTATCTGAAAGACCTCTCTTAGTCGTAAATCCTAAAGTATAACCGGCATCTTTTGCTGCTTTTATACTATCATCATTAAAGTCTCCAAAAGGGTAAGCAATTGAGTCGACTTTTTTATCTGTTATTGATTCTAAAGTTTTCTTAGAGTCTTTTAATTCTGAGAGCTGTTCATCATAAGTCATTTTATCAAGGTGAGAATGATGAACAGTATGACTTTGAATATCTATACCATAATTAGACATTTCAGTTATAGCATCTTTTGATAAATAATAAGAGCCATCTAGGTTAGAGGTAATGCAAAATATAGTTGCCACCATATTGAGATCCTTTAATATTGGGAAAGCGCTATAATAATTATCCATATATCCATCATCAAAAGTAAGAACTATACTTTTATTTGGAATAGGGGAGTTGTTTAATAAATACCCTTTAAGTTGATTTAAAGTTAATGTTACATAACCTTCATCTTTTATGTACTCAAGTTGTGTTTTAAGCATTTCAGGAGTTATAGTCACTTCATTATCAGCAGATTCTCTAACTGAATGATAATATAATACAGGTACGCCTCTATTATCATTGACTAAAGTAGATTCATCAAAAGATTTAAGCTCGTCTACGGTATTAACATTATATGTTGTGATTTTTTTAGAATAAATATTATTATGTATAAGATATCCACTTAATATAAGCACAAAGATAATAACTGAAAATGTTAAAATATTTTTATTTTTTAAAGTATGTTTTATTGAATCATTCTTTCTAAACATAAATATATTAAATTACCATTACTGAAAACTTATAAAAGTTTATAAGAACTATATAAAACATTACGTTTCATTCTTTTCACATTCAATCTTCTAATACAATAAACTTTAGTTTTCGGTTTATTACTTTAGTAGTTACATGATGTAAATAGTTATGACGAATATTTGTTAGTCTATGCTTAAGTTTTATTAATTTCTTTTCAGCTTTTATAATGTTACTTGTTTTACAGTAATTTTCTCCTTATATTATTTATTAAGTATTTTCTTAATGCTTGACGTTGTAACCTACGTTTTCTTTTTTTAAAATTTTTAACAGTTGAGGTATTATTTGTATTTTTATATGGTTTATCAATATCACTATAAATGGCAAACTTTTTAATACCGAGGTGGAGACCAATTCCATTATTATCAGGTAATTCGATATTATGGATACAGTCTGTGCCTACACTAATCCATTATTTTTATAATTTTATTATAACGGTTATCAGCCTCCTTATATTGAAATGGAATATACTATACTATTCTATTATGATTATATCCCAAATTAGAATAAAATCTATCAAACTTTAAATAAATAAATTTTGATAGATTTTATTAAATTATTACTACTTAAAATTAGAATAAGATTTTTAAAAATGTAGCATAATATATAAATAGTACAACTTATTAACATTATGCACAGGCACTTGTGGATAACATGTTAATATACATAATATTACATGTTGGTTTTGTGGATACGTAATGAATAAAGTCATAAAAAGTATAAATTAAAGAGGTGTTAAAATGACTATTATATCAAGTATAACAGGAGGAATAATCATAGGTTCTATGTTATATACAGCTTATCCACAACAATTGTGTATAAGTAGTAAAATACAAAGTGAAAATAAATTTAAACTTGGGGAAAAGTCTATAATTGAAAACTTAAATTACTTAAAAGAAGACATAAAAATACCTGAATTAGTAGATGGGAATGATGAAAAAAGGATAAATTTAATAAATAGTGTAATTAATAAGGATATTTTGTCTAAAGTAGAAGATGCCGAGAAAACCTCGAAAGAATATTTTGAAGAGCCAGGGCAAGAAAAACCAACATTCCCCTATGAAATTTATTCAAGATATACAATAACTGAAGATAATATCCTACTTCTTAGTTTATATAATGATTATTATGAGTACTTAGGAGGAGCCCATGGAATGACAACAAGAACTTCTTATACAGTAGATAAAGATAAAGAAAGTTTAATAACCCTAAAGGAATTGTTTGTTCAAGGATATCCATATAATGATATAATTAATAAAAAGATAAAGGAAGATATTAGTAAAAATCCTGAGAATTATTTTGATTCAGGAAATGAATTTAAGGGGATTAACGAAAAACAAAGTTTTTATATAGAAGGTGATAATCTTGTGATTTATTATCAATTATATGATATAGCACCTTATGTATTTGGAATCCCTGAATTTAAAATTCCTTTGAAATTATTTAATGAAAATTATGTTTACTATAAAAGTTTAAGTAATAAGTAGGGCATATTAAAATATAACTAATTAGATGCTAAAGGAGTAATTATGGGAATTAGAGAAGTTGTGAATAAGCAAAAAGAGTATTTTCAAAAGGGTAGACAATTAGATATAAACTTTAGAAAAGAGAATTTAATAAAGCTTAAAATAATAATAAAGGATAATGAGCAAGGGATAATAAATGCTATAAAAAAAGATTTGAACAAATCTGAATTTGAAAGTTATTTTAGTGAAATTGCTATGGTGTATGAAGAACTAAATATGCATTTAAAAAATATTGAAAAATGGAGCAAAAGAAAAAAAGTTAAAAGTTCGTTGATGTTTTTTCCAAGCAAAAATTATATTGAAAAAGAGCCTTATGGCACAGTTTTAATAATAGGACCGTTTAATTATCCTTTTCAATTAATGATACTCCCTTTAATAGGAGCTATAGCTGCAGGAAATACTGCAATAATTAAGCCATCAGAGCACTCAATAAATACATCAAGATTAATAGAAAAAATTATAAACGAAAATTTTGATGAGGAATATGTAAAAGTAGTGGGTGCAAATGAGGGAAAAGAATGTGTTGAACAATTGTTAGAGCAAGAGTTTGATTATATATTTTTTACTGGGAGCATAAAGGTTGGTAAAATAATAATGGAGAAGGCCTCAAAAAGACTGATTCCTGTAACTTTAGAATTAGGAGGAAAAAGCCCATGCATTATAGATAAAGATGCAAACTTAGATAAGGCAGCAAAGAGAATTGTTTGGGGAAAATTATTAAATGCTGGACAAACTTGTGTTGCACCAGACTATTTATTTATACAAAATGAAGTAAAAGAAGAATTTTTAAAGTTAATAGTGAAAGAATTTAAGCTTCAATATGGAGAAAATATTAAAGAAAGTACAGATTATCCTAGAATAATAAGCAAACGTGAAATAAATAGATTATCTGGATATTTAAAAGATGGAAATGTATATTATGGTGGGAATTATGATGAGGACACATTGTATTTTGAACCGACTATTTTAACCGATGTAAAGGAAGAAGCCAGTGTATTAAATGAGGAAATATTTGGACCAATATTTCCAGTTATGACTTTTAACAATTTGAATGAAATAATAAAATATGTGAATAAAAGAGACAAGCCTTTAGCTCTATATTATTTTTCAGAAGATAAAAATAATATAGAAAAAGTGATTAAAGAAACATCATCAGGAGGAGTTACTATAAATGATACTATCCTCCATGTTGGAACAGCTAATCTTCCTTTTGGAGGAGTAGGAACAAGTGGAATGGGTTCATACCATGGAAAGAAAAGCTTTGATACATTTACACATGAAAAAAGTATAGTAAAACGAGGAACATATATTGAATTTTCATTTAGATTTGCACCATTTAAGGATAAGATTAATCTTTTGAGAAAAGTTATGAAATAATATAAAAATAAGTGCAAATATCTCTATCTAGAAAAAAATTGTACTAAAAAGGTAGCGGAAATAGTGAAACACAATAAACTACTTCTTCTAGTAGGGCTAGGTTAAAAGCCAATACTAGAAGAAGTGGTGCATTAACTCAATTCTTAGTTATTATCATGGGCATTAGTATTTTTATTGCCCCTAAATCCATATTCATCAGAAATTATTCTTCCAATGCCAGTTACTTTACCAGTTATACAGCCTCTACAATGAGCAGGAGTATCACCTGTACATATTTTGCCTGGATATAACGCATAAAGCTTTCTGTAATCACCTTCAGTAACATTAGGCATTACAACATTAGCACCACTTTGAAGTGCAACTATTCTACCATTTGGAGCTAAAGATTCCATTGCAGTGGTTGCAGGAATATTTATATCCGGAAGCATTAAACGTGTTAATGCCATAACTTTTAGGGCTAAAGTAAGATCTCCACCTTTTGCATCCTTTAATGGAGTATCTTCATTTGGTATGAATGGACCTATGCCTATCATATCTGCATTAATTTGTTTAAAGAATAATATATCACTAGCTATAGATTCTAAAGTTTGATTTGGAAGACCAACAAGAATACCACTTCCAACTTCATATCCTAAATCTCTTAAGTCCTTTAAGCAATTTAATCTTTCTTCAAAACTCATATTAGGATCCATATCTTCATAAAGTTTTTTATCTGTAGTTTCAATACGTATTAAATATCTATCAGCACCAGCCTCTTTAAATGCCTTATATTCCTCATAAGTCTTTTCGCCTAAGCTTAAAGTTAAGGCAACTCCTAATTTTTTTATTTCCCTTACGATGTTAGTCATTCTCTCTTTAGTAAAGTAGTCATCTTCACCACCTTGAAGAACAATAGTCTTATAACCATAACTTACTGCCTTTTTTGCAAAATCTAATATTTCCTCTTGCGTTAGTCTATATCTTTCAAGGTTTTTATTATCTCTTCGGAGTCCACAATACATACAGTTTCTTTTGCAGATGTTTGTAAATTCAATTAGCCCTCTTAAATGAACATAGTCGCCTAAATATTTTTGACGAATTTCATCTGCTGCTTTGAATAGTTCTTCATTTATATCATCATTTTGTAATAATTCCAATATTTCTTCTTTATCTAAGTCATGAGTAATTTTAGCTTTTTCAATAAATTTATTCATAGTTCCTCCTAAGTCAAAACAAAATTAATAGTTAACTGTTATTAGTATACTATAGAATTTAGAAACATAACAATACAATAGTTTTTATGTAAATTAGTCTTTATTTATAAATGGATTTTAGAGTTATGATAAAGTGTGTTGACAATAATTAGTATATAAATTAAAATAGTTACAAATATTTAATTAAATAAAGTGAACTATTTTAGGAGATGATTATTTTGATAGAAAAGCATTTTGAGTACATAGCTAATTATTTATGGCAACAGTCTATAAATAATATTGATTCAATATTATCAAATGAAGAAAAGAAGCAATTTAATATAACAGATTATTATTATTTAACAACAATATATAATATGGATAATCCTAATTTAGGAGAAGTTGCAGAAAAGCTAAAGCTTACTAAACCAGCAATATCTGCATTAGTTAAGAGACTTATAAAAAATGAGTTGATTGAAAAAATTCAGTCAAATGAAGATGGAAGAATATATTATTTAAAAATCACTGAGAAGGGCATAAAGATAATAGAAGGAGATAATGCTTTTTATTCACAATTTACTGATTTAATAAGTGAAATTATTTCGAAAAATCAATTAAAAGAGTTAGATTGTCTTTTAGATGAAGTTGTTAAGATATTGAGGAATAAAGAATAGAAATTATAAAAAATAAAATAAAAACAAATTTTTTTATAAGAATAGTTAAATGTATTTAATTAAATAATATGAAGTAATTGGGGGTGGGAACTTAGAAAGATACCAAAAAAACAATTATATTTTACTTTACTGGGACTGGAAATTCACTTTATGTTGCAAAAGAAATATCTAAAAGTTTAAAACAAGTAGATATAGTAGCAATTCCACAAGCAGTAGATAGGAAAGAATTTGATTATGAAGACTATAATGAAATAGGTTTTGTAATACCACTTATTCAGTAATAAATAAAGTTTGGAAAGCAAGGTTATCATCTATAAATAAAACTTTTAAAGTGAGTGAAGATTGCATTCAGTGTGGTATAGGCATAAGAACATGTTCAGCAAAGAATATTAAATCAGAGAATAATACTCTCAAATGGGATAAAAAATGTCAAGACTGCATGGTATGCGTTCAAAGTTGTACAAATAAAGCTATTTATTTTAATGCAAAAACTAAAAATAAAAAAAGATATAGAAATCCTAATATTTCAAAAACTAAATTATTTTATTGGAGGAGAATAGAATGAAAATATTAAAAAGATTTTTTTTAATCACGGATATTGGTTTCATAGTTTACTGGTTTATTACTTTGTTTCATCTAATTCCACAAGATTTACTATTTAAAGATTATACAAACCTTATTTTAGTATCATGGAATTGGTCGTTTTTCCCGCTTGATATGGTTATTTCAATAACAGGACTTTTTAGCTTATATTTATATTATAGGGGAAATATGCTATGGAGAAAATTCAGCTTGATTTCACTTGTTTTAACTTTTTGTTCAGGGTTACAAGCTATTTCATTTTGGGTAATAAGATATGACTTTGATTTAATTTGGTGGATTTTTAATTTTTACTTAATAATATACCCAGTATTTTTCATAAAAAATCTAGTAACGGATAGTTTGGAATGAGGTGTTAAAATGAGTTGGATTTATTTAGTTTTAGCTATAATATTTGAAGTGTCAGGAACAACATTCATGAAACTATCAGAAGGATTTGTAAATATTAAATATGCTATATTTATGTTATTTTTTTATATATTGAGTTTAAGTATGTTGACATTAGCGTTAAAAAAATTAGAAATCGGAATTGCTTATGCAACTTGGTCAAGTATGGGGATAATATTAATATCAATTGTAGGTATTATATTTTTTAAAGACTCAATTAATTTACAAAAAATAATATTTATAGTTTTTATAATAATAGGTACAATAGGATTAAATTTAACTTCAGCTATGCACTAAAAGAAAAGAGTTATTGTATTCAGCAAACAAAAAGTTTGTCACTTGGTAAATGTACAGGAGTGAATCCAAGATATCCATTAATGAGTGAGAAGAAAGAAAGGTATATAAAATCATATAATGGAGATACCCAAAGTGCAGTTTTTACTTTGGGTATCTATGTTTTAAGCTGCTTTATTTTTTGACTCATGATTATGTTTTTCTTGAGTTTTTTCATTTTTGTCTTCAATAGCATCTCTAATTACTTTAAATATTTGTATTATTAAAGTTGGAATGAAGGCAAATAAGTGAATTAATAATAGTTGATTAGTGCTGAGAGGAGTTATTTCAAATAATCCTTGAAGAGCTGATATAAGTAAAACTGCATTTACTAGGATAACACCAACTATAAAAGCAATCCAGCTAAATTTATTATTAAAAACTCCAAGTGAAAAGATAGATTTTTTTCCACGGCAGTTAAATCCATGGAACAATCTTGCTAAACATAATGTACTAAATGCCATAGTCATAGCAATTCCATGATTACCAGTAGCTAGTCCAATATGGTAAGAAATCATAGTAAATATTCCTATAAGCAAACCTTGAATACTAACATCTTTAATAAAATCTTTAGTCAATATAGATTCTGTAGCATCTCTAGGTTTGTCCTTCAAAACATCTTTTTTAGATTTTTCCATACCAATTGCAATAGCAGGTAAACTATCTGTTAATAAGTTAATGAACAATAAATGTACTGCAGCAAATGGAACTGGAAGCGCAAATATTGATGAATAAAGTACTGAAAGTATTCCTGACATATTACCTGAAAGAAGGAATTTAATGGAGTTCTTTATATTGGCATAAATATTTCTTCCATTAGTAACTGATTTAACAATAGTTGCAAAGTTATCATCTGTTAAAATCATTGAAGCGGCATCCTTTGAAACTTCAGTACCTGTTATACCCATTGCAATACCAATATCAGCTTGCTTTAATGCCGGTGCATCATTAACACCATCTCCAGTCATAGCAACAATTTTACCTTTATCTTGCCATGCTTTAACTATTCTTATTTTATGCGCTGGAGATACTCTTGCATAAACTGAAATATGTTTTAATTTGGAATTAAGTTCATCATCAGACATCTTATCAAGTTCTAAGCCCTCTACAGCTAAATCATCTTCTTGTAAGATTCCAATTTCTTTAGCAATAGCAGAAGCTGTAATCTTATGATCCCCAGTAATCATAATCGGTTTAATAGAAGCTTTAATACAATCATTAACAGCCGCTTTAGATTCTTCTCTAGGTGGATCAATCATTGAAATTAATCCTAAGAAAGTAAAGTTATCTTCATCTTCTAAAGTAAGTTCTTTGTTTTCAGTAAGTTCTTTATAAGCAAAAGCTAAAACTCTTAAGCCTTGTGATGAAAGATCACTATTAGTATTATTTATATTAGTTTTATCTTTTTCAGTAAAAGCTACTACTCCATTTGAAGTTTTAATTGAAGTTACTCTATTTAATAAGACATCGAGAGCACCTTTAGTAATCATTATATACTTTCCATTTATTTCATGAAGTGTACTCATAAGCTTTCGATCAGAGTTAAAAGGAATTTCCTTAAGCCTTTTATAAGTATTTCTACACTCAATTTCATTTGAAGAATATTTATGACCTAAATTTACTAAAGCAACTTCAGTTGGATCACCAAGTTCAGCTCCATCTATAGAAGTAGAGTCATTACAAAGTACAGAGCTAGTTAAAAGAAAATTTGAATCAGAATTTTTAGAATCTATTTTATTACTATCAATTAAGTTATTATCAATAAAAATCTTTTTAACAGTCATTTTATTTTGAGTTAATGTACCAGTTTTATCAGAACAAATAATAGATACACATCCTAAACCTTCAACAGCTTTAAGTTTTTTTATAATTGCATGTTCTTTAGCCATTGATTGAGTTCCTATAGCTAGTACAATTGTAACTATTGAACTAAGAGCTTCTGGAATAGCAGCAACAGCAAGGGCAACAGCAAACATTAATGAATCTAAAAGAGGGGTACCTCTGTACATGGTTAATCCAAAGACAATAACACAGATCCCAATTATTACAATAGCAAGTTTCTTAGAAAAATCATCTAAAGAAGCTTGAAGTGGAGTTGCTTTTTCTTGTGTTGATTCCATAAGAGTAATTATTTTACCAAGTTCTGTGTTCATTCCAGTGTTAGTTACAAGCACAGTAGCTCTACCATAAGTTACTAATGAGCTAGAAAAAACCATATTTTTTTGGTCTCCTAAAGCAACTTCTTTTGCATCAATTACATCAGAGAATTTATCAACATTTTCAGATTCACCAGTTAATGAACTTTCATTAACCTTAAGAGAAAAATTTTCTAAGATTCTACCATCAACAACAACTAAATCTCCAGCTTCCAATATTAAAATATCTCCTGGAACAACATCCTTGGATGGTATTTCAATTTTAACTCCATTTCTAATAACTTTAGCATTAGGAGCAGATAAAGCTTTTAAGCTATCTAGAGATTGTTCAGCTTTAACATATTGGACAGTACCTAAAATAGCATTCATAGTTATAACGGCTATAATTACAAAAGTACTTTCCATATTACCAGTTATAGCTGAAATAATGGCAGCAGCAACTAAAATAATTACCAATAAGTCTTTAAACTGTTCTATGAATATAGAGAAAATACTCTTTTTATTTTTTTCATTTAAGATGTTTTCTCCAACAGTATTTAGTATTTTAGTAACTTTTGCACTCGTCAGCCCATTTAGGGTGACATCAAAGTCTTTTAGAGAATCTTCTATAGTTTTACAAAAATATTTTTTCATGCAACATCTTCCTTTCAAATTTAATTAAATATGTTTTAGAGATAAAAGGCGTATTCAAAAAATAACAACTTAGTATGTGAGCATATTGTGATAGATATTTAAAGAATATTAATAAACAAAAAAGACCTTTAATATAACTTCAAATTTTTGAAGTTATATTAAAAGTCTCGTTGCCACATGGTTTTTGTCAACGTGATAAGTGGTATATTATACTATGTTAGGTTAAATATAAAACAATTAATTATATTAAAGAGTTTGTATATAGATATTAGGTATTGTAATCGTATTAATTAATTAGTATAATTATAATGCACACGTTAACAATACGAATATTCTATGTATAATTATATGATTTATATTATAGGGGGAATTTGAAAGTGGAGTTGAAAAAATTAAGGAATGTAAAAATTGTACAAAGTATAATAGCCATAGTAATTTTATCTTTGGTATCTACAATCACTATTGGGATTTTAGGTTATATAAATACAACTAAAATGTATAATGCAAATTTAGAAATGTATAATAATGTTACTCCTAAAATTGTTGATTGGGGTGATGTAAATGGTAGTATGGGGGTTTTAAGAAATACCTTAACTAAAATAATTGATAGACCATTTGATGAAGCAAACGAAAAAGCAATGTTAGAACTAAATCAAAATATAACCGATGTAATAAATAGGCAAGTTACCGAATCACAATATAATGCTGAAGAGCATGAATTAGTTATGAAGCTTAAGGGTGAATATGAACATTACTATTCATATATACCTGATATTATTGAACAAAGAAAACAGGATTTAATTCCAGATAAAAAAATTACAAATGATGCCATGGGTGTATATGGAAATCAGATTGCTACAGATAACAAAGCACTAGTACAATATCAAAAGGATAAAGCTACAAATGAAATTAACAAATCTATGAGTGCATATAGAAGAAATACAATTATGTTTGCAAGCATATTGGGAGTGTCTATCTTAACATTAACATTAATATCAATATGTATAATATTTATGATTAGGAATTCAATTAAAGAATTTGTACATAAAGTCTCTATTTTATCGGAAGGTGATTTTACAGTAGAGTTTGATAATCAGTCAACCAATGAATTTGGAGTAATGCAGAGTGCATTAAGTAAAACAATAACATCTATTGCCGCAATTATTTCTGCAGTAAAAGATGACACAACACTTGTTAATAATGAATCAATAGAACTTTCAAAGGTTTCAGAAGAAATGAATTACTATATAGAAGAAGTATCAAGTTCAATTCATGATGTAGCAAAAGGATCATGTGACCAATCTGACAGGCTTATGTCAATAAACAATAGTTTAGGTTCTTTTAGCGATAAGTTAGAAGTAATAGCAAAATCTGTAGAGAAAGTAGATGAGAATACTAGTAATATTAGTAATGAAGCCAATAAAAATGATACTAAGTTAAGAAACATCGCTATTTCTATAAATGAAATTGCAGGATCTTATAATGAAGCAAAAAAGAGAGTTAATCAGTTAAGCTTTAGTGTGAATAAAATAACAGAAATAACTGATATGATTAATGAAATAGCAGATGAAACTAATTTATTGGCTTTGAATGCATCAATTGAGGCTGCAAGGGCTGGGGAAGCTGGAAAGGGATTTGCTATAGTTGCAGAGGAGATTGGAAAATTAGCAGATCAGTCTAAAAATTCATCAAAAGATATTAATGATTTATTAAATATTATAAGTTTAGAATCTAGGTTAGCTGAAGAGACAACAACTGCAGCTAACAAGGAACTAGAAGAACAGATTCATGTAATAGCTTCAGCCATAATTTCATTTAAAGAAATAGTGCAATCAATAGCTGGTATAGTGCCACAAATTCATGAAATCAATAATTCAATAACTGATATTAATAAGAGAAAAGATGATATTGTAGAAAACTTAGAACTATCATCTGCAGTATCAGAAGAAAATTCAGCAGCGTCTCAGGAAATTTCTGCATCAACAAAGGAAATGGGGAATTCTGCATATAAAGTTTCGGAGTCTGCAGAGGAATTGAAAAAGATAATGCAGCAAGTTACAAGTCAGATTGAGAAATTTATTGTATAATTAAATTTGTAAGCACAGAATAGTTTTTATGTGGTTAAGTACTGGATTAGATCATACAGCAGAGTATTTATATGACGTATTTATTGAAAATGATAAAAATATATGAAATAAGTTAGAAGGTGTCTGTTGCACAATGATTTTTTGAATTATTGTAAGCAACAGCCATTTTATTATAACGAGAAAATTATAGAATTTTTTAAAATTGAAATACTTATAAAATCTAGTGTTAGAGGATGTATCAATTTAGATAAAATTAATACTAATATCATTATAATTTACATTTCATAACAACATCTTTGCCACAAGAAACGTCGGCATTAACAATGGGAACTAGTTCTTCCAATTTATCATGATTAACTATTAATACTGGTGTTATTAATGATATACCCTTTGATTCTATAAAAGCTCTGTCTAGTTTTAAAATAGGTGTACCAGCGGTTACCTTTGCATTTACAGATTGTAAAACTTCAAAGCCTTCACCATTTAGTGAAACGGTTTCTAAGCCTACGTGAACTAATAGTTCAATACCACTACTAGTAGTAATAGCAAAAGCATGTCCACTATCCATTATTAAAGATATAGTACCATCACAAGGAGCTACAACTATATCACCAGTAGAATCAATTGCAATCCCATCACCAGCCATTTTTTCTGCAAATACTGGATCTGGAACGTCGCTTAAATTTATTGTCTTTCCTGAAATAGGAGCTATTATAGTTAGGGGTTTTTTTAAAAAATTAAACATAGATATATGACTGAATCAAAAATAATTTTAAATAGACTATGTTTTAAAAAAGTATTCATATTATTGCATATTTGTTCTAAAAGCATGTAATGATATGAATATTATATTAAGGCACAATCAAATAAATAACAAGTCCATTTGCCAGCCTATTTTCCATCATGCTGCGTCGGCAAATTGACCTAATAGGCCCGCTATGAGGGCAATTCGTCTCCTTGCCTGATGAAGAATATTCATGGCAACTTTGGACCTGTTATTTATTTTCATGTGCCTAAAACAGAGTCTAAATTAAGTAATGATTTTGAAACAGCCTGTTCACCTCTCTTTCATACTTTTAATTCATATATACAATTGTACAACGTATTAATATAATTTCCATTGATATACACTAAACTCTAAATTGAAATGATTACGTTAACATATAATATATGCTCTTAATTTTACTTATATTTTTATTAAAAGCAATAGCATTTAATAAGAGTGTGAAAATTCACACATATTATAATAAATAACAATACATGTGAAAAATACCTATATAGCGCAAATGTATTGTAAACGTAATCTAATGATGATAACATAAAAACTGTCAAAGCGCTAAGATAATAAAAAAGGAATCAGGGGGAAAAGAAGTTATGATGCAAAAGATTCAACGGTTTGGTGGTGCAATGTTCACACCGGTATTATTATTTTCATTCTCAGGAATAACAGTTGCACTATCAATACTCTTTAAAAATCAGGATATATTAGGGCCAATGGCAGCTGAAGGAACAATGTGGTATAACATATGGTACATTATAGAGCAAGGAGCTTGGACAGTATTTAACCAATTACCTTTGTTATTTGTAATAGGACTCCCAATAGGACTTGCTAAAAAGAATCATGCTCGTGCTTGTTTAGAATCATTAGTATTGTACTGTACATTTAATTATTTTATGGCAGCAATGCTTAAATTATGGGGGCCAACTTTTGGGGTTGATTATTCAATTCAAGCTGGAAGTGGAACAGGACTAGCAATGGTTGCAAACATAAAAACATTAGATTTAGGTATGGTTGGAGCGATATTAATTTCAGCTATTGTGGTATATCTACATGATAAATTTTTTGATACTGATTTGCCAGAATTTTTAGGAGTATTTAAGGGTTCATCATTTGTATGTATAATAGGATTTTTTACAATGATTCCATTAGCATTAATATTATGTTTCATATGGCCAAAAGTACAAATTGGAATTTCTTCTTTGCAAGGATTCTTAAAAACTTCAGGAGTATTTGGAGTTTGGTTATATACATTCTTAGAACGTATTTTAATACCAACAGGATTACATCATTTTATTTATACACCATTTATATTTGGACCAGCAGTTGTTGATAATGGTATAACAGCTTATTTTGCAGGACATTTAAAAGAATTTTCAACTTCAGCACATACATTAAAAGAAATGTTCCCACAAGGTGGATTTGCATTACATGGATCATCAAAAATGTTTGGATCAATTGGCATAGCACTAGCTATGTATGCAACAGCAAAACCAGAAAAGAAAAAATTTGTAGCAGGACTTTTAATACCAGCAACATTAACAGCAGTTTTTGCAGGTATTACAGAGCCCCTTGAATTTACATTCTTATTTGTAGCACCAATATTATTTGTAGTACATGCAACCTTAGCAGCTACTCTAGCAGCAACATCATATGCATTTGGTGTAGTTGGAGATTTTGGTGGTGGCTTAATAGAAAATGCAGCTAAAAATTGGTTACCATTATGGAAATATCACTCAGGAACATATATAACTCAATTTGTAATAGGTTTTACATTCACAGCAATATACTTCTTTGTATTCAAGTATTTAATAGAAAAGTTTGATTTTAAAACTTTAGGACGTACAGATGACGATGATGATGTAGAAGATAAATTGTATACAAAAGCAGATTATAAAGCTAAAAAAGCTGCTTTAGAAGAAAAGGGTGCTGATCAAGGAGATGTTAGGGATGTTAAGGCAAAAGCATTTTTAGAAGCATTAGGTGGAAAAGATAATATTCAAGATGTAACTAATTGTGCAACTAGGCTTAGGATTACAGTAAAAGATCCGGCATTAGTTCAAGACAGTAAAGTTTTTGTAGCATCAGGAGCTCATGGACTTGTAAACAAAGGAAAGGCTATTCAAGTTATAGTTGGATTATCAGTACCACAAGTAAGACAAAGATTTGAAGAACTTTTGTAAAATATAATAAGTATTAAAAATAGGCTTTAATAAATAGAAATTAAGAGGTAATAAATTATATTTTTAAAGCCTTGAATAATAAATTTTGATGCCAAATAATTACTAATATGGTCATTTGAGTTAAAATAGCCACATTAATAAATATAAAAACAAATATTTAAATTTTTAGGAGGAATAAACAATGAAAAAATTCTCAATAGTAATAGCAGGCGGTGGAAGTACATTTACACCAGGAATAGTATTAATGTTACTTGATAACTTAGATAAGTTTCCTATCAGAAAGTTAAAATTTTATGATAATGATTCAGACAGACAAGATAAGGTAGCGAAAGCTTGTGAAATAATTTTAAAAGAAAGAGCACCAGAAATAGAATTTGCTCAAACAACAGATCCAGAAGAAGCATTTACAGATATTGATTTTGTAATGGCTCATATCAGAGTTGGTAAGTACGCTATGAGGGAAAAAGATGAAAAAATTCCATTAAAATATGGTGTTCTTGGACAAGAAACTTGTGGACCAGGAGGAATTTCATATGGAATGCGTTCAATTGGTGGAATAATTGAAATCATCGATTTTATGGAAAAATATTCACCAAATGCATGGATGTTAAATTACTCAAATCCAGCAGCTATAGTTGCAGAGGCTACTAGAAAATTGAGACCAACTTCAAAAATATTAAATATATGTGATATGCCAATAGGAATTGAAGGACACATGGCTGAGATACTTGGATTACCTTCAAGAAAAGAAATGGAAATAAAATATTATGGATTAAATCACTTTGGATGGTGGACAAGTATTAAAGATAAAGAAGGCAATGATTTAATGCCAAAGATTAAAGAACATGTTGCTAAATATGGATACAATGTTGATGTAGAAGAATATCAACATACAGATGCTAGCTGGAATGATACATTTGGTAAAGCAAAAGATGTGTTTGCAGATAAATAGCAAAGAAAAAAGGGGATTATTAACATTAAAAATAGGAACTATATTTTTAAAAATAACTCCAGTCTTGTTTCTAATATATCTATATATAATATCAAGAGTAACTGGTGGAAAGGTATTTGCTCCAGTAATTGAAGATATTAATGTCACTATAGCTTTCATTACAGCAACGCTAAGCCCATTTGCTGGTATCTGCTGCCAAAGTGCATATGATAGTTTAAAGGAAAACAATAATGTTATACTCTCAGAAATAATATTAGTTATAATTGCAGTATCTCAACTACTATTATTAAATTTCATTATTTTTTGTCTTATATCATATGTATTATATAAATTATATGATGGTTTTAAAATAGATTTTAATAAATTAAAGTTTCAATTAAAGGAACAGAAATCAGTGCAAAGTTCACTAATAAGTATATTTACAATATTTGTAGCAATATTATGCACTTATGTAAGAATTAAAACTATATAAAAAGAATAAAAAATTTACAAAGCGAATTCGTTAGATAATATATTTATTCAATGGATTCGCTTTTATATTGGAATATATGTTCTAGGATAAATTTATGAAATTGAAAAAACTATATAAAATAATAAAAAATATATTGAAAAACAATTTTTAATAATATAAAATTAGGCTATAATAATAACAAACAATAAGAGAAATGTTAGAAAGGAGAAAAAGAAAATGAATGAATTAATAATATCTCCTAGAATTAAAAATTTAAAAGAAAAGATGTTATGCGATAAAAGATATACGTCTATTGAACAAGCACTTATAATAACTGAAACATATAAGAAAAATGAAGATAAACCAATTATTATAAAAAGAGCATTAGCATTAAAAAATTCTCTTTCAAAGCTAGAAATTGGTGTTGAAAAGGAAGAGTTAATTGTGGGCAACCGTACTAAAGGTGTTAGATATGGAGTCATTTTCCCTGAAAGTGGTAGTTCATGGATTGATAAAGAGATTGAAACTTTGCCAACTAGAGCTCAAGATAAATTCAATGTGAAGTCAGAAGATATAGAAAAGTTTCGCAAAATTATTAAGCCATATTGGGAAGGGCACTCATTAGAAGATGTAATTAGAAAGCGATTTGGAAAAGAAATTGATGAAATTGCAAAAGTAGTAAAAATTAATCAAAAGGATCATGCACAAGGTCATATATGTCCAAATTGTAAGGAATGGCTTGAATTAGGTCCAGAAGGAATCAAGCAAAAAGCACTTGAAAAAATGAAAGATGCAAGTAAAGAAAATAAAGATTTTTATGAAAGCATAGTAATTGTTATGGAAGGTACTCAAGAATTTATGATGAGATATCATGACTTGATGAATGAAAGTGCTAATACAGTATCTGATGAAGAATTAAAATCAAGCATGCTTGCAGTTGCTGAAAATTGTAAGAATCTTGTTACAAGACCGGCAAAATCTTTTCATGAAGCAGTGCAATCTATTTGGTTTTTATTTGTCATACTTCATATGGAATCAAATGCATCATCATTTTCGCCAGGAAGAATGGATGAATTCTTATATCCATATTATAAAAACGACATAGAAAATAAAGTAATTGACAAACAAAAAGCTTTAGAGATAATTGAATGCATTTGGCTAAAATTCAATGAAATTGTATATTTAAGAAATTCTCATAGTGCTAAATTTTTTGCAGGGTTTCCTATAGGCTTTAATATTGCAATTGGTGGTCAAGATGAAAATGGAAATGATTTTTCTAATGAATTATCCTTCTTATTTTTGAAGGCACAAGAACATTTAGGATTACCACAACCCAATTTATCTGTAAGATTGCATAAAAAAACATCTGAGGATTTATTAAAGGAAAGTATAAAAGTTGTAGCAAAAGGTAGCGGAATGCCACAATTCTTTAATGATGAAGCAGTAATTTCTTCTATTATGGAGTTAGGTATTTCTGAAAAGGATGCGAGAGATTATGCAATTGTTGGTTGTGTGGAGATTACAACACAAGGTAATAATCTTGGCTGGAGTGATGCCGCTATGTTTAATTTAAATAAAACTTTAGAAGTAACACTTAATAATGGTAATTGCTTACTTACAGATGATTCAATTGCTCCAGATTTAGGAAATATAACAAACTATGAAACCTATGAAGATTTAGAAAAAGCATTTGCTAAAGAAATAGATTATTTTATTGATAAGATGATTTTAGCTTGTGAACAAGTTGAAAAAGCGCATATAGATGTTTTGCCATCTCCATTCTTATCATCAGTTATCAACGACTGTATAGAAAAAGGAATTGATGTTACAGCAGGTGGAGCAGTTTATAATTTATCAGGAATTCAAATGATACAAGTTGCAAATTTAGCAGATAGTTTAGCTGCGATTAAACTTTTAGTATATGATGAAGAAAGAATTTCAAAAGAAGATTTATTAAAAGCACTTCAAAGTAATTTCGAAGGCTATGAAGTTATAAGGGCAATGCTATTAAATCGTGTACCTAAGTATGGTAATGATGTTGAGTGGGTAGATGAAATTGGAGCTAAGTGGGCTAGATATTTTAACGAAAAACTAACTCATTATACAAATTATCGTGGAGGAAGATATCATACAGGAATGTATACAGTATCAGCGCATGTGCCAATGGGCGAAACTGTAGGAGCATCTACTGATGGAAGATATGCAAAACAGCCGTTAGCTGATGGAGGAATGTCCCCAGTATATGGGAGGGATTCTGCTGGTCCTACGGCTGTTTTAAAATCTGTATCTAGATTAGATAATATCTTAACAACTAATGGCGGATTGTTAAATATGAAATTCTTACCTGAATTCTTTAAAACAGAAAATGGTATTGATAAATTCTCAAAATTCTTAAGAACATTTGTAGATTTAGAGATACCTCATATTCAATTTAATGTTTTACGTAGAGAAGATTTATTAGAAGCACAAAAGAATCCTGAAAATTACCGTAGTTTAACTGTGCGTGTAGCGGGATATACAGCATATTTTACTGAACTTGCAGGAGAATTGCAAAATGAAATTATAGCAAGAACAAGTTATGGAGATGTATAGTTTATGGAGAAAAACAATACTCTAATAGGAAGAATTTTTGATATTCGAAGATTTTCAACTCATGATGGTGAGGGAATAAGAACAACAATTTTTCTTAAAGGTTGCCCTTTAAAATGTGTTTGGTGTCAAAATCCAGAGGGCATTTCTCCAGAAGAGAATTTAATATATTTTGAAAATAAATGTATTAATTGTGGATTATGCGTTAAAAACTGCTCTAATAAATCAATAATAGAAAAAGATGGTAAAATATGTATTGTTAAAGAAAAATGTACAGATGAACAAAATAAAATTGCTATTGATATTTGTCCTACAGGTTCATTAACCATGGACTGTAAGAATTATACTTTAGATGAAGTAGTAGAGATAGCAATAAAAGACAAAGCATTTTTTAAATATGGTGGTGGCGTAACCTTATCTGGTGGAGAACCATTTTTCCAAAAGGATTTTACTATTGCTTTACTCAAACGTCTAAAAGAAATTGGAATAAATACAGCAATTGAAACTTCATTATTTGTATCTAGTGAATATTTATTAGAAGCATTACCTTATTTTGATATAATATTTGCAGATTTAAAGATATTTGATAATGAAAAACATAAAGCTTTCACAGGGGTTTCTAATGAGCTTATTAAAAAGAATATCAAGCTCATTTTAGAAAGTGATAAGAACGATTGTATTACTGTTAGAACACCGCTAATACCAAACTTTACAGCAAACAACAATAATGTTTATGATATAAGCAAATATATTTCAGATATTTATCCACATGTAAAATATGAATTATTAAATTATAATCCACTTGCAAAATCAAAATATAATTTAATAGATAATTTAGATTATTGTTTTGATGAAAATCCTAAAATGTATACAGATGAACAAATGAAAGAATTTCAAGATATTGCTTATTCAGCAGGGGCAAAGAATTTAATAAAATAAATAAAAATTGAAAAACAGAGAGGAAGAATGAAAATGTTAATATTAATCGATGATGCAAATTTAGAGGCAATTAAAAAAATTTATGAAAACTATCCATGTGATGGGGTAACGACTAATCCATCTATTTTGAAAAAACAAGGTGGAAATCCAATGGAAGTGCTAAAAGCAATTAGAGAATTCTTACCAGAAGGAGCACAACTTCATGCACAAGTAGTATCATTAACAGCTGAAAAAATGATTGATGAAGCTCATCATATGTTAGAAGTACTTGGAAAAGATACTTTTATAAAAATTCCTGTAACAAGTGAAGGAATTAAAGCTATGAAAATATTAAAGAATGAAAATGTGAATATCACAGCTACAGCTATTTATACATCTATGCAAGCATTCATAGCAGCAAAAGCAGGGTCGAGATATACAGCACCATATGTAAATAGAATAGATAATATGGGAGCAGATGGTGTGCAAGTTGCAAAGGATATACATGATATGTTTAAAATGCATAACTTAAATGCTGATGTACTCGCAGCAAGTTTTAAAAACTCACAACAAGTCTTAAATTTATGTAAACATGGAATTGGATCTGTTACAGCAGCGCCAGATGTAATAGAAGGATTAATTAAACATGATGCAACTACAAATGCGGTAGATGTGTTTACAAAAGATTTCTATAGTTTAGTTGGTGAAGGAAATACAATGGAGAATTTATAGTTTAAAGAAATAAGGAATTTTCAAAAAATAACTGATTGGTATGTTTATATATTTTGCATACCAGTCAGTTATTTTTTGAAATTAATTTAATAGATGATTTATTAATTTTTAACTTTTTTTATAACTAATACTTGACATTTATCAGTGAAAGCGTTAACATTAAATTGTACTCAGTTAACCGGTTAACGAAAACGATAAACCAAAACTTGATGTAGGGGGGATATAGATGGGTTGCCAACACAACAAGAACTGGAATCATTTATAATTAACAATAGTTAGAAATTAAAATGATTATTATTGGAGGAATATAAAATGGAGAAATCAAGTATTCAATTAACTTCTAAAAGGTGGAAACGATTAATACCAGTAGCATTTATTACTTACAGTTTAGCTTACTTAGATCGTGCAAATTATAGTTTTGGGGTTGCGGGAGGAATGGGACAGTCTTTGAATATTACTGCATCAATAGCTTCACTATTAGCTGCCTTATTTTTCTTAGGTTATTTCTTTTTTCAAGTACCTGCAGCATGGTTTGCAGAAAAAAAAAGCGCTAAGAAATTAGTGTTTTGGAGTTTAATTCTTTGGGGCGTACTTGCAGCTTCAAATGGTTTGTTAACAAATGTAAAAGTCTTAATGGTGACTAGGTTTATGCTTGGGGCAATAGAAAGTGCTGTTATGCCAGCAATGTTGATTTTCTTGAGTAATTGGTTTACAAAAAAAGAACGTTCAAGAGCTAATACATTTTTAATTTTAGGTAATCCAGCTACTGTTCTATGGATGTCAATTGTATCAGGATATTTAGTAAATGCTGTAGGATGGCGTTTGATGTTTATACTTGAAGGAATACCACCAATTATATGGGCATTTTTCTGGTTAAAACTTGCAGATAATAAGCCAAAAGAAGCAAAATGGTTAACAGAAAATGAAAAGAAAGATATTGAAACAGTAATGGAAGAAGAACAAAAGGGAATAAAACCAGTAAAAAATTATAGAGAAGCATTTAAGTCACCAACTGTAATAATTTTATCATTCCAATATTTCTTCTGGAGTATAGGAGTATATGGTTTTGTTATGTGGTTACCATCAATTCTTAAAGCGGGTTCAAATGTTGGTATTGTTTCAGCAGGTTGGTTATCTTCACTACCATATGCTTTAGCTATAATATTAATGTTAGCATCATCTTACTATTCTGACCGTACAGGAAATCGTAAGACAGTTGTTTGGGTATATTTATTAATAGGTACAATAGCATTTTTTGGCTCCTATTTAGTTGGAACTTCAAATTTTTGGTTATCATTTATTTTGCTTGTAATTGCAGGTGGAGTAATGTATGCGCCTTATGGTCCATTCTTTGCTATAATTACAGAAATATTACCTAAAAATGTATCAGGAGGAGCAACTGCATTAATTAACAGTATGGGAGCCTTAGGTTCATTTGTAGGTTCATACGTTGTAGGTTATTTGAATGGCATAACAGGTTCAATAAATGCATCTTATATATTTATGTCAGGTTCATTACTTTTATCAGTATTCTTTATGCTTGCTGTAAAAACTTCTAAAGCTTCGGAGAAAGTAAAAAATATAGTAGAAGCTCTATAGTTAATATTAAACTTAGCTATCCAACTAGAAGAATAAATAATAACTATAAACAAAACAAGTTATAGAATATATTTTACAAGAAATAAGGACAACCTTTAACGAAACAAATGTAAAGGATATCTAGAACAAAATATTCACACATATTTACAACGTACCTTCTTTTAATAAGGTGTGTGCTTGTTATATAAATTAACCTTTTATAACTAATACTTGACATTTATAAATTAAAGTTCTAACATTAGTTTATCGATTTAGAAACCGATTAACTAAAACGATAAACTAATAACTGATATAAGTACTATTGAAAGTCAATTTAGTTTTAATAGATTAATAGAAAATATGTTAAGGGAAAATAGAGAATAATAGCATAAATTATTAAATCTTTAACATTTAATATTGATAATAAAAGTACTGAATGGGGGAATAAATTATGCTAAAAAATTCTACAGATAAACAAAAAAATGTCACAATTGCAGATGTTGCAGCCTATGTAGGAGTCTCTAAGACAACAATATCTAGGTATCTAAATAAAAATTTTGAATTTATGTCACAGGAGACTCAAGAGAAAATAGATGAAGCAGTTAAAGTACTAAAATATAGGCCCAATCGTATGGCACAAACATTGAAATCTAAAAATTCTAATATAATTGGTGTAACAATTGCAGATATAGGAAATCCCTTTTCTTCATTACTTATTAAAGGTATAAACGATGTATGTCGTTCAAATAACTATCAATTACTTGTTACAAATGCAGATAATATAGCTGAACGAGAAAAAGAGAATATAGAGTCTTTACTGGATAGTCAAGTTGATGGATTACTTGTTAATACCACAGGTAATAACTATGAATATTTAAAGGAATTTAAAAGTAGAGATAATTTTAAACCAATAGTACTAGTAGATAGATTTGTAAGTCCATTAATTTATGATTCAGTAACAATAAATAATGTAGATGTAACAAAAAATATATTAAATGAATTATTAAAAAATGATTATGATCACTATGTATATTTTTCAGAAGATATAAATGGTATAAGTTCTAGAATAGATAGAAAAAAGACAATGGAAGATTTTTTATCTGAACATTCATTTATATCTGGAGAAACTGCTATCATTAAAAAAAATGAAGCAGTGAAGATACAAGAAAAGATAAAAGCTATTTTAAATGAAAATAAAAATAAGAATATTTGCTTTTTTGCAAATAATGATGAAATATTAAAAGTTCTTGTAGAATGTTTATTTGATTTACAAATAAGAATAGGAATAGATATAGGTATATTTGGTTTTTCTGATGAAAAATGGGCTCGTCTGATTGGCCCAGGTATTACGTCAATAGATGACAATCCATATGAAATGGGAGAAAGAGCTGCTAAATTACTTTTTGAAAGGATAGATGGCAGTAGAACCACAGAGTTTATTCTAGAAGAAATTCCAGTTGAAATTCATTTGAATTATTCAACAAGGAGTATAAAAAAATAAGCGGGGATAATTATGAAGCAAATAGGTATAAATTTATTAGTTTTTAAAAATGATTTAGATAATGGAATAGGTCAAGAAAAAATATTAAGTGAAATAGCAAATTTAGGAGTTTCTATTGCTGAAATAAGAAGGGAATATCTTAAAAACTCAAATGAAGAATTAATAGAAATAAATAAATTAGCTCAAAAACTTAACTTAGAAATTTATTATTCAGTTCCTGAGAAAATAGCTTGTGAAAAAAAAATAAATTCTAATATAAAAGTTTATTTTGAAGAAGCAAGGCAAATGGGTTCAACTCATATTAAATTTAACATAGGTGACTTAGAAAATTTAGATGTATATGAAATAAAAAAATTAGAAGATATTATTAACAGATTCCATATGAAAGTCACAATAGAAAATGATCAAACGCCTGAAAATGGAACTTTAAAATCTGTAACAAATGCTATTAATATTATAAATAATAATTCATTATCAATAGGATATACATTTGATTTAGGTAATTGGTATTGGCAGAATGAAAATCCTAAAAATGCTTTTGATCTTTTAAATTCAAAGATTACTGTATTTCATTTGAAAAATATTGATTTTTCAAATGTTAATCCAACCACTACATTACTTTCAGAAGGGAAAATTAATTGGAAGTCAATGTTAAATAAAATACCTAAAGATGTACCAGTAATTATTGAATATCCAATTAAAGGGGAGAGTATCTTAGGAGAAGTAGATCAGGTAAAGGAAGCTTTACTATATTAATAAGAGAAAGGATGAAAAAAATGAGTGAGATTATAACAATTGGCGAGCCAATGGTAATGTTTTTAGCAGATACAAAGGATCATCTTAGTAATGTGGAACATTTTACAAGGCTAATTGCTGGAGCGGAACTTAATGTAGCTATGGGACTTAGACGACTTGGACATACTGTAACATATATAAGCCAAGTTGGAGATGATCCATTTGGACAATATGTAAAAAATCATTTGAAAAATGAAAATATAGACATAACTTCTATAAAGACATACAAAGAAGCACCAACAGGATTCCAATTTAAAAATAGAACAGATGAAGGAGATCCAGAAGTACTATATTTTAGAAAAGGAGCAGCAGCTTCAAAGATAAGTAAAGATATTTTAGATGAGATAAGTTTTTCAGAAGCAAAAGTTCTTCATATTACAGGAATTTTTCCAGCATTAAGTGAAACTACATTAGAAACAATTTTTAAAGCTATAGAAAAGGCCCATGAACAAGGAATGCTTGTTACTTTTGATCCTAATCCAAGGCCCGTATTATGGAAGAATCAAGAAAGGATGATTAGTGTTATTAATGAATTAGCTTTAAAATCAGATATTGTATTACCTGGATTTAGAGAAGGTAAATTGTTTACTGGAAAGGATACAAAAGAGGAAATTGCTGATTTTTACTTAAATCAAGGGGTGAAAAAAGTTATTATTAAAATGGGACATACTGGTGCATATTCTAGAGAAAAATTAGATGATGGAAAAATAAAAGAAGCAGAATCGTTAAGTTTTGATGTTCCAGTTGTAGATACCGTAGGTGCTGGAGATGGATTTGCAGCAGGTGTTATTAGTGCTACATTAGAAAATGTTGAAGATGCTGGGATTCTAGAAAGAGGAAATGCTATTGGTGGTATTCAAGTAATGCATTTAAGTGATAACGAAGGGCTACCAACAAGAGAAGAATTAGATAATTTCTTTAAGAATTATAAAAAGAAAGTTTCAAAGTAATTAAGGAGGGTAAAATGAAATTACAAGTTGCTATAGATAGAGTTTCTTTAGAAAAGGCAGAAAACTTAATTGAAATTTTAGGGGGATTAGCAGATATTATTGAAGTTGGAACATCATTAGTAAAAGATTATGGACTCTTAAAATTAAAAGAATTAACTAATAAAAAAATGACATCACAAATATTAGGAGATATTAAAACTAGTGATGAAGGAGCTTATGAATTTAAACAAGGTTTTAGACAAGGCTTTGATATTTTAACTGTAATGGGAAGTGCATCATTGGAAACTATAGAAAAATGCTATGAGGTTTCTGAAGAAAGTAATGGGACAATGATGATAGATTTATTAGAGTGTTCAGATGAGAAGATTAAAGAAATATCAAATTTTAAGAATGCTATTTACTGTATACATGCATCTATTGATAGAGAAAAGTTAATAAATCCGGGTAAAACAGTAAAAGAATTTAAAGAGAAATTTCCGGAAGTTAATAGAATTGCGGTTGCAGGAGGTATTGCTTTAGACTCTATCCCGGAATTAAACAAATATAATATAGAATTAGTTATAGTAGGTTCTGCAATTACTAGTGCAGACAATCCAATAGAAACAGCGAAACAATTTAAGGAGGTAATAGAAAGATGAGAACAATAGATCAAATATTAGAGGAAATTAAAGACGTAATAGAAAAAGTAGATGAAGAACAAGTAAAAAAAATAATGAATGTTTTTAATAAAGAAACAAGAATCTTTGTAGGCGGAGAAGGCCGTAGTGGATTTCAAGCAAAAGGATTTGCAATGCGTTTAATGCATATTGGATATAATCCTTATGTAATGGGAGAAACAATTACACCTGTTCTAAAAAGGGGAGATATATTTGTAGCAATATCAGGTTCAGGAAAAACAAAAAATACGTTAAGCAACGTAAAAGCTGTAAAAGCTTTAGGATTAACTATAATTGGAATTACTAGTAAGAAGGATTCTCCTCTTGCAGAAGTATCAGATTTAGTGCTTGAAGTTCCAGGAAAAACAAAAAATGATAATGGTATTTCTTCAATTCAATTATTAAGTTCCTTATTTGATCAATCTGTGCATATAGTACTAGATGATTTATGCTTATTATTAAGTAAGAAAGATAATTTATCAGATGATGAAGCTACCAAGAATCATATTAATGTAGAATAATAAACTTTAAAAGGATTGAAATTATTAATAAAAGATGAGGAGAGGTAATATGAGATTTTTTTTAGACACAGCAAACATAGAACACATAAAAGAAGCAAATGAAATGGGAGTAATATGTGGGGTAACTACAAATCCATCATTAGTTGCAAAAGAAGGTAGAGACTTTAATGAAGTTATAAAAGAAATAGCAGAAATAGTAGATGGACCAATAAGTGGAGAAGTTATAAGCGAAGATGCAGCAGGAATGATTAAAGAAGGAAGAGAAATTTCAGCAATTCATAAGAATATGATTGTAAAGATTCCAATGACAGCAGAAGGACTTAAGGCAACTAAAGTTTTATCTAAAGAAGGAATTAAGACAAATGTAACTTTAATTTTCTCAGCAACACAAGCACTTTTAGCTGCTAATGCAGGAGCAACATATGTAAGTCCATTCTTAGGAAGAATAGATGATATTTCAATGGATGGAATGGAACTTGTTAGAAATATTGCAGATATATTTGCAATTCATGGAATAGAAACAGAAATAATCGCAGCTAGCGTAAGAAATCCAATTCATGTTATTCAAGCGGCACAAGCTGGCGCGGATATCTCAACAATACCTTATAGCTTAATCATGCAAATGATAAAACATCCATTAACAGATCAAGGACTTGAAAAATTTAAAGCAGACTGGGCAGCAGCTTTCGGAAAATAAACTTAGGGATGGATAATTAATAAGAATACAAGAATCTTAGAATATAACAATAAACGCATAAAAAAAGAAAAGGAAACTCGACTCACATGCGTTCGCTGAGTAAGTTCAAAGAGCGAAATCATAGATTTTGATTCTCACTTATAGGAAACATGCAGGTTTGAGTGATATCATAAAAATTAAACAATGTGAAGAGAGGAAAGATATGAGTAGAGAATTAGATAAAGTATCTATTAATGCAATAAGAGTACTTTCAGCAGATGCTATTGAAAAATCAAAATCTGGGCATCCAGGACTTCCACTTGGATCAGCAACTATGGCATTTACACTATGGACAAAGATGAATCACAATGGAAAAAATCCTACTTGGGATAACCGTGACAGATTTGTATTATCAGCAGGACATGGTTCAATGCTTGAATATTCATTGTTACACTTATTTGGATATGAATTAACGGTTGAAGATATTAAAAACTTCAGACAAGTAGGTAGTTTAACACCAGGGCATCCAGAATATCATCATACAAAAGGTGTTGAAATTACAACAGGGCCGCTTGGACAAGGCATATGTAATGCAGTAGGTATGGCTATGGCAGAAACACATCTTGCAGAAAAGTTTAACAAGGAAAACTATAGTGTAGTGGATCATTATACATATTCTATAGTTGGAGATGGCTGTCTTATGGAAGGAATTTCAGGAGAAGCATCATCACTTGCTGGAACTTTAGGCCTTGGAAAATTAGTTGTATTATATGATTCAAATAATATTTCAATTGAAGGAAGTACTGATATAGCATTTAGAGAAGATGTGGCTAAAAGATATGAAGCTTATGGCTGGCAAGTATTAAAAGTTGCAGATGGAAATAATATAGATGCAATAGAAAGTGCTATTGAAGAAGCAAAAGCAGAAACTTCAAAACCATCAATCATAATAGTTAAAAATGAAATTGGTTTCGGATGTCCTGCAAAACAAGGAAAAGCTTCAGCTCATGGAGAACCATTAGGTGCTGAAAATGTAATTGCAATGAAAGAAAACTTAGGCTGGAAAACAGAGCCTGCATTTTATGTATCAGATGAAGTATATACAAATATGAATGAACATATAGAAATTGGTGCCTCAAAGGAAGAATCTTGGAACAAATTATTCAAGGAATATGAAGAAGCGTATCCAGAGTTATCTACAGAATATGTTAAATGGATGAGCAGAGAAATCGATAAAGAAGCATTATTAAATAATGAAGAATTCTGGGGCTTTGATAAAGAAATGGCTACAAGAGAATCTTCAGGAATAATGATAAATAGATTAGCAAACTTAATTCCTAATTTAATAGGAGGATCAGCTGACCTTGCTCCTTCAAATAAAACTTATATGAGTGGTAAGGGAGATTTCTCAGCAGAAGATAGAAGTGGACAAAACCTTCACTTTGGAGTTAGAGAACATGCTATGGCAGCTATAGTTAATGGGATGCATGCTCATGGTGGACTTAAAGTATTCTGTTCGACATTCTTCGTATTCAGTGATTACATGAAGGGTGCCATGAGATTATCAGCATTAATGAATATTCCAATAGCTTATGTTTTAACTCATGATAGCATTGGTGTTGGAGAAGATGGTCCAACTCATCAACCAATAGAACAATTGGCAGCACTTAGAAGTATGCCAAATATGACAGTATTTAGACCAGCAGATTCAAAAGAAACTGCTGCTGCTTGGTACTATGCTATAACTAATGGAATAACGCCAACATCATTAGTTTTAACAAGACAAAAGTTACCACTATATGATGGATGTCCAAAGAGAGCATTAAAGGGTGGATATATTCTTAAGGATTCTAAGAAAGAAACTCCAGATGTACTTTTAATGGCATCAGGTTCAGAAGTTGAATTGATATTTAAAGCAGCTGATGAATTAGCAGCTAAAGGAATAGATGCAAGGGTTATAAGTATACCATCATTTGAATTATTTGATGCTCAAGATGAAGCTTATAAAGAAAGTGTTATGCCAAACAAAGTAAGAGCTAGAGTTGCTGTTGAAGCATTAACATCATTTGGATGGCATAAATATGTAGGTCTTGATGGAGAAGTTATCTCATTAGATACTTTTGGAGCATCAGGAAACGCAGATACATTATTCAAGCAATTTGGATTTACTGTTGAAAATGTTATAGAAAAAACAATTAAGGTTGTTGGAAAATAATTATAAATTAAAGTTGTTAACTGAATAGGTAGTGGCTTAGTTTTTAGATTAGATAATAATGGTCTAGTTGGTGAAGGAAATACAATGGAGAATTTATAGTTGACTTTTTTAATTTTTATAAAAAGCTGATTGCGAAAGGGGCTGTTGCAAAATAGAAATTTAATTTCTATTTCGGACAGCTTACTTTTTAACAAAAAAATTAAAGGAGTATTTCTAAGAACAGAATTTTTAGTGTATAACTTAGTTATATTGATTAATAAGGCACAATCAAATAAATAACAAGTCCATTTGCCAGCCTATTTTCCATCATGCTGCGTCGGCAAATTGACCTAATAGGCCCGCTATGAGGGCAATTCGTCTCCTTGCCTGATGAAAAATATTCATGGCAACTTTGGACCTGTTATTTATTTTCATGTGCCTAAATTAACACAAAAGGATTATATAATAAAAAGTATATCAATTAAATTTGCCAATAGAGACAGAAATGTATATTTAAAAGGAATAATTTGTGAATTTTATTTTGTATATTGAAGTCTTATAGGATTTGATTTATATTGAATTTATGATATATTTATCAATATATTATTAAAAATTTTTTATATTAAAGAAGCAACTTCTCTTATTATAAAACAGCGAAATATAATAAAGTAAACAAAGGGGATAAATAAATATGTTCAAGCCTATTAAGACTCCAAAAGTGTATGATCAGGTTATAGAGCAAATTAAAAATAAAATAAAAAGCGGTGAGATAAAAAAGGGAGATAAATTGCCTTCAGAAAGAGAAATGGCAGAATCACTTAGTGTCTCTCGTACATCTGTGAGAGAAGCATTAAGAGCACTAGAGGTAGTAGGTCTGGTGGAAAGTAGGCAAGGTGCAGGAAATTACATAAGGACTAATTTTGATAATTCACTATTTGAACCTCTTTCAATTATGTTCATGTTACAAGAAAGTTCAATTCAAGAGATGTATGATTTAAGGGAAACATTAGAATTGCAATGTTCTAGGTTATCAGCTAAGAATATAGAGGATAATGAGCTCGAACTTTTATCTGCAATATTAGATAGAATGTATATTGCAAAAAGTGAGAAAGAGAGTCTTGAATTAGATATTAAGTTCCATTACTTAATTGCAAAAACATCAAGAAATGTGTTACTTATTAATGTTCTTGAAGTGATATCGCAACTTATGGATGAATTTATTGAGAAGTCTAGAATGCAGATATTGCATGAGGGAAATACAAGAGAAAATCTATTAGAAATACATGAAAATTTAGTAAGAGCTTTAAAGTGCAGAGATGAATTAAAAGTTTGTAATGCTATGGAAGAACATTTCGATTTAATTAGAAAAGCCTATGGATATGAAAAATAGAGTTACTTTCACAAATTAAATATTATCAAGAATACTGGTAAGAGACTATACAATATTAAAATGTATAGTTTATTACCAGTATTTGTTATATTTTAAACAAATAAATTCAAAATAGGTTAAATAAATTTATAGTTTTAATTTTTTTAGAATAATTTAACTAGGTAAGCAAAGACCTGATGGTAGATGTTAACAAGCAAAAAGAAACAAAATCGATGTAAACATTTTCTGTTAAAAAAATAACAATTCTTTACAAGGAGTATTTTGTTAATTATAATTAAATTAGTTAATGGTCATACCAATATTGAATTGGTATGATATGTTATCAAAATGGGGGGATGAAAGTGTATTTATTATTTTTTTTAGCTTGTATTCCTATTATCTGTCTTATGATATCACTCGGAAAGCTTAAGATACCAGGTCATAAGGCATGTCCTATTGCTTTTTTTATAACAATATTAATGGCCATATTTATTTGGAAAATGAATATTACTGATGCATTTACAGCAAGTTTAGAGGGTGTAGCATTAGCAATATGGCCAATAATGCTTGTAATTATAGCGGCGGTTTTTACGTACAATTTATCGATCCATACGGGAAGCATGGATGTTATAAAAAGGATGATGACAAGTGTAACAACAGATAAAAGAATTTTGGTATTAATATTAGCTTGGGGATTTGGAGGATTTCTTGAAGCGATTGCAGGATTTGGAACTGCTGTTGCAATACCAGCTAGTATACTTGCAGCACTAGGTTTTGAACCCGTATTTGCAGCTATTATTTGTTTAGTAGCTAATACTACTCCAACAGCATTTGGAGCTATAGGATTACCTGTAATTACATTAGCTCAAGTTACAGGATTAGATATACATCAATTATCTTATGCTATAACAATTCAGCTAGCTGTAATGATAATAATAATTCCATTTATATTAGTTGCATTAACTGGAAAGAGTATAAAAGCAATCAGAGGAGTTTTTGGAATTACTTTAGCATCTGGAATATCATTTGCAATTCCACAAGTATTTGTTGCAAAGTTTATTGGTGCTGAGCTACCAGCTGTAGTTGGATCAGTAATATCAATGGCAGTAACAATATTCTTGGCAAAGAAATTTTATAGTAAGGAAAGCCAAAGTGAGATAGAAGATAAAATCTCATTTAAAGAAGGATTTATGGCATGGCTACCTTTTATATTAGTATTTCTGTTTGTAATGATATGTTCACCATTATTTCATGCAATTTATAATCCGTTATCACAAATAAAAACTCCAGTATCAATTTATACTGGAGAAGGAGCAAAGCCATATACTTTTTCGTGGGTTGTAACACCTGGAGTACTAATTATTATAGCAACATATTTGGGTGGATTGTTACAAGGGTGTAAATTTAAAGATATAACTATAGTTTTAGGAAGAACGTTTAAACAAATGACTAAATCTGGTATAACAATAGTTTCTATTGTAGCTTTAGCAAAAGTCATGGGATACAGTGGGATGATTAAATCAATAGCAGATGTGTTAGTTGCAATAACAGGAAGATTTTATCCACTAATAGCACCATTAATAGGAGCTCTTGGAACTTTTATAACTGGTAGTGATACTTCAGCAAATGTTTTATTTGGACAGTTACAAGTACAAGCAGCTAATACCATTGGAGCAAATCCTTATTGGATTTCAGCAGGAAATGTAATGGGAGCTACAGCTGGAAAGATGATTTCACCTCAGAGTATAGCAGTTGCAACAGCGGCAACTAGCATGGTTGGAAGTGAAGGGAAAATATTAAATTCAGCTTTAAAGGTTTGTTTATTCTATATTGTTCTAGCAGGATTAATAGTATTCTTCTGTGGACCAATATTTGGATTTTAAAATATAATTTTTAGGAGGAAGTCATTATGAATATTTTAGTTTGTATTAAACAAGTACCAGGAACTTCTAAAGTAGAAGTAGATCCAATTACAGGAGTGTTGAAGAGAGATGGTATAGATTCTAAAATGAATCCATATGATTTATATGCATTAGAAACAGCATTAAGAATAAGAGAGAGCAAAGGTGGAACAGTTAAGGTTTTAAGTATGGGACCTAATCAAGCATTAAGTGTAATTAAGGAAGCATATACAATGGGAGCAGATGAAGGCACATTACTATCAGATAGAAAATTTGGTGGTGCGGATGTTTTGGCTACATCATATACAATTTCTCAAGGTGTTAAAAAGATGGGAGATTTCGAACTTATAATTTGTGGCAAGCAAACTACAGATGGGGATACAGCTCAGGTTGGTTCTGAAATGGCAGAGTGGTTAGATATACCTCATGTAGCTAATGTTAAAAATATAATCGAAGTAGAAGATTCATCAGTTACAGTTGAAATGGACATGCCTGAAAGCATTGAAACTGTAAGAATATCATATCCATGCTTAATTACTGTTGATAAGGGTATCTTTGAACCAAGATTACCTTCTTATAAACAGAAATTATCAACTAAAGATAGAGAGATAAAAATATTGAGTCTTAATGATTTTGATGATAAGAATGAAAAAAATTATGGACTTAATGGTTCACCTACTCAAGTAGAAAGAATATTTCCACCAGAAGTTAATAATGATAGAGAAATGTGGACAGGAAGTTCAAATGAATTGAGTGAAAGAATAGAAAATAAATTAAAGAGTTTAAAGTTTATTTAAGACACTCATTTTGATAAAACATAAAGAATATAAACAACATTTAAATAGTGTTAAATTGAATATAAAATTAAAGAGGGGGAAGAAATTATGGCAAAGTTAGTTGTAAATCAAGAAAAGATATCAAATATTGAAGAGCTAATAAAAGTATGTCCTTTTAATGCTCTTGAAAATAATAATGGTATAGTTGAAATAAGTGGAGCATGTAAAATGTGTAAGATTTGTGTTAAAAAAGGTGCTAAAGGTGCAGTTGAATATATAGAGGAGGAAATTGAGGAAATAGATAAAAGTCTTTGGAATGGAATTGGAGTTTATGTTGACCATGTAGATGGAGAAATACATCCAGTTACTTATGAACTAATAGGCAAAGCTAGAGAATTAGCTGGTAAAATAAATCACCAGGTTTATGCTGTATTTATTGGAAATAATATTTCTCACAAAGCTGAAGAATTATTACATTATGGTGTAGATAATGTGTTTGTATACGATGATGAAGAACTAAAATATTTTAGAATAGAACCATATACAGCTGCATTTGGAGATTTTATAAATAAGGTGAAGCCAACAGCTATATTAGTTGGAGCTACAACTATAGGTAGATCTCTTGCTCCAAGAATAGCTGCAAGATTCAAAACTGGACTTACAGCAGATTGTACGATTTTAGATATAAAGGAAAATACAGATTTAGTTCAGATTAGGCCCGCATTTGGTGGGAATATAATGGCTCAAATAGTTACTCCCAATTCTAGACCTCAACTAGCAACTGTTAGATATAAGGTTATGACAGCACCAAAAAGAAGTGAGGAAATTACAGGTGAGATAGTTGCATGCAATATAGATAAAGAGAAACTTAGATCTGGAATTACAGCTCTTGAAATAAAGAAAAAAGATACAGAGGTTGGAATAAGTGATGCTGAAATAATTGTAGCAGCTGGAAGAGGTGTCAAATCGGAAAAGGATTTAGAACTAGTGAAAGAATTAGCTAAAGCTTTAAATGCAGAATTTGCATGCACTAGACCGCTAATTGAAGCTGGGTGGGTTGATGCAAAAAGGCAAATAGGGTTAAGCGGAAGAACTGTAAGACCAAGACTTATAATAACTTGTGGAATATCTGGAGCAGTTCAATTTACAGCGGGAATGAATAATTCAGAGTATATATTTGCTATTAATACTGATGAAAAAGCACCAATATTTAAAGCTGCTCACTATGGAGTTGTTGGCAATATGTACGAAGTAATTCCACAACTTATAGAAAAAATAAAAATGGCTAAGGAGGCATAGGCTATGAGTTACAAAGAAGTTGAATTAAAAGATTATGAAAATATATTATGTATTGCAGAGAATGATAAAGAAAGAGTTTTCTTTAAGGAAAAGATAAATGAAGATTATAGCCATGATGAATTAGGTGGAATAAAACAAATGCCAGATATAGTAGTGCAAGCTATAAGTACAGAAGAAGTTTCAAGAATAATGAAATATGCTTATGAAAATAATATTCCTGTAACTCCAAGAGGTTCTGGTACGGGGCTTGTTGGTGCAGCAGTTCCACTTAAAGGTGGAATAGTTATAGATCTTAGTAGAATGAATAAAATATTAGAATTAGATGAAGAAAATCTTACCCTTACATTAGAGCCAGGAGTGCTACTTATGGAAATCGGTAAATATGTTGAAGAATTTGATTTGTTTTATCCACCAGACCCAGGAGAAAAATCAGCAACAATCGGTGGTAATATAAGTACTAATGCTGGTGGAATGAGAGCTGTAAAGTATGGTGTTACTAGAGATTATGTAAGAGGATTAGAAGTAGTACTTCCAAATGGAGAAGTAGTAAATTTAGGTGGCAAAGTAGCTAAGAATAGTTCGGGATATTCATTAAAAGATTTAATGGTTGGTTCAGAAGGAACCTTAGGAATAGTAACAAAGGCAATTTTAAGATTATTACCACTTCCTAAAAAATCATTAAGTTTACTTATACCTTTCCCAAGTCTTGAATTAGCAATAGATACTGTACCTAAAATAATTAAATCTAAGTCAATACCAACAGCAATTGAATTTATGCAAAGAGAAGCGATATTGGCAGCAGAAGAATTCCTAGGAAAGAGTTTTCCTGATAAATCTTCAGATGCATATCTTTTATTAACTTTTGATGGAAATTCCATAGAGGAAATAGAAAAAGATTATGAAAGTGTTGCAAACATTTGCTTGGAATCTGGAGCGTTAGACGTATTAATTTCAGATACAGAAGAAAGACAGGAATCAATATGGTCAGCTAGAGGATGCTTTCTTGAAGCTATTAAAGCATTAACTACTGAAATGGATGAAGTTGATGTTGTTGTACCAAGAAATCAAATCGGGAATTTTGTAACTTTTACCCATGAACTTGAACGAAAGGCGAACATAAGAATAAAAAGCTTTGGCCATGCTGGTGATGGAAACTTACATGTATATATATTAAGAGATAAATTAGATGAAAAAGCATGGCATACAAAGTTAAGTGAAATTATGCAAATAATGTATGATAAAGCTAAGGAATTAGAAGGACAAGTTTCGGGAGAACATGGTATAGGATTTGCAAAAAAAGGATATTTAAAGCAATCACTTCCAAGTGGATGTATTGATATAATGCAAAGAATAAAGTTAGCTTTCGATCCTAAAAATATATTAAACCCAGGAAAAGTCTGTGAATAAAACTTAATTTATCAATAAAATACTCTGATACAATATATGGTCAGAGTATTTTTGTTTTAGTAATTAAATTATAATCTAAATAAAGATATTTTAATAAATAATATTACTTCAGGTAAAATAGAAAGTATTAGTAAGTTGTTGACTTAAATTTAATTTATATATAAAATCAAATTTGTACTTAATAGATTAATTTAAATTATATATATAGAGGAGATAAGATTACTTGAAGGAAAAGAACGATTATAATAAGAAAAATGATGGGAAAATAAAAGAAAATACAGGTAACTGTATTGATATAAGAAAGTGCAATGAAGAAGAAATAAAAAATAATAAATGTAAAAACTGTGGAGAAGAAGCAATTTATTTTAGTGATGAAAATAATGGTTGGTTATGTGAGAATTGTAGAAGTATAGAAGATGGGTTAGATAAACTTGCAAATCAAATGGAGAAAAAATTAAGTAAGAGAGTATATTCTTTTGATCTAAATGAATTAATAAATTGTTTATCTAAAGATGAGATATATAATATAGCAAGAAATCTTGGTGTAAATAAGATATCAGGTTTAAATAAAGAAAAGTTAATTGAAAGATTACTTCAAGAATATAAGGGTTTAGTTGAAAAAAGACTTATATTGTTTGAAGAAGAAAGATATAAAATTTTAAAAAGCTATGTGGATAGTAAAGGCATAAAAGTTTTTGATGATATTGATGAAGAGGAAGCAGATAAGAGTGTATACTTTATACAACAAGGAATCCTTTTTCCAACTGTAAAAGATGAAATATCAATGTTTTTAATGCCTGAAATAGTACAAGAATTAATTAGAGAAAGAAATAATATTGAATATAGACGTGTAATAAAAGCTAACAGTGAAATTTTAAATATCTTTAGAGGAATGAATAAAGTATATGGTATTTTAAGATTAAAAGATGCTAAAGAGATAATGGAAAGATATTCGGCTATAGAAAATTGTGAAGTAGAAAAGTTAATTAAGGAAGCTGCATATTATTACAATGAATATAGAGAAGAAGGAATATTTATTGTAAATAATGAAATAGATAATTTTGAAGAATTATTAAAGGATATATATAAAGAAAAAGACTTAAGCTATGCCATGATTTCAAAAGAAGAATTATTAGATATGTTAGAAGAAAATTGGGTTTATAATAGCAAAGCGGGAAAAGCTTTTTATAAAGAATTTACTAATATGTTTAGTGTAGATAAAGGCATGTTAATAGCTATGATGGAAGACTTGATTTTTGATGTTCAAGAAACTGAGCCAAAAGATGCAATAGATAATATGGTAGAATTAATTAATATAGAAAATGAAGAAGCTAGATATGTGGCATCAAGTATGATGAATAAGTTTGCTAAGAAAATTAGGTTGTGGAGATACAAGGGTTCAACAACTAATGATATCAAATCAAATTTAGTTAGCTTAAAAGAAAATAAGTCTGTTGGAAGAAATGACCCTTGTCCATGTGGTAGCGGAAAGAAATATAAAAAATGCTGTGGCAAAGGTGAGAAGGTTATTAATCTATTGAAATAATTGTTAGGTTAATTAATAAGTAAGGCATTAAATAAGTAGTTTGTAAAAACTGACTTGTTTAATGCCTTATTTATTTTTATAAGACATTAATAATAGCTATGGAATATTTCAAAAAAGGATTTTTGAAATATTAGGTGAATAAGTAAATATAGCTAATTTACCAAGTACATATAAACTTCCATAATAGAGTGATATGTAAAATGGGAAAAAGAAATATAGCAATTCTTAGAGATTTATTGTTAACGTTTAATTATTAGATATAAAGGAATAGTAGTATTCAATAAACAATTCGCAATGTCAATTTTTTATGGTTAAAGGAAAGAAAATTTATATTAGGAAATTGAACATTGACTAAAATTAAATTATTAGGAGGAATCAGGAAATGATATACAATAAATGTGGAAATAGTGGACTTAAATTACCAGCCATATCTTTAGGGTTATGGCATAACTTTGGAGCAGGAGATGTTTTTTCAAATAGTGAGGCGATTTTAAAAAGAGCTTTTGAGCTTGGAATAACACATTTTGATTTAGCTAATAACTATGGTAGACCAGCTGATGGTTCTGCAGAAGAGACTTTTGGAAGGATATTAAAGAAAAATTATACTTCTTCTGATAGAGATAAAATGGTTATATCAACAAAAGCTGGCTATGATATGTGGGATGGACCTTATGGTGATGGTGGATCTAAGAAGTACTTAGTTGCAAGTTTAGACCAAAGTTTAAGACGTATGGGGATTGATTATGTAGATATATTTTATCACCACAGATATGATCCAGAAACACCATTAGAAGAAACAATGGCAACGTTAGATTTAATGGTTAGACAAGGCAAAGCTTTATATGTAGGAATATCAAATTATGGACCAGAAGAAACTAAGAGTGCATCACAGATTTTAAAGAAACTTGGAACACCGTGCTTAATAAATCAACTTAGATATTCAATGTTTGAGAGGCATATTGAAGGCAAACAATTTGAGGTTCATAAAGAAGAAGGTATTGGAACTATAGCTTTTAGGCCACTTGCACAAGGATTGCTTACTGATAAATACATTAATGGAATTCCAAAAGACTCAAGAATAGGAAAGAATAGTTTGTACCTACATGAAAAAGATGTAACAAAAGAAAAGATAAAAAAAGTTATTAAACTTAATGAGATAGCAAAAGAAAGAGGTCAAAGTCTTGCACAAATGGCACTCGCTTGGAATTTAAGAGGAGATGTAACATCAGTACTAATTGGAGCAAGTAGACCATCACAAGTTGAAGACAACGTAAAAACTTTAGATAATTTGGAATTTTCTAAAGAGGAATTAGATAGAATAGATGAAGTATTAAAGTAATACAAAACATTTATTTTATTTTATCTTAAAATAAAAAATAGAATATGAAATTAAAATGAAGTAATAATTGAGTATAGACTATTAAGTTGGTATTAGTAGTTCCAATTAGTGCTTCTATTTTTTGTATTTTAAGTAATAAATATATCAACATATAAAGAAGTTAGGATATGTTGACTTAAGTGTAATGTATATGTAAAATGTAACAAGGTATAGCATTGTAACGGAATTAAATTAATTGACTTAATGCAATATATTTATAAAATCAGTGTTAGGCATATGAAAGAAAATAGACTAGCATACTAACTTGTTATTTTTTTGAATATGCCTATATTCACATAGAAAAAGTATATATCTAATTTTAGAAATTATATAAGCAAAGAGGAGGAACTGTTACTTGAAAGCAAAATGTTACTATTGCAATAAAGAATTAACTGAAAGAACTATTAAAAGACACATGAAAAATTGTAATGAAATGAAAAAGAGCATAGATGAAAAAAGAATTGATGATAAAGAAGAAAGAAATCAATTTATTATAGCCATTAAACCTAAGTATGCTGGAAATGAATATTGTATATACTTATCAATAGCTGGAACATTAGGATTAATACATATAGATCAATTTATAAGAGATATTTGGGTAGAGTGTTGTGGGCATTTAAGTGGTTTTAAAATTAGAGGAAAGTTTTATCAAGATCATTCAATGAATACGAAATTAGATGATCTTTTAAATATTGATGAAAAATTCGAATACGAATATGACTTTGGAAGTACGACACATTTGATTTTAGAGGTAGTAGATATAATACAAGTGCCTAATAGCTTTTCTCAAATAGAAATAATAGCAAGAAATCATGAAATTAAGCATGAATGTGAAATTTGTGGAGCAGAAGCTAAATATTTTAACTATGAAAAAGATGAATGGGAATGTCAAAATTGTATTGATGAAGATGATGATATGATATCTGAATTTGATTATTGTAATTCACCACGCGATGGTGTTTGTGGTTATGAGGGACATAAAGAGGCTGAAAATGCATATTTACCCGGCAATGTTAAAGAATATAAACTTTCTAAAAAGAAGGTAAAAGAGCAAGATGATTATGAAAGCATATCAGCTTATGACGATGATTTTTTTGAGGATTTACCAGATGTGGAATATGCATTTGATGATTTATTAAGCAAAAGTAAAAGTATTGTAAACAATGTATTTAATAAAGGAATATATTCTTTTGACATAAAGGAATTAATAAGTAATTTATCAAAAGAGAAGATATATGATATAGCTAAATATCTTGGTATGACTAAAATATCAAGTTTAAATAAAAGTAAATTAATAGAAATGTTTATTGATGAATATGAGTTATTAATTGAAGAAAGACTGTCTTTATTTGATGAAGAAAGATACAAGGAGTTAAAAAGTTATTCTGATAGAGGTGGAGAAAAAGTCTTTGGAGAAATAGAGGAAGATAATGTATATAAAATGGGGTACTTTTTACAAAATGGTATGCTTTTTTCAGCAAGTAAGAATGGTCAATTAGTAATATTAATGCCAGAAGTTGTTCAAAAGTTACTTAAAGAAAAAAATAATATACAATATAGAAATATGATAAAATTCAATAGTGAAATAGTAAGTCTGTACAGAGGTATGAATAAAGCTTATGGACTTCTTAAATTGAAAGATATCAAAGAGCTATTTAAAAGATATGCACCTTATAAAGAAGGTGCGCAGCACATAGAGAACAATGCACCTTATAAAGAAAGCGCACAGCGCATACAGAACAATTCACCTTATAAAGAAGGTGCGCAGCACATAGAAAACAATTCACTTTATGAATCCCAAAAATATAGAATAGAAGATGTAATAACGAATGCAGAAGATTATTATAGGGAATATGAGATTCAAGGAATATTTTTTGTAAACTGTTATATAGATAATTGGGTAAATTTATTAAAAGAAATAGAACAACAAATAAATGTTGATTATACTATGATTTCAAAAGAAGAATTATTAAGTATGTCAGATGAAAATTACATTTATGAATCTAAGTCTGGAAAAGCATTTTTTAAAGAATTTCTTAGTATGTTTAATATGGATGAAGATATATTAGAAGGGTTGATGGAATCTTTATATTTAGAAATTCAAGAAAATGAGTTAGAAGATGTTATGAATGAAATATTAGAACAATTAGAAGATAATAATAAAGAAATTAAAGATTTTATGTGTAATAGCGTTGGCAAATTTCTAAGAAATATTAGATTGTGGAAATACAAGGGATCTACTATCAAAGAAAAAAAAGGCAGTATGATAAAGAATGAAAAGCAAAAGCCTGTAAGACGAAATGATGCTTGCTCATGTGGAAGTGGTAAAAAGTATAAAAATTGTTGTGCTAAGAATGGCAATGTAATAAATTTGTTTTAGGTAAATGAAAGAAAATAGCAGACCCAATATAAACATATGAGGGGCTGTTATTTTTTTGAATATGCTTAATAAGGAACATCAGAAACAATTAATTATATCTAGTGTTCTTTAATCAATGGACTCACAAATGCACATATTTCAACATATAATGAACTAATATCATTACATGGAGTTGAAAATGCGTGATATACGGGCTGATTTTAGCTGGAGGTAAGGGCAGTAGACTATATCCTCTATCAAGAGCCGATCAACCAAAACAATTTTTAAAGCTTATTAACGATAAAAGCTTTTTAGTTAACACTGTTGATAGGGTAATCCCAATAATAGATAGAGATAATATTTATGTTGTGACTAATATGGACTACAAAGAAAAAGTGAAAAATGAACTTATAGGAATAAAAGATGAGAATATTTTTGTAGAACCTGCAAATAAGGAAACTGCTACATGTATAGGTTTATCTGCAGTAAAGCTATTAAAACAAGATGCTAACGCAGTTATGGTTGTATTACCATCAGATCACTATATTCAAGGTGAGAAGAATTATATAGATACTTTATCTCAAGCAATTGAGATGGCGAATAAGAGAAGATGTATTGTTACGCTTGGAATAGAACCCAATAGACCAGAAACCGGGTATGGTTATATAGAAATGGGGGAGAGGACTACTGGGAATATACAAACTTATAAGATAGCTAGATTCACTGAAAAACCTAATGTAGAGGTTGCTAAAGATTTTATATTAAAGGGAACTTATTTATGGAATTCTGGAATGTTTATATTTAGAGCAGATGTTATTTTAAGGGAAATAGAAAAATATCTACCTAAATTGCATAAGCCATTGATGGAAATATATAAGAGCTTGGGTGAAGAAAATGAGGAAGAGGTTATAACGGAACAATATGAATTTGTAGATGGAATATCCATAGATTTTGGAGTTATGCAAAAAACAAGGAAGGCATATGTTATAAAATGCGATTTTAGTTGGGATGATATGGGAAGCTTTGGAGCTTTAAGTAGACTACTTGGCACTTATAGAAATAATAATATCTCTCAAAATGTTTATATTGATGAATGTGAGAATTGCTCCATATTTGCGGATAAGAACTTAATAATTGGATTTGGGATAAAGGATTTAGTTGTAGTTGATGCTGGAGATGTAATACTTGTAATGGATAAAAATAAGGATCAAGAAATAAAACATTTATTAAATAAACTTAATAAACAGAGTAAATATAATAAATTTTTATAATAAATAAGCTGTTTCAAAATAATTTGAAATAGCTTATTTATTGTTTTTATTTATAATCTAAAGGTATTACGGTAACACCCTTCTCTTGAAATTCATTAATATCCTTTTCATTAATATCAGAATCTGTAATAAGATGAGAAATTTCATTTATATCTCCACTAGAAAAATTAGTATGTTTTCCTACTTTTGAACTAGGCGCTAGAATATAAACAGGACCACTACAACGATTTATCATTTCATGATTAATTAATGTTTCTTGAAGAACTGAAGTACTGATACCTGAATCAGAAGCTATTCCACTTACACCTAAGAAACATTTATCAGCTGTTATTTTAGAAAGAATATAAGTTGCAAATTCTCCGACTAAAGATTGTTTTCTTTCATAAACTTGCCCACCAGTTAAGACTAATTCAATATTAGGACCAATATATGATTGAAGAGCTTTACCATTATTAGTAACCACATAGACACGTTTGTTATCTAAATATTGCAATATTAAAAGTGCAGTTGAACTGGAGTTTATGAAAATTGTATCTCCATCGTCTATTAAATTAGAAGCATATTTTGCAATTATGTGTTTTTTTTGGTTATATATTAAATCAATTGTATTCTCTTCAGAATCACTTTTACTGTCAATATCTATATCTGTTGCTAATTTTGCACCACCATAATATCTGACTATTAACCCTTCATCGTCTAAAGATTGTAAATCCCTTCTTAATGTAAGAGGAGATATATTTAATTTTTCTGCTAGCTCATTAGTGTTAATTGATTCATTTGTACTTATATAATCTAAAATTTTATCTCTTCTTTTAGATACTATGCTTTGAGTTTTTTTCATATTTATCTCCACCTTTACTTTATAAATGTAATCTCAATATATTTTCAAAGTATTCATTAAATGTTAAAACAATTAAACAGATAAAGAATTATTTATATTAAGTATCTATAATGATTATAAAACAAACATTCAAAAAGTTCAATTAAAACATTCAAAAAATAAAAAAAATAAAAACATTCAAAAAAAGCTTGAATTATTTGAATATTTGATGTAATATAAACACATAAACAAACAAAACATTCAAAATAAGTTAAACATAAAGTTCAAAAAGACTTAAAATGCAAAATGCTTAATTCTAATTTTAGAAATAAATCATTAATTAAAAATATGAATTTTGCGAAAATAATAAAAATAGAGAAAAATCAATTATAATTTGTAAGGAGAGATGAAAATGGCAAAAGTAAACGAAATCACAAGAGAGTCTTGGATATTAAACACATTTCCAGAATGGGGTACATGGCTTAACGAAGAAATAGAACATGAAGAAGTAAAACCAGGTACATTTGCAATGTGGTGGTTAGGATGTACAGGTATATGGGTTAAATCTGAAGGAAATGCAAATATATGCGTTGATTTATGGGTTAATACAGGAAAGAAATCAAAAGCAAATCCATTGATGGCATCACAACATCAACATCAAAGAATGATTGGTTGTGTAGCGATGCAACCAAATTTAAGAAACTCAGTTTGTGTTATTGATCCTTTTAAAATTAAAGAAGTTGATGCGATTTTATCTACACATGATCATGGTGATCACATTGATGCTAATGTGGCTGCAGCAGTAATTCAAAATTGTTCTAAAGATGTTAAGTTTATTGGACCACAAGCTTGTATAAATCTTTGGTTAGGCTGGGGAGTTCCAGAAGAACAATGTGTAGTTGTAAAACCTGGTGATGTAGTGAAAATTAAAGATACAGAAATTGTTGCACTTGATTCTTTTGATCGTACTGAGCTTGTTACAGCACCAAAAGGTACAACATTAAAAGATAAAATGCCAAGAGATATGGATAAGTTAGCTGTAAATTATCTTTTCAAAACTCCAGGTGGTAACTTATATCATAGTGGTGATTCACATTATTCTAATTACTATGCAAAACATGGTAACGACCATAAAATCGATGTTGCATTAGGATCATTTGGTGAAAATCCAAGAGGTATGACAGATAAAATGACATCTATTGATATGTTAAGAATGGCTGAATGTTTAAATACTGAAGTTATTATTCCATTCCATCATGATATCTGGTCAAACTTTATGGCTGATCCACAAGAAATTATGGCTTTATGGAATATGAGAAAATATAGACTACAATATAAATTCAAACCATTTATTTGGGAAGTAGGCGGTAAATTCGTTTATCCAAACGATAAGGATAAAATGGAATATCACCATGATAGAGGATTCCATGATGCATTTGCAATAGAACCGGATCTACCATTTAGATCGATGTTATAATAGAATTCATAGAGGATTAAAACTTAATCCTCTATAAAATAAAATGTGGAGGAGAGCATAATGTTACAAGGATTAATTGATAAAAAAAGATATTCATTTCATGAAGGGTTTGATACCTGGGAGGAAGCAGTTGAAGCTTCATGTAAACCTTTGATAGAGGATGGAGCAATAGAACATGATTATGTTGATGCAATAATATCAAATGTAAAAAAATATGGGCCATACATAGTTATAGCACCAAATATTTGTATACCACATGCTCAAGAAGGGGTTGTAGGAGTTAATGAAACAGCAATGTGTTTTATGAGAACTAAAAATCCAGTTCATTTCAGTGATGACCCAGAACAAGATGCGAGATTATTTTTTGTATTAGCTTCAACAGACAACAATGTACATTTACAAAATCTATCGAATATGGTTGGTTTAATCGAGGATGATGCAGTAGTTGATAAATTACTTGAAGCTGAATGTAAAGAAGATTTAGAAGAAATTATTAAAATTTTAAAAGCAAAGGCTGTATAAACAATGAACATTTAAAAGTATAAAAAGAAAAAACTATATAAACAAATATAATTTAAAATAAAGTTATTCAATATAGGGGGAATTAGAATGGATATATTAATAAATATATGGAAATTTTTTCAAATAAATATTTTAACAAACCCAGCATTCTTTATAGGTTTTATAGTACTTATAGGTTATTTATTATTAAAACGTCCAATTTATGAAGCAATAGCAGGATTTATAAAAGCAATAGTTGGATATTTAATTTTAAATGTAGCATCTGGAGGACTTGTAAGTAACTTCCGTCCAATACTAGCAGGTTTAAAAGATCGTTTCAATTTAACCGCTGCAGTTATTGATCCTTATTTCGGTCAAACAGCAGCACAAGCAGCTATAGAGAGTATAGGTAGATCCTTCTCACTTATGATGATAGTACTCTTAATAGCATTTATTTTTAACATAGTATTAGTATTGTTTAGAAAACAAACAAAAATAAGAACAGTGTTTATTACAGGTCACATAATGGTTCAACAATCTGCAACAGCTTTATGGATGGTATTATTCTGTTTTCCCAATATTATGGATACACAAGTAGTAATTATGCTTGGATTATTACTTGGAAGTTATTGGGCAGTATCATCGAACCTTACAGTTGAAGCAACTCAATCATTAACTGAAGGTGGTGGATTTGCAGTTGCTCACCAACAAATGTTTGGTATTTGGCTTACAGATAAAATTGCTGGAAAAATTGGTAATAAAGAAAAATCAATAGAGCACCTTGAATTGCCAGGCTTTTTAGCAATATTTAATGACAATGTAGTTGCAACGGGTATACTAATGATGTTCTTCTTCGGAATAATTATGGGAATATTAGGACCAGACTTATTGCATAAAATAGACACAGGCTTTGCAGCAGATAGAAATTTTATGTTCTATATAATGGAAAAATCATTAAACTTTGCAGTTTACTTAAGCATATTACAACTTGGTGTCAAAATGTTCGTTGGAGAACTTACAGAATCATTCCAAGGTATTTCAAATAAAATATTACCAGGATCAATGCCAGCTGTTGACTGTGCAGCAACTTATGGATTCGGCCATGCTAATGCAGTAACAATTGGATTCTTATTTGGAGCATTGGGACAATTTATATCAATTATAGGTTTACTAGTATTCCATAGTCCAGTATTAATAATCACAGGCTTCGTACCAGTATTCTTTGATAATGCAACTTTTGCAGTATATGCAAATAAAAAAGGTGGTTTAAAAGCAGCTATGATAATTCCTTTCGTATCAGGAATTATTCAAGTATTAGGTGGAGCATTTGCAGCTTACTACTTTGGATTAGCACAATTCGGAGGATGGCATGGAAATTTTGATTTTGACACAGTTTGGCCAGTAATTGGAGTGTTGATGAAGAATTTCCAATATGTAGGATTCGGAATTGCAGTTGTAGCATTACTTGCAATACCGCAATTTCAATACATGAAGAATAAAAAGGGCTATTTTAAAATAGCAGAAGACTATGATGAATATCTTAGTGAAATGGAAAAGGCATAAATTATAAAAATTGATTAATTAGGTAATTATATTAAAATAAAAAGTCTAAGTTGCAATTGCTATATTAATTATTACAACTTAGACAAGAATATAATTGACAAATTCATATAAAGATACAAACTAGAAATAAGATTAAAATTTAAAATGAAATAAAAAATAAATTAAAAGGATGTGTATAAAAATGTTAAAAGTAATAGCAGCTTGTGGAAGTGGTATGGGTTCAAGTCAAATAATAAAGATGAAAATAACTAAAGTTTTTAAGAAATTAGGTCTAGATGCAACAATTCAGCACAATAGTGTAGGAGAAGCTAAAAGCCAAGCGTCAAATTTTGATGTAGTATTTTGTTCAGAAGTTTTAAAGTCAAACTTTAAAAGAGCAGAAGATTCAGGAACTATAATTATAGGATTAAGAAATGTTTTATCAGAACAAGAAATAGAAGAAAAGGTTCTAGCACAAATAGTAAATAAAAAATAGGCATTTGGTAGTTATAAGCTATAAGTTGATATAATCTACTAATTTAAGATAACGGATTCTATGTTAGTCAATAATGAGTTATTTAAGGTTTAGATGAATTTCATCTAAACCTTAGAAGATAGGAGACATAGAAATTAAAATAGATTAATGTGAGTTGAGGTGAATGGAATATGAAAATTATAAAAAAACACTTGGATGAAATGTACCGTGCATATGCAGTAAGTTCAATGGATATAGATGGTGAGCTAAATTTGATAGTAGCATCTGAAGAAAAAGGATATCCTTGTTATGCATATAGTGGTAAAGATTTTAATCATCGTCATACAGTTTGGGATAATGGTGGAGGATGTATGTCAATTATTCCTATTCCAAAGCGTAATAATGAATTCTTGGCTGTTCGCGACTTCTATTTAAAGGAGAGTCCAAGTGGTGCTCGTTTAGTCTGGGGCCATTTAGTGGATGGTGAATGGGTTATTGAAACTGTCGTTAAATTACCTTATTTACATCGTTTTGACGTATGGGATGTTGATGGAGGAATCTATTTTATTGGAGCTACTATAGCGGATCTCAAAGCTTCTAAAGATGACTGGAGTCACTCAGGAACTATCTATTATGCTAAATTACCAGAAGTACCAACTGAGGGGTTAGATCTTAAAGTTCTTAAAAAAGGTTTATATAAAAATCATGGGTATATCCGTCATATGGTCGATGGTAAGCCACGCGGTACTTTTGGTTGTGATCAGGGAGTATTTGAAGTAATCCCAAATAAAGATGGAGAATGGCAAGTTAATCATTTAATGGAAGGTAAAATTAGTGAGGTCGCTTGGTGTGATTTGGATAGCGATGGTCAAGATGAATTGATGACTATTGAGCCATTTCATGGAAATTCAATGAAGATTTATAAACTTATTGATGGAATGTATACTGAAATTTACACTTATCCACACGAAATTGATTTTGCTCATACTCTAGTAGGAACAGCACTTTGTGGTGTACCAAGCTTTGTTGGTGGTGTAAGACGTGTAGATTCTGAATTATTCTATATCCAATGGGTTGATGGAAAATGTCAAGAAACAATTATTGAAAAGGGCGTTGGGCCAGCTAATGTGGCAGTTATCAATTTGAAAGATTGTGATTTAATTGTTTCGGCTAACCATACAAAGAATGAAGCAGCAGTATATACCGTGGTAAAAGAATAATTTATATATAGTGAAAATACAATGTGAGGACAACAAAAACTTACATTTAAAGTAGATGCTATTGAAGCAGGAACAGGTACAAGTAATGTAGCTGTAGTCCATGATGAAGATAAGGATATTATAATATCTGTTAATAGAGAACTCGGAGAAGCTGCATTATATTTTGTAACTGAGTAAAAAATATAATTAACTAAAAGAAGCTCATAATTAAAATTAATAATATAAATTTATGAGAATGGAGATTATCAACTTTCATGCTCAAGGTATATTAGAAAATCTACTTAAATATAAATTGAAATCCGATTAAAATAATCAAATTAGTTTGAATTGGGAGGATGCTCGATGTTAGAAGAATTAAAGAAAGAAGTCTATGAAGGAAATATGCTTTTACCAAAATATAAATTAATAACATTTACATGGGGCAATGTATCTGCTATAGACAGAAAATCTGGATTAATAGTAATTAAGCCATCAGGTGTTGATTATGAAAAAATGAGTCCAGAAGATATGGTGGTAGTAGATTTAGATGGAAACGTAGTTGAGGGAAAATATAAGCCATCGTCAGATACACCTACACATGTTAAATTATATAATGATTTTAGTGAAATTGGTGGAATTGTACACACTCATTCAAGATGGGCAACTATATTTGCTCAAGTAGGGAAATGCATTAAACCATATGGCACAACTCAAGCAGATTATTTTTATAATGAAATTCCTTGTACAAGGGATATGACACCAGAAGAAATAAAATCAAATTATGAATACAACACTGGAGGAGTTATTGTTGAGGCATTTAAACACATAAATCCAACACATGTACCAGGTGTTTTGGTTAAAAATCATGGACCTTTTACATGGGGAAAAGATGCTATGGATGCAGTTCATAATTCAGTTGTATTAGAAGAAGTTGCAATGATGGCTTGGAATACAGAAGTTTTAACAAAACATACTGTTGAAGCTATGCCAAAAGAATTAATAGAAAAGCATTTTATGAGAAAGCATGGACCCAATGCTTATTATGGACAATAAATTCATTTTGAGAAAGTTGGTGATTATATGAAAGAATATACGTTAGGGTTATATGAAAAATCTATGCCAAATTTTCTATCGTGGGGAGAAAAATTAGATTGTGCTAAAGAATGTGGATTTGATACTGTAGAAATAAGCATAGATGAAACTGAAGAAAAATTATCAAGATTGGATATGAGTAAAGAAGAAAGAGTGGTGCTAGTAGAGCTAATGTTCAAATGTGGTGTTCCAATAAGAACCATGTGTTTAAGCGGACATAGAAAATATCCTTTAGGAAGCATGGATGAAGCTACTAGAAATAAAGGATTAGAAATCATGAGAAAAGCTATTGATTTGGCTTCAGATTTGGGAGCTAGAATAATTCAAATAGCTGGATATGATGTTTACTATGAAAAAGGAAATGAACAAACTAAAAAATATTTTGAAGAAAATTTAAAAGAATCTGTGGAAATGGCAGCGAATAAAGGTGTGATTCTTGCATTTGAAACTATGGAAACTGAGTTTATGAATACAGTTGAGAAAGCAATGGAATTTGTTAAATTAGTTAATTCTCCATACCTTCAAATTTATCCGGATTGTGGGAATGTAACCAATGCAACTTTAGGGTATGGTACAAATCCTGTTGAAGATTTTGAAAAGGGAAGAGGTCATATTTCAGCTGTACATTTGAAAGAAACTGTCCCAGGAAAGTTTAGAGAAATTACGTTTGGTACAGGACATGTTAATTTTGAGGAGATAATTAAAAAATCATGGGAACTTGGAGTGAGAAAATTTACATCGGAATTTTGGTATGTTGGAAATGATGATTGGAAGGATGTAATTAAAAATACAAAGATATTTATGGATGAAAAATTTAAAAGAGCGTTGAGCTAAATAAAGTAGATACTTTTTGAATCGTAATTTATTTGTAGATAAATAGTTTGATTATAAAAGTGATTTATTTGTGAAAAGTAATTTTGAAGATTTCTAATAAGGTATTAAAAAAATATGATTGGTTGGTGAAGGTATGAATAAAGAAGAATTAATTTCTATATCAAAAGAAGTTAAAAAAGATATTGTAGAAATGATTTATGAAGCAAAATCAGGGCATCCAGGTGGATCTCTATCTTGTAGCGACATTATAACATATTTATATAATGAAAAAATGAATGTAGATGTTAATAATCCTAAAGATCCTAACAGAGATAGATTTGTTTTAAGCAAAGGACACGCAGCACCGGCAATTTATTCTGTGTTAGCTGAAAAAGGTTACTTTCCTAAAGAAGAATTAAATAAGTTAAGAAAGGTAGGAGCACTTCTTCAAGGACATCCAGATTCTAAGCATGTGCCAGGAGTTGATGTCTCAACAGGCTCACTTGGACAAGGAATATCTAATGCTGTTGGAATGGCATTAGGTCTTAGAACACAAGGTAATAATGCAAAAGTATATGTAGTTTTAGGCGATGGAGAATTACAAGAAGGTTTAGTTTGGGAAGCTTCAATGGCAGCAGCTCATTATAAATTAGATAATTTAGTTGCAATTATTGATAACAATGGTCTTCAAATTGATGGTAAGAACGAAGAAGTAATGGGAATTGATCCTTTAGATAAAAAGTTTGAAAGCTTTGGTTGGAATGTTATTGTTTGTGAAGACGGTAATGATTTTGATAAAATTGATGAAGCATTTTCAAAAATAGATGAAGTTAAAGGAATGCCAAGTGTGATTATTGCAAAGACGGTAAAAGGTAAGGGTGTTAGCTTTATGGAAAACAATGCAGGATGGCATGGGCAGGCTCCTAATGAAGAAGAAAAAAATAAAGCATTAAGTGAGCTTGGAAGATAGGAGGAGTTTTTTTTATGGGTAAGGCAACAAGAGAATCATATGGAATAGCATTATTAGAACTTGGACACGAAAATGATAAGGTAGTGGTTTTAGATGCGGATCTTTCAAAATCAACTAAGACAAATGGCTTTAAAGAGGAATTTAAAGATAGATTTTTCAATGCAGGAATTGCAGAACAAAACTTAATGGGAATGACTGCAGGATTTGCAAACGTAGGAAATATACCTTTTGCAAGTACTTTTGCAGTGTTTGCAACAGGAAGAGCTTTTGAGATAATAAGAAACTCAATTTGTTATCCTAAAGTGAATGTAAAAATAGCAGCAACTCATGCTGGAATAACAGTTGGTGAAGATGGTGGGTCACATCAATCAATTGAAGATATTGCACTTATGAATTCACTTCCTAATATGACTGTAATAGTACCAGCAGATCATAGGGAAGCAATGGCAGCAACAAAGGCAGCAGCAGAATTTGAAGGCCCTGTTTACTTAAGGTTTGGAAGATGTAACACAGAAGATATATTTGATGAAAATTATAAATTTGAAATTGGTAAAGGTACTCAAATAAGAGAAGGTAATGATGTAGCAATTATTGCAACAGGAATGATGGTTCAAAAAGCCATTGAAGCCTCAAAAACATTAGAGAACCAAGGAATTAGTGCAAGAGTTATAAATATTTCAACTATAAAACCAATAGACAGAGAATTAATTATAAAAGCAGCAAAAGAAACAAAGGGGATAGTTACAGCAGAAGAACATTCAATTATAGGTGGGCTCGGTGCTATGGTATCACAAGTTGTATGTGGTGAATGTCCGACAATGATTAAAATGGTTGGAATAAAAGATACATTTGGAGAGTCTGGAACTCCAGATGAATTAATGAAAAAGTATAAGTTAACAAGTGAAGCTATTATTGAAGAAGTTAATAAAATATTAGGTGAATAGATAAAAGTTTAGTCTTTTGGTGAAATCAAAACAAAAATCATGCAAAGGGATGAATGTATTGAAAGAAGATGAAGTGTTTCCACGAGATAAGGATACTTTATGTATTATTAGGGAAATAGAAGCATGTTTGGATTTAGAAAATAAATGCATTCATAAAATGAGATATACTGAATTAATTAAATATATTGACCAGATAACTTTAATGTTATTAATGAAGTAAGTTTAATTTAAATTGGTAGAAAGTATATAAGTTTATATACTAACATATTAGCAAAATTAACGTTTGTATAAGTCTACAGGCAGCTAAAAAATATTATAGAATAAGGAGAGTGTTCATAATGAAAATATTTATAGATACAGCCAATATAGAAGAAATTAAAAAAGCTAATGATTTTGGGGTTATTTGTGGAGTAACAACAAATCCATCACTTATAGCAAAAGAAGGTAGAGATTTTAAAGAAGTAATAAAGGAAATAACTAGTATAGTTGATGGACCAATTAGTGGAGAAGTTATTTCAATGCAAAGTGAAGAAATGGTTGTTGAAGCTCGTGAAATAGCTAAAATGCATAAAAATATGGTAGTTAAAATTCCAATGTGCGAAGAAGGTTTAAAAGCTGTAAGTATTCTTCATAAAGAAGGAATAAAAACAAATGTAACTTTAATTTTTTCAGCGCTTCAAGCATTACTTGCAGCAAGAGCAGGTGCAAGCTATGTAAGTCCATTCTTAGGTAGATTAGATGATATTGGAAGTGTGGGAATTACATTAATTCAAGATATTGCAGAAATATTTGAAATCCATGGTATAGATGCAGAAATTATTTCTGCAAGTGTTAGAAACCCAATCCATGTATTAGATTGCGCTAAGGCAGGTTCTAATATAGCTACAATACCTTATAATGTAATCGTGCAAATGATAAAACATCCACTTACTGATGCAGGTATTGAAAAATTTCTTAAAGACTATGAAGGTATGAATAGATAAATTGAAGAATGTTTAAATATAGAGATTTAAATAAAATGTTTCTAAGTGATAATAAAATCATTTGGAAACATTTTTTTTATGTGTTAAATTATATTTTGAAATTAATTCAACTGGAGATATTATTACAGCTATAGATGAGGTTACACAAGCAACAAATGAAGGAACTAGAGAAACAACAAATTATAGCAACTAAAGCAAATAAGTAGTTATTTTAACTGAAGAAGTAGTAGATCAAACATATAAGACAAGAGAATGTACAGATAAACTTTAAGATGTGGTATCAATATTTAAAATTTAAAAAAGTAGTTATAAATAAAAAGAGTAAAAGGGGTTATTTCAAAATATAATTTTGGGGTAGCCCCTTAGTATAATTATTGTTACTATATAGGTTGTTGGATAATTGTCTTTTTAATCTAATACTATAGTAACTTGAATTGTATAAGAATATATATGTATTGTGACTATGAATAGATTATATTATACTCAAATTCTTGTTTTTGCTAATATAGTTTACTCAGTCATAGTTTTTAATAATTATGGATATTTGTACAGAGAATACTTGTCCAAATCAATTAATAAAGTATTGTAAATTTGCAATTAGAGTATTATCATAAGAGTATAAAATAAATTTTAATTATTAAAAAAATTACGGTATATTAAGTAAAAGAAGTTTGTAAAACTAAAATAATTAAAATATAGAGGATGTGATTAGACTTTGATGATTAATACTCACAAAGCTATGGGTGAAAATATTATAAAATATGCTAATACAAAGAGTGTTTATTTAATTAATAATAAAAGATTCATATGGGGGAACATCAAACCTGATTGTGTACCTAAATATAAATTTAAGAAGCATTATTTTGATGAAAGTATAGATATGATAGTTGAAAAGATTCTAAAGTTATCTTCATTAACATTAGAAGATGTTTATTATAAGATGACCATTGAAAAGTTTAGTGAAGAGCTTGGAGTGATATGCCACTTTTTGTGTGATTTTTTTTGTGCTCCACATTATTATAGATGGGAATTTAAAAGTACTAGTGCAGTAAAGCGCCATATGCTATATGAAAATAAATTAGCTAAACTATCTAAGGATTTTAAGCCAACAGGTATTATAAATACCAATATACAACCAAGGGATACAAAAGAGTTTATATTACAATTACAAAAACAATACGATGGAATATTAGATTATAAAAACGATTTAACATTTTCATATTATGTTTGTGACAGTGTGTTAAATATGATTCTAGATAATGTATTTTTAAATGATAGTAAAGTAAGTAAAGCGATTTAATTGCTTACCACATATCAGGTGAGATTTTACATTCCGGCTTAATTTAGTTAAACTTATACCATCAAGGGGCACCTAGTCTTAAGACAGAATATACGTGACATCTTTGACTTGTTATTGTATTTTACGTGACTAAGAATAAATATCTCAAAATAATTTTTAATTGTTTTGAGATATATTTTTTTTGAGGATTTCATTAAACCGTAAGTAGCATGCTACAGTTGTTTCTGACATTATTTATTTAGATGGCGTTCTCAAATATATAAAAAATTTGTTATTTAGGTAGATTGTACCTCATTTTTGATTTAGGCAATTAAAAGAATACTATAAGTTTACCTAAAAGGGTTAATTTTTTTTATAAAACTTTTGACTGTACAGTATTAAATAATTTTATTAATCTTACACAAAAATATATAAGTATGGTAAAATTATAGCGAGTAGTTATTGTTTTAAAATTAAAAAATTATATAGATAATTAAAGTATACATTGTTAAAAAATAGACTGAGTATTCTTAGTTGGCTATAGATATTGATTATATAGATCAAATTAAAGAAAATAGTTAAAAGAAAATATTAAATTATTGAGGTAGGAGAAAATATAATGGAAAAGAACAAAATTATATCTATGGCAGTTATTAAGAGACTGCCTAAATATTATAGATATCTTAAAGAACTTATGAAAAATGATGTAGATAGAATTTCCTCAAAAGAATTAGGTGAAAAAATAGGTTTCACTGCATCACAAATCCGTCAAGATTTAAATTGCTTTGGAGATTTTGGACAACAAGGATATGGATATAATGTGAAGGAATTATATAATCAAATTAATGCGATATTGGGATTGAATAGAGGATATGAGGCAGCACTAGTTGGAGCAGGTAATATAGGTCAAGCTGTTTCAAATTATTCAGGATTTGAAAATTTAGGGCTTAAAATAACAGCTATATTTGATGCAAATCCTAAGCTGATAGGAATGAAAATCAGGGATGTAGAAATAATGGATATAGATGAAGTCACATCTGTTTTAAGTGCACATAAAATTGATATAGGAATAATTTGTGTTCCAAGCAAAAATGCACAAACTGTTGCTGATGAACTTATAAAGGGTGGAGTAAGAGCAATTTGGAACTTTGCACCTGTAGATTTAATGGCTCCAGATCATGTTAAAGTAGAAAATGTACATTTAAGTGAAACCTTATTAACTTTAATTTATTTATTAAATGAAAGTGATAGTTAAAAATTAAATTTTATGGTTTAGGAATATGAAAAAAATAACGAGTCAGTCTGCTAGACATCAGCCCTAATAAACTAGCATATTCACTTGTTAATTTTTTTATATGGATTAATATAATATTGATTTATTTGGAAATGAAAATAATCAAAAGAGGACGTAATAGGTAAAAAAAGTTATAATAAAACAGAATATTTTATTGCAAATAAATTAAGTACGTATTATAATTCTAATTAAGAGATTAGAATCTCGGTATTTTTTAAAATTCGTTTGTTATAATATTAACAAATGAATTAAAAAAATATTAAAAATAGTAAGAAAATTAAAAAAATAAATAAGCAAGTTTGAAGGAGGACCTTAACATGGAATTAAAAAATGTGATTCTTGAAAAAGAAGGACATTTAGCTATTGTTACAATCAATAGACCAAAAGCACTAAATGCATTAAATTCAGAAACATTAAAAGATTTAGATACTGTTTTAGAAGATTTAGAAAAAGACAGCAATGTGTATGCAGTTATATTAACTGGTGCTGGAGAAAAATCTTTTGTTGCTGGAGCAGATATTGCAGAAATGAAGGATCTTAACGAAGAACAAGGTAAAGAATTTGGAATCTTAGGAAACAATGTTTTCAGAAGATTAGAAAAATTGGATAAGCCAGTTATCGCAGCTATCTCAGGATTTGCTCTTGGTGGTGGATGTGAACTTGCTATGTCATGTGACATAAGAATAGCTTCAGAAAAAGCTAAATTTGGTCAACCAGAAGCAGGTCTTGGAATAACTCCAGGATTTGGTGGAACTCAAAGATTAGCTAGAATTGTAGGTCCAGGAAAAGCTAAAGAATTAATATATACTTGTGACATTATTAAGGTCGAAGAAGCTTACAGAATAGGCTTAGTAAATAAGATAGTTGCTTTAGAAAGTTTAATGGATGAAGCAAAAGCAATGGCTAATAAGATTGCAACTAATGCTCCAATGGCAGTTAAATATTGTAAAGATGCTATTGATAGAGGAATGCAAGTTGATATCGATGCAGCTATATTAATAGAAGCAGAAGATTTTGGTAAATGTTTTGCAACAGAAGATCAAGCAGAAGGAATGACTGCATTCTTAGAAAGAAGAGTAGAAAAGAATTTTCAAAATAAATAAATAAAATTTTCAAATTAAGTTAAAAATCTATTAGAGATTTATATATAGTTTGTTATCAAATAGGTTTAATTAACAAGGAGGGTAATTTAATGAATTTCCAATTAACTAGAGAACAACAATTAGTACAACAAATGATCAGAGAATTCGCAATAAATGAAGTTAAGCCAATAGCTGCTGAAATTGACGAAACAGAAAGATTCCCAATGGAAAACGTTGAAAAAATGGCTAAATTAGGAGTAATGGGTATACCATTCTCTAAAGAATTTGGTGGAGCAGGCGGAGATGTTCTTTCATACATAATAGCTGTAGAAGAATTATCAAAGGTTTGTGGTACTACAGGAGTTATACTTTCAGCTCATACATCATTATGTGCATCAGTAATTAATGAAAATGGTACTCCAGCTCAAAGAGCACAATATTTACCTGATCTTTGTAGCGGTAAAAAACTTGGTGCTTTTGGATTAACTGAACCAGGTGCTGGTACAGATGCAGCTGGACAACAAACAACTGCTGTATTAGATGGAGATAACTATATCTTAAATGGTTCAAAAATATTCATAACAAATGGTGGAGTTGCTGAAACTTTCATAATATTTGCTATGACAGATAAGAGTATAGGAACTAAAGGTATTTCTGCATTTATCGTAGAAAAATCATTCCCAGGATTCTCAGTAGGAAAACATGAAAACAAGATGGGTATTAGAGCATCTTCAACTACTGAATTAGTTATGGAAAATTGTATAGTACCAAAAGAAAACCTACTTAGTAAAGAAGGTAAGGGATTTGGTATAGCAATGAAGACTCTTGATGGAGGAAGAATTGGTATAGCTGCTCAAGCTTTAGGTATTGCAGAAGGTGCTTTTGAAGAAGCAGTTGCATATATGAAAGAAAGAAAACAATTTGGTAAGCCATTATCAGCATTCCAAGGATTACAATGGTATATAGCTGAAATGGATGTTAAAATTGAAGCAGCTAAGCATTTAGTATATAAAGCTGCATGCAAGAAACAAGCTGGTGAGCCATACTCACTTGATGCTGCTAGAGCTAAATTATTTGCAGCAGACGTTGCAATGGAAGTTACAACTAAGGCAGTACAAATCTTTGGTGGATATGGTTACACTAGAGAATACCCAGTTGAAAGAATGATGAGAGATGCTAAGATAACAGAAATCTATGAAGGAACTTCAGAAGTTCAAAAGATGGTTATCGCAGGAAGCATTTTAAGATAGGAGGAATTTTATAATGAATATAGTAGTTTGTGTAAAACAAGTTCCAGATACTGCAGCAGTAAAGATTGATCCTAAAACTGGTACATTAATAAGAGATGGAGTTCCATCAATTATGAATCCAGAGGACAAACATGCATTAGAAGGTGCTTTACAATTAAAAGAAACTAATGGTGCTAAGGTAACAGTTATAAGCATGGGACTTCCAATGGCTAAGGCTGTATTAAGAGAAGCATTATGTATGGGAGCTGATGAAGCTATCCTATTAACAGATAGATGTCTTGGAGGAGCTGATACTTTAGCTACTTCAAAAGCATTAGCAGGAGTTATTAAAAAGCTAGACTTTGATATAGTACTTGCTGGAAGACAAGCGATTGATGGAGATACTGCACAAGTTGGACCAGAAATAGCTGAACATTTAAACATTCCCCAAGTAACTTACGTTCAAGACGTTAAAGTTGAGGGAGATTCATTAATAGTAAACAGAGCATTAGAAGATGGATATCAAGTAGTAGAAGTTAAAACTCCATGTCTATTAACTGCAATTGAAGAATTAAATGAAGCTAGATACATGAATATAGCTGATATATTCTCAACTAATGATGATCAAATAAAGATTATGACAGCAGATGATATAGATGTAGATAAAGATGAATTAGGACTTAAAGGTTCACCTACAAAGGTTAAGAAGTCAATGACTAAGGAAGTTAAGGGTGCAGGAGAAATCGTTAGAGAATCACCTAAAAACGCAGCATATTATGTTGTAGGAAAATTAAAAGAAAAACACTACATCTAAGATAATAGGAGGGTAATTTATTATGAATATAGCAGATTACAAAGGCGTTTGGGTCTTTGCTGAACAAAGAGAAGGCGAATTACAAAAAGTATCTTTAGAACTACTTGGAGAAGGTAGAAGAATTGCTGATGAATTAGGAGTAAAGTTAACTGCTTTATTACTAGGAAACAACATAGAAGCATTAGCAAAGACATTAGCAGAACATGGAGCTGATGAAGTTTTAGTTGCTGATGACAAAAATTTAGAACATTATACAACTGGAGCTTATACTAAGGTTATTTGCGATTTAGCAAATGAAAGAAAGCCAGGAATATTATTCGTAGGAGCTACTTTTATAGGAAGAGATTTAGGCCCAAGAATAGCAGCTAGATTATCAACAGGATTAACTGCTGACTGTACATCAATTGATGTTGAAGTTGAAAATGGTGACCTTTTAGCTACAAGACCAGCATTTGGTGGAAACTTAATGGCTACAATTGCTTGTCCAGAACACAGACCACAAATGGCTACAGTAAGACCAGGAGTATTTTCAAAGATTAATACTGATGGAGCAAACTGTAATATTGAAAAGGTGGAAGTTAAATTAGCTGATAGCGATATAATGACTAAGGTTTTAGAAATTGTTAAAGCTAAGAAGGATATTATAGATATAGCTGAAGCAGACTTTATCGTATCAGGTGGTAGAGGTGTTGGAAGTAAAGAAAACTTTAAACTACTTGAAGAATTAGCTGAAGCTTTAGAAGGATCTGTAGCTGGATCAAGAGCTGCTGTTGAAAATGGATGGATTGATGGAGCATACCAAGTTGGTCAAACTGGTAAAACTGTTAGACCACAAATTTATATAGCTTGTGGTATTTCAGGAGCTATCCAACACGTTGCTGGTATGCAAGATTCAGATTTAATAATTGCTGTTAATAAGGATGACACAGCTCCAATAATGAAGGTTGCAGATTATGCAATAGTTGGAGACGTTGCTAAGGTAGTACCAGAATTAATAGCTCAAGTTAAAGAAATAAAGAGTGCTGAATAATTTAATTTAGTTTATTGTTATATTGTTAATTTCAAAAGTTAATAATATAGCAAGAAAGATGATTATTTAGTAATTTGAATAATTAATCCTTAGTTGAAATAATCTATTTTAACTAAGGATATCTATAATGAAGAATTTTGAGGAGGAATAATCCATGGAAAAGATTTTTGTACTTGGAGCAGGAACTATGGGTGCTGGTATCGTTCAAGCATTCGCTCAAAAAGGTTGCGAAGTAATAGTAAGAGATATAAAAGAAGAGTTTGTTGATAGAGGAATAGCTGGAATTACTAAAGGCTTAGAAAAGCAAGTTGCTAAAGGAAAAATGACTGAAGAAGTTAAAGAAGAAATTCTTTCAAGAATTTCAGGAACAACTGACATGAATTTAGCTGCTGATTGCGATTTAGTAGTTGAAGCCGCTATCGAAAACATGAAAATCAAAAAAGAAATCTTTGCTGAATTAGATGGAATTTGTAAGCCAGAAACAATTTTAGCTTCAAACACTTCATCTTTATCAATTACTGAAGTTGCTTCAGCTACAAAGAGACCTGATAAGGTTATAGGAATGCATTTCTTTAATCCCGCTCCAGTAATGAAATTAGTTGAAGTTATTAGAGGAATAGCTACTTCTCAAGAAACTTTTGATGCTGTTAAGAACTTATCAGTTGCAATAGGAAAAGAACCAGTAGAAGTTGCAGAAGCTCCAGGATTCGTTGTAAACAGAATCTTAATCCCAATGATTAACGAAGCTTCATTCATATTACAAGAATCAATAGCTTCAGCTGAAGATATTGATAATGCTATGAAATATGGTGCTGGTCACCCAATGGGACCTTTAGCATTAGGAGATCTTATTGGATTAGACGTTTGTTTAGCTATTATGGATGTTTTATTTACTGAAACAGGAGATAGCAAGTACAGAGCTAGTAGCATATTAAGAAAATATGTTAGAGCTGGATGGCTTGGAAGAAAAACAGGAAAAGGATTCTACGATCATTCAAAATAATAAAGTAGGGTTAATAGTATAGAAAAATAGAAGGTATATCTGATTTAGAGGATATACCTTCTATTTTTTTGTCTTTTTTTATAATATTACTTTTTATCTATGAATGAAATATAGTTTTGAGATAAATATATTAAAGTTAAACATTTTTCAGGCGAGTTATTAAAATTATGATGAGATTTACATTACCAAGAGACATTTATTATGGAAAAGTGTGACGCATCCACTTTTGGTTCTGATAATTTAAGATATCGTTGATAAATAATATCTTAAATATTTGATGATTATAGACTAAATGATATAATATATTAAAAAATAATTATTTTTCGTGGGGGTATATAAATGTTAAAAGAAACAGCTAAAAAATATTGGACAGAAGATTATGATTTAAATTGTGCAGAATGTATAATGTATGCGGCAAATGAAGAATATAATTTGAATTTATCACAACAAACATTAAAAGTTATGGCAGGATTTGGAGGTGGAATGGCAACTGGTGATGTTTGTGGAGTAGTGACTGGAGCTATTGGAGTGATTGGAATAATGTTTACTGAAGTAAGCGGGCATAAAAGTCCAATAGTTAGACAAATGACAAGAGAATTTATTAAGAGATTTAATGAGAAACTTGGATATATTAGATGTGTTGATTTAAAAAAAGAATATATAAATGAAAAAAGGTGTACACTAATGATAGAATTAGGTGCAGAAATTTTAGAAGATATTATTCTTAAAGAGAAGCATAAATAGATATAATAAACAATTCACAATTAAGGAACAAGTTCAAAGATAAAGTTCAAGAAACCAAATATAAAATGCACTGTGTGAAAGTTCGACGAGCCAAATATAAAATTTGGACTCTCACTTTTGTACTTATATAGGAAACAGCTTACGGAACTGGCTGTGGATAACAGTTATACTCGACCGTAGGGAGATTTTGTTCTTCATATTTCAATAGTAAATCAAATATTAGATTTAAACATAAAGGAGGCTAAAGATATAATGGATTATAACACAGTAAAGTCTTGTGATAACTATGTAATAATAGAAGAAGTTAAGAATTTTAAATTGAAACAAATATTTGAATGTGGACAGATTTTTAGATTTGAGGAAATTACAGAAGGTAATTTTATTGTTATTGCTTTTGGAAAATTAATAGAACTTAAGGAAGAGGGCAATAATATATTAATATATAATTCAACAGAAGAAGCAGTTAGAAATATATGGCTCAAATATTTTGATTTAGATAGAGATTATTCAAAAATAAAGGAAGAATTATCGAAAGATAATTTACTTAAAGAAAGTATTGATTTTGGATATGGAGTAAGAGTTTTGAATCAGGACACATTTGAAATGCTATTGAGTTTTATCATTTCAGCAAGAAATAATATTCCATCAATAAAAAAGACTGTGAATAAAATATCAACTAAGTGGGGTCAAAAAATTGATTATAAGGGGAAAATTTATTATGCTTTTCCAAGTATTTATGAGATAAAAGATGCTACATTAGAAGAAATACAAGAAACAGGAGCTTCCTTTAGAAGTAAGTATATAATAGATACAATTAAGAATGTATATAATTCTACAAAGGAAAGAAAAGATTCAAATGTGAATGAAGAAAATTCATCTATGAAGTACAATTTAGATTATATTAAAAGTTTAAATGATGATGAATGCCATGAGGCCCTTCAAGAATTTAAAGGAGTTGGAGCTAAAGTTGCTGATTGTATAATGTTATTTTCTATGGAAAAAACTTCAGCATTTCCAGTAGATGTATGGGTTAAGCGGGCTATGATTCATTTTTATGGAGCAGAAGATTCATCTTTAAATAAAATTAGAATTTTTGCAAGAAATAAATTTGGTGAGTTAGCTGGAATTGCTCAACAATATTTCTTCTATTATGCACGTGAGAATAAAATAAAAATTGATGACTAATTTATGTAAAATTAAAGAAATCAGAAAATTACAACTATACAATACTTGTTATATTTTTAACAATAGTATGTTATAATTATCTCATGTTAAAAAATAAGATAAAATTATTCATGGGAGAGTGTGTGTAATGTTTCAATTTGATAATCAACTTTTAAAGCTAAAACATGAGGTTCTTACTAATGTTGCAGTATTAGCAATGGAGAATAAAATCAGTAAAGAGGAAATAGAAAAAATTCCTTATGCTATGATTACAGGAGAAATTGCAACGTATAGAGATACTGTTGAACACGAAAGAGATGTAATATTAGAAAGAGCAAAACTTGCGGCGGGTTGTATGCCAAATGGTAAAACTGGACAAGAATTAGTTGATATAGATGAAGAAAAACAAATATTATATGTTATAAAAACAGCATGTGATAGATGCTCAACAAAGAAATTTCAAGTTACTGATGCTTGTAGAAATTGTATAGCTCATAAGTGTGAAAGTTCATGTAATTTTGGAGCAATCACATATGTTGATGGAAGAGCTTATATCGATCCTGATAAATGTAAGGAATGTGGGATGTGTAATAAGGCATGTCCTTACAATGCTATTGCAGAAGATATGAGACCTTGTAAAAAATCATGCCCAACAGGAGCATTAAGTTATAATGCAGAAGATTTCAGTGCTGAAATTACAGAAAGTAAGTGTGTAAATTGTGGTGCTTGTATGTCAGCATGCCCATTTGGAGCTATAGAAGATAAGAGCTCAATAGTTAAGGTCGTTAATAGATTAATGGATAAAGAAAATATTTATGCTGTAGTTGCACCAGCAATAACGGGAGAGTTTGGTCCGAAAACAACTTATGGACAAGTTAAGAATGCAATCAAAGCATTAGGGTTTACAGATATGTTAGAAGCAGCATGTGGAGCAGATGCTGTTACTGTACATGAAAGTAATGAATTCGTTGAAAGAATGGAAAAGGGCGATAGCTATATGACAAATTCATGTTGCCCAGGATTCTTAAGTTACATTGAAAAAATTATGCCAGATCAAGCTGAAAGAATTTCAGGAACTGTTTCACCAATGGTGGCTACAGGTAGATATATAAAAGCTAAGGATAAGGATGCAAAGGTAGTATTTATAGGACCTTGCACTGCTAAGAAAAATGAAGTATTAATAGATTCTATAAAAGATTCTGTTGATTATGTATTAACTTTTGAAGAATTAATAGCTTTATTTGATGCATTCCAAGTAGATCCTACAACTTGTGATGATATGGTAGTTGATGAGGCTTCAATATTTGGTAGAAACTTTGCTTTAGGCGGAGGATTAACTGCTGCTATAGAAAACTATGTACAAGAAAAGAGTGTTGATGTAGACTTTAAGCCAGTTAAAGTTTCGGGTGGAGCAGAAATTAAGAAGACTATGACTATGGCTAAGGTTGGAAAATTACAAGGAAACTTTATTGAAGGTATGATGTGTGAAGGTGGTTGTATAAATGGAGCTGCTAAAATAGCACCAGTAATGAAAGCTAAAGCACCATTTACAAAAATAAATCAACAAACAACAATTAAGAGTGTATTATCTAATAAAACATTAGAAGAATATCATGGCATAAACTTAGAAAGATAATATATATTTCAATTAAAAATGTACAGTTAACAATGAATGAAGAAAAGCCAGAGGCTTTTAAATAATTGTCAATTCCATGGGGCATACCATAGTTTAAGGAATCTAGGTATTACTAGAATAACTTTAATTAGGCACATGAAAATAAATAACAGGTCCAAAGTTACCATGAATATTTTTCATCAGGCAAGGAGACGAATTGCCCTGATAGCGGGCCTATTAGGTCAATTTGCCGACGCAGCATGATGGAAAATAGGCTGGCAAATGGACTTGTTATTTATTTGATTGTGCCTTATCAGTATGGAATCCTATAGATATAGTTTATATTAAGATAAAAACTCCACTCAAGTAAGATTTTCTTGGGCGGAGTTTTTATATTTTATAGAATTAATTATAAAATGGAGAGAATTTAAGTAAATGGTATATATTTTAAGATAAGAAGTAATATTCGCTAAAAAAGGGGATATAATATTAGAAGTAATGTTTGAATTATATGGCTATAAAGGATATTATAATTATATTAGCACTCGACATTGATGAGTGCTAACAGAAACTTAAAACATAAAAAAATATATATATTTTAAGGAGGGTTTTTCATGAACATTAAACCACTTGGTGAAAGAGTAGTAATTAAAAAATTAGAGGCAGAGGAAAAGACTAAAAGTGGAATAGTCTTAACTGGTACTGCAAAGGAAAGACCACAAGAAGCAGAAGTGGTTGCGGTAGGTCCAGGTGCTGTTGTAGATGGCAAAAAAATAGAAATGGAAGTAAAGGTTGGAGATAAGGTTCTATATTCTAAATATGCTGGTACTGAAGTAAAGCTAGATGGAGAAGAGTATACTATATTAAAGCAAGAAGATATATTAGCAATAGTTGGATGAATAATTAACAATTGATGGTATACAATTTATAATGAAGTTATAAACTACATGGTTTTTTGAAAAATTATGATTTATAAATTCCGTAGGATTTAATCATTCATTGCTCTAATTGTACACTGAGTTATACATTGATTTAAAATTGAAGTTGAAAAGTTTAAAAATAATCAGAAATTAAAATAAGTTATTATAAGGAGCGTGTTATATAAATGGCTAAGATGTTAAAATTCGGAGAAGATGCAAGAAGATCTATGCAAATAGGTGTAGATAAATTAGCAGATACAGTTAAAGTTACTTTAGGACCTAAAGGTAGAAATGTAGTATTAGATAAAAAATTTGGATCACCATTAATAACAAATGATGGAGTTTCAATTGCAAGAGAAATAGAGTTGGAAGATCCATATGAAAATATGGGGGCTCAACTAGTTAAAGAAGTTGCAACAAAAACTAATGATGTAGCAGGAGATGGAACTACAACTGCAACTCTATTAGCGCAAGCTATAATTAGAGAGGGATTAAAGAATGTAACAGCTGGAGCTAATCCAATCTTAATTAGAACAGGTATTAAAATGGCTGTAGACAAAGCTGTTGAAGAAATTAAAAATATTTCTAAGCCAGTTAATGGTAAAGAGGATATAGCTAGAGTCGCTGCAATTTCAGCTTCTGATGAAGAAGTTGGCAAGTTAATAGCAGATGCTATGGAAAAAGTTGGAACTGAAGGCGTTATTACTATAGAAGAATCTAAATCAATGGGAACAGAATTAGATGTAGTTGAAGGAATGCAATTTGACAGAGGATATGTATCACCTTATATGGCTACGAATACTGAAAAAATGGAAGCTAATTTAGATAATCCATATATATTAATAACAGATAAGAAGATCACAAATATTCAAGAAATTCTACCAATACTTGAACAAATTGTTCAATCAGGTAAAAAACTATTAATCATCGCTGAAGACATTGAAGGAGAAGCAATGGCAACATTAGTAGTTAATAAATTAAGAGGAACGTTTACTTGTGTAGCTGTAAAAGCACCGGGCTTTGGAGATAGAAGAAAAGAAATGTTACAAGATATTGCTATATTAACTGGTGGTACTGTTATAGCAGAAGAATTAGGAAGAGATTTAAAAGAAGTTACGATTGATATGCTAGGTATAGCTGATAGTGTTAAAGTAAGCAAAGAAAATACTGTTATAGTTAACGGTAAAGGTGATTCTAATTCAATAAAAGAAAGAATTAACCAAATAAAAACTCAAATTGAAGAAACAACTTCGGAATTTGATAAAGAAAAATTACAAGAAAGATTAGCTAAATTAGCTGGTGGAGTTGCAGTAATCAAAGTTGGTGCAGCAACTGAAACTGAACTTAAAGAAAAGAAACTTAGAATCGAAGATGCTTTAAATGCAACAAAAGCAGCTGTTGAAGAAGGAATAGTAGCTGGCGGTGGAACTGCTTATATTAATGTAATTAATGAAGTTTCTAAGCTGACTTCAGATGTTCCTGATACACAAGTTGGTATAAATATAATTGTTAAAGCATTAGAAGAACCAGTAAGACAAATAGCTACTAATGCCGGAGTAGAAGGTTCAGTAATAGTTGAAAAAGTTAAAAATAGTGAACAAGGAATAGGGTATGATGCATTACATGGAGAATATATAAATATGATAAAGGCTGGAATAGTAGACCCAACTAAGGTTACTAGATCAGCACTTCAAAATGCGGCATCAGTATCATCAACATTCTTAACAACAGAAGCTGCCGTAGTTGATATTCCATCAAAGGAACCAGCAATGCCAGGTGGTGCAGGAATGGGAATGGACGGAATGTACTAAGAGAAATAATAACTATATAGTTATGAATATTTGCCTCAAGATAATTTTGAATTATCTTGAGGTCTTTTTTGTGTATTAATTGTGAAAGTAACCGATTAATATGTATAGAAAATTTAGGAACAGACCATAATTTCAAGTGAAAACAAATAAAAAGGAGGAAACATGAAGAAAATAAATTTATTTAAATTTAAATATAACAAAAAGTCAGGATTTACATTAATTGAGCTTATAGTGGTTATAGCTATTATTGGAATTTTAGCAAGTGTAATGTTGCCACAAGCTACTGGTTATATAAAAGAAGCAAAAAAGACTAAAGTAGTAGATCAATGCAGAAAAGTTGTAATGGCAGCTGAATCATATAAAATAAGATATAATTCATTAGAAGGCAATACAACAGTTGAAACGATGAAACACAAAGATGGGGTGAGTAAATATTTAGATCAAGTTAATTTGAATAATTTGCAATCTAATACTACATTAGAGCAATGCTATAGTATTGTGAATGGTGCAGAGTTTGATATAGAAGGAGACAATGACATGCTAAAAACATTAACTACAACTAATACGACTTTATTAACTCCAAAGTAATAAATTATAATAAATGAAAGTTATTTATAAAGTAAACTAAAATAGCAATGTTACAAATTGCAATTTTAATTTCAAATTTATTGACTTTAGATTACACATACATTATAATAGTTTTAATTAAAAAACACAGCACATTAAGAACTCGTATATACCTTGAATAGGGCAAGGAGTATCTACCGGAAGCCGTAAATTTCCGACTATGAGTGATATTAGTATAGGCTAAATCTAGATTTTTATTAGCATATTAACGTCACTTAGAACGTTAATGTGTTTTTTTTATACATAAAAATAGAATGAAAAATGCAAGAAAAAAATCACAAATTATAAAAAATGAAATAAATAACTTAAAATCAAGGGGGATTTATAATGGCAAAAATAATTAAAACTGCATACACTTTTGATGATGTATTACTAGTACCTAATAAATCAGACATATTACCAAGAGAAGTAAGTACTCAAACACATTTAACTAAAACTATAAAGTTAAATATTCCTTTAATAAGTGCTGGAATGGATACAGTAACTGAATCAAAGATGGCTATTGCTATGGCAAGAGAAGGCGGAATCGGAATTATACATAAAAATATGACTATTGAAGAGCAAGCAAAAGAAGTTGATAGAGTTAAGAGACAAGAAAATGGTGTTATTACAGATCCTATATTCTTATCACAAGATCATCTTATTCAAGATGCAGAAAACTTAATGGCGCAATATAGAATATCAGGAGTTCCAATTACAACTGAAAATGGAAAACTAATTGGAATAATAACAAACAGAGATATAATATTTGAAACAGACTTCCAAAGAAAGATTTCAGAAGTAATGACAAAAGAAAATTTAATTACTGCATCAGAAAATACTACAGTAGAAGAAGCTAAAGAAATCTTAAAGAAACATAAAATTGAGAAATTACCTTTAGTTGATAAAGATGGATACTTAAAAGGTTTAATAACAATGAAAGATATTGAAAAAGTTAGAAAGTTCCCAAATGCAGCCAAGGATGATAAAGGTAGATTATTATGTGGAGCAGCAGTAGGTGTTACTGGGAATATGATGGAAAGAATTGAAGCATTAGTTAAGGCTCAAGTTGATGTTGTAACTCTTGACACAGCACATGGACATTCAAAGGGCGTTTTAGATGCAGTTTCACAACTTAAAAAAGCATATCCTGATCTTCAAGTTATAGCTGGAAACATTGCTACAGCTGAAGCTACAGAAGATTTAATAAAAGCTGGAGCAGATTGTGTTAAGGTTGGTATTGGACCTGGATCAATTTGTACTACTAGAGTAGTTGCAGGAGTTGGAGTTCCTCAACTAACAGCTGTTATGGATTGTGCAGAAGTAGGTAGAAAGTATGGAATTCCTGTAATTGCAGATGGTGGACTTAAATATTCAGGAGACATAGTAAAAGCATTAGCAGCTGGAGCATCTGTTGCAATGATGGGATCACTATTTGCAGGATGTGAAGAAGCACCAGGAGAAATGGAAATATATCAAGGAAGAAGTTATAAAGTTTATAGAGGAATGGGTTCTTTAGCTGCTATGGAATGTGGATCTAAGGATAGATATTTCCAAGAAGGTAATAAAAAATTAGTTCCAGAAGGTGTTGAAGGAAGACTTGCTTATAAGGGATATGTTGCAGATACTATCTTCCAATTAATAGGTGGAATTAAATCAGGACTTGGATATTTAGGCTCAAAGAATTTTGATATCTTATATGAAACAGCTAATTTTGTAGTTCAAACATCAGCTGGATTTAGAGAAAGTCATCCACATGACATTAATATTACTAAAGAAGCTCCTAATTATAGTGTAGGACAATAGTAAAAATGCACAGTTCAAAGTCATAGAATATGCTACTTATGTGAGCTGTGCATTACTCAAGGCATATTCAAAAAATAACGAGTCAGTATGCTAGTTTATTTCGTGTCATACTACGTCAGCATGTTTACCTCATAGCAGGCCTATTAGGTAAACATACTTCCTTGTCTGACACAAAATATACATCGCATCTTTGGCTTGCTATTTTCTTTCATATGCCTAATTTAGTTTAGAAATAGATATTTCAAATTTTATAATATAATTATTGATAAAATTTTCGTTGAAAATTGTCCGAATTTATTGATAAAAAGTTTTATTTAGTTGATAATAGATAATATAAAAACAATTTAGGAGGAGAACATGAAAAGAGATTTAGTTTTAGTTGTTGATTTTGGTGGACAGTATAATCAATTAATAGCGAGAAGAGTAAGAGAATGTGGCGTGTATTGCGAGATTATTCCATATGACTATACTATAGAAAAAATAAAAGCTAAAAATCCAAACGGTATAATATTTACTGGTGGACCAAATAGTGTTTATGAAAAGGATACTCCAACAGTAGATAAAGAGATATTCAATTTAGGAGTGCCTGTACTTGGAATATGCTATGGAGATCAATTAATGGCTCACTTACTAGGTGGAAAAGTTGCAACAGCACCAGTGAGAGAGTATGGGAAAACAAATGTAACTTTGGATAATTCATCAGAATTATTTGATGGAATTGAAACTGATGGAATTGCTTGGATGAGTCATACTGATTATATACAAGAAGCACCAGAAGGTTTTAAAGTAATAGCACACACAGACGTTTGTCCAGTTGCAGCTATGGAAAATAATGAACAAAAACTTTATGGAGTTCAATTCCATGCGGAAGTTGAACATACACAATTTGGACAAAAAATGCTGGAAAATTTCATACATAAAATTTGTGGTTTAAGCAGTAGCTGGACTATGGCATCTTTTGCAGAGGAAAAAATAAAAGAATTAAAAGAATTAATTGGAGATAAAAAAGTATTATGTGCTTTGTCTGGTGGAGTTGACTCATCAGTTGCAGCAATGCTTGTACATAAAGCTATTGGTCATAACTTAACTTGTATATTTGTTGATCATGGTTTACTTAGAAAAGATGAAGGCGATACTGTTGAAAGAGTATTCAAAAAAGAATTTGACATGAACATTAAGAGAGTTAATGTTGCGGATAGATTTCTTGGAAAACTTGCTGGGGTATCAGATCCTGAAACTAAGAGAAAAATCATTGGGGAAGAATTTATAAGAGTTTTTGAAGAAGAAGCTAAGAAAGTTGGAGAAATTGATTATCTTGTTCAAGGAACAATTTATCCAGACATCGTAGAAAGTGGAACTAAAACTTCAGCTACAATAAAATCACATCACAATGTTGGTGGACTTCCTGAAGATATGGAATTTTCATTAATAGAACCTTTAAGAGAATTATTTAAAGATGAAGTTAGAGCGGTAGGAGAAGAACTTGGAATTCCTCATAAGTTAGTATGGAGACAACCATTCCCAGGCCCTGGTTTAGCTATAAGAATATTAGGTGAAATAACAGAAGAAAAACTTGAAATAGTAAGAGAAGCTGATGCAATTTTTACACAAGAAATCGCAAAGGCAAATCTTGATGAAACTATATGGCAATATTTTGCTTGCTTACCTAACATAAAATCTGTTGGAGTTATGGGAGATGAAAGAACATACTGTCATACAATCGCGTTAAGAGCAGTTACTTCAAGTGATGCGATGACTTCAGAATGGGCAAGAATCCCATATGAGTTATTAGACTTAGTAAGTAGAAGAATAGTTAATGAAGTTAAGGGTGTAAACAGAATTGTTTATGATATAACAAGTAAACCACCTGCTACTATAGAGTGGGAATAATACTCTGGATAAGGTAATAATTAAAAAAAGATTATACAAAGCATCTATAGAAATATAGGTGTTTTATTTATAGATAAAATTTTATACATATTGTATATACAAGCAATGCAATATATACGAAGTATAGATGCTATGTTAACTCTTATGAAAAAGAAATAATTGAGAAATTAGCAAAGTGTCAATGTTTAGATACAAGTAATCTTTTTAAATATTTCATTTAAAGAAAGATTAAAGCGCAAAAAGTATGTGTGTTAGCTAGGGAGATATTAAATTGTTGAGATATTGCTGTTGCAATAAATAAAGAGTAACATATTATAAGAGGAGTATGAATGTCACTCTTTAGCTTTATTTATAATGTAAATATTTATAAAATGAAAAAAATTTTATCTATAGTATGTTGTTGTATCAGAATTGTGACAATTTTAAATTATAATATACAAATATAACAAATAATTTAAGTAAAATAAATGAAAATGTGCAAATATCATAGTGGAACTCAAAACCTAGATATAAAAATGAATCTATAAATTCAGTAATATCAATCTTTTATAAGATGTTACTTGATATTATAAAACATAGCAAGACAAGTTATAATTTATCGGATTAGAGGGGAGAAGGTATATGTTGAAACTTACACAATGCTTAATAGTAAAAAACGAGGAACTAAATTTGCCGCGCGCTTTGAATTGGGGAAAAAAACTTTTTGATGAACAGATAGTAGTTGATACTGGCTCAAATGACAGTACAGTAGCTATTGCAGAAAAGATGGGCGCAAAAGTTTTCCATTTCGAGTGGATAGATGATTTTTCTGCGGCTAGGAATTTTGCTATATCCCAATGTACTGGTGACTGGATATTTTTCCTTGATGCAGACGAATATTTTGAAGATGCAGACGTACCATTCTTGCGACCACTTATTGAGAAAATCGATAGACATTGCATTACCGTAAAAAACGAAAAACACTTGTATAATGTCGTTGAAACCCCATGGGTAAATTTAGAGAACAACAACATATCAAGGCAGGCACGCATATTTAAAAATGTTTCGTACCTGCGTTATGCAGGGGCGCTGCATGAGCAGCTGCACGCCATGCCTGGCGGCTATCTCAAGGTTTATCCAATAAAAGATTCACCCGCCATATATCATGCTGGTTACGTTTGGTCAGCGGATAACAGTAAAGCGGCGAAGAGTGCGCGAAATTTTGAAATTGCCAGAAAAGCTCTTGAAAAATCCCCAGGCTGTGCAAAGCTTCAACTTTTTGCTGCTGAAGCGCTTATGTTTGAGGGGAAATACAGTGAGGCAGAAAGATATTTTTCCGAAGCCATGAAAAACAGCGACGGATCTATTTGGTCTGAACGTGTCAGAGAGGGCTACAAACAATGGTTAAGCACTTACTTGAATATGGAGAATTTTGAGTCGCAAACTTCAGATTTATTAGAGTTGGCCGTTCGTGCCCATTCTGAAGCTGTATCGAAGTTTTCAGACGATGCGGATTTTGATATTTTAATCAGCCTGCTTTATTTTAAAGCAAAAGACATCAAAAACACGATGCACTTTTTCAGTGCATCGTTGTCAAAAAAACGCGGCAGGATTTCTGAAAGCCTTATGGCTTCCAACAGCGAACTATTTAACAGGCTGCGAGCTGTCTGTGAAGAATTAAATTATGGAAAAATGTTATGATATTAGACTCTATTCATTAATATTATATAAAGAATTGAAAAGTGAAAACGAAGTTTTTTAATGTATGTTTTTAAGTCAGAAATGGTTTATTTTGCAGGAGAAATGGATGGTGAGTGTAGTATATTCTGACCACACTTTGACCACATTTTTTGTAAAACTGTATTATCTACACTTATTTATATTAGTTTAAATGGCTTAAAAACGTATGTAAAATCTATGTTTTAAGCCACAATAATTGAGTGGGAATAAAAAATAAAAATTAATTAAAAGTTTATATAAAAATGGAGTGAATGCAAATTCGATAAAAAATAAGGTAAGTGATTACCTTAGAGTATATATTTGAATTTGTTTTACTCCTTTTTGTTTTGCACACATATTAAAGAAATGCAATATTTATCAACTACTTCTGCTTAGGACAAGTTGCAGAAGATTGCTATGGATACTCAGCTTCTACTGTTACAAATTCCAGCTAAATCCTCAGCAATAGTAACAAATTCATGTTTATTATTTCAGTAGTTTGATATTTTTCTCCTAACTAATAACAAATATAACAAATAAGCATAATATAATATTAGGTAATTATTAAACTTTCTAAAATTTTGTTTAGAAGGTATTTTTAGTTAATAACTTATGATTAATTACGAAGGAGAGAAGAAGATGGATAGCAGAAATCGTGAAAGAGAATGCAGAAATAATGATGCAGGTGAACTTGAAAACATGGATAGAAGAAGTTCTTCACGTGGTGAAAGAAATGATCGTCATCATAGAGAGCGTGATCGCTTTACTGATGTTCTTGCAGAAGCTTACAATGATGGGTATAAACAAGGATACTGTGATGGATTTAAAGATGGTCGCGAAAAAGGGCAAGCTGAAGGATTTCAAGCAGGTTGTAAGCAAGGACAGGCGAAGGCAAAACAAGACGTTCTAGACTTTATAAAAAGAAATAGATGTTGTTGTAGACGAAATTGTTGCTAAACAAAGAATGATTATATGAAAAGAAATAGTGTTATTAGAAAAGAGGAATTATAAAAAATATTCCTCTTTTTTAATAAATTTATAATTAGTGAATATATACAAACTAGAACTATTATTTATATTTCTGCAAATAATAAAAAATGATTATTAAGGATATTTTGAAGATATAAATAAATTTAATCTTTGACGCTGGACCATAGTATATTAGTGTAGACAAAAAAAAATTATATGCTAAAATATATCCAAGGGTATGAAATAGAAATTGAAAGGTGTGATAGTATAAAAGGATATTTGTAATTTAAAATAAAGCGCCAGAACTCGTGGAAGCGAGTTGACGAGGTTGGGGAGTTATCGAAACT